>QQTW01003412.1_pt1 | contig 11725 bp, 7 predicted proteins | sample 1904831 | NCBI WGS metagenome assembly QQTW01 (sample SAMN09435610, study PRJNA476489) | Subsurface metagenome, whole genome shotgun sequencing project. | reverse complement strand
ATCGCATTAAAAAAGTCAGCAACTGTACCAATTTCCCCAGTAGTAACTTCGGCGCGGACTGTCAAATCTCCTCTGGCTGCGCCTTCAACTTCATTAAGCAACTCTACTAGTTGCTCTTGCAATAGTTCTTTTTGCTGGCGTTGCTCGTGGGACATTGCTTCTGCCGATTGCCGAGATCTTTCTACTTGTTCTAATAAATTTGCTTGATCTAAGGCAAAACCAATTTGCGCGGCTAATTGGGTAAATAAATTAATTTCTGTGTTTTGCCAAGTACGAGGTTCTGAGCAATGATGAGCGATCAATAAACCGAGTAACTGGTTGTCTTTCAAAATTGGTGCAACTAAATTAGCTTTGACTTCAAATCTTTCCAAAGTTTTGATATGGCACTCAGTTAGCCCAGCTTGATAAATGTCATTAATTGCCCGTACTCGCCCGTTTTTATAACTTTTGATGTGTTTATCTTTAAAACAAGGGTCGTCAATTGTTGATGCTAATGCTTGCGTCCAACCAGGGACAACTGATTCAGCAATGACAGTGCCGCTATAATCTGGGTTGAAACTATAGATAACTACTCGCTCGGTATGCAGGACTTTGCGTACTTCTCTAACTGAGGTTTTCAGGATATCTTCTAAGTTGAGCGAACGGCGAATGCGCAAAGTAATATCTGTAAATATCTGTGCTGTTTCAGTGGCAGATTCTTGTTTTGTAATTAGGGTTTGCAGTTGGGTTGCCATTAAATTAATGCTAGTTCCCAAAACTGCTAATTCGTCTTCGCCTTGGACTTGGAGGCGCGTATCCAAGTGTCCTGCGCCTAATTGGCGTACGGCTTTTGATGCTGCCATAACTGGGCGCAACGCTCTATTAACTAAATACGCGGCGATCGCGGCTACAATTGCGGCGATCGCCAGCGTGATCGCGGCTAAAGTTAATAATGGTTCTCTGCGGGCGGCAAATACTCGGTCTGTAGGTTGAGTGACCATTGCACTCCAGTTGAGTTCTGGTAAGCCTTGCAGACCGCCTATAGGCGTATAAGATACTAAATATGACTCTCGTTCTAACAAATCTGTGGAGATCGTACTTGAAACGGTTTTTGTTGTTTTTAGCCTAGATGCTATTGTGGGAAAAATATCTTGAATATCTTTGCCTATGTAGTCAGTATGTTCTGCGGGCGCAACTACAACTTTGCCAATGTCATTGATCGCAAAATATTCCTCTGTGATGTAGCCTGGGATGTTTTGCGTTAGCTCTTTTTCTTCGCTTTGAATAATGTTATTGAAATACTTTAAAGGCGTGCGCGATCGCACGATCGCAATTGTTTCTCCCGTTTGGGTATCAACTACAGGCGCAGCTACAAAGATAGAATATTCTCCTGTTCCTGCTGACCTTCTCGGCGGGGTGATTACTGGACGATTAGTTCTTAAAACTTCTTGAAAATAATTGATTTCGCTATAATTAGGCAGCTTTGCTCCACCTGATTGCAAGATCGTATTTCCTTCTAGGTCGATCGCTGCAATACTGTCATATCCTGGATTATCTTTAATGTATCGATCTAAAATCGCTTGCTTGGCTGTATCTGATGTCGCCCTGCGCGTGTTGCGGTTGTTGAGGATGCTAAGTTGCGACAGAGTTTGAATATCTCGATAGCGTTGCAGAGTAAAGTTATCAATTTGGTTAGCTAAAGAGATGGCGCGAGTTTTTTGTTGTTGCTCTATGTTGTCAACAATCTTGCGGCTAGTAAAATAAGAAGTTGTTAACCCTACCAAAATAATTGGTATAGCGCTAAGGGCGATCGCGCTTAATGTAGCTTTGGCTTTCAAACTCAATCCCCGCCCCGATTTAAAGTTCGTTTGTGGCACTGAGTAGCTAGTCGGAGCAATATGTGCGTCTAAATCTTCAGTTATTATTTCACTTTGGGCTTGCTCTTTATCTACTGATGATTCCGGCTCAAATTTTGTAGTCATACCTATGCCTCAAAGTAATATTGCTCTGGCAAAATATTATTTTTTTAGCTTGAAGCTAATGTTGTTTCAAATTAGGCGAACGAACAATCGCCTCGGCATTCAAAACTAGTATCGTTTCGTTCGACGCAATACACCCACTTAAGTAAGCAGCTAGTTCCGAGTTGACATTTAGGGGCGATTGGATGCTCTCTAGCGCAAACCGCGTTACACCTTTGACTTCTTGCACAACAAACCCTAAGCTGATTTGCCCCACACGAACAATTACTATTTGGTACTGCCCAGCAATAGTATCAGGCTTTTGTAAATTTAGCAGCCCTGCAAGACTTACTACCCAAATTACTCGGTTGCGCCGATTTAATAGTCCTAACACGCATTCAGGCATATTCGGCATTAAAGTCAGGCGGCTAAGTGGCACAACTATCACTTCTTGGGCGTGTGCCATTGATAGAGCAGCAAGGGTATGCTCATTTAAATAAAAGTTTAAATAACTATCGCCCGCAGGTCTATCGGTTTGATTTGTCTGGGGTTCTAGCTTAGAAATATTCATTACTAACCCACTACAGATTTGACAACATGAAGTAGTTGCTCTTTGGTAAACGGTTTGGTGACGTAAGCTGCTGCACCTTGTCTCATCCCCCACATGCGATCAATTTCTCGATCTTTAGAGCTACAAATAATAATTGGCACTTGCTCTGTTGCCGGATTTTTTTTGAGATAGCGACACAATTCAAATCCGCTCATTCCAGGCATAACTACATCAGTGACGATTGCATCAGGCTTTTGAGCTAAAGCTTGAATCAATGCATCTTTGGCATTAGTTGCCAGAATCACTGTATAACCGCTATCGCGTAAATATCCACCAATTAAATCTAGCAGAGATTCTGTGTCTTCAACTAATAAGACTTTACTCACAATTAATATTCCTTGAAACCAATTCAACCAATTCTAAGATAAGTGCCTAAAAACCATTTTTAGTAATTCTGATTGGGTAAAAGGTTTTGTTAAATACCCTGATGCTCCCACCATTCTAGCTTTAACTCTATCAATAATTCCGGTATTTCCTGTCACCATAATAATCGGTGTTGTTTTAAAGAAAGAGTGGTTTCTCAATAAACGGCATAACTCATAACCATCTATACCTGCCATTTTTACATCTAGTAAAATTAAGTCAGGTTTTAGTCTGACTATCTGCATTAAAGCTTTAATTGAGTCGCTAATAGTAGAAACTGAAAAACTTTCATCATCTAGAAAATAGCTAAGTTCCTTCAGCATTGCTGGGCTATCATCGACGCAGACAATTTTGTAAGTTTTTTTATCTGAAATATCAGGTATGTTACTTAAAGGAGGTGCAGACTGAGGGCTTGATAGCGCAGGCTTGCCGCTCGGTTCTGGAGTACGAGGATAATTTTCTAGCACATCCCTTGATATCGGTACTGGCGTTACAGAAGTAATGGGCTTGCTACGCTCGTTTTGAATTGGCGGCATTAATTTGTAACTAGCGGATGGCGCGATCGCTCGATCTTCTGGCGGGGCTTCCCAAGTTTTTGGTAACAGATCGAAGGGTTGATGAGGCTCGTGTAGTAATATATTGCCATTTGCTATATACGGATGCAAGCTTTGGGCTAACCTCAGTTCATCTTGGTTAAGTAAAATAGCCAAGTGCCGAAAACTAAATCCTTTTAAAATTGCTGTTAGTTTCTGCCTTAATTCTGGCGAAAGTTGTTGAGTTCTACTATAAGAATTTGATAGATATGGGCGTTGGTATGGCGAAGTTATTTGTGGTGCTAAAGCTTGCCAGGAATGCAACTGCTTTTGGGCATGATTGAGCAGGGATGATAAGTCAAGCTGACAAAGCTCTTGCACAGAGTCAAGATTTCCTCCTAACTCGTAGCTTCCTTCTTTAACTAATAAAAATGATTCAATTACTTCTTTAACTAATCCTTCAATTAAAGCTACTGCCTGCTCCTGATTTATATAGCTGCGTTCTATTAACCAACAGATAGCTTGATAATCAGGCGTTATTGCTCTATTATCTGCTATTTCGTTGTCAAACATCAAACGCAGTTTAGAACGAGTCTCGCTTCCTAATGTCGGAATTTTGTGAGCTAGGCGGCGCAAATGACAGTCTAATCGGTCAAATGGATCTATAGAATGAGAAGCGTAGATAATTTTTCCGTTCTCTAAATAAATTGACCAAGAAACTGATTTGCTCAATACTTTGAGATGAGCGCTATCATAGCAATTGGACAAATGCGCCAACAAACTCAGCGGACGTAGTTTTTGGAATGTTCCACAGCTATTCATTTAGCACTCATTCCTTTGAGCAGATGTGAGGACTTCAATCATTAAATTGGTTGCAAAGTTTTAGCTTTGGTTTGGCAAAAAAGCTGGGCATTAGCAGCAATTTATTATATATAATTCTATACCAAGTTTTTTGTCTTGGAAATCGTGCAAAATTATCGAAGTTTTTTTACTTTAATACTATATTATTAGCTATTAAACTCAGTCTTTAGCTAAGGGATAGTATAATTTCATACTATGGACTTCGCTTGTTGGGCAGTCGCCGAGTCACTGGAAGTTTCCAGTCTAATCGCCCTAAATTTGCCAACTCCTTCAACGACTGTTGTCTAGATACCTGCTAAAAATGCCGTAATTGCGCGGTAAGTGAAGATGGTATGCTTGTTAGAATTGTAACATAGTGTGGTATGTGAGGGTTTATTTAAGGTAAAGATAGATTTATTAAATATAATGTAGAATGAAAAAACTGCGCCAGGGCAAAAGCTCGTCATCCGAATTGGTGAATAAAGGCTAAAATCTAGCCTGTTTGAGCATATAGGGAGGCAAGCAAGAGGAAGCAAACAGCTAGAATAAAAAAACTAAAAGTAATAAATTATAAAGAGATAATTTTGTTCAAAATTAGGGTGGCTTCACTGCCAAATTAAACGCACGCGATCGCAAAAAAGATTCATGCAGACAGAAGATAATATTTCTAAAGAATTAGGTCACTGGCGGGTAGTAGGAGCCTCAGTATTAGGCAAGAGCCATGAGAAAGTCAAACAGCTATGCCAAGACGCGCATCATTGGGAGATATTACCAGAAGGCATATTAATCGCAGCCGTAGCTGATGGTGCGGGTTCGGCAAGTTTGGGCAAAGTAGGAGCGATCGTCGCCTCGCAAACAGCCGTAGAAACAATCCGCTCCAAATATGGAGAAGTAGCGCACCAAGAACATGTAGCAATGGACGAGCAAACTTGGAAATCATTGCTAGCTAGTGCGGTCGCCAATGCCAAAACTGCTGTAGAGGAGGAAGCGATCGCCTGTCAAGTCAGAGCAAGAGACTTGGCAACAACATTAATTGTTGTAGTAGCAACTGGGCAGCTAATTGCCGCAGTCCAAGTAGGCGACGGCGTAGCCGTAGCAGGAGACAAAGCCGGAAATATTGTCGCCCTCACAGCACCCCAGCGCGGAGAATACGTCAACGAAACAATATTTTTAGTATCGCCTGATGTTTTAGACAATATTCATGTAAATATCTGGCGCGGGACTGTAGCTAATATTGCCATTCTTTCTGATGGGTTACAAATGCTAGCTCTAGAAATGAACGGAGGTAAACCCTATGCACCTTTTTTTTTCCCAATGTTTCAATTTGTAGCAGGTGTAACTGATGAAAACGAAGCTAAGGAGCAATTAGTCGCGTTTCTGCGCTCAGAACGCATTTCTAATCGAACGGATGATGATTTAACCCTTCTACTGGCGAGTATCGTAAATTAATGCCATGAGGTTGCAACGTCAATTCGAGACTCAGATTATTACCATCGACCCTACCACAACTTTAGGACATGGGGGCGAGGCACGAGTGTATGCAGTGCCACAAGATGAATCTTTAGTAGCAAAAGTTTATCACAAGCCTACTGAGGCTCATGCCGATAAGCTCCTGACTATGCTGGCTAATCCCCCAGACAACCCTGGTGGCAGCAAAGACCACATATCGATTGCTTGGCCCGTAGACGTACTGCGCACAGTAGATAGCAAGCAACAGGTAGTAGGGTTTTTGATGACGCGAGTCAAAGAAATGCACTCGCTGCTAGATTTTTATAATCCTAAAACCCGCCGCCAAAAGTGTCCCTTTTTCAACTATTTATATTTGCATCGCACAGCCCGCAATCTAGCAGCAGCTTTTGGCGCGCTACACGCTCGCGGGTATTGCATTGGCGATGTCAACGAATCAAATATTTTAGTTAGCAATACAGCATTAATTACATTAGTAGATACTGACTCGTTTCAAGTAAAAAACGAACGCAACGGAAAAATTTACCGCTGCTCAGTTGGCAAACCAGAATTTACACCCCCAGAACTCCAAGGTTTGAGTTTTGCGGGGTTAGACCGCAAACCGGAACATGATTTATTTGGATTAGCTGTACTGCTATTTCAACTATTGATGGAAGGAACCCATCCATTTGCAGGCATATATCAAGGCGGAGGCGAACCACCACCTTATGAAACTCGGATTGCTGCTGGACACTTTATTTATAGCAGGCGGCGCGTGCCTTATTTACCTACGCCAATTGCCCCCAAATTTGAAATGCTGCACCCCACCTTGCAGCAACTATTTGTGCGCTGTTTTGAGGAAGGACACAAAAACCCGCAAATGCGCCCCAATGCCCAAACCTGGCAAAGCGCCATCAGCGAAGCAGAACAAGATCTAATTGCTTGCCAAGCCAACCACCATCATCGCTATGGCAAGCATTTAAGTTCCTGCCCTTGGTGCGATCGCACGATCAAACTAGGAGGGAGAGATCCTTTCCCTTCATTGCAAACCGTCAGACAAGGGAAACATCTCCAGCCCTTGAAAAAACCAAAAAGGCATATTCCGCAAACAGTTAAACCCGCAATTTCCTACTATACCCACAGCCCAAATAAATTAGTGCCAATAGCGGCAATGGGTCAACTGCACAGAACGACAAAACGCAAACAAAGACACGCTTCTATGTTTGGGTTGGTAGGGGCTGGGGCAGTTGGGATGTTAGGGGTAACGTTACTGCTCAAAGATTTTAGGCTGTCTACAAAGATTAGCGATGCGCTTTTTCCCACAGGCGATCGCGCTTTGTTAACCGAGCAGACAAGCGACCTGAATAAAGATTCTAGTAACTACTATTATCAAGGAAAAATTTATTCTAAATACGGAGACTATGAAGGCGCAATTGAAAACTTTAATCAGGCGTTAAATATTAACCCTAACGACGCTCAAGCTTACATAGAACGCGGTAATGCACTCTATGAAAATGCTCAACATAGCGGCAATCCTGATAACGAGTACAAAATTGCCATCAAAGATTTTGATCGAGCCTTAAGCCTCAAACCCGATGAAGCAGAAGCTTATATCAGTCGGGGGATTGTCCGTTATAACATGGCTGAATATAGCAAAAATGCGAGTAGCGACTACAAAGCCGCAATTGAGGATTTTAATCAAGCAATTTTAAGAAATCCCAATAGTGCTAAAGCTTATGTCAAACGGGGCATCGCTTACCACAAGCAAGCCCAATCTCGCGGCGATTTTGGTAAAGGCTACCAAGAAGCGCTCAAAGACTTCAACCAAGCATTAAAAATTAATCCTCAAGAAGCTGAGGCGTATGTAGAGCGAGGAAACGTTCTTTATGAACTAGCAAAGCTGACTGGAGAGCCAGATAAAAAATACTGGGCGGCAATGGCAGATATTCAAACAGCCGCCAAAATATTTCTAGAGCGTAAAGACATGGAACAATACCAACAAGCTCTAGACAATCTCAGTAATATTTGTGTAGCAGTAGAAACTAACTGTCACTCATTGCTCAACAATTCAGACAAGCTCATGAACTTAGAATCACAACCGCGCAAGCAAAATAAAAGTTAAAAACTAGGATAATTGAGTAAGGTCACATTTTTCGCAGACGGCGCTACCTATAATACGAGCAAGCGTCGCCAAACAAGTGTCTAGCCTGGAATTGTCTGTTGATAAATATTTGAGCATTTTTACAGCACCTTGATAATGCTATGTCTGACGACAAAGAACATGAAATTAGATTACAGTTTTTAGAAGAAGCTCAAGAGTATTTAAAGACAATTGAAGCGGCGCTAATAGAATTAACAATCCCTCAAAGTGATCGCTCTCTAGATGCGATCTTGCGGGCAGCCCATTCAATTAAAGGTGGTGCAGCCATGATGGGTTTTTCTGCGTTGAGCGATCTTGCTCACCGTTTGGAAGACTATTTTAAGGTATTAAAAGTTCACCCAGATTTAATCGATAACGATTTAGAAAGATTGTTGCTAACGGCTGTCGATTGCCTGCATCAGGTAATTAACTACAATTTGCAAGGAACTGTAGTTGCCGAACAATGGCTGGCAACCCAAGTTTATCCAGTTTTCGACCAACTTTATCAACTAATAGGTGATCCTGAAGCTGAAGATGCTAGTAATATTGGCGCGGAAGACGGGCAAGATATGGCAGCGCTGATCTTTGAGACAGAAGTTGAAGATTATTTGCAACGCCTGGAGTCGTCGATCGCAAATCCTCAAAACAATAATTTGCTAGAGGAAGTATCAACTGTAGCGCAGGATTTGGGCAGCTTAGGCGAAATGCTGCAATTAAATGCATTTACGGCGTTGTGCGCTTCGATCGTTCAGCAATTGGCAGATAACCCAGAACAAGTAGAAAGCATTGCTGAACTAGCTATGCAAGCATGGCGGCGATCGCAAGCAATAATTGTAGCGGGAGAACTTCAGGTACCTACTTCTCTAAATTTAGATACAGACGCACCAGAACTACCGCCAGAAATTGTTTTAGAATTCGATCTAGATAGCCTCACAAGTGCTGAAGTTGAACCAGCGCATGAAGCTAAAACACTTAGCTTGTCAGGTAAAACAGACAACTTAGATGAGCCGCAAGAATATCAAGAAAGTACGGTACGAGTACCAACAAAACTACTTGAGCGGCTCAATGATTGGTTCGGCGAACTAACTATTGCCCGCAATGGTATTAATGTCTATATAGAACGCCTGCATAGCTTAAATAAGCTGCTAGAGCGCAGAATTCAAAGTGTACAAAACGAACGCATTTTCCCCTTGCGCGATCGCCAAGTTAGCTCAGTAGGCGCAGAAGCATGGCGATCGCTAGATAGCCAGACAAGCAGCAACGACGGGCGCGACTCTTCTGAAGCGATGTTGCAAGCTTTGGTGCAACTCCAAGAAGTTAAAGACGATATTGAACTTACCTTAGAAGAAAGCGATCGCACAGTTAGCGACTTGAACCGCGTTGCCAAGCAATTGCAAACTAGCCTAACGCAAGTGAGAATGCGACCTTTTGCGGACTTAGTAGCTAGGTTTCCGCGATTTATCCGCGAACTTTGTTTAGAGTATGGCAAAAACGCTCAATTAAAGGTTATTGGCGAACAAACTTTAATCGAGCGCACTATTTTAGAAGCATTAAACAACCCATTAATGCACCTACTACGCAATGCTTTCGATCATGGGATTGAACCAGCAGAAATTCGGCAAGCTACTGGGAAGCCAGAAGTAGGCACAATCGAAATTAAAGCTTTCTACCAAGGCAATCAAACGATAATTACTGTTAAAGATGATGGTGGAGGCATTGATTTAGAGCAGATTCGGCGCAAAGCGCAACAATTGGGACTCAATAGTGCTGCTAGCGATGAAAAGCTGCTAAGTTTAATTTTTGAGCCAGGTTTTAGCACGGCAAGCCAAGTTACAGCTTTGTCTGGTAGAGGCGTAGGTATGGATATTGTGCGCACTAACCTCAGACAAATTCGCGGCGATATTAAAGTTGATACGCAGTTAGGAGTTGGGACAACTTTTACTTTGAGCGTTCCCTTTACACTTTCTGTCATGCGCGCGATCGTGGTAGAAAGTAATGGGTTGCTGCTGGCGTTTCCCTCAGAGTCGGTACGAGAAGTATTGCTACCTAGTAGCGAACAATTTTGTGAAATTGCTGGAAATGAAGCAATTAGTTGGCAAGGACGAATTGCACCGCTAATTCGATTGGATCAATGGTTGAAAATTCGCCATTTTCCTCAAAAAGCCGCTGAAAGTAAACTGCTAACGCACCAACCAACGGTACTAACGATTGAACGCGAAAGCGAGTGGTTTGGATTACTGGCAAATCGCTCTTGGGGAGAACAGGAAGTCGCCATTCGCCAAGTTGAACCAGGAATTGAGATGCCAACTGGCTTTAGTAGCTGTGCAATTTTAGGAGATGGTAGAGTTGCTCCTTTGGTTGATGTGCCTGGACTGCTAGATTGGATTAATAGCTCTAGGCGATCGCCCGATCGCCAATTGGAGGATAATACCCGCTCTTTAGAGGAAGAAAATCAGAAAGATACAATTTTGGTAGTAGATGACTCAGTTAACGTCCGGCGCTTTTTGTCGCTAACTTTAGAAAAAGCTGGCTATCGCGTAGAACAAGCTCAAGATGGGCAAGCTGCGCTAGAAAAACTGTCAACTGAACTACCTATTAAGGCTGTAATTTGCGATGTTGATATGCCTAATCTTGATGGGTTTAGTTTATTAGCTCGTGTTAAATCAAATCCTGCTTTTGCTCGTTTACCTATAGCAATGCTAACTTCTCGCAGCGGACAAAAAGATCGCCAAACAGCAATGCAGTTAGGCGCAACAGCTTACTTTGCTAAGCCTTATAACGAACATGAATTGCTACAAACTCTCAAGCAAATGTTGCATAAAAGCTCTTAACTATAGAGGAAATACCAGTTCAAATAATACTTTGTAATTAACTGAAAAGTTATCAAGTATTTTAACTATGACAGCTTTTCAATTTCATCCGCTGGTAACAATAAATTTTCTTCGATTTTGTGTCTGACTGCCCGACTCATGTAGCTATGAGAGTGCAGGCAATTTACTAATAATTGGTTTGCCTCGTAATATTGTTTTAACTTCTCTACTTGCTGCTCGTTAAATTGCCAATCATAACCAAGATTACGAGTAGGAATTATAATGTCTCTTAATTTCTCTAGCCACATTTTACTATTATTTTGCCACCATACTTGAAACTCTATTTTGTTACTCTTTTCACTAGGTAATTGCTCATAAAATTGTTGCAGCCGTTGTTCTAACTCACCATCTACAATCCGCGATCGCTCTAATGTTCTGACTACAACGCTATTAACTACTCGGCTAGGCTGCACGGCGCTGTCAATAATGCGATCAAGCGCCAGGGTACGATCCAGCGCCAAATCTAACGCCAACGGCGGATTAAGTTTGTGAGTAAACTTAGGATCTAGCGTCCTTGATAGATCGAGAGTACCGCCAATTGAATTAAGTATTCTTGCTAGATCGAGGTCAAAATAAAAAGCTCTAATAGTTGCTAATTTATGCTCTGAAGATATCAGACGAGACTTTTTATTTACCCACTTCAAAAAGGCTTGCAGTTGCTCATCGTCTGCTAGTAGCCGATCAATTTTTTGCTTCATCAGCATAATTATATAATCTGCATTTCGCAGCATTCCTACTGTCAGCAAAAAGACTTCACGCCAGCGTTTTTCAGTAATATGACTAACTAAGTCTTGCAAAGCCTGTTCTAATACTTGAGGGTCGGAACTTGCAACAATTTCTTTAGCAGTAAAATACTCCTGAAATGTTAAATGTGAAAATGATAAAGTACCAATTTTTATTACACTTAAAGATTTTGCCGAGAGTGAAAACACTAGGTTGCTGGTTGATTATATTACACCTCCTGCTACTTTGTTAATTTTATTACG
>QQTW01003411.1_pt1 | contig 11727 bp, 9 predicted proteins | sample 1904831 | NCBI WGS metagenome assembly QQTW01 (sample SAMN09435610, study PRJNA476489) | Subsurface metagenome, whole genome shotgun sequencing project. | reverse complement strand
GTTTATTTTTGCTTTGTATTTGTAATTACTGGGTCGTTTTCGCCCCACTGGCTGCCCCACTAAAACATGAAAGTTTCGTACATCCTTCGCGCTGATAAGATGAGCGCTGCCGGGCTTGCGCCGGTTCATGTGGTTATTCACTACGATGGCAAGCGGCTGAAAGCCGGCATTGGTGAGAAGTGCAAGCCGGTGAACTGGAACCAGAAAAGCCAGAAGTTTTGTGGCCAGTTTGAGGGTAAGAGCGAGGCCAACGACTACCTGAAAAAACTGACGGAGCGGCTGAATCAGCTGTACCGGAAGCTGCGCGGGGACGGGGTGCCGGTGACCAAAGAAGCGTTGCTGGCGGTGGTGCAGCCGGTGGTGGCGGTAGAGGAACCAGCGCCCAAGGCTGAGCCGCCGATGGTGGGGCGGTTTGAGGAGTTTATGGTGACGATGCGGGGGATGGGGTACGCGCCAAACACCCTCAGCCACTATGGCACGGTTCGCAATACGCTGAGCCGGTTTCTGGATTCGATAGGGAAGCCAAAGCTCCCTGTGTCGGAGTGGGACATGGCCCATCATCAGCAGTTCGTGGGCTACCTGCGGGAGGTGCAGGGGCTGGCTAACAATGCGGTGTTCTCGACCATCAAGGACATGAAAGCGTTTTTTCGGCACTTGGAAAGCGAGCGGGGCGAAAAGCTGGCGTTGGATTTGACGAAAGTGCAGCTGCGCTACTCGGACCCGGTTAAAATCTATCTGAGTGCGGACGACCTAGCGGTGTTGGCCTCGGCGATGCTGCCGACTTGGATGGTGCCGGTGCGGGACGTGTTCTTGTTCTGCTGCTATACTGGCTTGCGGTACTCGGACGTAGCGGCGCTGCATGGGGGCAATCTGCACGCCCTGGGCGCGGCCGGGAGCGGGGGCCGGGTGCTGCGGCTGACGCAGACCAAGACGCGCACGGCCGTTAGCATCTACCTGACAACGGCGGCTTCGGCGTTGCTCGATAAGTACGCCGGGCCTACCCGGTCGGGGGCTGGGGCTAAACTGATGCCGGTGCGCGTGAATACGGCCATGAACCGGGCAGGGCGGCGAGGCTGTTGGCCTCCAAGTACGCCTTGGCGTGCTGGGCCACGGCATCGGAAGCGTCGAGTATCTCAACCCGGCCCTCGTAGAATCGGGCAATCTGCTCTTTGATGAGCGGGTAGTGCGTGCAAGCCAGCACCAAGGCTTCAATACCAGCTAAAGCCGGGTTTTCGAGGTAGGTGCGAATGATGTTATCAGAAACGGCATTTTCAAAAAAGCCTTCTTCAATCATCGGAGCCAGTAATGGGGTGGCCAATGACTGAAGCTGCACGCCAACCCCGAGGTCATCAATCTTCTTCTTGTAGACATTCGAGTTGACTGTTTGCTTGGTGCCAATCAGGCCGATGGTCCGGCCCGGGTAGCGGCTGCCGATGTGCTCCACAATGGGGTCGATAACATTTAGCACCCGGGCTTTAGAACCGACATACTCGCGCACCAGCTCATAGGCCGCGGCCGAAGCCGAATTACACGGGATCATAATCAGCTTGCACTGCTGCCTGAGCAATAAGTCGCAGATTTTGACGGAGTACGCCTGAATGGCGGCCGTGGATTTGTCGCCGTAGGGCAAGTGGGCGGTGTCGCCGAAGTACACGAGCCGCTCGTGGGGCAGCACCCGGCTGACGGAGCGGGCCACCGTCAGGCCGCCAATACCGCTGTCGAACATGCCAATCGGGCGAGTACGGAGATCCATGTCAATTAACAGTTAGCAATGAGCAATGAGCAATAGATAAGCAGCCTGCAATCCTGCTAGGTAGCTTGTAGGGTAACGGGGCCGTAAAGTTGTTGCTTTCTTAGCTGGTTGTTGCGAATCCCCGCTGGCCAGGCTTCGGCACTACTGCCTTGTTATCCAGACTGGCCCGAACTCCCAAAGACTGGCTGCGGGTAAGGCAGGAAATAAAGGATCGAACCCGGAACGGTTAGTTCGACTCTCCTCTTGCGCAACCGAGGCGCTACCGCACCATTACGCTATCTCCCCAGCTCCCCTCTCCGTACCTTTGCCGTTATGAATCTGCTTTCTGCCGAGAATCTTTCGAAGAATTACGCCGACCGGTGGCTTTTCCGGGAATTGAACTTTGGGCTTTCGCAAGGCCAGCGGGTGGGCCTGGTGGGCATCAATGGCTCGGGCAAAACCACGCTGCTGCGCATTCTGGCCGGTCTGGAGCCGCCCGATACGGGCAGCCTGAGTACCCGTAAAGACACCCGCGTGGCTTTCCTGGGTCAGCAGCCGATGTTCGATGAGACGCTGACCGTCGAGCAAACCATCTTCGCCAGCCAAAACGATACGCTGGCCGCCATCCGTGATTACGAGCACGTCGTGAACGACCCGCACCATAAGCCCCAGGACCTGCAACGGGTGATGGAGCTGATGGACTCGTACAATGCCTGGGACTACGAGTCGCAGGTGCAGCAGATTCTGGGGCGGCTGGGCATTCTGGGTGAGCTGTTGCAGCGCAACGTCAGCCAGCTTTCGGGGGGGCAGCGCAAGCGCGTGGCTCTGGCCCGCGTCCTGATTGAAGAGCCCGACGTGCTCATCCTCGACGAACCCACCAACCATCTGGATCTGGCCACGATTGAGTGGCTGGAAAACCGGCTGGCTTCCCCCACCCTCACCTTGCTCATGGTGACTCACGACCGATACTTCCTGGACCGGGTGGCCAACGAGATTGTGGAGCTGGATCAGGGTCGCGTCCACCGCTACCAGGGCAGCTACGCCTATTTTGTGGAGAAGAAAGCCGAGCGTGAGCTCATGGAAACTGCCGAAGTGGAGAAGGCCCGCAACTTGCTCCGCAAAGAGCTGGAGTGGATGCGCCGCCAGCCCCAGGCCCGCGGCACCAAGCAGAAAGCCCGCATCGACTCCTTCTACGAAACCCAGGAAAAGGCCCGCACCAAACTCAAAGGCCCGGAAATGGAGCTGTCGGTGAAAACCACCCGGCAGGGCGGTAAAATCATCGAAGTGTCCCACCTGCACAAGCAGTTTGGTGACAAAGTGGTGCTCGCCGATTTCAGCTACGTGTTCAAGAAGAAAGACCGGATCGGCCTGGTGGGCCCCAACGGTGCGGGCAAAACCACGCTGCTCAATATGCTTACCAAGCAACTGGCTCCTGACTCGGGCACTGTGGATGCGGGCCAGACCACGGTATTCGGCTACTACACCCAAACGGAGCTGGTGTTCGACCCCACGCAGCGCGTGATCGATATTGTGAAGGAAGTGGCCGAGGTGATCGAGCTGGCGGATGGCAGCGTGGTGACGGCCTCGCAGTTTTTGCAGCACTTTCAGTTTCCGCCGGCCCAGCAGTATACGCTGGTCAGCAAGCTGAGCGGGGGCGAAAAGCGCCGGTTGCAGCTCTTGCGGGTGCTCATCAAGAACCCCAACTTCCTGATTCTCGACGAGCCCACCAACGACCTCGACATCATCACGCTCAACATTCTGGAGGACTTTCTGCTTCAGTTTGCCGGCTGCCTGATTATCGTCTCGCACGACCGGTACTTCATGGACGCGCTGGTGGAGCAGGTGTTTGCCCTGGAGCCCGGCGGCCGCATCCGGCAGTTCCCCGGCAACTACACCGACTACCGCGAGTGGCTCCAGGAGCAACCCGCCAACGCCACCGCCCGCGACGCCGAGAAGGCCCTGAAGTCGGTGAACCCCACGCCGGCTACGGCGGCGGTTTCCGCACCGGCCAAGCGCAAAGCCAGCTTCGCCGAGAAGAAAGAGTACGAAACCCTGGAGCAAGAGCTGGAGCAGCTGGAAAAGCTAAAGCAGCAGCTCATTGGGAAGCTGAACTCCGGCACCGGCTCCCACACCGAGCTCGCCGACTGGGCCGCCCAGCTCAAGCGCATCGACGCCGACCTAGACACCAAAGGCGAAAGGTGGCTGGAGCTGGCCGAGCTGGTATAGCTGAGAGCTTAATTGAGAACTTAGAGGTGAGAGCTTAGAGCTTAGACTATTTGGCACGTAGTCTAAGCTTTAAGCTCTCACTTCTAAGTTCTCAACTCTGCTTCTACCGCTTGATGCGTTTCTGGTTGAAGTTGAACGTGACGGGCCGCTCATCGAAGAATACTACCAGCCGGAGCCGGTTGGCGGCGTCGGTACGGGGGAAGTGCACGTAGCCCCGGCTGCGCTGGTTGTGTCCGAGCGTGTCTTGGCGGAGTAAGTGGTATTGCAGGCGCTGCTTCTGGTCGTAGAGCTGGTCGGCCTGCCTGGCGTGCTGCTCGCGCTGCTCGTCGAAGGAAGCATTTTCGCTCTGGTGGCGTTGGTCGCGCTCCGCGATCTGCTCGTCGGTTTCCTTCTTTTTGATACTCGACACATCTTCTACCACGTGGCTCACGCTGGTCAGCACTTCCAGCCAGCTCACTTTCTCGGCTTGGGCCGCTTCCTGACTGAGGCGGCTGTTCAGCTGTTGCAGACGCAGTTCCGGGTCGAAAGCGGCTACGCGGGTGGGTAGCGTCGGCGCGGCCGATGCCACTGCCGCTGACGTATCCAGCGGAATATAGTAGAACGTGGCCGGGGCTACCCGTACGGGCCGGTGGGAGTCGTTGATAATCTCCACCTGGAATACCAGGTCCGTGTCCTCGTAGTACACGAAATCCAGGGCTACTTCCACACTGTCGAGGTAGTGGCTGAAGCTGCGCGGCTGCCCATCCGCACTCAATCCGGCGGATCGGGCCGGCCGGACCGTCAGAAAATAAGTGGGGCCGCAGCCCGTTAGCCACCCACTCAGCCCGGCCACGCAGGCCAACACTACAAATTGACGCATATATCAGAGATGATCAACTGGGTTTCCAGCTAATCAGAGGCCGCCGGTCCGCCGATGGTTGCATACGAGGCGCCCTTCTTGCCTAAAGTTCTGCCGGCAACGAAATCTCACCGGCTGCATCCGGCGCAAAAGCCCAATGCCGCCGCACCGCCGCCAGCGGTACCGGCCCGAAAATGTGCGCGAAATACTCCCGCCGGCTGGCCACCCATTCCCGCTTCACGGGCACGCCGGTCGCGGCCAGCGCGTTTTCATCCCACTCCAGCAACACCAGCCCGGTGCGGCCGGCGTAGTAGCGGCGCGCAGTTTCCAGAATCTGCGCCCGCTCCGAGCTGTGAATAAAGCCTTCGGCGGCAAGGTCGGCGCTGGCAAAGAACCCTGTTTGCTGGGCATGGTGCCAATCAGCTGGTTCGGCTATGCGGTAAAGCATATGTCAATTAAAAATTGAGAATTAAAAATTAAAAATTAGTCGTTCAACGACCCACTTGCCTGGAATCGCAAACAGTCAATTTTTAATTCTCAATTTTTAATTGAATCCTGCTCTGCTTTCCACAGCTCCTGCTGCACGGACTTGCCGACGGTCAGCACGATGCGGGTTGGGTTGGGAATGAGGGTGATGCGGGCTTCTTTGCCGGGGTACTTTTCCGAATCCACCCACACGCCTTCTTTGGGCGAGGGTTTGCCGCCGGTGCTGGAAGGCAGGTAGGCCGTAGGCAGCAGCACGTCGGTATCGGAGCTAAGATCGGTGTGCACTTTATCGAGGGCGGCTTCCAGAAAAGCCCCGTACTCGTCGTTGAAATCGTCTTCCAGGTCGTGCAGCTCTTCTTCCACTTCGTCGTAGCGGGCATCGTCATACGAGAGGTCGTGGAGCAGTTGCTTTTTCTCGATCAGGGTAACGAGGGCGCGGTTCAGCTCTTCTAGGTTCATCAGCGTAAGCATAAGGTAGGATGCAAAGGTGGGGAGGATTTATGGCACTTTTGCGCGACACTTCTCCTCAGATCTCCCAATTCTACGAAGAATGACTCAACCAGCTGGCCGTAGCTACTTCCTGATCACGCTGGCCGTGGCCGCGTGGGCGCTGAATTTCCACCTGGCCGTACCCGTTTTGCGCTACGTGTCCCCTATAGCCGGGGCTGCCTTGCGCTATGCGGTAGGCGGCACCGTGCTGCTGGGACTGGCTCTGGCTACGGGCACGCTGTCGGGGCCGCGCATCCGGGCGCACGCGCTGGGCATAGGGCTGGTGGCCGGCTCGGGGGTGTTTCTGTTTAACTACGCTTTTTTCGAAGGTATCCAGTACACCTCTCCCGTCAATGCCACCCTTATCATGGGTCTGAATCCTGTTACCACTATGCTGCTCTCGGCGCTGCTACTGCGTACGCAGCTTACGCCCCGGCAGTGGCTGGGGGCGGCCCTGAGCTTGCTGGGCGTGGTGGTCGTCATTTCCCAGGGGCGCTGGGACGCACTCACGGAACTGAAATTTTCGCGCGGCGACTTGTGGTTTCTGCTCGCCAACCTGGCCTTTGCCTTCAACCACGTGGCGGTGCGGCGCTTTCTGGCCGCGCTGCCCCCGCTCGAAACCACTACCATCACGGCGCTGGTGGGGCTGGCCGCTTTGGCGGTGCCCGCCGCTCCCGCGCTGCTTCACGCACCGTACCGCACGTTTCCGTTCGTGGGGTTCTGGCTGCCGCTGCTCGTGATGGGCGCCCTCGGAACGGCGATCAGCTACATCTTCTGGAACCGGGGCCTGCTGCAAATCGGGCCCGACAAGGCCGGCTTGTTTATGAACCTGGTGCCCGTGTTTTCGGTGCTGATTGCCCTCACCTACGGCGGGTCCGTTACGGGGCCGCAGCTGGCCGGGGGCGCCGTGGTGCTGGCGGGCATTCTCCTCGCCCAGCTGGGCAAGCGCCAGCCGCGGCTGGCCGTTGACCGGTAGCCGCTAATCGGGCTCAGGTAAACAAGCTGGCCGGTTTCGCTTGGGCAAAGCCCAGCCAGTAACCAGCGGCTTGGCGGGATTCCCGTATTTTTACCCACACAGCTATTTTTCACTCCCAATTCCCCGCTGCCCATGCAAACCATGACTTCACCGGCCGTGCAGGCCCATCCGGCCCACGATTTTCTGCCCCTCCACGGCACCGACCACCTCGAATTCTACGTCGGCAACGCCAAGCAGTCGGCGTATTTCTACCAGGCGGCCTTTGGCTTCGAGCTGGTGGCCTATGCCGGCCCCGAAACCGGCGTGCGCGACCGGGCCAGCTACGTGCTTCAGCAGAATAAAATCCGCTTCGTCCTCACCACCTCCCTCCTCCCCGATTCCGACATTACGCGGCACGTGGCCCAGCACGGCGACGGCGTGAAGGTGATGGCTTTGTGGGTGGACGATGCCCGCAAGTCGTTCGAGGAAACTACCCGCCGCGGGGCCCGGGTGGCCTTTGCGCCCTACACCATTGAAGACGAGCACGGTTCCGTAACGCTGGCTGGTATTTACACTTATGGCGAAACCGTGCACACCTTCGTGGAGCGCGGCAACTACCGCGGTCCGTTCCTGCCGGGCTTCGTAGCGCGCCGCAGCAGCGTACCGCCGGGCGGGCCGGTGGGGTTACAGGTCGTGGACCACTGCGTGGGCAACGTGGGCTGGGGCGCAATGAACCAATGGGTGAAGTTTTACGAAGACGTGATGGGCTTCAAGCTGCTCATTACGTTCGATGACGACGACATCAGCACGGAATATTCGGCGCTGATGAGCAAGGTGGTGAGCAATGGTAACGGCTTTGTGAAGTTCCCCATCAATGAGCCCGCCGAAGGCAAAAAGAAGAGCCAGATCGAGGAATACCTCGATTTCTACCACTCGCCCGGCGTACAGCACATGGCCCTGCTCACCGACGACATCCGCACCACCGTTACGGAGCTGCGCCGCCGCGGGGTGGAGTTCCTCACGGTGCCCAACTCCTACTACGACGACCTGCTGGCCCGCGTCGGCCACATCGACGAAGACCTGGACAGCGTGCGCAACCTGAACCTGCTCGTCGACCGGGATGAGGAAGGCTACCTGCTCCAGATATTCACCAAGCCCGTGGAAGACCGCCCCACGGTGTTCTTTGAAATCATCCAGCGTAAAGGCGCCAGGAGCTTCGGCAAAGGCAACTTCAAGGCGCTGTTTGAAGCCATTGAGCGGGAGCAGGGCCTGCGCGGCAACCTGTAGGAGCGTTGGTAGAGGTCCTTCATGCTTGCTGTTCGCTTCTATTCTGAAGCGGTCCATCCATGTAGAGAAGGAAAAGGAAAGGATGCGGGAGAAACAAATAGCGTTATCCTGTCCAGTCGCTGCCTACCGGTTTCCCTGGCATCGCTAACGAGTTCTAGTCCGTGCCCAAGCACTTTCAGGGTGTGCCGACCAGTTTCCGGGCTCTCCCCAAGGGTTTCCACTACCTCCCCAACGGTTAACAGAGCGTCCCCAACGGTTTCCACTACCTCTCCAACCTTTTAGAGACCGTCCCCAAGAGTTTCCACACCTCTCCAGCCCTTTACAGACCGCCCCCAAAGGTTTCCACCTCCAAACGCGCCCTCAACTCTTGTCCGACGGCGTTTAGTGCAGGCCCAGGCCAGCCTCGGTATCCTCTTGGTCTATCCCCTGCCCGCAACCCGCCGCCACGCTCCGCGGTTTGAGCCGGAGTAGACGCCAGGTTTCAGGGGCGACGGCTGGGATATTTCTCCCGTATCTTCTTTAAGCGGTTTCGGAATCAGTATCCGTCCGGCTCCCCCTCTCTTTTTGGAGAGGGGGTTGGGGGGTAAGGCCAATCGTTGAACGGGCCGTACCCTGACTCTCGATAAGCGCGGGCAATGCTATAAACAATCTTGATTCTAACCATGAAAAAGTCCGCTCTACTCCTGCTGCCCTTGCTGGCGACGCTCCTCCAACCGGCATACGCCCAGCGCGGCTGCACCGATTCGCGGGCCACAAATTTCAACCCTGGGGCCGTCGTCAACGATGGTTCGTGCCAGTACGCGGTTACCACCACGCCGCTGATTACCAAAGCCGAACTGGCCGCCGACGTGGCCGAAACCTCGGGGTTGCAGTACACCAGCCAGGCCCTGTGGACGCTGAATGACAGCGGCAACCCGCCGGTGCTGTTCCGCCTCGATCCCAGCACGGGCACCGTGAACCAGCGCGTCCTGGTTGATAATTTCAGTAACCTTGATTGGGAAGATCTTACCGCTGATGCGCAGTACCTGTACGTGGGCGATTTTGGCAATAACAGCGGCAACCGCCAAGACTTGCGGGTTTTACGGATTCGGAAAGCTGATATTGGGACGGGCGCGACGGCTACGGTAGCCGCGCAGGCCATTCTGTTCAGCTACCCCGATCAAACCGACTTCAATCCGGGCGTAAACAACCACAATTTCGATTGCGAGGCGCTCCTTTATTTCAACGACTCGCTGCATCTGTTCACCAAAAACTGGGCGGACCGCCGAACCAAGTACTACACGATTCCGGCCGCCCCCGGTACGCACGTGGCCCGGCTGAAAGCCAGCTTCAATGTCAACGGGCTGGTTACGGCCGCCAGCCTCAACGCCGCGGGCACCGAAGCGGGTCTGCTTGGCTACAACCCCAACACGGGCGCCACCTTTTTGTGGCTGCTCTATGATTTTGCGGGTACCAACTTTTTGCAGGGCAACAAAAGACGAATCGAGCTGCCCAACGCGCTGCAAATCGGTCAGGCTGAGGGCGTGAGCTTCATCGACCGGTACCGAATGTATCTATCGAACGAGCGGCTGGCCAGTATCGTCACCGTTCCTCAACGGCTCTATGAGCTGGATGCCAGCCCCTGGCTGGCGGCACCGCTGCCCACTACCGCCGCCCGGCAAGCAGCGAGCTTCCGGGTATTTCCCAATCCGGCTTCTCAGCGTTTCACAGTTCAGCGGGCCGGTCAATTCGCCGGCAAAGCGGAGATAAGCGTCCAGGACCTGCGCGGCAAAAGCGTGTTTTTCACTGCTTTGGAAGCGGAACGCATCGAGCAACAGGTCCAACTGGCCTCGGTTCCCGCGGGAGTATATATCCTGAAAATCAAGTCCGGCGAGGGCGTTTTCACAAGAAAAATAGTACTGCAATAGCTGTCCTGCTGATCAGCCCCACGGCTCCCGGACGGGCGCATGGCTGTGGTAGAGGTTGCGGGCTTTTTAGTGGAAACCTTCTTTCTTTACTGCCATTCTCTGCTTTTCGATCGTCAATCTATTGCCCCCCGCTTTTCCCTATGGCTCTTACCCCCGAAATCCAACAGAAAGTAAATACCTGGCTGACCGGCAACTACGACGCTGACACCAAGGCCACTATCCGGCACCTCCTCGACGCGGGCGAGGAAGACGCGCTGAACGATGCCTTTTACCGGGACCTGGAATTTGGGACGGGCGGGCTGCGCGGCATTATGGGCGCGGGTTCGAACCGCCTGAACCGCTACACGCTGGGCATGGCCACGCAAGGCCTGAGCAACTACCTGTTGCAACAGTTCCCCGGGCAGGAAATCAAGGTCGCCGTGGCCCACGACTCGCGCAACCAGAGCCCGGAATTCGCGCAGATTGCCGCGGATATTTTCTCGGCCAACGGTATCACGGTGTATTTGTTTGAGGCGCTGCGGCCCACGCCGGAGCTGTCATTCACCATTCGGCAACTGGGCTGCCAGAGCGGCTGCGTGGTGACGGCGTCACATAACCCCAAGGAATACAACGGGTTCAAAGTGTACTGGAACGACGGGGCCCAGGTGGTCGCGCCGCACGACAAGAACATCATCCGGGAAGTGGAAGCCATTCATTCGGTGGATGCAGTTGGATTTCAGGCTGACGAGTCCCGGATTCACCGGGTTGGCGCCGAGATTGACGCGGCTTACCTGGCGCAAGTAAAGCAGCTGAGCATCAACCCGGCCGCCATCCAGCGCCAGCACGACCTGAAAATCGTGTACACGCCGCTGCATGGCACGGGCATTACGCTGGTGCCGGCGGCATTGGCGCAGCTGGGGTTCGATAACGTGCATATCGTCGAAGCCCAGGCCACTCCGGATGGCAATTTCCCCACCGTGCTTTCGCCCAATCCCGAGGAGAAAGCCGCCATGCAAATGGCCCTCGACCAAGCCCGGCAGCTCGACGCCGACCTCGTGCTGGCCACCGATCCCGACGCCGATCGGGTGGGCATTGCCGTGAAAAACAACGCCGGCGAATGGGTGCTCGTCAACGGCAACCAGACGGCGGCGTTGCTCACGTATTACATCCTGTCGGCCCGCAAGCAGGCCGGCAAAATGACCGACCAGGACTTCATCGTGTACACCATCGTCACGAGCGAGGTGCTGGGCGATATTGCGCGCGCCCACGGCGTGAAAAGCTACCAGACCCTGACCGGCTTCAAGTACATTGCCGGCCTCATCCGGGCGCTGGAAGGCCAGGAAACGTACATCGGCGGCGGCGAGGAAAGCTACGGCTACCTGCTCGGCGACTTCGTGCGCGACAAAGATGCCGTATCGGCCTGCGCCATGCTGGCCGAAATGGCGGCCGTGGCCAAAGACAACGGCCGGACGCTCTACCAGGAAATGACCCGGATGTACGCCACCTACGGCCTGTACCGCGAGAATCTGATTTCGCTCACCAAGAAAGGCCAGCGCGGCGCCGAGGAAATCCAGGAGATGATGCGGGAGCTGCGCGCCAATCCGCCTGCCACCATCGCCGGCGCGGAAGTAGTGGAGCTGCGCGACTACCAAACCGGCCAGATTCGCAACCTGCGCACCGGTCAGCAGACGCCCACCGGCCTCGAAGCCAGCAACGTGCTCCAGTTCATCACCGCCGACGGCAGCAAGATATCCGCCCGTCCCTCCGGTACTGAGCCCAAAATCAAGTTCTACTTCAGCGTGAAAAAACCGCTGGAATCGGCCGAAGA
>QQTW01003410.1_pt1 | contig 11729 bp, 13 predicted proteins | sample 1904831 | NCBI WGS metagenome assembly QQTW01 (sample SAMN09435610, study PRJNA476489) | Subsurface metagenome, whole genome shotgun sequencing project. | reverse complement strand
CCAGCACGGCGATGCCGCGCAACTCTTGCAGCCCGGTCAGGTTTTGACGGTTGAACCGGGTCTTTACATTGTCCCCGAAACCAAGCCAGCTGAAGATCAGCCAGATATTGACCCTCGGTGGAGTGGTATTGGAATTCGGATTGAGGACGATGTATTAGTGACAGCTACAGGTCATGAAGTTTTAACGGCTGGGGTTCCCAAGTTAATTGAGGAGATAGAGCGGTAAGAAGAAAGGGTGTGGGGGAGGCTGGCTCCCCTACACCTTACTCAATCAAAGAGTTGGCACATACTGCTGCTTTTCTGGTACATCAGTGTACTCAGCAACAATTTGGCGGAATTCTTCGCCATCGATGGTTTCTTTCTCGATCAAGAGATCGACTAAGCGATCCATCACAGTGCGGTTCTCTCGCATTATCCGCTTCGACAGATCGTAGCAATCTTCCACAATGATGCGCACTTGGGCATCAATTCGAGATGCGATGGATTCTGAGTATTCTGAGCGTGTCATCCAGTCACGCCCCAAAAACACTTCTCCACTCTGGCTTTCTAAAGATAGCGGACCTAAATCAGACATTCCAAATCTGGTTACCATCTGCCGCGCCATCCCGGTCACCTGTTGCAGGTCATTGCCTGCACCAGTTGTGACCTCCGCAGAGCCAAAAATGACGTCCTCAGCTGCTCTACCTCCCAAAGCACCAGTAATCCGTGCTTTGAGCTGAGCACGGGAAATCAATCCTTGCTCATCGTTGGGGGTAAACCAGGTTAGCCCCTGTGCTTGTCCTCGTGGGATGAGGGTGACTTTTTGCACAGGGTCATGGTCTTTAACTAGGGTGCCGATTAAAGCGTGTCCTATTTCGTGGTAAGCAATCAGGCGCTTACTCTTGCTATCCACCAGTGGGGTGCCTTCCATACCAGCGACTACGCGGTCAACAGCATCGTCTATTTCTGGCAGGGTAATAGCCTCTTTGCGCCGTCTGGCAGTCAAAATTGCTGCCTCATTAAGCAGGTTGGCTAAGTCAGCTCCAGTGAAACCAGGGCTGCGTCTCGCGATCGCTTCTAATGAAACAGAAGGGTCAAGTTTCTTGTTGCGGGCGTGAACTTTTAGGATCTCTAATCGCCCTTTGAGGTCAGGTGCGTCTACTTGCACCTGCCGGTCAAAGCGACCTGGTCGCAACAAAGCGGTGTCTAGTACATCGGGACGGTTGGTAGCGGCAATGATGATGATGCCGGTATTGCCTTCAAACCCGTCCATTTCGGTTAGCAACTGGTTGAGAGTCTGTTCTCTTTCATCGTTGCCACCGCCGATCCCAGCACCCCGCTGTCTACCAACGGCATCGATTTCATCGATACAGATCAGGCAAGGGGCGTTGTCTTTAGCTTTTTTAAACAAGTCTCGCACACGAGAAGCACCGACGCCGACGAACATTTCTACAAATTCTGAGCCGGAGATGCTAAAGAAGGGAACGCCAGCTTCTCCAGCGATCGCTTTGGCTAGCAAAGTTTTACCAGTTCCAGGAGGACCGACTAGCAGAACGCCTTTGGGAATGCGGGCACCTACTGCTGTAAAGCGTTCAGGTTGTTTAAGGAAGGTGACGACTTCTTGTAGTTCTTCTTTGGCTTCGTCAATGCCAGCTACGTCGTCAAATTTAATGCCGGTTTTTGCTTCCATTTGGAAACGGGCTTTCGATTTGCCGAAGTTCATGGCTTGGCCTGGACCGCCGGGGATATTGCTAGAGCGACGGAAGAGGAAGAACAACCCACCAATCAACAGGATCGGAAAAATTAGATTGCCGAGTAGCCCCCAAATCGCTCCATCGTTGCGCATTGGGTGGGAATCAAAGCTAATATTTGCGCTTCTGAGCTTTGAAATCAGTTCAGGGGCGTTATAAGGCAGATCCACCCGCAACCGTTGGATACGATTGTCAAGTTCTGGATCGACAGCTTCCACAATTGCCGTCCGACCGCCTTCGTAAAGATCCACAGCCACTACTCTGCCAGTATCTAAGTATTCCAGAAAGCGCCCATAGGTCATGCGGGTACTAGCGGTATTCTTACTCATCTCGGCAGGAGTGGTAGCAAATGCTCCTTGCCAGAAGAAAAAGCCAATAATTAGAGCAGGCAATGTCCACAGTAGGAGTAATCTCCAGGAAAATTTCATCAGTCAATCGCCTCTAAATGCATATACAACAAGTCAGCTTTACTACAGTCGAGCGTAGGTATCAGTAATGTTGCTCTTTTAAACCCTGCCAGACAGGGAAGTTGTAGACGTAAAATGGAATCTTAATTAAATTTAACTTAATTCTCATAGTTTTCACCGGACTCCATTTACATCGAGTTTCTGCTTCTCGGCTCTTCAACCCAGTATTATGGGAAGGGATGTAAAGAAATATGAAGAGCTATGCAAAACAAAGTTGTTGTAATTGTCGGCGCGACCGGCGGCATTGGTTCAGCCTTAACTCATAGACTAGCACCCACCGGGGCACGTCTGGTACTAGCTGCCAGAGATAGCACTCAACTAACAACCTTGGCTGCCCAGCTACCCACAACAGAGCAAGTTTTAACGGTTCCCACAGACATTACTAATCGCTCCTCAGTAGACATTCTGATGGAGAAGACTGTTGCCCAGTTTGGTCAAATCGATGCCTTAGTCAACGCAGCTGGAGCGGCAGTGATGAAGCCGTACAGCAACCTCGAACCCGCTGAGTTAGAAGCGATGCTGGATGTCAACTTAAAGGGCAGTTTCTACACCTGTCAAGCGGCAGCTGAGCTGATGCAGGAGCGTAAATCTGGGCATATTTGCAATGTGGTCGGAATTTTGGGCAAGCACTCGATGTCAATGGCGTCGGCTTACTGTGCTTCAAAGTTTGGTGTTGTTGGTTTTAGCAAATGTATGGCAGAGGAGTTGAAGCGCTTCGGCATCAAGTTCACGTTATTCTACTTTGGTGGGGTAAATTCTCCCTTCTGGGACAATGTGAGCTTGAAGGTAGACCGAAAAAAAATGCTCAGTCCTGAAACTGCTGCTGATGCAATTGTCTATGCCCTTTCTGCTCCACCGCAAGCAGTGCCGATGGAAATTAATATTCAGCCAGAAAGTCACTTGTTTTTTTAGCGTGATAGGATTACTGTTCATGAGTGACCTGCAAATCCAGCCGCTCAGGGCAGAATTTATAAACAGACAAGCTTTTGTGCTGGATTGCCAGAGGTTATGAGAATTGCTCACGTTCACTTCCATGTAGAAGATGCCACGTCGCGCGACTGGTTTGTCTCTCATCTGGGTTTTCAATCGGTAGCCGTGAAGGTTACCTCTCACACTTGTACCGAAGTGGTCAAAAGTGGCTCTGTCTGCTTTGTCTTATCTTCCCCACTGACGCCACTCAGCCCAGTCGCTCAATTTCTGCAACAGCACCCGCCGGGTGTAGCAGATATCGCTTTTTATGTTGAGGATGTGGAAGCGGTGATGACTAGGGCGATCGCTTACGGGGCTAAAGTCCTACAACCCGTCCAGCAACACCAGCGAGGTAAGAAATGGATTAAATGGGGCAGAATTGCTGCTTGGGGTTCTCTCAGTCATACCCTAATAGAGGAGCAGGGGGTCTCCTCTAGTGAACTCACCACCGCACCCCATACCTTTACTGGTATTGATCATGCGGTGCTAAATGTGGCAGATGGTGACTTAGAGCGTGCTGCAAACTGGTACGAAAACACTTTAGGGTTTCGTTGCCAGCAGACTTTTAAAATTCAAACTGATCGCTCTGCCCTGCACAGCCAGGTTATGGTTTCGCACAATAACCAAGTACAATTACCGATTAATCAACCAGCATCACCCAATTCCCAAATTCAGGAGTTTCTGGATGTGAACCAGGGACCAGGAATCCAGCACATTGCTTTACAGACGCCTAATATTGTGCAAGCGATTAGGCAGTTCCGCCAAACAGGTGTATCCTTCCTGCCAGTTTTGCCCAGCTATTACACCCACCTGCTGCAGCGACAAGGGCTATCGCTATCAGCAGCTGAACTTGAGGAAATTGCGGAGCAGCAGATTTTGGTCGATTGGGAGGAAACAACTCCCCAATCTGTGCTACTTCAGACCTTCACCCAACCCATTTTTGGACAGCCAACCTTTTTCTTTGAGTTAATTGAGCGGCGGCGGCAAGCAAGCGGCTTCGGGGAAGGCAACTTCCGTGCTCTCTTTGAAGCGATTGAATGCGAACAGCTCAAAAGAGGCAGTTTGGAGTGAGTCCAGTCCTGAAGGGTGAAGGGCAGGGGGCAGGGTGGCTCTTTCTGAGCAGGGGAGGCTCACCGCAGGAAACTGCTAACCACCCAAAGCAAGATAAAAGTCACTACCGTAGAAAATTGCTCAACCGTCAAATTAATGTCTAGTAATTGCGCTTCTAGCAAGTTGCCAAGCAGCCCCCCTGTAATTAAGCCTGCGATTAAGCCAGATATAGTCAGTAGAACTGCTCGACCAAACTTTTGCTCCTTACGATTCAGAAAGTAGAGACTTGCTCCGACTCCCACGATCAAGACAAACTGCAAAATTTGATCACCTGCAGCCCTGTAAAACACACTGAGGGCACTCAAACTTATAAACAAGCTACCAGGCAACAGAACATCTTTTAAACTAGGCTGATCGATCATCCGTTGCAGCCATGCAGCTGACTTTTTGGCGGGAGCCGGGCTTTCTTTACGAGGCGTTTGTGAGAGGCGTTCTGCAAATCTGATGCCTTCTGGCACTTTAATCTTTCCCTCTTGGCGCATCCGTAAGCGCTCCATTAGTATTGCATCGTAGGCCGCTTCAATTGTTTCTAGACGCTTGTCATCGCCACTGCACTGCTGCACGAGGTGAGTGCGAGCGTCCTGAATTTCATCAAATGTGGCGTCTTCTGATACCCCAAGCTTTTCGTAGGGATTTTGCTCGCTCATGTAATCTCGTCTCAGCCTCATTCAAGAGCAGACAGTGAAAGTCTACAAACACTTTAGATTCTATACGGTCTAAATGACTAATGAGATTAACTCTCTTAACTTAACTAGGGCCCAACAAGAGGAATTTTGACGAACTGCGACCCTTACAGTAGCTAATTTAGCATATGCTAACCACTCCGTGTATTTCATCAAAATAGAAAAATCATTTACATGAACCGATAGAAAATGTCAAGGGTTATTGGCATTCCAGAATTATAGGCTGATAATTGTCTTAGCGTTGTCGCTCAATAAGCTGCCAACGCTACTGCCTATTTTCCTATCCGCCTCTTTTTAGTGCAATGTGATAGTTATGGCTCTCGCCAAGATTCTTATTGTTGATGACGATCCTTCGATTCGGAATTTAATCCAACGCTTTCTAAGCAAGCAGAACTATCAGGTAGAGTCTGCCGAAGACGGTAAGACTGCTCTCACGGTGTTTGAGAAATTCAACCCCGACCTGGTGATTCTGGACGTGAACCTACCAGACGCAATTGGCTACAACCTCTGTGAGGAGATGCAAAACCGCACCAAGGTTTTTGTCCTCATGTTGACAAGCCGGGCTGACGAAGCAGACAAGATTCGGGGCTTTTCTCAAGGTGCTGACGACTATCTCACTAAACCATTTGGTTTGGGGGAGTTGGAAGTCCGTGTAGGAGCCATTTTGAAGCGCCAGCGGGTTGTCACAGCGGCAGAAAAGCAGCGTCTGATCTTTGAAAAACTGGTGATTGATCCGGAAAGGCGAGAGGTAACAATCAATGACCAGCTTATACCCTTAACCGCTCTCGAATTTGACCTCTTACGTTTTTTAGCAAGCCATCCAGGTCGAGTTTGGCGGCGCTCGGAGCTAATCAACGAGGTCTGGGATTACGAATATGTGGGAGACCAGCGGGTTGTAGATGTTCATATTGGTCAAATTCGCAAGAAGATTGAAATTGATGCGACCCAGCCAGTTTTGATTCAGACGGTGCGTGGCGTTGGCTATAAGTTTGAAGCGCCTGGTCAAATCAATCAGTAAGGGTTTAACGATGAAATAGCGTTTCTAAATATACCCGAGCCGCGCGGCGATCGCCATTTCCATTTTGAAGCAGAAACAGCGACAGCGCCGCCGCAAAGACTCGGTCTTGGTCCCAATCGGGATGAGTTTCTAGGTAGCTCTTGAGCGATTCGTGCAGTTCTTCCGGAATTTCGGTCAGGATACTAACGGTTGTGTTCATTCAGAACCTTCCCTTTTGGGATAAATGGACAAATCGACCTTACTTACAGGCAAAAAAATATAGGTGTTACAGTCACGGCTTGTAGCAGATGAGGTGTAACAGCCTTACCCATTTTCCCCGCTGAGGCTCAGCGGTTGAACAGACTTGTATAGGTCAGTCGCATCATTGTGCGGCAAGAGGGGGTGGGTTTGTCAATGCTGAGAAATGTTACGACCACCTTGCTCAAAAAAAAATATTGACGGAATAATAGGGCTTTTAGCTTGATTTCCGTTACAGATATTTACAATGACTACGTGTTTTTCAACCCCTTAGTTAATTAGCCGAAAATCCACAGTCCGACTCGTAAGGCGTTACCTGTCGTAAAGCCCTGTGGAAAACTCAGCTATGGCTGTGGAAAAGCTCAACTCCCCTGTGGAAATAGTGGGGAATCTGTGGGGAAAAGCTGAGATAAAAATAAGAATTGCAAAGAAGCTTATTGAAGCAGGGGATCAGGGATCTGCACGATCCATTGTTTGTTGAATCAGGATCTGGATAGCGAGAGCAACTAAGCCAATAGCCACTAAACCAAATATTCCAGTCCCCAATGCAGTTATACCTACGACTAGGGTGCGCACAGCACTGGCAATATTTACAACAGCTGGATTGGCAGAATGAATAGGCTTGGCGGCAAAAGTCCGAGCAATTGATACAGTTAAGGAGTAAAGCGCGATCCCAAGTCCTCCAGAAATCAAGGCCCCGATCAAACAGCGCCCGGGAGTTGGTGGCGATTGAGCAGGATCAGTGGGGTTTTCAGTTGGTTGCTGGTTATTCATTTTTTGGTATCTATTTAACGAGAGTGGTTCAAAGCTGTTCAAAATCCGCTTCTGTAGAGGCAACCTGGATACCTGTACTGGACAACTGAGCCAGCCAAAGTTCTAAATCGGGATCAGGAATTTCTGCCCTCACCTGCTTTTGAACCTGCTGTGCTTGAGCATAAGACTCACACAGTCCAAACACTGTAGGACCAGAGCCAGACATCATTGCCCCCAAAACGCCGCTCCTATGGAAAGCCTGTCGCAGTTGCAAAACTTGGGGATGTTCTGGCAACACCACCCTCTCTAAGTCGTTGTAAAGCCTCTGACCAATTTGTACTCCATCTCCATGCGTAATTGCTTTTATTATTGGCCCCGAATGTACTGCTGAAGCACGATCCAAATGGGTATCACTAGCCAAGTCAGAACCGACATAATGCTGCCGGTAGGTCTGATAAGCCCAAGCCGTAGAAACCGCGAGGCTGCGATGTTTGCCTAGCACCACATAAAAATTCTCGAGATTTGGTAGAGGAGAGAGTTTGTCGCCCCGACCAGTAGCGATCGCTGTTCCACCCGTTACACAAAAAGGCACATCTGAACCCAGTTGGGCTGCTAGTTCCTGTAATTCCGCCTGTGTTAGTCCCAGCTTCCAGAGCAAATCTAGCCCTACTAAAACTGCTGCCGCATTCGTAGATCCCCCAGCCAACCCCGCTGCAACAGGAATGTGCTTGCGGATGGTAATTTCTACACCACCATATTGTGCAAAGGCTTGCGGAAATTGCGCCGCCATCAGCTCAGCTGCACGGTACGCGAGGTTACTCTTGTCTGTTGGCACTTGGGGATGCTGACACTGCACACGAATCGTGTCAGTGCTGAGGGCGCTTAGATGTATTTGATCTGCTAAATTAATGCTTTGCAGCACCATTGCCAACTCGTGATAGCCATCCGGACGAGCGCCAAGTATCTCTAGATACAGATTGATTTTAGCGGAAGCAATCAGGGTATAGGAACGCATAACTCCTTACTCAGGGCTACCCACTGAGCTACGCTTAGGTCTTCGGCACGAGCTTGCGGGTTTACCTCTAATTGTTCCAGCAAGTGGGTGAGGCGATCACACTCTACTATTCCTTTCAAATTATTTCGTAACATTTTGCGCTTAGCGGCAAAGCCCAGCTTTACCAAAGTTTCCAGATGGCGAGGGTCATCTGCTGGCTCGAATATGCGGGGACGCAGCCGCACCACAGCTGAATCTACTTTCGGTGGCGGGTAGAAATATCTAGCTGGTACAGGGCAGACTAGTTCACACTCAGCTAAGTATTGCACCCGTACCGATAGTGCCCCAAATGCTCTCGTCCCCGGTCGAGCATACAGTCGTTCTGCCACTTCTTTTTGTACCAGCAGCACGATCAAGTCAAATGGTTCAGCCGATGGGTTAGTGATCGTGCCTAGCAGTTTTTCCAGAATCGGTCCCGTGATATTGTAGGGTATATTAGCAACGACTTTATTCAGCTTTTGGAAAGCTGGAAAGCCAGAAAGTTGAGATGCCAGCTCCAGCGAGAGAATATCCCCTTGCAATAGTAGAAAATTCTCAGTCTGACCCAGTTGTTTAGCCAGTCGTTGGCATAGATCGCGGTCAATTTCGACGGCAAGAACAGCCTGGGCAAGCGGCAATAAGCGGCGAGTTAAGATACCAGTTCCAGGGCCGATTTCCAAAACGCGATCGCATTTGGTAAGTTCTGCTGCCTTAACAATTTGGTTTAGCGCTTTATCACTTTTTAGCCAGTGTTGAGCGAATTGCTTCCGTGGTCGAGGTTCCATTTTTTAAGGTCTAGAAACGGCTGGGCAGTTGCGCAAATACCACCGCCAAGGCAAGTCTGTTCCTTGAGACAAGCCAATTCGGGTAGTTTGGACAAAAGCGATCGCCTGACAATCAAGCTCCTGTTGGAATTGCCATCCACGATGCTCTAGCCACAGCGGTTCATCTGGTTGTAAAACACTACCATTCAGGCTGCGATCAATTTGCAGTACACGGCAAAGCTTACTGGGGCCAGCAGCAATCCGCTGGAAGTTTTTTGAGTTACTGTCCATCTCAACCGATAGGGAGTCCAGTTGCAGAGCACGAATTAGGACTGCACTAGGAATCTCGTCTTGATCGGTGACGATGTTGAAACAGTGGTATATGCCATAAATAAGATAAATGTAGCTTCTCCCAGCTGGGCCAAAAACCACTGAGTTGCGCTCAGTGCGTCGCCGATAGGCATGAAAAGCTGGATCACCCGGCGCATAAGCTTCGGTTTCTACAATTAGCCCTCGCATAATTTGTCCCTCGGCTAGCTGGCGCACGAGTATACAGCCCAGCAGGTCAGGTGCAACCTCGATAGATGGTCGCTCTAGCCAGGAAGGTTCTACAATCTGATTAAATACAGTCGAACTCACAAAAGCAATTCACTTAAGTTAAGAACATTAAATTTTTAGGGGTCACAAACAAATGGACGTTAAGCTGATTCTAGTGGGACTGACGGTTGTCTTTACTGTGCTGTGTCTATTCTTTGGCACCAAAAATGGATTTTATGATACAGACCAATATCATGGTAATGGCTCTGCCCACTGAATTGCAGCGAGGCGAGTGAGGAAGGCCAAAATTGCCTGTTGGCTTTTTTTGCTCCTTGCCAGCTTATATTTTGAAGGAAGGCCAGCATGAGTGATGAACGGTCGGTATCCTCCCGCCTTACTTCCGGGGAAGCAGGTTCAGAACTCGAATGTCTGCCTTATGCCGTTCACCATGCGGATGAGGGGATCTGTCTATTGGTGCGGATGGGGCCATACCGTATCTTGCTTGATTGTGGTATGGCAGACCTTTCATCCCTGCAATCCGGACTAACGCAAACACTGCCAGCAGATCTGGTGCTGTGTAGTCATGCCCACCCAGACCATGCTCAGGGTTTATTGGCACTGCATCGAGCTTTTCCACTGTTACCCATTTACGCTAGTGAGGTTACAACTCGGCTCCTGCCATTCAATTGGCCAGAGGTAGATCCCAAGGATATTCCCCAATTTTGTCAGGCGTTGCCCCTGCGATCGCCGGTTGAGTTTCAAAGCGGACTGGTAGCCGAATTATTTCCGGCTGGGCATCTACCAGGAGCTGCCGCTATTCTACTGACCTACACTACGCCGCGTCGGTCTTACACGCTGCTTTATACTGGTGATTTTTTCTTGTCGAACTCGCGACTAGTGGAAGGTTTGCCCTTAGAGGAATTAAGGGGTTTGGAGCCAGATGTGCTGATTATAGAAGGCAGTTATGGCACAGCTCGTCATGCCCACCGGCGTAACCAAGAAAATCAACTGGCTGAGCGAATTAATCACGCGATTACCAATTCCTGCTCTGTGCTCATCCCTACACCTACTTTGGGGCTGGGACAGGAAATCCTGATGCTGCTACGGAGTCATCACAACTTCACTGGTCGTGACTTAGATATCTGGGTTGATGGCACGATCGCCAACGGCTGCGATGCATACTTAGAAATGCTGCCCCACCTCCCCACCTCCGTGCAGAACTTTGCCAGACATCAACCCTTGTTTTGGGATGAACGGGTACGTCCCCGCGTGCGGCGCTTAAGTCCCCAACAACGGACCACCGTTGGTCATCCCTGTATCATTCTCACGGATGAAACAACTGATTTAAATCAATACTGTCAACCAAGCACTGGCCCTTGGGTCATCCTACTGCCTGAAAAACCTGGTCGCCCAGTTAACATTTATCCCTCTGCTCCCAATTCCAACTCGGCGGATACCCCAAGTGCCCTAATCTCCAGAAGTAACTCCCAGCCTCTGACTAGAATCGAGACCTATCTACTCGCCCAGCATAGTGACGGTCCTGGCATCGCCCAGCTGATTCATAACGTGCGACCCCAGCACGTCATTTTTGTACACGGTTCCCCTGCCTACCTGGCAGACCTTACCGGCTTAGAGGAGTTACAAAACCGTTACCATTTGCATTCTCCGGATGCTGGAACCTTAGTAGAACTGCCAATTAGCGAAACGTTCCTACAACCAGCAGCACCGGAAATAAATTATGAAGGCGAGCTAAATGAGTTAGGAACAGTAGTGACAATTACCCTACCTGATGCGGTGATCGCTGACCCGCGATGGCGGAGTTTTGCCGATACGGGTTTAGTGGAAGCGCGTTGGCAGGGTGAGGAGTTGGTATTGCGTGGTTTACCGCAACGAGAGCTACTTAACCAGAGTAGTGAGCGTCTTTTCTCCTCTAACTTAGACTGCTGTGGCACCTGCCGGTTTCAAAAAGGTCAGCACTGTTGGAATCAAGCCTCTCCCTTATTTGGCTTCAAGGTGACACTTGAGGGTTACTGTCCTGCTTTTGAACGCCATAGTAATATCTCAACCGATTCCACCTGAAGTAAAACAGATATGGGGAAAGCTAGGATTTCCATTAGCTCCCCCACCTCTTTTACTCCGGATTCGAGTCAGTGTAGCGGCGAATAATCCGCTCAGCTTCTGGGCAATCGTCAGAAACAAGGGGTTCGACATTGCCTCGCGGTACCGAAGCTAATTTCTGAGTCACGGCACCAATGCTTTCTAAACGAACCATCTCTTCCCAGGAACAGGTTTCGTCTTCTTCTTCAGTTTCATAGCGTAGGGTAACTAAATCCCCTTCTATATCAATGATGCGGGCGCGTTCAATCCAGCGTTGCTGGTCCCGCAAGAAAACACAGACCTCACGCCCATCGCCACACAATTGATAGAT
>QQTW01003409.1_pt1 | contig 11729 bp, 12 predicted proteins | sample 1904831 | NCBI WGS metagenome assembly QQTW01 (sample SAMN09435610, study PRJNA476489) | Subsurface metagenome, whole genome shotgun sequencing project. | reverse complement strand
ACGCTACCCCGGCTTAGCCAACACCCGCCAGCGCCTGCTCAGGATGGCACTGCTGATGCCCCTGCTGGTCAATTTTGTCTGGCTGATTGGCAAGCAGCGGCAGCGTGACCACAAATTGCCCGGCCTCTTCGCGGATGGTAATCTTGCGCTGCCCCAGCAGGCGGTACTTGGTGGCGATGTTGGCCAGCCCCACTTTGTTGGAGGGCACCGCCGTGTTTTTGCGCTGCAGGTTGTTCTGCACGACCAGCAACGGCCCGCGCGTCAGAATCTCAACAACCAGCGGGCTTTCGGGCAGAATAGCGTTGTGCTTCACGGCATTTTCCACCAGCAGTTGCAGCGTCAGCGGAGGTATTTTACGCTCCAACAGCCGCTCGTTGACCGCAATACGGAGGTCGATGCCCGCGCCGTACCGGGTTTTGAGCAGTTGGAAATACGACCGGATAAACTGGAGTTCCCGGCCCAGTGTGGTCAGTTCCTGATCGTTGGCCCGCAGCAGGTAGCGGTACACGCTGCTGATCTCGTCCACGAAGGCCTCCGCCCGCGGGGGGTTATCGTGAATCAGCATCGACAGCGAGTTGAGGCTGTTGAACAAAAAATGGGGGTTGATCTGGCTCTTCAGCGTATCGAGCTGGTGTTGTAGCTTATTCTTTTTGAGTTGCTCGTTTTGCGCGTACGCCTGCTGCCACGCCCGCAGCACGTAGCCACCCTCGTAGATGACGAAGTAGACGCAATGGTAAAAAATCTGAATGCCAAGGGCGTAGGTGTAATCAAATACGGTGTGCGAGACGTGCGACTCGTTGTTGAGCGCAATATGGGCAAGCTGCCGGATCAGCCAGGCAAAATTGACCAGCAGGGGCATCAGCAGTGCCATCCTGAGCAGGCGCTGGCGGGTGTTGGCTAAGCCGGGGTAGCGTTTCTGTAACCGCAGCGCCACCCAGCGGGCCAGATTCCAGCAAATGTAGCCCGCCCACAAACCAATCAGGTCCGACCGGATCAGTCTGTCCATCGACAGTTCGAGGTACCAGTTCAGCCGAAAGAACAGCGCACCCACCAGGAACAGCACGAATGGACCAATGATGCGCAGTTGTTTATCGTTGAAAAGCGTCACGGGCTGGTATCAGGGTTGGTGAACAAATACGATGATGGTCCGTACAAAGCGGCTGGGCACGGCATCATCGTCAACGGATGCGCGGTTTAGGTCTCCATCCTAAAGATAATAAGGCTTTCATTATCATCATTGGGTAGTGACCGATACGGCAGAAAATTCAGTGCTTCCCGCCAGACAGCCAATACTCTTTTCCGTGAACGGTAAAAAGCCCGCTGTGAACCGTCACAACGGGCTTGTGAAAAGGCCGGCCTACGCTGGGAAAATGACCGGCAGAGGTGAGTTAGCTCAATTGAACAGTTCGCCCCTGTACCGGTTCGATCCGAATGGTTTTGGCGATTACCTCCCCGCCGATTGTCACCAAAATCTGGTAGGTACCCTCGGTTACCTGCGACAGATCGAAGGTTTGGTGGATGCCTTTTCGGAGACTAACCGTACTGCGGTACAGCGTATTTCGCTGGTCCCGCAATTCGATGCTGGCCTTACCGGCCTGGTGGCCCATCGACAGTTTGAGCTTACCGGCCTCGGTCAGCCAGATGGCTACCTTATCCGTGACCACGTAGGTCGATGGTTCCCGCGACGGGCGTTTGTCATCGTGGGGGGCCGTGCTTAGGGTGCAGGCCAGGGCGAGTGCAATCAGGGTGTTCATTGTTTTGTTGTTTTTGAAAAGAGGATGGTTTGTGTCGGCTGCCGGTCCGTTGGTGGTCCGACGCGTCTGACGGGTCAAAAGTGGCGGATAGACCGGCGGGTTGGCAAGCGACACCGGCTGGAACGCAGGTTTTCACCCATGAATCGGTTGCTATTGCGGTTGAATCGTACGGCCCAACTGCGCTCAGGCACCAGCCCGGGCGACACGGCAACGGGGAATGACCCGGCGGCTACTCCCATCCGTTAACACCGGGCAGCTACAGGCCTGATTTGGATCGGCCGGGGCTACCGGCGTACCGACGTGCGGTTCATACGACCAAAATCAGGGTTGACCCGCCAAAAGTGACGGTTGACGGAGCCGACGGTGGGTGAGCGGGCAGGCCCCGCCGTAGGTTTGCTCCGGGATGAACGACATCTCCATCACGACTTTCTCTTTTTTAATCAAAAACACAACGGCTCATGCTCTCTTCCTGTACCCGCTCGCACCTGACCGCCCTTGTTCTGGCGGCCCTCAGCACCACCCTCCCGGCTTTGGCCCAGACCAGCCAGAAGGTGGCTCCTGCCCAAAAGACCACAACAACCCACGCCACCCCGGCTGCGCAACGCCCGAACGTGACCGCGGCAACCACCACCAGCGCCACGGCACCGAAGCCAGCCCTGAGCCAGGTAACCCCCGCCCCGAACGCCGTGGCCGACGCATCGGCCCCGCGCAAAGCCACCCAGCCGGTTGTGGTTGGCCGTATGGAAACGCGGCCCACTGCGGCTGCCCGACCTGCGGCATCCGCGGCCAGCGACCGCCAGAAATACCTGAACGTGGGCGTCGGACTGGCGGCTTATTACGGGGGTGGACTCCCACTGGGCGCGTCGTTTGAAGTCGACGCGAAAAACAACATTTCCATCGGTGGCTCGGTCGACTACCTCCGCTACGGCTACAACTCCGGCGGCTATAAGTGGAACTACACGTTCGTGTATGCCGGAGCGCGGGCGTCGTATCACCTGAGTGAGCTGCTGAATGTTGGCAACGACAAGTTTGACCCGTACGTCGGGGCCACGCTGGGCTTTCGCTACGCCGGTTACCGCGATAGTTACGGTTACAACGACTACGTAAGTCCCTACAGTAGTGGCCTGTACTTAGGGGTTCACCTCGGTAGCCGCTACATGTTCAGCGAGAAGATCGGCGGCTTCGCCGAAGTTGGCTACGGTGTTTCGGCCCTGCGGCTGGGCGTCACGGCGAAGTTTTAGACCGCACTCCCGAAAGGCAACACCCGGAAAAACACCTGCCCTGCTTGTTAGTCACCCTCAGGCAGGCAGGTACACCCTCCTCCGTTTTACTGCTCCAATAACCATGAAAACATTCCTCTCTTTCCCTCTGGGCAATCATCGCCACGACCGCATTCGGGCAACTGGCAAACGACAACACCTTCAGCGTTCAGATCGACGGCAAGGCCTACAATGCCCAGCCCCGGCGCATCCAGATCGGTCAGTACTGGTGGGTGACGGCCAATACCATCAAACCCGACCAGTCGATCCGCATCTGGCTGGGTGGCTTCGACCACAAAGACGGGGTAGAACCGGGCACCTATCTAATTGTGGACGCCGACAACCCCGACACGAAAGAGAACTGGCAGAAAGCGCAGGCATCGGGCACCTACAAAGGCATTGCCATTGTCAAATACGTTGAAGAAACTAAGGAACCCCGCATGGAATACCACGTGGGTAAGTCGCAGAACAACAACGAGACCATTACCGTCAAAAAAAGTACCGACGGGTTTCTGGAAGCTTCCTTCAGCAGCACCTTAGCCGGAGCTTACTGGAAAGAACGGCCGTCGGCAACGGTATTTGGCGGCATGGGCCGCCTGATGGGGAAGATGCAGGACAAGGTCGTCACCAAAACGACGGGATATAATTCAGACATTGACCCCGAAGGCAACGGCTACAAAGTGCAGGACAAGACCGACAAAATTGTGCTGTCGGCGGGTGCGTTCCAATTAAAAATGAACTGATCAATTCCGTTGAGCCCGTGCTGACCACCGCTTCAACAGCAATCTATCCCGCCCAAACCTCACTTCAAACCCCGCTTCTGTCGATTCATAGCGCTTCCGCTTCATCCCGCCAATTCCACCTTTCAATTTTGCCTCACCGGGACGCGTGGTCCGGCCCATCCTTCAAAAACCTCTTTTTTACCAAAACACAACAATCAAATACCATGAAACCAGTAGTCCGCTTCCGTTTTTTATGGCTCGCCCTGTTGCTGAGCACCACGTTGTTCACCGCCTGCAAAAAGAACAACGTCGATCCACAACCCGCCGATGCCGCCACCCAGGCCGCAGGGAAGTACACTTACTCCGAGTTGTCCTTCAACGGCAAAATATTACCCGCAGACCAGACCAACCTGAAAGGTACGATCACCGTAACGCGCCAGACTGGTTCAACCGTGATGATGGACCTGAACATCCGCCAGAAGTCGGGCAACGAGGAGTTTATGGTGATCTCGGTCGAGGACGTCGACGTGTCTGACGCAGGGAGTGGGAATCTGTCGTTCCGGTACGACGGCGAGCAGATCGGGACGCTGGCGGGCAACAAGCTCACCATCAACGGAGAAGACGACAACAACGACCGGTTCTCCATCAGCGCGACCAAGTAATCCTTTCTGACTACTCTTCCGCTTTCCGCTAAACCACACCCATGAAATCAATCAGAACGTATGGCCTGCTGGCCCTGACCGCTCTCATGCTCTCGGGTTCCTTAGCCTCCTGCGCCACCGTTTTCGGTGGCCGGGTAACGGCCGACCAAAAACGCAAACCCCAGCCGGGCGAACCCGCGCGACAGGTGCGGGTGGGAGCACTCATTGCCGACATCCTGCTATTCCCACTGATTAGCATCCCCGTCGACTTTGCCACGGGTGCCATGTACAAACCCAAACCGGCTCTGGCGCAAAAAGCACCCACCACTCAGCCCGGCGCGGCTTGCAACGGCTCGAAGAAGTAACTCGTAGGTTAGGTAAATCCGAATCCCTGGCGCGGCACTCGTACCAGGGATTTTTGTTGTCAGCCAACAGATTATTCGAGTGAAGGGAGGTATTACTTCGCCCGAACAATCTGAACATTGCGCACGATAGCCTCTTCAACTTTGTCGGCATTGTGCGAACAGATGAACGGCCCCACCAGCACCTCGCCGGATAAATTACTCATCTCGTGCGAACCAACGACCTGCAAATCGGCTCCTTTCTTGGCGACCCGCATGGTGTAGGTTGTGCCTTTTCGCTCTAACTGCATAGTATGAACGTTCTTCTCCGGGCTAAAAATCTCGTCCTGCGGGTCGCGCATGGCGGCTCCCTTGGCTACCCGCCATTGCAGCACCGTCAGGCCGTCGCCGTGGCTCACCGCACTCACGTGAACGGCATCCTCGTCCATCGACTCGCGCACCATCCAGCCCACTTTCCGGTGCAGATCAGTACCGGGACCGACAAACTCGAAGTCAGCGGTGACGGTAAAATCGCCGTCCATTTTCTGGAACAGGTACTGAAACTCGTCGCGGGCAAACCAGATGTTGTAGCCCGCTCCGGTCAGGGTGTACGTCTTTGCCCGTTTATCGAACCGGGCTGATCCGGCCATTTTGGGGTTGCCAATGTCCACGCTCCGCCGGAAAACGCCGATTTTTTTGGCGGGAGCGAAACTAATCATCACACTTAGTACGAGTAGGCAGATCAGGGGTGCTTTCATGGCAGGAAATAGTCAGGGGGTTAGCGTTTGGTAGTATTGCCTATTGAAACAGGCTAAAAAAAGAGCAGTTTCTTCCGTCTATACAGCCGGGGCAGATCAGCTTCAAACAGCGTGTAGGAGTCTTGGTAGAAACGCAGAAAGTCGGGAACGCTGGCCTGACCCGGATAGGGCGCGTAGTAGTGCGTGGGGCTGCGCACGTCATTCCGCCAAACCAGGACGTAGGCCAGCTTCAGCTTCTCCGCCCGCAACGCTTTCAATAGCGTACTCGTCCACCAGGTCGTGTCGGGGATCGACTCAAGGCCCGTTTCGGTAAAGGCAGCTAACTTACCCGCTTTTTCGGCGTAGTCCGACACGATCTTGAGTTTAGCGATACCGGCCGGAAGGTTGTAACGGCCGTTGCGCCCGAAGTCGGCGTAGTTGTCCACACCCACCATGTCCACCCACGCGTCGCCGGGGTAGCGGTCTAAGTACTCCGCTTCGGTTTTGAACAGGCAATCGGGCGAGAATGCATAGATGAAATTATGCACCCGCAAACTGTCGCGCAGGTACGCCACCGTGAACCGCCAGAGCGCCACAAACTCGTCGCGCTGGCAGTGGGGCTTTCCCCACCAGAACCAGCCCCCGTCCAGTTCGTGATACGGCCGGAACAGCATCGGCACTAATTTCCCATCGTTCCCCCTGACCGACCCGGCCAGACTGCCCACCGTTTGCAAAATCGATTTGTATTGCTCGTGGTGCGACCCGCCCGGCAGGAGGTTGGGCACGGCCGGTGCCGACACTGAGTCTTTCCAGTAGAAACCCGTTTGTGGGGTCACCGGATTGGTGAAGTGCCAGGCTACGGTAGTCACTCCACCCCGGTCGTAGGTATCGGCGATCTGTTTCCGCAACGAGGCCTTTGTTCGCTCAATGGCTTCCGGCGGACGACCCGACAGGCCACTGAAATCGACACCAATAACGGCGGGGTGCGACCCACTCACCGACTTAACGTCCGACCGGTTCGCATCCCGGCTCCAGCCGTGCCCGTATTCGGTGGCGTGCTGATGCCCGAACAGAATGTGTTTCCGGGCGAGCCGGTGCAGGTTGCGGTGCAGCGCTTTAGTTTCCTTCGTGGCCTTCGGGTCAATGAGCCGGGGACGCGGTGCGGCATGACCCTTGTAAGCAAGGGACAGACAGAGCAGCAGGCTCACCAACGCAACGACAAAAAAGGAGACGTTCATAAAACAGACTTGAGCGCAGGACTGACCAAGGTGGAACCGGCTACCAATGGTCATTCAAGCAACTACCTTATAAAGCAGGATTCAGCGCGATCTAACCAACCGGCACTTTTTTGGGATGCAACTGAATTTTAACCTCGGGCACTCGATTTATATCGACTATGATACCGGAAGAAATTACCACTAAGGAGCAGCACGAACGGGCTTTGGCTATGCTGCGCAAACGGGTCGATGACAAGCGTGAAGACGAGCAGAAGACAATAAAGGACTATAAAAAAGATCCAAAGAACAGAGCGTCTGTCGCTGAACTTGATCGTAAAAATGCAGACTGAGGAACGCCCTTTGTTAAGTTATGAATTCATCACACCAATGACCCAACGCCCCGCTCCGCCCCTGCAACCCGCCCGTATGCACCGCCACCACTGTTGCGCCATCGGGAAAGTAACCCTGCCGGGCGAGGTCATAAATACCAAACAGCATCTTACCCGTGTACACCTGTTCAATTGGAACGTTGGTTCTGCGCTCGAATGAGCGGATAAAGTCGAGCAGTTCGGGCGTGGTTCTGGCGTAGCCGCCAAAGTGATACGCCGTTTCAATCGGGCAGTTAGCCGGTTCCGGCAGTTGGAAGTCGGGCGCTTTCAGGCTCAAGAAACCCAGCACGGCGGTTTCGGGCGGGGTCGTTTGGGCCAGCCCCAGCACCGTGCCCCCCGTTCCAACAGCACAGCACACATAGTCCGGGGCGCGGCCCAGTTGCGTAACGATTTCCGGCATGATTTCAGCCGTGCCGCGAATGGCTAATTCGTTGGTGCCGCCTTCGGGAAGGGCGTAGCACGGCCCGCACCGGTCAGTCAGGTGGCCCATAAACGTCGGATCGTCTTTTCGGCGGTAATCAGCCCGGCTCACGAAATGCAGCTCCATTCCGCAGGACCGGCAAAACGCCAGGGTTGGGTTCAGCGGGGCGTTGGCTAATTCATCGCCCCGTACGATGCCAATGGTGCTGAACTCGAAGACCCGCCCGGCTGCGGCCGTCGCGTACAGGTGGTTGGAATACGCTCCCCCGAAGGTCAGCAGCGTATTGTGCCCCTGCTCCCGTGCCGCCAGCAGGTTAAATTTTAGTTTACGCCACTTGTTGCCCGATACCAGCGGGTGCAGCAGATCGTCGCGCTTCAGGTACAGCCGGATCGGCACCTCGTTTGGGAACGGGTCGGGCAAAAACTGAACGGGCGACTGGGCCGCGAACCGGGCGAATTGCTGCGTTATGTCGGGCATGTACTATCTTCGTGACCGGATTGACGACCCAAATCTGCGTTAATCAGGACTATTTGTGACGGACGAACGCGAGGAAATTGTCGAGGAAGACGACGAATTATACGAACACCACCGCATTGTGGTCGATAAAGGGCAAAGCCCGTTGCGGATCGACCGGTTTTTGATGGACCGGCTACAGAATGCCACGCGCACCAAAATTCAGGCGGGTATCGAATCCGAGTCGGTGCGGGTGAACGACACGCCCACTAAAGCCAGTTACAAGATCCGGCCGCTGGACGTGATTACGGTGTCGCTGCCGCACCCGCCCCGCGACACCGACATCCGACCCGAAAACATTCCACTCGACATTGTTTTTGAGGATGCCGATGTGCTGGTGCTCAATAAAGCGCCCGGCATGGTGGTCCACCCTGCCCACGGCAACTGGGACGGTACGCTGCTCAACGCCCTCGTTTATCACTTCGACAACCTGCCTACCGGTCGCAACGGCGAGGCAAGGCCGGGATTAGTGCACCGCATCGACAAAGATACGTCGGGGCTGATGGTGATTGCCAAAACCGAGTTCGCCATGACGCACTTAGCCCGGCAGTTCTTCGACCACAGCATCGAACGGACCTACAACGCGCTCGTCTGGGGCGTTCCCGAACCGGCCGACGGCACCATTACCGGCTACATTGGCCGGGCGCTAAAAGACCGAAAAGTGCAGGCGATCTACGACGACGAAGCCAAAGGCAAATGGGCCATCACGCACTACAAAACGCTGGAACCTCTGCGCTACGTGTCCTTGGTACAGTGCAATCTGGAAACCGGCCGGACCCACCAAATCCGGGCACATTTCAAGCACATTGGCCACCCGCTGTTCAACGATGCCATGTATGGCGGTGACCGGATTGTACGTGGTATGCCCAACGGCACGTACAAAACGTTCGTCGAAAACGCCTTCAAACTTATTCCCCGGCAGGCTCTGCACGCCAAATCGCTGGGGTTCACGCACCCCCGTTCCAAGCAATGGCTCCAGTTCGAGCTACCCCTGCCCGCCGATTTTCAGGCCGCGCTTGCCAAGTGGCAGAAACTGATAAAAAAAGACGAGTAGCCAATTTCGTACTTCCCTACCATCCATGATCTCTATCCGCCCCGGCACCCGCGCCGACATTCCACCCGCTTTTGCCTTAGTGAACGAACTGGCAGTTTACGAAAAAGCCGCCGATCAGGTTTCCAACACCGCCGAGCAGATGGCCGAAGACGGTTTCGGTCCTAACCCGATCTTCGGAATGCTCATCGCCGAAGATTCCGACGAGCAGAAAATAGTCGGCATGGCCCTGTATTACTTCCGGTATTCGACGTGGAAGGGCAAGCGGCTGTACCTCGAAGACATCATTGTGACGGAAGCCTTCCGGGGCTATGGCATCGGCAAACTCCTGCTCGATGCGACAATCGACATGGCTAAGGAAACCGGCTGCACCGGCATGATGTGGCAGGTATTGGACTGGAACGAACCGGCTATCGGTTTCTATCGGCAGTTTGGCACCCGCTTCGTCAACGGCTGGACCAACTGCCACCTGGACTTTTAATTACCCCAATCGTCTATCTTTGCGCTTCCTGGACTTTGTATTAAAGCATGACGGATCGTCAACGTAAAGCCCTGCGCATTGCTGGCTGGGTGCTGTTAATTGGTTTCATTGGTGCCGCCATTGGGGGTAGTTATGCCTACTCCAAACGCGAAAGTCTGCTCAAAACGGCCCTTGACCGGGCCATCAGGAAGGCCAAACGGGACTACAACCTCGACGTACGCGTTGGTTCAGCGGGTTTTACGGGACTGAATTCGGTGGCGTTCACGAACGTGTCGGTCGTGCCGCAGGACCGCGACAGTCTCGCCCGCATCGAGCGCGTCGAAGTGGGCGTCCGGTTTTGGCCGCTGCTGGCGGGTAAGATCGCGCTGTCAGGCATGACGCTCGAAAACGGGTTGGTGCAGCTTGTCCGGCGCGATACCCTGACTAACGTTGATTTTTTGATTCGCCGAAACCGCGATTCGACCCAGATTACCAATCAGCCCGTGGAGACCAGCCGCCGGGCCAATCTCGCCAACGTAGCCGAAAAGCTGATTGAGAACATTCTCTCAAAAATTCCTGACGATCTCAGTGTCCGCAATTTGGAGTTCAGGGGCGTAGACGATGACGACACGATCAGCCTGCTGACCCAAACGGCCTCGATCAGCGACGAAGCCGTCACGTCGACGCTCAAACTGAACGGCAACGAAGCCACCTGGCACATTACGGGTACGGCCGACCCCGCCGACCGCGAGTATGATCTGGCCTTTTACGCCGAAGGGCAGGACGGCCGCCCCAAGCCCCTCGAACTGAGTTACATCCAAAAGAAATTCGACCTGAAACTACAGGCCGACACGATCCGGGCCGAACTCCGCGACGTGGACCGCGACGGAGGTGAATTTCGGCTTGAAGGAGCCGGGTCGGTGCGTAACCTGCGCATCAACCACCCCGCCGTGGCCCGCACCGACGTTCTGGTGCCAACGGCGTCGATGGAGGCCAACCTGTTCGTGGGGGAGAATTACGTCGGCATCGACAGTTCCTCGACCCTGCGATTGGGAGCGGTCAGCGCCCGGCCGTTCGTCAAATATACCCTTGCCAATCCCGGCCAGGCCGATCAGGAAAACCAGCCGGGCAAGGTTTATGAAGTGCAACTCCACACCGACATGCTCGATGCTCAGGCGCTGTTCAATTCGTTTCCGAAGGGGCTGTTCGAGTCGCTGGAGGGCATGAAAGTGGCGGGTAAGCTCAAATACGATCTGGCGTTTCGGCTGGATACCGCCCTACCCGACTCGGTGAAGTTTAACTCCGGCCTGACGCAGGACAACTTCCGGATTCTGAAAATGGGGCATACCGACTTTGCGGCCATCAACCGACCGTTCGTCTACACGCCCTACGAAAAAGGAAAGCCCGTCCGGTCCATCAACGTTGGTCCCAAAAACCCCGATTACACGCCCCTGAACCAGATATCGCCCGATCTGCGCAACGCCCTGCTGACCTCGGAAGATTACAATTTCTTCACCCATAACGGCTTCAACGAGAAGGCATTCCGAGTGTCGATTGCGACAAACTTCAAGGAAAAGTCCTTTAAGCGCGGGGCCAGTACGGTGTCGATGCAATTGGTGAAAAACGCGTTTCTGAACCGCAACAAAACCCTCTCGCGCAAAATCGAAGAGATCCTCATCGTCTGGCTGATCGAGAATGAGCACATCGTTCCCAAAGAGCGCATGTACGAAGTGTACTTGAACATTATTGAGTGGGGCCGTAACATCTACGGCATTGGCGAGGCTGCCCGCTACTATTTCGCCAAAAGCCCGGCTGACCTAAACCTCGGCGAAAGCATCTTTCTGGCTTTTGTGGTGCCGCGTCCCAAGGCGGCCCTGAACTGGTTCATACCCGGTGGAACCCTGCAATCCCGCAATGTGCGGGGTTACTTCAGGCTTATTGGCCGCATTATGGCCCGGCGCGGCCTGACCACACCCGACTCGGGAGCTTACGGGTTCTACGACGTGCGGCTGCGCGAAGGACTGCGCCGGGAAGTAGCCCCCGTCGATACGCTGTTTGAAGGCGACAGTCTGATGACCGACCCGCTGGAGGGCGATTTTGACGATGACGGCACCGGGGATGGATTTGGCAATTTCTTACGGCGGCTTTTCAAGGGAAACAAAACCGAGGAAACCAGTAGCGATGGCACCGAGCCGACTACGCAGCCGGACCGGCGCGGCACCAA
>QQTW01003408.1_pt1 | contig 11730 bp, 9 predicted proteins | sample 1904831 | NCBI WGS metagenome assembly QQTW01 (sample SAMN09435610, study PRJNA476489) | Subsurface metagenome, whole genome shotgun sequencing project. | reverse complement strand
CCGTTTTCCATTGGGCGGACATTTTCCCTTTTTACCCGCTGGCGTTTCCGTTCTTCGGGAGCGGCTTGCAGAGGCTTGGTTTTTTCGGCTACGGGTTCCGGATCGGATAGGGGAGGAGCCGTTTCGGTGGCTACTGCTACATCCGGCATGATGGCCTGCTGGTCCAGAATTTTGTAGATAAGTTCTTTCTTGGCTAATTTCTTGTGATTCTTCACTCCAATCTGCTCCGCGATGTCACGCAGTTCGGAAAGGAGTTTCATATTTAAGTCCTCAATATTGTACATACACAGATTTGAATTACGGCAGGTGGGCCGGTTCGGGGATTAAAAAGTAAACGATGTGTGATTAGATGGAAACTGGAGCCGGTTCAGGATGAAAAGCGCAAAACCAGGCAACGTGGAAATTTTAAATACACCAGGGGCCGCAATGATAAATTTTACGGTTATAATTACAAAATAAATTTACAATGAGTCAGTGAAATCGTCTGCGCTCTGTTAATGCCGCATTGCGCGGAATTCATTGTACAAGACAGGGAAAAAGGCTTATCGGAAGGTTGAAAACGGATAGGCCGGAACTGATGCGACAAATATAGCACATTTTCTATTCAATCCTACCCCTCTTCCGCATCTTTTTGCTCACGTATACGGCGGAGTTGGGAAATGGTTGTTCGCAAACGCAAAATGCTAAGTGACCTTAATTCAGTAGCAGTAGCAGTAGCAGTAATATGCTTTGGATGCCCCTCCTTTAATTTCTTTACATACTGCCTAGTGCCGCTGCTACTGCCACTTCTGCAACGATACTGCCACTGCTAATGCTATTAACTCAGTCCTTATCCCTGACCAGAAAGGATTTTTCGAGTTCCTGTACGTGGATGGTACGGGTCGGGAAGGCAAAATCAGCGCCGTAGCTCTTGACAATTTCAATGATCCGGAAGTTGACTTCTTCCCGTAAGCGGATATATTCGTTCCAGTCGGGAGATTCCACGAAAAAGAGCACCAGAATATTGAGTGAACTTTCGCCGAAATCCGTAAAATGGACCACGCCGGGTTCGCTTTTGGTCAATTCGTGTTCGGCCAGCAACTGGCGGATGTCTTCGCAAATGGCCTTTATGGTCGCATTTGGTGTTTCGTAGGTAAGCCCAATCGAAAACTTGGCCCGCCGGAAATGGCGCAACGTCAGATTATCCAAAGGCTGGTCAATCATCATTTTGTTGGGAATAGTTACGGTGCTTTTGTCCAGCGTCCGGATGCGGGTACTCCGGAAGCCCACTTTTTCCACTTTACCCGTGATGCTGCCTACCTGTACGACTTCGCCCACCGTAAAAGGCCGGTCCAGAAAGATGGTGAAAGAGGCAAACAGGTTTTCGAGGCTTTCCTTGCCCGCCAGGGCAACGGCCAGCCCCCCAATGCCCAACCCGGCGACGATAGAACCCACGTTGAGGTCGAACACTACGCCCAGTACAATGAAGATCGTACACAGGACCAGCAGCACCTTGGTTACTTCTTTGGCAAACGGAATGAGCTGAGCCGTGGCAGCCGATTCGGTGCGTTCAGCTTTTCGGGTAAATACCAGGGCAAAAAAGTCCACGAACCGCATAATAGCCCAGGTGAGGGCAAAAATAATCAGTACCTGGTAGCCGCGCAGCAGGAATAAACGCAAGCCAAAGCGGGTGACCGGCGCCATGCCCCACTGCGGCGGAAACCGCAGAAAAGATAGGGCGCTGTACAGAAAAACCAGCGTGATAAATAGCTCCACTGGCCGGCGAAGCAGGTTTAGAAATTCGCTGACGGGTAAATCTTCCGACTCTTTTTTGACGAGCCGGAACAGCAAACGGCCTAACAATTGGGAAAAAACCCGTTTGAGCAGCAGACCGAATAGCAGAATACCCACGGCCCACAGAATGTTTTCGACGCGGTTGCTGAGTATCCGCTGATTGATGAAGTAGTTGAAATCCATTTTGGTATTGAATAAAGTGGCAGTAGCAGCGGCAGTGGCAGTTTTATTTGGGGATGAATTTTTCAGGATGCATCGCCATACTGTTGAGCATTCTGCCAATCTCTTCGTAATCTTTATAAAGCTCCTGGTATTGTTCTTGGGACAAATATCCACAGTCTTTGGCAAAATCAAGCCAGATTATTGTTTCGCTGCTTTCGCCGTCGGCATCCGTCATTTTACTGGTGAAATATTTAGGATAGAGCCTTTTCCGGTAACCTTCCCCAATATTGGCACAAACTGCCCGGGAAGATCGTCTGATTTGATCCGTCAATGAATACGTTTCTTCCTTAGGAAAACGCTTAGAAGCAAGATAAATCTTCATAGAAGCGTTGTACGCCAACTGATATACCTTTAAATCCTTGAACCCTTTGCTCATACTTTATTCTGATTTAAAAAACTGCTGCTGATTCTGCTTGAAACATTATCTATAACATCTCTACTCCCTGCCACTCTCAATTCTACTTATACTGATTTAAAAAGTGCCACTGCCGCTGCTACTTATTACACCAATTGCTCCAGCGCAATCCGGAATAATGTTTCGGCAATGCCGGTTTTGGCGGGATGAACCTGATACGCGGTTGACAGCGCCTGACGGATGGTTTGGGAGATGTCCGTGAAGATGGCCTCATCCGTGATTTCTACGTCCTGCTGCATCAGGTAGGCAAATACCCGGGCCATGCCGCAATTGGCCACGAAGTCCGGAATCAGCGAAACTTGTTCGTCGGCCAAGGCTGTAGTCGGACCAAAGAAAATGGCCGTATCTTTAAAAGGCACATTGGCGCCGCTGGCAATCACTTCCAGTTTACCCGCAATCAGTTGCTGCACCTGTTCGGCCGTGACCAGCCGTGAAGCTGCCGCTGGAATAAATATTTCGGCGGGGGTTGACCAGATCCGTTCGTTAAGTTCTTCAAAAGGGACCAGATTGGGTTCGTTGAGCTGGTTGGAATTTTTGTTGAAAAACAGCTTTTTGGTTTCGTCCAGGCCCAGGCCGTTTTCGGAGAGAATGCCGCCGTTGCGGTCGATGATGCCCACAATCTTTACCCCGTATTTGGCCAGGTACAAGGCGGCCGCGGCCCCTACATTGCCCCAGCCCTGGATAATGGCCCTTTTTTGCGTAATGTCCCCGCCCCATAGTTCGTAGTAATGCCGCACCGACTCGGCTACGCCGAAACCAGTGATCAGATCCGAAACGGTATAGCGCTTTTTCCGGGAAGTAGGCGTGTAGTTATAATCTTCAATCACTTTGGAAACGCCTTGTCGCAGGTGACCGATCTTATGGATTTTCTGCGGCTTGGACGCCTGGAAATGCCCGTTGACAATACCCTCCTGCGGGTGCCAGAGGCCGTATTCTTCCGTAATGGGAATGACTTCATGAATCTCGTCCACGTTGAGGTCGCCGCCGGTGCCGTAGTAATTTTTGAGAATCGGATAGACGGCTTTAAACCAGCGTTCCAGCACGCCGTGTTTACGCGGGTCGGCCGGGTCAAAGTTGATGCCCGATTTGGCGCCACCAATGGGTGGACCCGAGACGGTAAACTTGATTTCCATCGTTTTGGCCAGGGATTCCACTTCGCGCCGGTCCAGTCCCTTGCGCATGCGGGTGCCTCCGCCGGCGGCCCCATTCCGCAGAGAATTGATAACGACCCAGCCTTCAGCCTCTGTTTCGGAATCTTTCCACTCAAAAACAATTTCGGGGCGTTTGTTTTCAAATTTTTGCAGCAGTTCTTTCATAAAAATGGGATGAATGGGCAAAAATAGCAGTAATTTCAGGGCTTACCCATTTGTTTTTTGGTACGAAAATTACGCCTCAAAATAGCTGGTTAGTGAGTTGAATGTAGCGATGAATAGCGGATTGCTGCGGTTGTCGTCACAAAACCATGCTGGTATTACAAATTTGAGCCAACGTTAAAAGGACGTATGCGATACGCCCCTACCAACGAAAATCGAACATTTAAACAAATCCAACATCCTAATTCTCAAATCCGACACCCTTTATGCCAACCTTGATCGAAAAACCTACCCTGATTACCGCTGCCGGTAACAAACCGAAGACCATTGAAGAATACGCCGGACGGGTCAATTCCGGGCATAGCCAGGTAAGTGTGGCCCGCATGATTTCGCCGGAAGGCTGGCGGGAACCCGGACAAAAGCCGGAATTTGAGGAAATCACCGTAGTGCTAAAGGGAATGCTGCGGGTAGAATTTGAAGGCGGCGTCATGGATGTCCGGGCCGGGCAAGCCGTAGTGACGCATCCGGGAGAATGGGTCCGGTACAGCAGCCCGGAAGCTGGTGGTGCCGAATATATCGCCATTTGTCTGCCCGCCTTTTCGCCGGATACTGTGCACCGGGATGAATAAGCGGAGAGGCTGATGCGTTTATGGCCCGACAGCAATTCCCGTTTTGAAATTTTACGAGAAACGATGTACTTGTCTTTTCCCTGAAATCCGACACTTTTTCCCAAACCGGGAATTGCTGATGGCCCGATTAGATTACATTCAAAAACCTATTATTCAATCGATTATCGGAGTAAATCATCTTGTATGTCCGCCCTTTCTGCTTTTGTATACGAATACCGGCTGCTGCTTGAAAGGGGCGAGAACCTGGAAGTAATCAACCGGTTTTATGATTAGGAAATGGTGCAGGTGGAAAATGATGAACCGCCACTGAAAGGAAAAGCCAACTGCCTGGAAATGGAAAGGCTGAATTTTGAAAAAGTTTCCTCTTTCCGGCAACGGATTACGACCTTGGTGATCGACGAAGCGCAGGAAACGGTGATGGGGGAGATGGAAATAAAATTTGAGAGCAAAAACCATGGAAAGAAAACGCTGAATGAAGCGTTTGTGCAAAAATGGAGAGATGGTAAAATTTACTACCAACGCTTTTATTACCAGGGTTTTCTGGATGATGCCAGCTGAATACCTGCCGCTTTTTCCGGCTGAATGGGAAAATGTATTCTGTAACTAAAATCTGCGGGTGTAGCGTAGTCATTTGGGTTACCGCAGTTAAAAATGCCTTTGCAGTTTGTTTGGAAGGTTTCGCGGCAATGGGTAGCTATGCGGCGTGATACTTGCCGAACGCTTGACCCCACTCCAAGACTTCCTCCATGCGCAGATGCCGATTACCCGGCACATGGGCGTGAAGGTGCTGAATTCCTCCGGTGAAACGGGAATCCGGCTGCTGGCCCCGCTGGGCCCTAATCTGAACCATCACCAGACGGCTTTCGGCGGCAGCATTTCCGCGCTGGCCATTCTCGCCGGTTGGGCTCTCATGTTTACCCGGCTCCAATCCGCGTCCTTTGAGGGACAAATCATTATCCAGCGGAACAGTGTTCACTACGTGAAGCCGATTACGGACGATTTCGAAGCCCACTGCCTTCCGCCCGACGATTCCGTCTGGACCAAATTCACGGATATGCTTGCCCGCAAGGCCAAAGCCCGCATCGAACTGCGGATTGAAGTACTGCAAGCAGGCGTACTAGCTGGCGTGCTTACCGGCGTGTACGTAGCCATGAAGGCAACGGAAGGGATGTAAATAAGTCATAAATTTTACCATAGATGACTGATGATCAATGACTATTTCCCTTACGACTCACGACTAACGCACTTACGACTATTTCACCGGTACAAACAGCACGGCGTCGGCTACGACGGTACCTCCAGCATTCTTGTTGGAAACTTCTACGTAGTTGTTTTTTCCTTTCGGCAATAAAAACTCTCCCACGGGCACCCAGGCGCCGGATGTTTGCCCTTCAATAACTACTTTTTCCTGCGTAAAATTAATGAGTTGCGGCTTTTTGCCGTCAAAAATGGTCAGCGTAGTTACTTTGGCCGGTTCGGGAACCCGCACGAAATAAGCGTATACTTTATACTTACCCGCTTTGGTAATTTCGGGCGAGAAGCGGATGGACTTAGCCGTAGCACCCTTGTCTGCATCATAAAAGAAAGATTGTCCGAAGCGCCCCCCGGATTTGGTATCGGTAGTCCAGTCGCCGGTGAGGGTTACGTGGGATTTGTCTTCGTTGTCGATCAGAATTTCGGGCTGGCTGCCATCGGCCAATGGATCAGCTTTCAGCCGGGCTTGCAGGGCTTTTACATCCACCTGGTGAACGGAAGTATTTTTGTCAATGGCCATGCTAGCCGCCGTGGCCGCTGATTGCCCCAGCACCATAAACACGGGTTCCATCCGGATCGAGCCGTAGGCGATGTGCGTGGCCGACAAACAAACCGGCACCAGCAGGTTTTTGCACTCCTTTTCCTGGGGAATAATAGACCGGTACGAAACCGGATACGGCCCAAAACCGCCTAATTGCACGTCGCCTTCGTTCTTGACCATGCCATTGACCACCACCCGCTGGCAGTTATGCGAATCCATGGTGTAAGCCGCCATCCCTACGCCATCCGGTACCACTTCGCGGCCCTGGCAGTTATGCTGCGTCATCACGTAAGCACCGACCATGCGCCGGGCTTCGCGGACGTACAGCTGGGGCGACCAGTTTCCGTTGTCGGTGTATTCGTCTTTGGGATAGCCCCAGTTGAGCATATACTCCCGGAAAGCGGCGGGCATCCGGGGATCATGCCCAATGAAGTAAAGCAGCCCTTTGTTATATGCTTCGTGGTCCCGCTGGATTCTGGCCCGCGTGGCATAGTTGGCTTCCGGGTAGTTGTAATTCATTCCGATCATATCCGTCGATAAAGGTCCATTGTTGTTGATATCCGTCTTACGATTGGGCATCATATCAAACTTCAGGATTGTCTTGATCGTCAGGGACGGATCGGCGGCAATGGCCCGGAGCAGCAACTCATACTGAGTAGAATCGTAGGTGGCCGGGCGGGTAATGGGAATGCGGTTGGCCGGGTCGTCGGTGAGGCAGATCCGGAAGTTGTAGGCCTGCACTTTTTTGTCACCCGAACCAGCCGGCTGTATAGCTACCGGACTGATGCCCCACAACAGGCCGCTTTCGGGTTGGCCCGGCACTTTGTACGGATCAACGCCGTCTTTGAACTGGTGTTTTTCGTGCATTTGCACGCCGTTAACCGTTTCGTTGTATTGACTGTTTGCTTCCCGGCCTACCGTATAAGACACCCCGGCTTTAGCCAGCAAATCGCCTTCGTAGGTGGCATCAATAAACATTTTGGCCCGGATGGTCCGGTTCGTGGCCGAGGCGGGAGCATCAGCATTTTCCAGCACTATTTCTTTAATGTATCCATTCGCATCTTTATTGGCCGATACTAAGCGGTGCGAATAGAGGACGTCTACATTTCCCCGTTTTACGTAGTCTTTAAACAGGTTTTCGGCCACGCCGGGCTCAAAAATCCAGTGCTCAAACTTGCCATAGTGCTGCCCCAAGCGGCGGTAGTAATCCAGGGCTAGTCCGCTGATGGCGTATTTGTTGCCAATATCGGTAAAGCCCAGTCCCCCGGAAGTAAGGCCGCCCAAGTGCTTACCGGATTCAATTAATAAAACCGATTTGCCCATTTGACGGGCCGTATACGCTGCAATGACTCCGCTGGAGGTACCACCATACACGCAGATGTCCACGGTTGCCGGAACCGTTTGGGCAAAGGTGAATAAAGGGAAAATCAAAAGCCAGGTTACAAGCAGTTTAGTCATACGGGTAAAAGAGTAGTTAATAAAAGGTACTAATATAGAAAAGAATGCTTTTGCAATCGATTTATCGCCGCCTTATATACGCAATGGATCGTTTAATTACCGTACACCGGCTGGTTGGTATGAACAGAAATGTTTTATCCAACGATCAGTGGGGTAAAGTCCCTAGATTTGCCGGATTTTGTCTATTTATGATGAACAGCTGCTACTTAACCGTATGAAAACAGCCGAGATCCATACCACTAAAGGCGTAATGAAGATTATGTTCTTTGCCCAGGATGCCCCCCGGACGGTGGCTAATTTTATGAAGCTGGCCCGGCAGGATTTTTACAATGGGCTTCCTTTTCACCGGGTCATTCCGCATTTTATCATTCAGACGGGGGATCCTTCGGGTACGGGAGCCGGGGGGCCGGGCTATACCCTCGAAACTGAGGTACAGGGCAAAAACCAGTTTCATGACCGGGGAACGCTTTCGATGGCGCTGGAAGGCAGCCGATCCAGTGGTTCTCAATTCTTTATCTGCCGCAACCGGCTATTTACGGCTCACCTCGACCGCCAGCATACCGTGTTCGGGAAGGTAGTGGAAGGATTAGAAATCATTGATAAAATTGAGCCCGGCGACTGGATTGGGAAAATTGCCGTAAATGAGATCAGCCCAAGTAACAACTTGTACACAATTTAGCGGGTGTTGTGGATAACTATGTTGACAAGTGGGGATTATGAGTGGAAAAGCTGTTGGCAACATTGTTGAAAACTAAAGTTAACCGTGGATTAACATGGTATAACACATTTCTCTATTTTTGATAACCCACTATAACCAGGGAAATACAGCGCATGGAATCAAAAATCCCTCCGAGAAAGTCGCCACCCGACCGTCCGGGCCACCTGAATCGCACCGGTGTGCCCCGTTTTTTAGATGCGGGACTGGGAAAACTCCCGCCGCAGGCGCCTGATCTGGAGGAAGCCGTACTGGGTGCCCTGATGATTGAGAAAGATGCCCTGACTTCGGTAGTAGATATCCTGAAACCGCAAAGTTTCTACAAAGACGCCCACCGGGAAATTTACCAGGCCATTCTAGACTTGTTTTCCGATTCGGAACCGATTGATTTGCTTACGGTTACGCAAAAGCTCCGTACCCTGGGCAAACTGGAACTGGCTGGTGGCCCTTTTTACATTGCTACCCTAACGGAAAGAGTTAATTCGGCGGCCAACATCGAGTTTCACGCCCGGATTGTGGGGGAACAAGCCATTAAACGGGAAATTATTTCGGCCGCTTCCGAAATGTTACGTGACGGTTACGAAGAAACTACCGATGCCCTGCAATTGCTCGACAAAGCGCAGCAGCACCTGTTCAGCGTATCCGAATCCAACATCCGCAAAAGCGTGGCGGATATGAAAACGCTGATGCAGCAGGCGATTAAGGAATTGGAGGCAAAGAAAGACCACAAGGACGGCCTTACCGGCGTGCCTTCCGGGTTTAGCGCATTAGATAGAGTTACTTCCGGCTGGCAAAAGTCTGATTTAGTGATCATTGCGGCTCGGCCCGCGATGGGGAAATGCCTGGGCAAAGGAACCAAAGTGCTGATGTTCGACGGTTCGCTCCGGAAAGTGGAAGAGGTGCAGCCGGGCGATTTGCTGATGGGCGACGATTCTACACCCCGCCGGGTGCTTTCGATTGGAAGGGGAAGGGAAAAGATGTATTGGGTTCGGCAGAACAAAGGAATGGATTACCGGGTCAACGAAAGCCACCTGCTTTCCCTGAAAAGAAGCCGTACTGAATGGCGTCACCAAAACGGCGACGTGCTTACGATCTCGGTTCGTGACTACCTGGGTAAATCCGAAAAATTTAAGTCCAACTATAAAGGATATAAAGTTGCAGTAGAATTCGCGGAAAGAGAACTGACCGTAGCTCCTTACTTTTTAGGTCTTTGGCTGGGAGATGGTAAACGAACCGACGTTCGCATATTCACGCAGGATACTGAGGTCGTGGATTACCTGGGTGAATACGCCCAGGAACTGTCTCTGCAGCTTTCAAGTCAGCATTACGAAGCCCGGTGCAGTAGCTATACCATCCAAGGCGGGTATCGGGGCGGCAAGGGATACACGTTAAAGGGAGAATTACGCAAGCTGGACGTCATCAACAACAAGCACATCCCACAGGCGTATTTAATCAATTCCGCGGAAAACCGGCGTAAACTGCTGGCCGGCCTGATTGACAGCGACGGACACTACCTAGTACAATCCAACGGGTACGAAATCACGCAGAATAGCCTTGAACTGGCTAAACAGATCAAATTCCTATGCGATTCACTCGGCTACCGGACTTCCCTGAAACGCAAAAGAGCCTCGATCAGTAGCCGGGGTTTTGAACGGGAAGTGTACCGGGTCCGGTTCTGGGGCGACGTGGATAAAATTCCGGTCCGGATCGAACGGAAGAAGGCCCAGCCCTGGAAGGCTAAGACGAACTGGCAGGTAACCGGAATCAAAGTGGAGTTTGATCAGGAGGACGACTACTACGGATTTGAAATTGACGGCAACCGGCTGTTTCTGCTGGAGGACATGACCGTGACCCATAATACGGCATTTGTCCTATCCGCACTGCGTAATGCGGCCGTAGATTTCAATATGCCCGTGGCTATTTTCTCCCTGGAAATGTCGTCAGTGCAGCTCGTGAATCGTTTGATTTCGGCGGAGGCGGAGCTGGAGAGCGAAAAGATCAAGAAGGGAAACCTGGCGGCGTATGAATGGGAACAGCTCCACGTAAAAATCCGTAACCTGGAATCCGCGCCCATTTTCATCGACGATACCCCAGCTTTGTCCATCCTGGAATTGCGGGCCAAGTGCCGCCGGTTGAAGCAGCAGCACGACATTCAGATGATCATCATTGATTACTTGCAGCTGATGTCCGGTGATATGGGCGGCAAAGGCGGCGGAAACCGCGAACAGGAAATTGCCTCTATCTCCCGGGCCCTGAAACACATTGCCAAGGAGCTGAACGTACCCGTGATTGCCCTGTCGCAGCTCAGCCGGGCCGTGGAAACCCGCGGCGGCGACAAAAAACCGCAGCTTTCGGATCTCCGGGAATCGGGTTCCATCGAACAGGACGCCGATATGGTTTGCTTCCTGTACCGGCCCGAATATTACGGCATTCTGGAAGACGAATCCGGCAACTCAACGGCCGGGGTAGGGGAGGTAATTATTGCCAAGCACCGGAACGGTTCCCTGGAAAACGTGCCGCTGCGGTTTATCGGCAAGTTCACCAAGTTCTGCGACCTGGACCGCAATGATTTTGCCGGTTTTAGTCCCTTGCCCACGGGTGGAACAGTTCCGGCTGAGTTTGACGAAACGCCGGGGACCATGCGCCTGCCCAGCCGCGTCAACAACCTGCCACCGTCCGTCGGTTCGCCGGAAGATGAGCACCCACCGTTTTGATGTCGGATAGAATTAAAGTTATCTGCTTTGCTTACCAAAGCGTAATACTTAGTTTGGAAAAGAAACTGTCAATCAGCTTTCAGACTTGATCTCAGTTTAATAATAAGCAGCATAAACCCGTAAGGCTTTGAACCCTTACGGGTTTTGTTTTCCATCCCTGGCACTACCACTTTCTCTGAATTTACGCTGCTATCAGTCAGCAATTAAGCGGGCGTATGATGCTTTTTGAGAGGTGTGTTTTGTACACAGTATTGTGTGTATTTCCAGCAGAGAATACAGGATCAAAAACACCATTCTTATTTGAATTGACGGTGTTTTTGGGTAAGTTGTGCGTGTGCGATTGTTGGTAGCTATTGAAGAAAAATGAACGATTTAGCCTTTATCCGAAAGTCTTATAAGCATGAGGGGGAAGACAGGTTTTATTACGACTATCTGATTGGGGGAAAGCCGCTTTCTGAGCAGGTATCCCTTGGAAAAGGGCTGGTGGGCATGCTAGGATATTGGGGTAAAGAGCAGGATAAGCGACATATTGATTTGCTTACCAAGAAAATGAAGCCTGCATTATCCACCGGACGCGTTCCCTTATACGGATGTGCAGCTTGCGGAGACATAGCTTGTGGTGGGATAAGCGTTAGAGGGAGGCAGTCTTGTAGTTGCGTTAGAATATCTGCCATGGTAGGCAGCTCTTGATCAAAC
>QQTW01003407.1_pt1 | contig 11733 bp, 11 predicted proteins | sample 1904831 | NCBI WGS metagenome assembly QQTW01 (sample SAMN09435610, study PRJNA476489) | Subsurface metagenome, whole genome shotgun sequencing project. | reverse complement strand
GTTCGCACCCATCTTATTTCCAAAACTTGTTTGTTTCAATCATTCTAATATTTCTTTAAGAAACGAATTATCCCTGCCTGGACAGAGCAGGTTAGAAGCACAGTTGAAGAAACTAGAGGTTTTAGAAAGTCGAGAGGTATTAAATCCCCAATTTCTAGAGAAAACCTACAATTTGCCGTTGGATTGGACGAATCCCCAGGAATTAAAAGCGGCAACGGAATTATTAGAGCAAGACGCGCTGCCCTTGGTAATTGCCTCGATCCCAGAGTTGCAAGTATCGCCCTTCGCCGTATCCTCTACCTTGATTCCCTCTGTAAATAATTACAGTCCGCTAGTTCTAGGGGAAAGTAATTTATACGCATCCGTATTTCCCCTAAAACTAAAATCTGATGCAAAGGAGCGCAATAAAAAAGTTCTAGGGGATTCTAATTACTTAGCGCCCGTATTTCCCCTAGAACTGAAACAAGGACGAAGTTTAGTTCAAGAAAAAGCTAATTCATACGCATTCGTACTTCCCCTAGAACCAGAACACAATTTAGTTCTAGGGGATAACCAAAGTAACTTATTTCCTCTAGAAATAAAGCCAACAACTAAAAGAAAGGCTAGTGGCTGGCTAGAACGTTACACCAAAACCAAGAAACTCAAAGGTGGAAACTCTGCAACCTACCCTCGCGTAGAAGGTGAGCGAGAGCCAAATAACTCCGAGCATTGGTATTTCGCTTATCGTTGGGAAGAAAAGCGAGATACAGCAAAATCCAATAATGGCTATGTCACCCGCGCCGTGAGCTTACCTAAAAATAAGGTGGAAGCTGTACAAATTGCGATCGCCCGTAAATGGTCGCAAGAGAAAATTTTGAGTTTTATTCAAGGGGATGAAATATGAGTTTTTAATAGTAGTAACTCATACTATTAAGCCAGTATAAGTTGTGTTTAATTTTAGTAATAAAACCTTAAATATACTTAAAAGCGAGGTTAAGTTTGAACAAATATTTATAGCCTTGAAGCTAATGTTTAAAACTTTCAATAGTAAGGCGATCATCCCATCTTTAATAGTATTAATCGGGCAACAATACGCATTTACACCTGTGGCTTATTCGCAACAAATAAATTCAATCACCCAAAACGATGCTAGATGCAATGCTCAAATGAAGCTTTTGCTCAAAACTAGTGAGGGATTGCTTTACACGAGCGAGTCCGATTATTCATTTAGTTATTTTTCTTTCTCCAATACCTCAAAGCTGCCTACACCCCAGCAATTTCTGCAACTAATAAATCAAACTGGACAACCAATCGAACAAGTAAAGTTTGATGATTTGTTTAATAGACTAACAAAAATTGAACCTGGCATGGATGAGCAGCAAATAAAAGTAGCAAAGCGTTATCGAGTTTTAGAAAAAATTTTCAAAGCTACGTTCACAGATTTAACTATTTATCGTGTTGGTACGATTCAAGTTCAAGTCTACATGACAGGCGTTAATAGTTGCGGTCTTGGTGGTTTAAAAACTATATCAATTGAAACTTAATTATCAGGTGAATATGGTAGTAGCAATTTCTGAAAATCATTTTAAGCAAATTAAAACCGCACTTTCTAATGTTTACTCTTATCTAGATGAATTAACCGAATTGAGCCAAGAAGCAGCCGAACATTTAGCGGAGGTAGAAGAAGCGCTTTCTACGTTGCAATCGGTAGAAGTAGGTTCTAGAGGCTGTCAATTGATTATTGAAGGTATTACTCAATCTCCAGGAGGTAGCTGGGTTGTATGAAGCTATTAATACTTGAATTAGATACAATCCGCAAACCCAAAAGTAGTAGTAAATTTATTGGGCATCCTCAAGACCAACAGATAATTGAGGGGGCAGATAGAGCGATCGCACACTACCACCGTGAGGGTTACATCATTGTAGGAATCAGTAACCAAGGGGGAGTAGCAGCAGGACATAAAAGTTTCTCTGATTGCTTCCTTGAACAGCGTTACACCCTCAACCTATTTCCTCAAATGAGTGAACTCTGCTTCTGTCCAGATTTTAAGGGTCTAGAGTGCTGGGTCGTAAATCAAATGTCGCCAATTCCTATTTCTGCCTCCAGCTTCGGGTATGAAGGCGCGGACTTTCGCCAGCCGGGGGCGGGGTTGATAAAGTTCGCCCTGTGGCAGCATGATGTCGCTCCGGTAGATTCCTTGTATGTTGGCGATTGCCAAGAAGATGCAGACGTTGCTAATGCCGCCGGAGTAATTTTCTTTTGGGCGGATGCTTGGCGCGATCGCTGGGTAAGTTCTAAACCGATTCTTTCTGGGCGCACTGCGATCGCTGAGGAGATTAACCAGTCTTATTAGGTTACTGCTAGATGGGTGATCGCGCTCTCGACTTGAGACTTAATCAATCCAAAAGCGATCGACAACCCCACACCATAACTGCTTTGTAGAAAGAAACCCTCGGTAAATTTTCTATACAAAGTATTTACATACTTATGCACCTGCTTGTTTTCCCCGTTTTCACCAAGGGGTTGGGACGAATATCATACAGGACATAATATGTAGCATTTCACGAAAATTAGGTGATAGTCAATAAACCTTTTATAGTAAATCCGCCACAAGTTGACGCACTCATTCCCAAATATTTTTTTATGGAAAACAAATGGTTTCAGTTAAACGTCAAGCCAGCACTATAGGTCTATTAATTCCTACTCTTTTACAAGGGGATGTAGAAGGATGGCGAAATACTGGATGGGCTGGTGTTACTCCAACTACAGAAGAACTTTTAAGGTACTGGTTTGAAGAAGAAAGGGAGGGGTCACAATTTCACTCCTGTCAACAACAGGCAATTGAAACTATTATTTACTGCCATGAGATTTTAGGCATTCAAAATCCCTATCAGCTTTACCAAGAATTTTCCCCAGGACATCCTCAAATTGCTGAAATGGTAAGGTCAAAGGTCTTACAGGATGAACTAAATCCGATTACCTTTCCCAAGTATTGCCTGAAGATGGCGACGGGTAGCGGTAAGACTTGGGTACTAAATGCTTTGCTGGTATGGCAATATTTCAACGCGCTTAATAGTGAAACTCTTAGGGACAGTAATGGAAATCCCTCGCCTTTATCTTTTACTCAACGCTTTTTAATTGTTACCCCTGGTGCAATTGTACAGAAGCGAATCCTAGATTCTGTCAAGTTAGGCGGTGATGCGGATATAAATAAACCTTTATTTATGCCTCCCGGTACAAGGTGGCGCGATCGCTTTTATTATGAGCTTTACGAACCTAGTGATTTTAGAGAAAACCTCACTCTCACCGATGAACCCTTCTTAGTAGTAACTAACTGGCAGCAATTTAGGTTTGGCAATAGTCAGTCGAGTTTATGGGAAGAATTGGTAGGTGAATGTGAAGAAATCCCTAAAGCAGAAATCATTGCAGATTTATTGACTGAATATCCTGACATTTGCATACTAAATGATGAAGCTCATCACGTTCATGCAGATAAGCGACCTAATTCTAAAACTGGAAAGGATGAAGAATTAATATGGCGCAGATTTATGACGTTTTTACACTCCTCACAGTTGAAGCGTCATGAGTTGGCACAGTATCGAGTATTCAAACAGATTGACTTTAGTGCAACTCCTTTCTATGGCAGTGGAGACAAGAAAGACTACTTTCCTCACATTGTCTACGACTACGATCTGAGCAAAGCTTCAGCCGATATGCTCGTTAAGCAGTTGTTCTTAGAGCAGCGCCAGGGAGTCAATCTAGAGGACTTGGACTTTAGAGCAGAGCGAGAACCAACTGAAGGGAGAAGGCGAGGAAGCATTAAGGGTTTGTCCCCTGGTCAGAAGGTCATGCTGGAGATTGGTAAATCTAAGCTAGAACAACTGACAGAGGAATTCAAAGCTCAGGGCATTAACCGCAAACCTGTGATGTTAGTGCTAGCAGAAGAAACTGAAGTTGCCGATCTGGTGGGGGAACACTTCAACACCCTAGCTGATAACCAGGGGAATAATTATGATGACAAGCGCGTAGTAGTTTATCATTCCCAGCTTAAAGAGCCTGGTAAAACATCGGCTTCCCAAAAGTTGATTGAGGTAGCATCAGACAAGTTAGAGAAGATTGACGACGATATCAACCCCCTGCAAGTGGTTGTCTCTGTTCTGTCAGTACGAGAAGGTTTTGACCGCACTAACATCTGCGTGATTGTCATGCTCAGGGCTAGTGAAGCTGACTTACTCCTAGAGCAAATTGTAGGGCGCGGACTGCGGTTAATGTTCCCTGCCTACAAACCAGAGTACGAGCAAGTTCAAGATTTAAAACAGGAAGCACGACAGCAATTGCTTAACCGCGAAGCTCCCGGTAACGCTTTTGATTGTTTATTCTTGGTAGAACACCCCAAATTTAAAGACTTTTACGAAAACTACCTCAGAGAACAGGGCTATGCGATCGCTTCTGGGGATAGCTCAGGGAAGAAGGCTACTGGTGACTTAGTTCCTGTCGATGTTGATGTTGACAAGATTGCCAAATACAACATTAGTTGGGCAGTACAAATCTACGACCAAGCTCCTATTCCCAATCTCAATGATGTTGATGTAGATAAGTTGGGACATTATTTAGTGCAGTTTGAATTGCAAAAGAAAATGTCCGCCAGGACAACGATTACAGATGTTCACGTAGAGACTGAAACCAAGGCTAAAACATGGGAATTGGAAAATGAATATTTTGATTATTTCTACTTATTGCAAAGGGTAGCCCGTACAGTTACCCAATCCAAGAAGACTACTCACCTTAGTAGTTTAAGTGCTGAGATAGCTGCACTTACTGATGAATATGTTAGCCGTCGCTTATTCCGCGAGGAGATTGATTTTACCGATCCAGACAACTACAAAGTTTTTCAGGGGCTTGGCGGTCAGCGCGTGATTGATTTTGTGTGCGACCAGGTTCGGGCTGCGATCGCTAAAGCAAGTGACGATTTGCAATACCAACCGGGCGCAGTTTGGCGCAGTTTGGCTGATGTTTCTCGGTTATTGATGCGTCAAAAAAATATGGTGACAGTGCAACGGTGTATTTATCCATACCAAGCCGTCCAGTCAGAAAAGGGAGGATTTGAGCGTCAGGTAATTACTAAACTATTGAATCCCTCACCTGAAGTATTGGCATTTGCCAAGTTGGATCGTAAACATGACCTTGTGATCGCTTGGCGGGATGACAGAGGCATTCAACGCAAGTACGAACCAGATTTTGTAGTTAAGACTGCCCAAAAGATGTTTCTGTTTGAAACCAAGGGCGATCATTTAATGGCTGATTCTAGTACAGCACTGAAGGCTAAAGCTGCTGTGGCATGGTGCAAGTCAGCTTCTAGAATACCGCCGCTACAGGGAATCAATCAGCCCCAGGAGTGGGAATACATCATTCTAAAACAGAGTGTTTTTGATGCTAATGAAGGAGCTTCACTTAATGCTTTGTTGTCCATTATGCGACAAGAAACAGCAATGTTAACTGCTGATTTATACGGTGAATTAGGTTTAAAGGTGTAAAAACTATGAGTGAAAGAAGACGTAAGAAAGATTCAGTAAAGTTAGTTTGGGATACTAAGCCCAAACGCGCTCCTAATCCTAAAGATATTGAGTTTCAGACTGCTGAAATTGTGATTCCTAATCCTCAAGAACATCAAAGAAACTTCCCTTTGTTTGCTGTTTCTAGTCCTGAAGATAAAATAATTGCCTAAATTATGACACTTAGTATTCTTGATAAATCTAAATGGAATCGCTTGGTTTGGGGTGATAACTTGCTAGCAATGCAAGCACTATTAGCTAACGGTTATGCTGGTAAGATTGATTTGATCTATATCGACCCACCTTTCAACAGTGATGCTGACTATTCATTTCAAATAACTGTAGAAGGTAAGAGAGTAGATAAAGAAGCTAGTATTATTGAACGCTTGGCTTATATAGATACTTGGGAGGCAGAACTAGATTCTTATTTAGATGTAATGTACCCTCGCTTACAGCTAATGAAAAGGCTCCTGAGCGAACGTGGAAGCATCTACGTTCATCTAGATTGGCACGTATCGCATTATATGAAATTTGTTCTAGATGAAGTTTTTGGGCGTGAGAACTTTCGTTCAGAAATTATTTGGAAGAGAACTTCTGCTCACAGTGATTCATCTAGCTACGGGCAAGTACACGATGCCATACTTTTCTTTACTAAGAATTCTAATTTTACTTGGAATAATCCAATCACTGAGTACGAGGATTGGTACATCGACAGATATTACAGATACAAGGATGCTGATGGTCGCAAATTTATGTCTGGAGATATTTCGGCATCTGGTCTTAGTGGTGGTGGGTATCGTTACAACTGGAGAGGAAAGGTAGGATTATGGCGGTGTCCTGAAACTAAAATGGCTGAACTAGATTCACAGGGAAGAATTTTTTATACAGAAAATGGAGTTCCCCGATTGAAGCGATATCTTAATGAAATGCAAGGAAGACCAGTTCAATCAGTATGGGATGATGTTCAACCCGTTGTGTCTTGGTCTAACGAAACAGTCAATTATCCCACACAAAAACCTGAAGCGTTGCTAGAACGTATCATTAATGCCTCATCTAACGAAGGGGATTTAGTAGCCGATTTTTTCTGCGGCTCTGGTACAACAATGGCAGTAGCCGAACGCCTCAACCGCCGTTGGCTCGGATGCAACTTAGACAAAGTAGGCATTCAAGTCTCTCGTAACCGTCTTGTCAATCAGGATGCTAAACCCTTCCTACTAGAGAACATTGGCAACTACCAGCGCCACATGATTTATCTATCTGGTAGCAAAATTAATGAAATGCAGCGTATTATCCTCAAGCTATATGGTGCAGAACCAAGGAGCGATCGCCCCGACCTTGGCATTCTTACCAATGATGATAACGATCCTGAGTTGGCTTATGTTGGTTATCCCGACCGACCTATCACTGCTAAAAAAGTTATTGAATTGGCTCAGGATGCTCAGGTACTTGACGGTACAGGTTACAAAACATTGGTAGTGTTGGCTTGGGATTATGACTACAACTTCAGCACTGAACTGGAAAGCCGTAAGAAAGCGTTAAGTGACAGGCTAAAAGTAGAGATTAAAACCTTGACCATTCCTCCAGAAATTTACAACTACTTGAAGAAAGCCAAAAACGAGAATGAATTAGATAATCTGCGGGACAAAATTGTATTTCACGAAAAGCCTTACCTACGAGTCAGTAAGCCAGTAGTGATAGACGCTGGGGATGGGAAAGTGACGATTTCTATCCGCATTGACCGCTACGTGTTGATGGACTTCCCGATCACTGACGAGAAACAGAAAGCCGAGTTGAGGAAAGTTATTAAAGATAACTTTGCTGCCCTCATTGACTACTGGGCAATTGATTGGGACTACGACGGTAAAACCTTCCGCTCAATGTGGCAAGCCATTAGGGGCAATGGTAAGCAGACCAAAACAGTAATAACAAAGGCTGAGAGTTTGGAACTTCCCGCAGGAAAGCGAATGATCGCAGTCCGCCTAGTCGATGTTTTTGGCAATGATGCAAGTGCGACGGTAGAAGTGAAGTAATAGACAATTTCAGCACAAATTGTAAATCCAGATCAATAAAATTGAACTACTTAAAAACTGTGTTTAACGCAGTAATCAACTACCGTATTTTTCAATACATCGTAGTCACACTATTAATTAGTATGTATTTATTGCTTAAAAAAGTACCTTAATGTAAGGTAGATACAAACTATAAATAGTTCAAAACAATCTTATTTTTTACCTCTAAAATAGCTTCATATAAATACTAAAATAGTCGCTTCTATAATCAACTTTAGTTCAATGCCAATTAATAAAAAGCAGCATTTTGTACCTCAATTTTATTTAAAATACTTTTCGCTGGAATCTTTAGGGAAAACAATAGGTGTTTATAATATTCGCTCCTCTAAGTTTATTTCTAATGGAAAGTTGAAGAATCAAGCATATAGAAATTACTTTTATGGTCATGACTTAAATATTGAAAATGCCCTTTCTGAAATTGAGGGGAGATCAGCTACAGTTATACAAAACATATTAACTCGCAATGTTCTCCCAGTAAGGATGTCAGGAGAACATTACGTTCTTTCGGCTTTTACACTTTTGCTTAATGCAAGAACTGTCTACTCTGCCGAGCAGATAAATGAATTTGGTAATAAATTATTGAAGGCGATTCTGTCTAAAGATTCGAGAGTGCCGCCTGGTTTAGATCGAGGTAAATTTGCATTGAATCAGCCCACTCATATAAATCTTCGTCAGGCTGCCCTACTTCTACCTTTTACTTTCGATCTTCACTTTAAGCTTATCATTAATAAAACAAGAAAACCTTTCGTTACATCAGACCATCCAGTGGTTCTCTACAATCAGTTTCTCGAAGATAAAAAAAACTATGGGAGCAATACTGGAATAGCTTGCAAGGGTCTTGAAATTTTTATTCCTTTATCTCCAAGCCATCTTTTAATTTTTTTTGATCGCGATGTTTACAAGGTAGGAAGTAAGAGTAACTTGCCCGTCGTTATTACCTCTGAAACCGATGTAGAAAATTTGAATCTACTTCAATGTATAAGTGCAAACGAAAATCTTTATTTCAATCAAGAAGTGACTGAACTACAAATCCGTCACTTAATGAGACGAGCTACTCAATATAGAAAAACAACAAAAGCTAATGTTAATGAGTTTACCAACTCTCAAAATAACAAAGAAATACGTGTTCTTCTACACACATACACTTCTGATGTAAAGTGTCGCTTGTCACTAGATTTTGTCCATATGCTCAAGAAAGCAAGGCAATATAATTTGGGAGACAAAGTTTTTTCATGTAAGGAATCAGAAGCTTTGTGACTTACATCAGCATTTTTTAGAGTTTGTCAAAAAAGGAAAGTATCAAGAAAGTGAATTTTTAAAGTTTGTTGAAGATGTGTTTCCGAGCTATAAATTCGGATGAGAATTTTGGGACAAATTAATCTACAAGCTGGCATTAGTCATGTTGTGCCAGTTGAGAGGCTGTAACGCTAAAACATCCACTTTATAGATAGATCGGCACAATGGGGAAAAGAAATTGTTGCAGCTTCCAAATTTGGAATGGGTTGCCACAAACATAGTGCAGATTAAGGAGGGACAAGCGATGTTTCAAAAACTAATCTTAGCAGTGAGTGTGACATTCGCCCTCAACCTATTACTTGGAATACGCCCACCTGCAAATACTCAGGCTGCCATCGGCGCTAGAGTTGATTTAGCACAAATACTAAAAGTCCGAATAATTAATCTCGCCTCTATGTCAATGAATGAAAAGTAAAAATCTCTAGACAAATGGCGCACCCCATAGAATCCAAGTTTCCTTATTGAACGGCGCTTTCCACTTTTCAATTAGCCCCAACTCTCTCTGCTGCCTTAAACATTGGAAAAGCCTTCAAGTTGCACTTCTAAATGCAGGTTTCGACGCTTGTTTGGCATATTCTTCTACCAATCCTGCATAATCTTCGTAATTAGGTATTGTCTCGAAGCTATGTACCGCAGGAGTTGTCGCCCAGGACAGCTTTTCCCTCGTCCAAGTCTCGATGAAAGGCGCGAACCACGATGCCTCATCTAGCATTGTCGGGCGAAGATTGACAAATTCCTCAATTCCTTCCGGTCGAGTAAACATCCAACTCATACAATATGGGCAGAAGTAATGTCGCGCCGCACCGTGTAAGCCACCAATAGTCGGCTCACCTTTCAGGATCGAGAATCCAACGCTGGGGATTGCAATGCTCAAAGAAAAAGCGCTGGCAGTCATTTGCTGGCAACCCGTGCAGTGGCAAGCCATCGTCAGCAGAGGTGGGACACTCACTTTAAGCCGAACCTGTCCGCAACGACATCCGCCTTCCCAGGGCAAATTCCAATCGTCCATAATACCCGCCAAAGTTCTTTATTTATAATACTGCGCGGTTGTTCAGAAATATTGAACGAGTAAGCGCATCCGATAACTTCTAATCGTGCAAGATTCAAATTCCTAACTAGCGACGATCTCCACCGCATCGCCACGTCGAATAGTACCGCCCTGCAAGACGTTGACATAAATACCAATATGACCGCCATTATGCTTGACGGCGGTGCGGAGAATTTCGATATCTTTGGGTAGTTCTCCCTGTGGCATAATAGTCATAACGCAGCGCGGACAGGGTTCAGTAATTTTCAGCCGTACCTCGTTGCCGATCGCTAAAGTTTTGTCCACCCATTCATTCTCTACAAATCCGGTTGCATCATTGGCAGCCCCAATCACTAAATTGGGACGAAACCGCCGAGTTTCAAACCGCGATGTTGGAGTAAGTGACTGCAACTGATTGAGTGTCGCGGTTGTCAGCAAATGCACAGTAGCGGCATCAAAGAAAGTGCTAGGTCGAATATCTGCGTTTGTTTCAGTATCGCTATCTGGTAATCCCTCAATGTCTGGCGTGTACATTTCAATACTAGGATTGTCAGGGGCGGCGGTTTCTAACTTCACTTCACGCCCAAAAGCCAGGGAAAGAACTCGATTTACATCCGCCGCATCACCCATGACGATTGCTCCATCGGGCAAGGTAATCTTTACCTGCATTGGCGAATTGAGCGCAGCACGGCAGTCGAATAAAATCCCCCACTTGCGCGGTAGTTTAGCGCTGATAATTTTGCCTGTTTCCGCATCTACTAGCGCGTAAGCACGATCTCCCAACAAGCCATTTTCTGTCACCTCGGTAGCGTTCAGTTCTTCGCCCATCATCGACTTTACCGGATAGCGCCACAGCGAAACGAGTGAGCCAACCACTGATTCATCCGCCATAACTAAACCTCAAATATTTGTAATCGTAAAACCGTAGCATAAGCAAGAGGAATTAAATGTTCGCTACTCTACGAATATTTAGGGTAGCGATCTCGCTTAAGCTTTTTGATTGGCAAGCATTCTAGTCCCTAAAACTACCTACAAATAAGTTAGGTTGATAGGCTTCCAAAAATTAACTCTAGTTCCAACCGAATCATTATAAATCCCCTAGAACTAATGCGATCGCCCTCCAGGTTTTGGGAAAGCTAGAACTGTAGGAAAAATCATGCCAACAAAATTTTATTCAAGAATCATAACTTGATTCCTTTTAGCGCGAAAAACTTGTTTGTTTCTTCAATACTAATAAACCCGCGCCTTTGGGACTGCTCAATGAAATCATCTACGATCTCATTTCCCGGCGGGACAAGGAAGTATTCAAAAGTGCCTTCTTCCATATCATCCAGTATGGCAAACGCCTCGTGAAGAACAGCAAATAGCAAGTCCCGTTGATTTTCATCGTCTTTGCTTATGGTCTGATAACGTAATGCAGTATTTGCAAGACGACCAAAAAACTCAAGTTTTGATGTACTGTCATACAATCCTAAAAAAATGTCCCCAAGTTGGCTCAAAAGCCAACTTAACTCCTTTGCGTCCTCAGTAACAACGTATCTTGGCTGGGAATAAAAGCTACTGGTTGCTCTGTTGACTTGACGAGAAGTTATAACCACATTAGCGCCTTCCCACTCTTTATCGGTTGGAACTGGCGTTAGTAATAGTCTTTGAAACAAATAATTAAGTGCTTCTCTCTTTTCTATAAAATTACTAGCCATTTTCAACCCAAGCTGTTACTTCATAGAGTTTACACAATTGTTACATTAATGCCTTCTAATACTCAGATTCCTAACGCCTTCAATTCTTCAGGACTACTCTAATCTCGTG
>QQTW01003406.1_pt1 | contig 11736 bp, 17 predicted proteins | sample 1904831 | NCBI WGS metagenome assembly QQTW01 (sample SAMN09435610, study PRJNA476489) | Subsurface metagenome, whole genome shotgun sequencing project. | reverse complement strand
GGAGGTGGTTAGCGTGGACTCGTACAGCTCCTCCATCTCGCGCTCGCGCTCTTCTTCCAAGAAGATGGGCTCGTCCGACTGCCGCCAGATGCGGATGCTCTTGTCGTGCGAGGCTGTGACGAGGAAGTCGCCCGTGCGCGCGACGGCCAGCGCCCAGATCTCGCCGTGGTGCGCGCCGAGTTTCTGGATCTGCGAGAACTTGTCGCCATCCCAGGATTTGAGAAGGCGGTCCTTCGAGGCGGAGAAGAAAAGGTGCGCGTCTTCTTTCGAGACGGGGTGTGGGATGAAGGTGACTTGCATGATGCTGTCTTGGTGCGCAAAGAGCGCGCGGTGACAGTCGCCGAAGTCAAGGCCCCAGAGTCGGATGTTTTTGTCCGCGCTACAGGTTGCGATTAGCTTGCTGTCGGACGAGATGGACATGTTGAGGACGGGGAGTTTGTGGCCGTAGAGGTTGAGGTTAAGTTTTAGGCTGTCGGTGAAGAAAACTTTAACGGTGTTATCGAGGGTGGAGACAGCGAGAAGGCGGGAGTCGGGGGTGAAGCAGAGAGCAAGGATGTCGTCGTTGACTTTGAGAGTCCGGGTATGGACGAGTTTGAGGCGAGGAGTGGTACGTTTAGTGCCGGGTATCTCTTCCTGGACAATGTCGAATTTCCAAAATTTCGCGGACTTGTCGGCGCTTCCTGTCACGACGGATTGACCTTCGGGATGGACTTGGAGCGCCCATGTCGCTCCGTCGTGAGCTTGGACTCGATCTATCAGAGCAGACGATGCGATGTCAAAAAGCTCGAGTTCTCCGCTCTTCGTACCAACCACTACGATCTTGTCACCCGGCAAGAAAGAGCAACATAGGGCGTAGCCGCATTCTAGCGTCCGCAGACAGCTCTGAGTTCGTACGTTCCAGATCTTCAGAGCCCCGCTTGAAGCTGTTGCCAGCATTCGATCGTCTGAGCTGAGTGCAATAGCACGAATGTCAGTCCGGTGGCCGGGCAAGTCGACAGAGAAAGTCCGCGTATATTCGGGTGCCTCTTCGACCTTCAACTTCTTCGTTCGGTCTTTGGTTGGAATATTGTAGACGTCTAGCAGATTGTTGCTCGTCGCGGTCAGAAGCTGTAACGCTTTGCCGGCTCTGCTCCTCATCCAATCGATTGAACGGACCTTGCCTCCCGTTCGAACGATCACGTAGGGCACGAAGACGTCGCCGATTTCCGCCGTGGACGTGTCTCCGGACTTCTCCTCGCCGTCTGCCATCTCAGCGTCGCCATTCTGATTTCCAGCCGCCGCAGCCTTCTCGCGTCTTCTCTTCCGTTTTCGCACCAAGCTCTTCTGTACCTCGCTTTCTGTCCGTATCCTCCATATTTCCACCGCTTTTTCTGATCCATGTACAGCAACGTAGTCGGCGCGAGGATGGAAGCTGATCCCTAGAGCTCGATCCTTTCCCTGTCTGTACAGGATGCCTCTGTCGTGCAAGTAGCGTTGTTCGCCGCTTTCGGCAATCCGGTCTGCGGCCTTGCGAAGTCCCGCGGTGTCCAACGACCAGACCTTGAGCTCGCCATCATTGCCGGCTGTGATGCATCCACTGCCGTCCGGAGACACGCCCATCGCCCAACACTCGCCGTTCGTTTGCGCCACGTGCGTCTCGATGCAGTGTTGAGAGGAGACATCCCAGACTTTGATCAGCGCATCCTTGCTGGTGGATATGATGAAGACCGCTCCAGTATCATCATCGGCGACACCGATTTCGCCGCCTTCTTCGTCTTGCGCATCCGCTGTTGGGTGGATGAAATGCAGTGCCGTGATCTGGTCCTTATGACCCCGGAGCTTGAAGAGGCCAACCTCAGCTATGAGATCCCAGACAACGATGTCGGTGTCTTTCGCACCGCTTGCTAGGCGGACTCCAGATTTGTCGAAGGCCAGGGTGGTGATGCCAGATTTGTGCCCGTTGAAGCTTATGATGACCGTGGCGATTCGCGAGTCCCATACTCTTATGCTGCCGTCGGCGTAGCTGCGCGGATATGTCTGTCAGCCAGTGCTCCGTTATGTATACACCGATGCTCCTGACCTTACCCCACCGCGAATATATCCGGATCTGCCCCACTCCGGGCAATGGCTGTGACTTCCGCATTGCAGTTGTTGTCGCGCCACCTGCTCAGCAGCTCGCCCTTCTTAACATCCCAGCACAAGACTTCCTCGATCGCGCCGACATATGCGCGACCTGCGCCCGTTGACGAGGAGGCGGTATCGGACGTCCATAGTACATTGGAGGAGGCTGAGGTTATCGCGCCGAATGTTTGCGAGTGCTCGTACTTCCTAGTAGAGTCAGGGAGTGTTTCTTACTATGGAAGAGCCGGTCTGTACGCACACATATGACTTGACCATGTTGGTAAACTGTCCTGGCGCAAGTGAAGCCGTCCAAACTTTTTTCTCTAAAAGCACAAGGCCGCCTAAAAAGTTGGCTGCCGCATCTGGGCACTGATGCGGCTGGATCAGAGCTGCGACTTGCGATTATCACAAGGGCGAGAGTGCCAGATCGATCCCGCACGAACGAAACCACAGGTTGTTTGGCAGGCGAATGCTCTCGTGCATCGATCATCTAGAATCCCCTCATCTAGAATCCCCTCATTCCAGAACCCATATCCCAACCTCAACTATCCCGCTCTATGTCCAGTTTGCAACCGGCAACGGGCTTTTCAGCTGACCCTTGCCAGCCGCAGCCCCACGCCAGGGCATAGGGCTGAGGCCGCGAATGCCAGGCACACGTCCCAGAAGCCATAAAGCTCCCCACCCCACGAACCCGCCCGATTCCACCTCACCAGCCCGCAATGCTCCTCCTAGACTACCAGAATGTCCTCATCGAGTCCCTGCTCAAGGACCGCTTCTCAGGGTACAGCCAGCATCCGTTCCATGCAGTCTCCCCCACGCTAACACCACCAACAGCGCCGCACCCGCCTCAGTCGACCAGGTCGTGTCCGACTTCGACGGCGTGACCTTCCACATCTCGACGCCCGAGTCCAAAACCCGCATCCAGATCTCGCTCGCCATAAAATGCTTCGCCGAGCTCGTCCAGTACGGCGCCCAGTCCGTGCTCGAGCGCGAGTACGGGCCCTACATCGTCTCCCCCGAGGCCGGCTATGACTTCTCCGTCGTCGTCGACCTGGAGGACCTGCCGGCGGAGCAGGACGCAAGAGACGACCTGGTCCGGCGCATAAGCCTGCTGAAGCGCAACGCCATGGCCGCGCCCTTCGAGCAGGCCTTCGACGAGTTCAACGCGCTGGCCGAGGAGGCGAGCAAGTACTCCTCGGAACAGGCGCCGCAGGGCGTGCGGGAGGGCGGCGAGGTCAGGGCCGTTCACTATAGAGAGGAGGAGGCGATATACATCAAGGCCAGCCACGACAGGGTGACGGTCATTTTCAGCACCATCTTCCGCGAGGAGACGGACCGCATCTTCGGGAAGGTGTTTCTGCAGGAGTTCGTCGATGCCAGGCGGAGGGCGATACAGAATGCGCCGCAGGTGCTGTTTAGGAACGACCCGCCGCTTGAGCTGCAGAATGTGCCGGGGCTGCCGGCGAGCGGGAGCGGAGAGGTGGGGTACATCACGTTCGGTAGGCTCTTCCGACTCCGCATTGACGGATTGTGCTGATGGCTGCAGTGCTGTTTCCGAGGCATTTGACACAGCAGAGACGAGAGGATGTGATATCCCATATACAAACTTTCCGCGATTACTTTCACTACCACATCAAGGCGTCCAAGGCGTACATCCACTCGAGGATGAGGAGGAGAACGGCGGACTTTCTGCAAGGTATGGCGTTCTTGTGTAGTTGTAGCAGCACGTGGCCACTGACTCTGTTTAGTACTACGCCGCGCGAGGCCGGAGGAACAGGAACAGAAGGAGCGGAAGACGGCTAGTGGCCGGGCGTTCAGGGCTCAGGGTTGAGGCTTGCGTTTCGCCTGCGATGATTGCAATATGGAAGAGTACGGGGCAGTCCCGAAAAGAGAGGAGGTTGCGTCAAAGGCTCTGAGGAAGAGTCTTACGAAAGGTCGCTGCCGCTTCGTGACCTCCATATCGCAGGACTTTGGACCCGGGGACAGTATGTTCAGAAAAGGCTGCCATTCGCCCCGGGCAGAGGTTACAGCTTCGAGTAGCATAATCAAGACATTAGCCTACATACTCCCTACATATCCTCACACATAATCTTACACCTTGTGCTCCGATCCCTACAAAGCATTGTGCATCTTAGAGAGGTCAGGAACTAATATGAAACGCCAGAGAATTGCGAATTTGTCGTGGAACGGAATGCAGCTAGGAAGAATACTTCTAGTCGAAGAAGACCACCTCAGGCTTGTGCGAAGCAATCTTCCCGGACCCGCTGCTCTTCAGCACAATCCGGGGATCGTCCTCCTTTCCTCTGATCCGCTTGCCCTCGACTTCCTTGTCCTCGTAGGCAACTTCCACAACGACCCCCTCTATATAGCCAGGGAGGGAATGCCAATGAACTTTCTGGCCTTTCTTCGGCAAGCGCTCCTTGGAACCCGGCTTTGCAGGCGGCTCGGAGGTTTTCTTTGGTGTTGCTTTGCCGCTTTGCTTTCCTTTGCCTGAGTTGGCCTTCTGTTTTTTGTTCGATGCTGGCTGGGCTGGACGGCCTCTGCCACGCTTCTGACCAGATTTGGCGTTCTTCTCTTCCGCCTCGTCTTCTTCACCGTCATGGTCTGCCTCTTCCTCCTCTTCTTGATTTTCGCCGTCGTCGTGCTCCTCGCTTTTCCCGCCCGCCGACCGACCCTTCCTCGGCTTCGTCTTCTTCTTCTCCTCACCTTTCTCATCTTCCTCGTCATTCGCCCTCCGCCTCGATCTCTTCGCCCTCTCCGTATTCGCAACGTGCTGCTTCCCCGCCTTGCCCCCCTCGACCTTCTTCTCCTCCGTCTCCTCCTTCTCCCCCTCGCTCATCTCCTCCCAAGCTTTCTTCGGCAGGTACCGCTTCCGTGTGCCATCCGCCTTCTTCGCGTCCCCAGACCCCTCCTTCGTCTGCCACTCCTCCTCGGTCCACTTCGAGAGGTGCTTCTGCGATTCGTCCTGGTTGTCTTTGGGGGTCGTGTAGTCGCCGCCACGCGCTTTGTACTCTTTGGCCATCAGTTGCGCCTGGAGCGAAGACGGAGGAGTTAGTTCCAACTCCCAGAATCACGCGGCACGTGTCACGGGTCCGTGGAGGGTGAGAGGGGGGGCCACATACCTTGCGCGCAGACCACTGGCCGGGCGCGCCGCCTTTGTCGCTCTGGTGGATCTCTTCCTTGACTTCCTCGCGGAGCTTGGGGTCTGTGTACTTGGATTTGGGGGGCATTGTAGCGGTGGTACTGGAGGCGAGTTTGCGGGCTAGGCAGGTGCTGATTGTGTTGTATGTGAAGGAGCTGTGCTTTAGTGGCGCCGAGAAGAGCGTGCGGTGGGGACTGCAGAGGACTTTGAGCATCTACTGAAGCTCCTGTGGAGTAACTCAAGTCTGATACGGGAGCTTGGACTATTCACGATGTCCGTCGCATCAGGTTTCTTTCATGCAAGCAGGGGGAGAAGCTCTCCCCTCCCTAGCCACTCCGTCATCGACTCGGACCTCTTGACTGTCCAGCCTGGCAGTCCAGTGCGCAGAGCGACCTTGGACAGCTGGATGGCACGGCCCATTCCTTGGTGATGTCAACCATGTCGGATATCAGTGACATCTGCGCCTTCCTTGTGTCTCGGACGGTCGCTAGGCGATTTTGAGGGCGAGCTTGGACGGATTGGGTTTAGGAGAGGTCCAGGGATGCGGCTTGGTGCAACCACTTTACGCGTCCTCGACCAAGCTCCCACGAAGCTCCCTGACACACGTGAAGGTCGGTGGAGATAGAGCCGCGCAGCGTCAGGAGATTCTGTCAGACGGGCGGCGCAGCGAGGCTCAGAGACGCCGTCTAGACTGTTTCCGGCCCGTTTGTTATCCGTATCCAAGTAGCCAAAGTGGTTACTCGTGATATCTGCTGCACCCAAAGACCGTCAACCTCCTGTACACACCATAGCACAGGCGCTTAGTGCAGTACTCTCTTCGGCGAGTTGGTGACGCCGCAACACCAAGCATCACGCATCGTTGGAAGGCCATAATCATGACAGAGCCTCATCTTGTCCTACGAGAACTCGTCATCGTCAATTCATCCCCGTCAAACGATGCTATAAACAGGACTACAGCTCATCCCTCTTCCCCACCCTCGGCGGCGGATCCTCCCACATCCTCTTCTTCGGGTTCGCCGGCCTATCGCCCCGCTTCTCCAGCACCGTCCCATCGCCCCTGACCGTGACTTTCCCCTCCACAGGCGCGTCTGTCGCGCCCTCCTTCGGCACGGCAGTCTCTGCTTGCTCTTGGTGCTCTTGACCTTCTCGCGCCATGTCTCCGATCTCCTCATACAGCGTTTTCTTAGAACCCTCGTCCTGCTCCTGCTGCTGTCGTCCCTGTTCCGCCATCTTAGCGCCGTGTCCGCCGCCTCCCGCGCGAATATACGGTCCCTGGCCCGGCGAGCGCTGGATGATAGGCGGCCGGCCCGTGGCGCTCGGCTGCACCCTGAGACTTGTCCTGGCCTCCTGCGCGATCGCCGTAGAGCTTGCTCGCCCCGTCAATCCCACACTCCCCAGTACGAAGAAGAACAGGCGATACGAGAGCTTCAGCGGCAGCCACAGGAACCACCACAGCGGCCCGTACAGGAACCGGCGATAGACCAGCCAGACGATCGTCGTCAGCAGGATGTAGAACGCGGTCTCGAGATACCACGTGTCGCTCTTCTGGCTCCGCAGCAGCGTCCCGAGTAGGTTCTTGCTGCTGGACAGGAGGTCGTCGAGGCTGCTGTACCGCTCGTTGAGGTCCTTGAGCGCGGCGGTCGACTGCTCAAGTGTTTCTTGCGCGAAGCGGCTGCGCTGGACTTCGGATTGGAGGGTGCTGTGCAGGCGGCGCAGCGAGGCGGTTACGTCGGCGGAGGCCTGGAGCTCGAGTTGCTCGGCTGTCAGGGGCTCCTTGTTGTTGCGGCGACGGGAGGCGGTGGTGGAGTCGGCGGCGCCGGAGGTGAGGTTCGCGAAGAGGAGGGCGCGCTCTTTGCGCTGGGCGGCTTCGGCGTTGCGCTTGGCTGTGATCTGCGCGCGACGGAATTGCTCTCGCGCGCTGTGTTGATACGGATTAGTCTGGGGCTCGTAGTGGAGATCGCGAGGAGAGAACGCACGCTTTGAGGTCTTCGCTTAGCCGCGCGACTTGCACGCTGAGTCTGCTTCGCTCCCGGTCCCGCTCGCTGTCCCTCCTGTGCCGGCCGCCGAACGGTTCGGCGGATATGAAGTCGTCGGCCTCCTGCTTTAGGAGCTCGAACTCCTGCTCCTGCTGCCGGAGACTCTCGTGGATCTCGGAGCTGAGCTCGATGCGGACGTCTTCGCCCTCGCCGTTGAGGGAAGTGGTGCCGGGCTGGAAGGTGAGTTTTGCTAGGCGCTGGATGAGCTGGAGGGTGGACTTGTTAGCTTCTGAGAGGGTGTCTAGGCGGCTGAGGAGGGATTGGGTGCTCATTGTCGGCTTTCATGGAACGTTGGTGTTGCAAGCTGGCGGGTACAGTATGACATCGGTTGCCTTGTCGGCGAAATTTGACGCCGACGGTGGATCGTGACAATGGAGAAAGTCGAGATGGAGCACAGCTTGAGAAGCAGGCCAGCATCTTGCATTGAGGTGGTCCTCTCTGAATGATCGCAAGATAAACGTACGCCCCCCAGCTCCGGCGCCCTAGACCATTCACTGACACAGCGCACAGTCCCGCGCATCTCTCATTGCCTCCATCAATCCTTCCTCCGCAGACCACCGCCGCCATGATAACCAAATTCCTGACCAACGTCTCCACGACCTTCAACCCCTTCTCTCCGCGCGCAAAGACCGCCCGCAACTTCCTCGCACTGCTGCCGCCGAATGCGCGGTCGACAATGAAGATCGATGTCAAGATGCTGCCGCGGACGAGCAAGGACCCCATGAAGCTCAGTTTGAAGTTTAGTACGTCTGCACAGAATCTCTGATAAATAGGGTGGTTTGGTAGTGGGGTGCAAATTGGGTTGGACAGTGTAGGTGCTGGCGCAGTAGAAGGCAGTTGCTGACGGTCATTTTTTTGCAGAAGACGGCAAGGAGATGGATCTCGACCTCCAGAAGCTGAAGATTGGAGATATCCAGGAGGAGGTGAATAGACATTCGAGAGGGCTGGCTAGACAGGAAGAGCTTTCGGGGAATTGAACAGCGCAGGGTTGGTTGCGAGCTGCATAAAGCTCGACATAAGCATGGGTCAGGAGTTTGGCACGTTTGCAGCGGAGTTGTTAGGAGTTTTGTGATCATCGTATCGTTGGCGCGATCATGTCTATACCAAGGTCAAGCGACTATATACGGTAACATACGCTATGCCGTTCAGTTGACAATGCAATCGTCGGTTTGCACCACGCTTACGCGTTCGGGGCGCCGGAAATGAAGAACCACTTGTCGATGCTCGGGTCAATGGGCGCAGGGGATTGGTTCTCGCCCTTGGGGATGTTGAGCTTGCTTGGGTCCACTCGGTCGGGCGAATGAGGGACGGTGACATTGGTGCTGCGCATACACGTCAGTACCTACACGCGGGAAAACGGGTGGCACACTGAACTTACAGAGAGATCTCGCCCTTTGGCGTCTTGCCGGTAATCAGCTTCTCCCACGCCTCAGCGCACTCGCGTACGATATCCATGGCATATCTATAGAAACATCAGCTTGGTTCTCTGGAGCGACGGTCTGACACTCACTTCTTGTTCTTGCACTCGCCCGAGAAAGCAAACTGGTTCTCCGGCTTGCCATCCGGGATCTTGTAGATGCGGAACCACTCGTTCGTGGCTCTGAGCAGGCCGGGGAGGTGCCTCTCGACATCCTCGACATCGTTGAGCTTAGGAGCCAACGGGTCGTTGACGTCAATGACAATGATCTTCCAGTCGGTCTCCTCCTCGTCCAGCAGCGCCATCACGCCGAGGACCTTGACCTGCTTGACCTCGCCCGGCTTGGCGACGAGCTCGCCAATCTCGCACACATCGAGCGGGTCGTTGTCGCCTTTGGCCTTGGTCTCGGGGTGGACCACGTTGGGGTCTTCCCATGTCTGCTTTGTGTCAGGTCTTCTGCATGATATACGGATTCTGGTGCTCGGTAGAGTCGGATTCTTGTGTACGCACCTGGGGGAAGGCACCGTAATTCCAGAGATAGCCTTTGTGAGGGAAGCAGTTGCGGACAAATCGCAGCTTGCCCTTCTTGATGTCCTGCTTGATGGGGTTGAGGGTCTCTTCCTTGGAGATCTGTTCAAGTCGCGGCGTTAGTCATGTTCGACTTGCTTGGAGCCGATGTATTCTGGTGCCGTTGCAGACGGCTGGCGGGAGAGTAATAGAGGAATAGCAACAATTGAACTCCACGCACCTCCATCTTGGCATTGGTCCATCTCGGAACCTCGACAATCATGTTAAGGACCGTCTGCTGCTCATTCGCATACAGGGGGATGTCATGGAATGGCGAGAGCGGCTGGCCATCCTTTTCAACGTAGATGCGGTGCTCGAGCGTGTTGGCTGCTCCAACTCTCCTCGCCGTGAATTGGGAGGGAGCCTTGGAGTGGTAGCCCTTCTCTGAGATTGGTAGGGAAGCCATTGTGGTGTTCGACTTGGAAGGTTGAAAGTGGCCGGCCAGCTGTTGCGTGCGAGAGTGAATTTTGTTGTCGAGGCCCTTGGCGGGACTGACGGTGGTGGGGTAGCGGGTGGAGCGAATTGGTGCCGCCAGCGTAGCAAACGTCAGGGCTGGCCGTCTGCTGAAGACCCGCCGCTTTGACAGAGCAACACAATTACCGGTCAAGGCTGGTGTGCTCAAGGTCGATCGGAGCGGATTCATGCAGTAGAGAGTCACGCAATTCAATGGCTTCCGGCTACTGATGCGAGGGGAGGAGATGACAACACCGCTGGCCGAGGAAGTACGGATGCAGGGGTTGGGAGTAAAGGAGCCACATCTGATTCGCTTAGATAAATAGGGAGCAAACCGGGTATCTCAGAGTTAATACAGCCGATGGGGACGCCAAAACCCAGCAAACACATCAGCGTCCTCATCTCGCCCCTGCTGTTCATCCGGCACAGCTTCTTGCTCGTGAGCAAAGGCCTCGTTGACATCGAAATTAATCGCTTCATCTGCTCGAGGCTCTCCCAAGTATCTCTTATCGAAATCAGCAAGAACATCGCACTCTTCTCCACCTCCGTCGACAAAATCATTGAATTCCTCCTCATCTACCGGATCGAATTGGGTACTTTCCATGTTATCTGCATTTCCTTCTAAGGCTTCTGCCTCACTTCCATCCAGATCTCGCCTCCGGTAAAGGTTTGGATACATGGACGAGTTGGTCATGACCATTGGCGCTTGCCGAGCCGACAGGCGCCATAGGAGACCTTGCGAACGTATCCTCGCCGAGTTCGTCTCGACGGTTTGAACCATGCTTTCACCACTCATTCGCTCTTCGAGCTGGGGGATGGATGCCACCTGGTCGCTTTGTACTGCCAAAGCATTGTCGCAGTCTCGCAACAACCTCCCTAGCGATGAAGTTGACTCAGGCTCGGCATTCTGCTTGAAGCTCTCGTCAACTTCTGTACTGTGTCTGAACGTTCGCTGTGGTCGTGGTAACGCCGGCAAGTCACCGGCATTCGCAATTGATTCGCTCTCAGCCCGCACAGCGGGGACCTTGTTCGCGCTTTGCCGAGCCCGTAGAGCTGAGTTACTGTTGCCTTTGTGAGACGACGGCATGCGAGGACTCCTGTTCTGGACATGCCCGAGCAGAATTTGGTTCTGGTCAACATGATACGAGGTTAGCATTTGCCCGCTCAAATGATCGACGGCAGCGGTTGGTTCCTGTGGCTGAGTCTGACGATGAAGTTGCTCGGGCAGCTGGTTCTGTTTGGCTTTGGGCGCTGCACCGAATTGCTGTACAGGTGATATGCGCTCGCTCTCGCCGGTCTGCTTGCGAGCGTGGTGCGTTGGAGCATCCGGTTCCCTCTTATCTCGCAAGGATTCGGGGTCATGCGGGAAAGGCGATGGTCGTGGCCGGAGACGTGCTATGGCGGAAAGCGGTGCGCTTGGCTGTCTGATAGAGTCTGACCACGAGTAGTAGCTAGTCGTGACAGGCTGGGTACCTCGGCTTCCAAACCCCGGGTATGGCTTCTCGGGCAATTCAACAGAGGATATAGCAGGGTCCGCACTCAAGCTAGGGCGTCGCTCCAAGTTCTGCGGTGACTTCTGATTCAGGTGCCGACGTGACGGCCGCGGCTTTGTTTGGATGTTCACATCCTTCTCTGCTAACGGAGATCGCTTTGCAGCAAAGTACACAGAAATATCGTCCTGCTTTGCGTGCGTCTGATCCTTCTTTCGCCGTTTCTTGGCTGGTTCGGCTGAAGCTTGCTGCTCCGCTGGTTCTCGTCGCTTCTGCAGGAACTTCATCTCATTGAAAACCAGGTCCGGTACTGTCCGGCGTTGGTTGTCAGATGTCGCATTACTGTACAGTGACTATACTCAAACATTGGAGTGACTTACGTCCTCGTCCCCTGGCGGGCGACGATGCGCGACCTTTCTTGAAAATTCCAAGGTTCTCTGCCGGCTTCATCTAGTCGAGCTGTCAGCGGGCATGCGAAAGACGCTACAGCATGCGAACTCACAGTCAGTCGAGATATAGCGACATTTTTCG
>QQTW01003405.1_pt1 | contig 11738 bp, 23 predicted proteins | sample 1904831 | NCBI WGS metagenome assembly QQTW01 (sample SAMN09435610, study PRJNA476489) | Subsurface metagenome, whole genome shotgun sequencing project. | reverse complement strand
ATCCGCAGAGGTTGAGGGAAATTTGACGCAACCACAACTCAATGTTCTTCGCATCCAGAGCCGCCTAAGCTGTACGCTCACAGACAAATGTTCCCACAACGTCCCAATACGGGCCGGCTGCATCTTATATCAGCCCAAGTTCCTCTTGATAGCCGCAACGTGCTCTAAATACTTCGTCCTATTTGAAAGTTAGCCATCAAATGCTCGGCCCGTTATTGTTAGCACGTTTGTGTTTTCGTGCATATGGTATGCAGATGTGGCCGGTGTGGAAAGCAACAAAGCCAGGCGCATCCCTGATTGTAGGAGAACATCGCAATCCCGCCCTTGACCGACAAATCAGAACACAGTTGGCCCTGAAGATGTATTTCACAGATGCAGAAGCTGCAGGACGAAGCGTTTACAGCACAACTCTGCTTGGGATGGAAACGGCGGGTTTGCTACTGTACACTGTCTCCGAAAGAAACGCAATCACCCGTCGTCATCCGTGCATCTCGGCCGCCTAACACACCAACCGCTTATAGCTTGCTAATGAACATGCGCGCCGCCATCAAGCGGACCCTCTGCGGCAGAATGTACTTGCTGAACAGGTAGACGAGGGTCGGAAGCAGGACGAAAGCAACGATGGTCTCGTTGACGAAGAAGAAGGGAATAAGCTGCGGCATAGCGGCGTGGAGCGGGATCTGTTCACAGAAGATGATTAGCCCATCTGTACTGCTTCTTCGCACGGACATTGGAGGTATACCATCGCGGTCGGCTTCTCGGCCTTCATAGGCGGGTTCGCCATGAAGAAGGACGCTGCCATCGCTGGCTTGCCATTCTGCTGCGGCTGAACCTGCGCGCGGGCAGCAACGGAGGACTTGGCTGCCTGGGTGCCGAAGGACTTGATGAACTGAGGCCGGGCGACGTTCGCGGAGCGGAGGACGAGGGGCTGGGCTCGGGGGAGGAACCGGAGGGCGCGGGAAGCTGACATTGTGGGCACTGTGCAATTGGAGGTCAGGAGATGCTCTCAGAGTACGATTGACAGTGTTGCTGCGTACGTTCGTGCGGTAGATGGGGTTCTGTGTGGTGGGTTGGGATGGTGAGGTCCGCTCGAGCTCTGAATGATGTTGCATGGTCACGTGCACAGCGTTCTGCCAAGTCCAGACACCAGATGAGGCTGGATAGCTTCAATCCCTAACGGCAAGGAAGGAAGCAACCAGCGCAGCACCCAGATTCGAACGAAGCTGGGCGTTACTGTAAGTTGATAGGATATTGGTAGGGCCTACCTACGACTTACTTAAATCCAATTGAGTGCAACCTGATGGGCTTTATACACCGGGGTCCCAAGTATCTCCAGTCCTTGCCGAGCGCCAGCAGTTGCCAGTTGGCTTTAAAGAACCCTGTTGCAGCGAAGTGGTATTTTCAGGAGGCGGATAAATCTTGGCCTACTACGCCCCTGCTCCGCAAGGCCACTGACGAACGTACCAGAACCTATGGCTTTGGCTTGATTCCCCATCAAAGATGTTTCTTTACGTATCAAGCACTTCCATTCTACCAAGCAGGCTGTGGGGAAACAACCAAATGTCTGATTGCTCTTCCATAGTTTGTAACTTTGAAACAAACGTTGTACTTTTACGCTCAGTATAAGGTCCAGCTTTCGTCTCTCTACTCAAGGTCGGCCTCAACAAACCAGTCATAGAACCAAAGAAAAAAGAAAAAAGGACAAAACGTACGTGGAGTGAGGGGATTTACACGAGACTTCTCCAATTCAGTTCTTCCATAAATCGTACACCAGGAAGGTATAGCATTCGGGCGATTGGACCTGTCTGGCTCAGAGACTCGCCCAATCTGCGCCCAGTGTAGCTTTGCAGCCTTACGGGAGTCATACCAAGCGGCGAACATCTCGGGGTCCGTAACCAGCAAGGAAGCACCGTCAGGAACGAAGGGTTCAGCCATGAGCCGTTGAGGTCCGTATTCTCGCCTTGCATCCCCTTTGCCCAGGCCATCGCAGGGTCATGGCGGGAGCAGCAGGAGACGTGCTGCGGCAGAACGTTGAGAACACCCTGGCGGAATGAGCGACGCACAATATGCCCACTCGTACGCATGTCTCCTCGAGACTCCTGCCCAGAAACCAACCAGTCGGGACAAGGACTACGGCCTCAATCGGTGCAAACGGTCCATGCCATGGCTCCAGTCAGGATTCCCGGTTTAACCACCAACCCAGCTTGGGCAGATGGGACCACGAAGAGTCGCAAGCAACACGACTTAGACTCAGCACCAGGAGCAGGCATCCGTGTTTACTCATTGACCGGACAGAACCGTGTAAAGCTCGAAGAGAAGTTTGCATACGTTGGAAGTGCTTGTCGTTGCTGGACATTAAGGAAGAAACTCGCGTGGAAGATCTTACACCTCGTCCTCCGAGTTGGTCGCATTGACCGCGCCGACAACAATGAATTGAAGAAGCTCATCCAGCTTCCCGTCTCCGACGCAGCCAAGGTCAAGGCCCCAGAGTCGGCTGAAAAGGAGATCACATACAAGCTCAAGGCCGTGGTCAAACACAAGAAGCGGACCGAGGATGAAGGCCGCTTCGATACGTACGTTGTGGATCAGGTTGACTGTGTCGAATACTCTGAGAAGGGCGTCGAGCACCTTAAGGATGGCATGCCAGCCAAAATATATGATTATCCAGACGAGCTCAGCCACCTCACCGTCCTGCGGAGGCAAGACGAGTTCTTAAAGTAGCCGTGGTTGCGAAGTTACTCCAGACGACGGACCTATATATCTAAACACATCAACTGCAAGATAACAACAACCAAGACAGCTTCATTACTTACCCCATGGATCAGGATGACTGCTTCCGTTACTTTAAGTCCTTCGGACTACTGGTTTAGAACGAGTCGGGCAGCGCGGATATCGGACGTTGCATTTGTCGTTGCGAGACTCGATACGGTGTAAGACAAGAGCGGCTGGAACTGGAACACCAACACCACGCCGTACCATCATACAGCGAAGCACCAGCTCGATACCGACATTGGTCTTTTCGTGCTCCGTTTGTGGCCCGCGAAAATACGAGGAGGGAGCGGGTGTGTAGAGCGAGATTGCTTGTCGGTACCTACGGAGAGTTTGAGCGTCTACAATCTCAAAACAATGAGTGGGCTCGGCAACGAAAACGGAAGCCGCCAGCCGGACGCGCAAGAAGACTACTTGAGAAGGTTGACGAGTTTAAGCAGCAGACTGAGTTTGGCCATTTGAAGGAATCCGTTTCCGGCCAGCACCGACTTGCACCATTCGAACGAGACGAACAACCGAGACATATCACTCAAAAAGTTGTATGTACCGAATCAATGTCCGGCAAGCTGATCCGCGCGTGGCGGCCACTTTCCGCTATCAGGGCCAAGGACGCCTTTTATGAAAGTCGATTCACTGCCATGCTCTATGCCTGATTGGGTTCGGAGCAAACTTGGGGGCACAGTGAAGTCCAGTAGGGTTGCTACTTGGCGACGTAACGTGAAAGTGGTAGAGTGCAGTATAAATATCTCTTCCTTTCTTGCATCCTCTGCATCTCAGCTGCAACCTGCATCCTTTCGGAAGACCTTATCCTTTCGAAGCACTTGACTCTTTCGAAATCCACCGTCCTTTCAAAAGACATCATCCCGTCTCACAATGCGGCACGCCTCAAACAAACTCATGCATGGCTTTATCGACTCGCAGGTGGATTTTGCCCGTCTAGTGGGCATCTATGATACCCCGTGGATCCACAAATGGGGTTGGATTACCAAATCCTACCACGCGATATCGTCGAAGCTGTACCAGCAGAACTTCCTCCCGCACGCTTGTTTCGAGTTCGATGACTGGATGGACTACAGCCAGATCGAGCTCCGGGAGGGAATGGTATCGCGCCGCAAGCTCTGGGATGCCATGGTGGGCCTCCCCATTAATTTCCGCATCCCGTTCCCAACGAGCATCCTTGCTGATACTGCTCACTAAGGCGGCGTGTCATGTGAAGCTCATCGACAAGTACGGTTGGAAGGCCATGTCCGCCACATCAGAGTTGCTGGAGCGCACGGAGGATGGGAAGTCCGTGTGGCGCCTTGTGTTTCGCATCAATTTGGACACAAATGACTACGGCTTCGGTACGGCCCTCTCGACTCCCCCTGCTTCTGCTTTCACTGACTTGCTAGAACTTTGGGAGCCCGAGACGGCGTTGACGATCCAAAAGCCTGTTGACCCTCCGCCGCCCAACCGGTGGGACAGTCAGTACGATGAGGCATGGAGGGTCAGAACCGAAGAACGGAGGGCTCGAAACGAGCGCTGGGCACAATTCGTACGCGAGGAGACGGAAGCCGACGAGAACAGGCAACGGGAGACATGGGGTCAGCAAGAGGATGATGATATCGACGCTCAGGACGATTGGGAGTTGCTGGCGCACTGGGACATTGAGAGAACCTGAGCGGCAGCATCTCCACTCCATAGTCTTCGCAGTTATCATTGTATTCGGTCTTGCTATTATCTTTGAAGGCGGAGCGTCATAAGGTTCACGACAACATCTAGATCAAACACTGCAATTAATAAAGATCACCACCCTCAGCACTCCAAATCGGCGCTGCCTTGCGATAGTAACGTAGCGATATTAAGGCCCACCATCGTCTCTCAAGCGTGATAAATATATATAATGAATAATGGTCTGCGTCGCTCATGTGCAATCACGTTGTGGGTCTCGCGTTCCTCAGCGCCAAAATCATATTTGCCAAGAGCTTCGGGTAACAACTAGGTCGTGCCTTCTGTCAAACCCGAGACCGCGATCTCCGAGAGGCAGGTCAGGCTCCCAGGAATTGCGCATTGGTCCTTGCCAGAAGTAAAGCGTTCATGTGGCTCGATCTTCAGCAAGTGCGCATCCTGTAGCGACCTTGCAAGTATCGGCGGAGATTTTCCTTATTGGCTTCCCGAAAATACACTGTTCACTCGTACCCCCGGAAGTCCTTCGGACAGCTTCATTATGCATAGGAGCCCAACAGCCTGGATGCTGGAGCTGAACGACGAGGCTGAGCCAAGCCTGCGCCCATTTTCAAGCCTTCCCAGCTTTTTACTTACTCTCATTCCTGCTGAGAATTCTCTTTCACCACATTCGACGTTAAATCTAGAATGTGGCTCTCCCGGCTGCTTATTCGATAGATATGTGGCGGACATGAGGTTTGAGGCACGAGACAACATGAGCTTAGAGATCCTGAACTTTGAGCCGCATTCGTCCATCTCCGTCGATCAGGCAGCGGGAAACTGATTTCCGGAAAGAGCGGTGTTGCAAATACAGTTATTCAAGACGAAACCTCTCGCCCACGAAGGACTCGACGATAGTAATTCGATGTACTTGCCGGAGCTGATACTCTAGCACAGGGCAGACATGCTCTACCTGTCGATGCTCAAGGAAAGAAACCAAGTGGAGGACTACGTCTCTTGTAAGATTGCCCATTACACCGTCTTTCATCAAGGGTAACCTTCGAAGGTACCAAGGCTGGCCCGAGGCGGATCAAATGAGCAACCTCGGTCGTGTCCCATTTACTCCGGAAGCTTTCGTTTCCATCGTCCAGATGCTCAAACTTCCGAAAAGTCTCTAGAAGCGTTTCAATCTCCGGATTGCATGTGCTACATGGCATCCCATTGCCAGAGCTCGGTAAACATGTTGAGATTGGTATGTTTGGCAGAGAAGGAAATCTGGCTTCATGACACTGAAGTAGACAGATATTGTGATTCAAACCCTCAATTGTTTTAGTAATTTCTGGACCCTCTTTCTGTCGTACGACCCCGAGACCAGTATAACAAGTGGATTCCTCGGCGTAACTACTCTTGATGGTGCGTTTTGTTTCCCTGCACTCTCTTTTCTCGTTTAACACAATCACCCAGACCCGGAGGAGTCGCGGCCGACGATTCTTGGCTGCGCCAAACGAGCAGCACACCATGCCTCGCATCCACTGTTCTTACCGGCAATGGTTTTGCCCCATTACGCCAAGACCGTGTGTAGCAGTATTGAGAACCTGCACAACAGGATTGAGGCCATTGAAGAATTCACCGGCCTGCTGGAGAGCTTCAGGCTGAAGGCGATCGACGTCCTGGTCCCCGTCGCAAAAGACCTCGATGAGTCACATTAAACAATTGCCGGAGCCCACGGATTCCTTTCCACTGGACTGTTTGAACTTGAGCTGAGACTCCTGGAGTTTCTCCGGCGGTCTCTTGAAAAACTCAAAAGTCATGGGCCTGGCTTGGGCGAAGAAAGAATGGGAGCCCATTGCGGACTGCGCAATTTGGTCGACTTCTGTACCGGCATGTCTCAGGGGGATGCAGACAGGCACGGGAACTTCTCCCGGAAGCTTGATATGCAGCTGAAGATTGTCGGTCGACCACCCCATCTTGTCCAAGGGAGCAGCCGCTGAAACGTCATACAGCTATACAATTTCATCACGCAGCGAGACAGCTGAATGCAGCATTCCGTGGCATACGACTCCCGCCGCATCGCAGCAGCCAGCAAATGGGACAGCTCTTCGATGCAGACCATTGCTCTTTTGACCGTTGTTTTCCTCCCGGCTGCGACGGTTGCGGCAATCTTCAGCCTGCTGGCGCGCTTCGCTACCGGATCGGGAGTCAACGTAGCCGTAACCGCACGGTTCTGGACATATTGGGCAGTTTGTATCCCTCTGACTCTTCTCGTGATAGTGATCTGGTACGTGTGGTTGCAGAGAACGAAGATAAAGTATGCATTGGAGGACGAAGGGACTGGGGCCGATGATGAAGGTTCAATTTCGAGATCGACCAGAGAGAAATGATATCCGTATTTGTCTTCCGGGAATTTTGCTGCTGAGGCGGGATACAGTGCGACGTTTGATACGTATTGGCGTACTCGAGACTAGAAGTTACGCGCATTCGTTACCTTGAGCGGTCCTTTCGGCAACTCTTTCGGGAGGCACAACAGGCAGAAATCCGCATCCCGCAATTTGCCAGCCATCCCAGACTGGCAACGGTAAGTCCAAAAAGTTCACGCCAACCTGCAACGGACGAGCCATCCACATCATTTCACTTCAGGCATGGAAACGACGGGCTCAGCTCCCTGCGGACAGCACCTAGAAGAATTCTGACCCCACAGCGAAGGGTTGTGAGTATGGAACGTCACCAATATTGAAGAGACGTCGGCGCGCAAACCCGGATAAGTCAGATACAGCCAATAATCTTGTCTTCATCGTCTACTACCATACCCCAAGCACCACCTTCTAGCTACGTTACACAGTACGAACAACCAGATGCGAAAGCCAAATATGCACGAGCCTGCCACCCAAGCGCAGTAGCGCTAATAGTTGTGGTCTGCAGATTTGATCGGAAACTGTACTTGATACCGAGCCAGCCGTCGGTGCCCGTGATCTCGTTTGTAATTGAGATGCTAACCTGTTACTCATTTCTTCTGTGTGTGGACGCTCGTTTGTAATCGCTTCAGCTGCTGTGGCAGCTATGTTGTCACGCGGAGTATGTAGCAGGAGTAATGTATTGGTGACGGAGTTGACTGCGAGACGAAAGATAGAAGGTGGAAATGTGCAGGGCTGCGTAGTTCACGGATTGATGTATGAGGGGGGGAAGAGCGAACAGCGCGGAAGCGCACGTGCTGAGCGGAGGGTGCTATGGCGGCAAGCTCTTCGAGCAATACCGTTAGCCACCTCAGTACTTCTCCAACACCACGTCACGGGTCAGGACAAGTACAGCCGATAATTTCATCTTCATTGTCAGCTACCAAATCCCCAAGCACCACCCCCACTCCAGATTACAAGCCACACCACGAAAGCCAAATGTACAAGAGCCGGCCATCCAAGCAAAGCGCCTAGCCCAAGTCGTGCAGATCGACGACCCTCATCCAAGAGTCATCACCTTTAGCCAACTGCATTTACAAGAAGAAAGCAGCGAAGGCACCAGCGCCGACAAGCGCACCAGCCTTGATGTGGCTAGCAGCGCCGGTGAACTCGGCCGGGGTAGACGGCTTGACGGGGTAGCTGTGGAGGCGTTAGCAAAGCTGTTTTGTAAGCGGGGTCGGGAGGCAGAGAGCTTACCCAGTGCCGCTCGGGTGGTACATGGAGCCAGTGCCAGATGGGTACATGCCGGTGCCGGTGGGGTGCATCGGCGGGCAGCCCTCGGAGCCGGGGTGGCAGGCCGGGGCGGTGCCGGACGGCATAGCCGGGTGAGAGACGGATGGCATGGGGTGGTGGGACTCGGATGGGTAGGCCATGTGAGAGCTGCTGGCCATCGGCGGGCAGCCGGGGGAGCCGGGGTGGCAGTAGGCAGAGCTGGAGCTCATTTCCGGCTGGACCGGGCTGCTGGGGTGGTACGGCGGCATGGAGCTGGACGGGTGGCTGTACGGGGTGGAGGTCACCGGGCAGACGGTGGTCGAGACCGGGATGGTGACGGTCTTGACGACGGTGCTGGAGGCCGGGCAGCTCGAGACGTGGGCGGCGCACGAGGTGATGGTGACCATGGAGGTGGCGTAGATGGTGCTGGTGGTCATCTCAACGGACGAGGTGACCATGGAGGCGTGCGCGTCGGCGGTGGAGCTCATCATCGGCGGGTGGGTGTAAGTCTTGCCCGGGCAGCTGGAAACCTTGTAGATGTCAGAACACCGGCCGGCTCGAATTACTGGCTGTGGATATTTACGTTGGGGCCGCAAGAGGTGACGGTGACCACATCAGTCTGCCAGACGGTCTTGTCAGGGTTGGGCAGGGCCATGGCACCCGCGAAAAGAGCAGCAGCGACGAAGGACTTCATTTTGGCTGAATTGGTGATACTTAAAAAGTAAGATATTAAATAAGAGAGTGTATGAGTTGGCTGGAGATGTCAAAGAATGGACGACCGAAGTCAGAGATTGATGCTTGAGATCGAAGGCGGTGCTTGAGCTGTAGGATGAGAGAGGGCAGAAGTGAGCAAGAACTTATCTATATGGATGGGAGATTAAGGTGCTGGGGCCACCGTTTGGCAGCTCGGTCGAGCCATCAACATGCTCCGAAAGGGGACAGGGTACCTCACGAGCCGCTCTGCCGCATCATCGGAGCTGTCAAGCTTTCTCCGAACGCGGTTTGACACCTCCCGCTCGGGGATGCGCTAATGCAGGTACGAGACGATGCCACGCTCGGCGCCCCTGATCTAGTCTTCGCGGGGCAGTCAAAGAAAACACCGCGTCTATTCCACACCCGAGCGAACGGGCGGTGTGCCGTTGATGATGAATGATGACCAGGGATCTGTGCGCCGATCGTGTTTACTGGATCAAATAGCAGCTGTGTTTTCCACCTCTTTACGAGCTGTCCTCGGCGCACCTTGGCACCAGACCCAGCCCTAATGAATCAATTATTGGACTCACCCACCCGCTGGAGGTCTGGGAATATCCGGGATTGGCCCTCACGCTCAGTGGGTCAGGGGTGACCTGACATGGGAAGATCGGCGTAACCGCGTTGAGCAACGGCGCCGCTGTTTGGCGCACGGTTAGATGCAAGGTCCACGCCTCGTCACCCTTTGAGCGCTCGCCTCTGTCTCGTCCATCGTTCATCAGAGCCTCGTCTTCAGGCAAAAGATCGACACGCTGGAGGGCTGCGAGGGAGACCTCCGGCTTGGCCACATGTTTGTGTGTCGAGTCTCGGTCGCTAGCATCGGGCTCTTCCAATTCTACCAGAGTCTCATTGATTTATCGACTCATTGTTCGGGAACCGGAGCTGTCGATTGTGACTCTCGTTTACCCAAGCGCCTCGTATCCTGGTGCGGTGCCGCGCTCGGTGTGGAAATTTGATCCTCCTCGCTTTCGACGTTTGCATGTAGTGCACCCATGAGTGTACCACACCGTTGCCTTTGCCCGTCAAATTAGAGCCTTTATCGCCGTAATTTGGACGCTCTTTCCAAGGTTCTCCGCCTTTTGTTAATCGCCGAAAATGCGGGGTGTTTGAATATCTCTGGTTGGAACAAAGCTCCGTGCCTAATTTGGGATATCACATGATACTCACGTGCCGGCACGGTGACAGCGGTAACATCGACGCATCTCCCGGACCGCGTATCGGTAGTTTCGGTCATATCACGCCGGCTCTTTGCAATCCACACCTACGCGTACCCTAGCTTATGCAGTTGGACCCCAATCCCAAGTTCAGAAGTTGAACGTCTGTAACCCCTTTCTCATGTAACAGCTCAGAGAGTTGTTGTGGAATGATCTTCATCTATTCTACCACTTATCTCGGTGTAATTGTACAAAACGGCGGCATGCTTCTTCATCTGTGCCGACCGGGTCTTTGCATCTTCCTGCTCAATATCTTGACCGCGCCCGTCCTGCAACAATCCGTCCCCGCCCGCATCCCGGAGGCCTCCCGCTATTTCTTTCCCCCATCCATTCCCTCCGTCTTCTGCACGAACTCCTCCAGCCACCGCCCAAACTCCTTCCTCATCTCAATCGGAATAACATGCCCCTGCCCCTCAACCAGATGCGCCGTGACGCCCCCTTCCTCCCCGCCTAGTCCCCCCAACAGCACCTTAGCATGCGGAAACGTAATCATCCGATCCTCGCTCCCATGCACCACCATGATGCGCTCCCTGCCGACCTTATCACCCAGCTCCTTTAGCTGCGCAGCAGACTTGTGATGCCAGCCTGCTGCGATGGCCTGCGCCATGAAGCCCTTGCGCTGGAAGCCCTCTTTGTCGAGCCGCTTGGCGATCTCGGCTGCGGCGAAGCGGTCGCCGTTTGTGGGGAAGGGGGATACGGTGTATTCGGACTCGTCGGGCGCGGAGAGCCATTTTTCGGAGTAGAGGTTGTGTTTTATGTTTGCGAGTTGGACGTCGAGGGCGCGGGGGATGCTATGGGTGATGCGTTAGTAGGATGGGAATGGGGAAGGGAAAGGGCGGAAGGGCGGAAGGGCGAAAGTTGAAGTGTAGGTAGAGAGGCCTACAAGAGGTTCACACGATTGCGCAGGTTTTCGAAGTAACCCTGATAGCACAGTGGTTAGCTTGGAAAACGGGCCGAGCGCGAGCGCGGTCCGAGGGCTCACCACTGTGTTGTAGAGGTACGCGGCTGTGGAGACGAGCGAGAGCGATGCTATCCTCTCTGGTATCCGAAGTCCCTGTGCCGAGTCAGTGTAATGCTTGCTGTCGTGCGGCTCGGCGTGACGTACCAATTCTTGTGCGATCATGCCTCCCATGCTGATGCCGATCACGTGTATGGACCGTGCACTGGTCCACTCTAGGTGGTCCAGTAGCTCTATCGTGTCTTGTGCCATCGAGGAGGTGGAGTATCGCATGAGAGGCTTCCCTGACTCGCCCATGCCGCGGTTGTCGAAGATCAGGGATGTATATGTGTCCCCTTTTGTGTGTGCAAAATCCTTCGTTTGCCGCTGCCATGCGGTCTTCATGCCACCGAGGCCCATGATCCACTATGTTTTGGGGACCGGTCTAAGCTTACGGGCCGACTGACGAAAGACTTGCATGCACCAAGATAGTCTGAGAGGAGAAAGTCTTCGCAGGACTCGGATGTACATCGAAAGGACAGCGGGAAGTATGAGAGATATAAGGAGGTTCGAAGGGAACTCCACCTACTACAAGGTGTATTGGGCCATGTCCGTGAACTTCGTAGGCAATGTCATATGTGCCCCCGGCGACGGCAAGCTTCCCCTTCTCTCTTGGCTTCAAGTCCCATGTCACATAAGGGAATTCTGGATGCTCTTGTAACTCCGCAGCAGTCAGCGGCTGGGCCGGTGTGGAAGACGAAC
>QQTW01003404.1_pt1 | contig 11738 bp, 5 predicted proteins | sample 1904831 | NCBI WGS metagenome assembly QQTW01 (sample SAMN09435610, study PRJNA476489) | Subsurface metagenome, whole genome shotgun sequencing project. | reverse complement strand
GATCCCTCAACGACAATAATGATTGGTCACAGTCTAGACGCTACACAGGCCAATGAATATTAAGCAAGATGTAGCTTCGTCAAAGTGGCGTCAGATACCACAGGTCTAGCTGGGAGCTAGCAATACTTATGCCTGGTACCATAGTTTGGAAGTGGTCGGTACAATGTCAATCGTGAGCTAAGTCCTTCTGAAACTGCCATACTGCGGGACCAGGCATTAGTATTGGTAGCAATAACCAAACAGTATTCAACACACAAAGCAGCCTAGATAAATGCTATCCAAGCCCAGAATGACCCAGCTGTAATGAAATGAATAGACTGTGTGGATAAAAAGAAGACAAGCTTCGAAGAAAGTTGTGTATAATGCTGTATCTCATACTAGCCGCTCTTAGCTCCATACTTCGAATACTTGTGGTGCCCGCAGTAGACTGCTTCAGCCCTGGACTGAGAGGGGTGCATGCTTGTTTCACCAAGTGGGTCGGGAGCAAGATGAATGGCTGAATGGATCTGCAAGTACCGAAATGCGCCGCAAGGAATTTCCGGTAGGCGGGGCGGTAGGGTAACAATTGAGATCAGATCCCTGCTGAGGCAACCGAACGAGGGTATCAAGTACGGTAAGGGCGTCAGAGCCCTAAAAGGGAACACCTAAAGGGGACCATAAAGGGGTGCTAAAGGGGGGCTTTTTCTACTCCGGTACTGATAAATCCTCATGCTGCATCTAGACTGTTTCGGGCCGCGGGAAGGACTTCCAACTCTCACTTGCTCGGGAGATGGACTCTCGTTAACCTGAACACTGCGTAAAACCATCATTCAATTTGGTCCAAGAATAGGCGCGGCTTTCAATGGAAGTCGATCCGTGAATAGAGGTTGTGAATAGCGATTGCAAAAGCCGCTCGCTGCCCTGGCCCTGGCCGAGGCCCTGAACTCGATCACAAGGGGCCACACTCGCTGCATTCTTGACTTCTGACATCCGCCCCAATCGCCAATTTTCGACCCAATACCTTCGCTGAGAATCAATACCCCAGGAGCAGTCATCTTTCGCCGGTTGTCAACACCTTGGTACCTAAAGTGTAAAGCTGGTGGAAGCCATTCTGGTTGGAACTATCGAACTCGAAGTGGGATAGAGTGCGAACACCAAACACTGCTAGAAGGCTGCATCGACTTGGCAGATCGCAGATACAGTCACTCACCTTTCGCCTTCATAAGACATATCTGCAGCTCGAGCTACAATTCGTTGGCGACATCCTTGATAGTTGTCCTTCAAATCTCACAGGTCTGCCTTGGTGCCTGGTACGTGTACTGCGGGTCCGATATTGCAATTGAGTACGACCTTGCTCAGAAATGACTTCCTCACAACCTCCTCAGTAAGTCAAACCATTCTTCAGTGTACAGCCTGTCGCATGAGGCCAGTGTGAGCCGACATCGGTTCTTTGGAGTCCACGTCACCTTCCAAACTTGAGCCCAAACAAGTACCAGAAATGAGTTCATGTTTCGGCTGAATGCGCAGAGCTAATTTCTTCCAGTCTCTACGCCCCAGGGCAATTCATGAATCCCGGCCCAGCTCCCCGACCTCCTACGGACCGCCCTCGTCTGAATGTTGGTGCCTCAACTAGTAGTATACCACAAGTTACCTCATTTGATCAGATGTCCTTGGGACCCAGCTCACCAGCACCATCTACAACCTCTTTGCCTTACATGTCCAATTCCAGCTCGCTCTCGCTAATCAGCAGCAAAAGCCAATACGATACAAATGCCATCAAACAAGGCTACGTTCGTTGCAAGGAAGACAAATTTTGGGGTGGGTGGAATCAAAGATACCTCATTCTGCGAGAATTCCGACTTGACTTCATGAAGAATGAACAAGGAAACCTTATGCACTCAATCTTGCTGAACACCATTGCCGGCGTTTCGCGCTCTGAAGACACGCGCATGGCCTTCGAAATTACGCGCACAGCCAGTGCCAAAAAAGGCGCCAGAACCATCACCTGTGAGGTGACAAATGATGATGAAATCTACGACTGGATCGACGCAATCTACGTACGCTGCCCCAAGATGGGAGGGGTGAGCAATCCCACAAACTTCAGTCATCGGGTTCACGTCGGCTTTGATCCTAAGACAGGAGGTTTCGTGGGCCTGCCAGTCGAGTGGGAAAAGCTCCTGACTGCATCAGCAATCACAAAAGAAGACTACAAGAACAATCCCCAGGCTGTCATTGAGGTGTTGGAATTCTACTCTGATCACAGAATGCGCGAGCAACACCCTGAACTCTACAATGGTTCCGCTTCCGGGCAAAATGCTCCTGAGATGTCGCAAAATCGTCCATTTGGCCTTGGTGGCGTAGGCACATCCATCGCACCTCCAAGACCGGCTCCACCGTCCCGGGCAGAAACACTTCCCACCAATTACCAAGAAAACACCCCTCCTCGATCTGGCAACAACACTCCGAAGCCAAGCTTACAGCGGTTGGCGACTGACAAGTCTGGCTATGATATGGAAGCCGATGCGGCGAGAATCAAGGAAATTGCTAATCAAGAACAGCAGAGACGACAAGAAGAAGCTGCTCGCAAGGAAGAACTTCGTCGAGTTCGAGAGGCCCAGCGCAGACGTGAGCAAGATCGAGAGAAGGAAGAAAAGCGTGAGCGTGAGGAAGAACAAGCTCTCCGCGAACTGGAGGCTTATAATGCATCGATACCGAAGTCGAGGACGCCATTGGCACAGCAAGAGATTGGAGGCTATGGAGCAGATGATTCCTCGAGCCGTTACAATCCAGCGAGAGCGGCCCCGCAAGCCCCTGGCAGAGAGCGAGACAGGCAGCCCCAAAGCTCTTCCAGGCAGCCCACAACATTTCAGCGAGCCGCGCCTTCCACCCCCACTGGTGCCACTAGCACATCTCGTTCACCAGCTCGGCCCTATCTTGAGCCATCCACTGGTGGTGACGGGCGAGCTCCCGATGGAGGTGGACAGGAATCAACAAGCGATGCTTACCAGGCAGACCTGCGAAGTCAGCAATCTCAGACCCGCCAAGCTCACAACAGTGTCAATGGTTCAACCCAACCAAGTCGCCTGCCAGCTCCAGTCCAGCAGATCAAGCCGCTCAATGTCTCAAACAAGCAGAATCAAGTCCCGGCCAAACAAGCAGCTGTTCCTGATGCACGGCAGCAGGCGGAGATTGCCTTGACAACCAAGAAGCCCACGGAAGAGCGAAGCAAGGAGGTTCGCATGTCGAGCATGTCGGAGTCTGAAGTCATGGCGAAGCTCAAGCAAGTTGTGTCAAGAGAGAACCCGCTGGAGTCATACTCGAAGCAAAAAAAGATTGGACAAGGCGCGTCGGGGTCGGTTTACGTTGCGCGAGTCAAGGAGAGTGCTACGTCAAGCGTAGCGCGTGAGATCTACCGGACCCAGGGTCCAAAGGGGCAGGTTGCCATCAAACAAATGGATCTGCGCAATCAACCACGCAAAGAACTCATCGTCAACGAGATTATCGTTATGAAAGATAGCAAGCACCCCAACATCGTCAACTTCTTGGACTCGTTTCTTCAAGAGCAGAACAATGAATTGTGGGTGGTCATGGAGTTTATGGAAGGTGGTGCCTTGACGGACGTCATCGACAACAACTCTGTTATCAGTGAAGACCAGATATCCACCATCTGCTTCGAAACATGTAAGGGATTGGCACACTTGCACAGTCAGGATATCATTCATCGTGATATCAAGTCTGACAATGTCCTCCTGGATCGTGTTGGAAATGTCAAGATCAGTAAGTATTCTCACCCGCCCCATCTCTGTTTCGCTCAGACCCTGCCAATTTCTGGCTTAATAAGAGGTCTTGACACAATCAACGGACGATAATTTGCATGAGAAGAACTTGGGACAGCAACTAACGCTTGTGCAGCTGATTTCGGCTTCTGCGCAAAGCTGACCGAATCGAAGTCGAAGCGTGCTACCATGGTAGGCACCCCGTACTGGATGGCACCCGAGGTGGTCAAGCAGAAGGAGTATGGTCCCAAGGTTGACATTTGGTCGCTCGGTATCATGGCCATTGAGATGATTGAATCAGAACCACCCTATCTCAATGAAGAACCGCTTAAGGTACTGAATGCTTTTGGTTTTATCTCCGATGAAGCATGGTTCTAACAATATTTCCTAGGCATTGTTCCTCATTGCCACCAACGGAACCCCTCGTTTAAAGAATCCACACAAGCTTAGCCGAGAGCTCAAGGCATTCCTTAGTGTCTGCCTCTGTGTTGATGTTAAGAGCAGAGCCGCGGCCGACGAACTTCTTCACCACGACTTTATGCGAAATGGCTGCAGTCTGGCCAGTCTGGCAGAACTGTTGAGGTGGAAGAACAACTCCGGCAAATGAAGATATGACAGTGGTCCTTGACGAAGAGGAATCTAATCCCAGATACAAGAAGAGGAAAGGAAGGTAGTAATGTACCATGGGCAGGAAGCCTCAGATGAGTGGGTTTGTTGTTTGGTACACATTGAAGGAACGGTTGGAAAGTTGAAGGCTGGATGCCCTGCCTTCCAAGTCATGCCCCAAATAAGAGCCTGTCGGATTGTACTGGCGTCTCACAAAAAGACAAGGTAGGGTCAGCCGTGGACGAAATATGTTTGCAGCCACCAGGACAGTTTCGGAGGGACCTTCAGCTTCGGTTTGGCTTACGGGCGTGCGGAGCACAGGTTGGCTGTGTGATGACTGCCTGGATCTCATTGTCAAGTATGGACGGCAATGTCAAAAGCTAGTGAGTCTACAGACAGATAGATGGTTGATTTCTGTCCAATGATAGCTGTGGGACATATCACACTCGCGGTCTGCCGAGTTACAGTACTATCTAGTAACTACTACTCCTCCAGGAGTCTGACTTGGTGTGGATTCGAGAGACACCACCTCCTATCCCAGTGCCTGCTCTTAGAAATCCATCTCAGACCGAAGCTGTCTTCCTCTTTTTGCTGCCCATATCATCTTGCCGAAGCCAATGCTTGCTGCTTTTCCATCGTCCTCGCATAGCGGTGTAACGTCAGGGGTCGATATCAAGCTTTGCCGGATCACCTTCTAGAAAAGAACAAGCGGCGCTGCCCATGCCCAGCCGAGGATCCAAGAGCCTCCGTACCTGGTCGTCCACTCTCATCTCCATTGGCGAGCATGACGGTAGCTTGCTGTATCTCGACGCACCTCATCTGCTGCCGTGTAGAAAGACCCATCCGCATGCATGGGTGGTATCATCATTGTCCCCGCAGTAAGAATGTAGCTATGGACGATCACCGAGGCTGACCGAGCTTTGAAGATGTCAAGCTGTGAAGGTAGGTAGGTAGGTCTGGTTGAAAACACATCTCTTCCACGTCTTTTTCATTTGCCCAACGGTGAGTCTGTTGATTGAAAAAGATGATGAGTTTGCGGAGATGCGCCCGCGCAGCCGCCGTGCTGGCTGCTCTTCAACTGGTGGTCGCTATCACTCCAGAGTATGCTGAATGAACTTGGGAACAGGTACTGTAGAAGGGGACGCTGACGACTGAATAGGCAAATGCTTGCAGCTCCTCGACGTAGTGAAGCAATACCAAATCGTTCAGGAGTAGGTCTCCCTCCAAACCATGATATCAACTGAAAGCTAGGGGTCTAATTGCTACATACTGGGCCAGACTCTGGCAGCTTTCACTGCAACCGGCTACTCATTCGACACTCACAATACATCCACCTCTTGGAACTTGCTGGATCTGAAGACAGGCGAAGTCAGTCTGTTGTACAATGGCTCAGAGATTTCTGAAATGATCTGGATAGGGCCAACCGACACCAGCGTTCTCTATGTCAATGGCACCAATAGCGAAGTTGACGGTGGTGTCGAGTTGTGGGTCTCCGATACCTCATCGTTTGATCAAGGGTACACTTCCAGTCGCCTACTGTGATGAGAAATCTGACAGCGAACTCAGGTACATGGTTGCGTCGATTCCAGCGCCGTTGTCTGGCCTGAAGGCCGTGGTGACATCGAGTGGTGCAATCAATTTTCTTATGAACGGCCAGAAATATCCAAATGGTACTGCATACAACGAAGCCCTGGCAGAGACCCCGGCAAGCACAGCTCGACTCTATGACAGCATATATGTTCGTCATTGGGACCGCTGGCTCACACCAGAAACATTCACTCTCTTTGCCGGTACACTAAGTCCAGCTTCGGACTATTCGAATCTATCCTCCACATGGAGCTTCTCCGGAGAGCTGCGAGACCTATTAGCAGGCATCGAAGGGCAAGCCGAAACCCCTGTTCAACCGTTTGGCGATAGCGGAGACTACGATATTACACCAGACGGGTCCACAGTCGCTTTCCTGACGAAAGCCCCAGAGCTGCCATATGCGAATTACACTGCCAGCTATATTTTCCTCGTGCCACATGATGGTTCAGCCGTGGCTGCTCCGTTCAATTGCCACAACTGTTCTGCCACACCGGAAAACGCTCGGGGTGCTTCGGGTGCACCAAGGTTCTCTCCAGATGGATCAAGCATTGCCTATTTCCAAATGGACGGCGAAACCTACGAATCAGACAAGAATAGGATCTACGTTGCCCGTTTGGATGATAGTATCACCATCACCGAGCTGGCTGATAATTGGGACCGATCCCCAGATCAACTGCGGTGGGCACCAGATGGCCAGTCACTGTTTATAGCTACTCAAGATGTTGGCCGCGAAAGATTGTTTAGTCTGCCAGTCGATGCTGGCCCAGACTATATGCCAACAAATTACTCCGACCCAGGATTTATCTCAGCATTTCATATCCTTCCTGACTCATCGGCTCTTGTTTCAGCCAGTAGTATCTGGTCGTCTCGTGACTTCTACATCGCCACACCCGAGAACAGTACCTGGCTCTTCACGTCCAACACAACCGACCCCGAACTCTCCGGCCTAGGCCCCGAAGATGTCTCCGAGTTCTGGTATCAGGGAAACTTCAGCACCGTCCATGGCTGGGTCGTCTACCCAGAAGGCTTCAGCAACACTTCCACCTACCCACTCGCCTTCCTCATCCACGGTGGGCCTCAATCCGCCTGGTTGAACTCCTGGTCCACCAGATGGAATGTCAAGGTTTGGGCGGATCAAGGGTATGTTGTCGTGGCCATCAATCCAACAGGGAGCACCTCCTATGGCCAAGCCTTCACCGACGCCATCCAAAACAATTGGGGTAGCTTTCCATACGATGACCTAGTCAAAGGGTGGGAATACATCGATTCCTCGGGAGAATTTTCCTACATCGACACCGCCAGCGGTATCGCGGCCGGCGCCTCCTACGGCGGCTACATGGTCAACTGGATCCAGGGGCACGACCTCGGTCGAGAATTCCAAGCCCTCGTCACGCACAATGGCGTCACAAGCACCTTGAACCAGTACACGACCGAGGAGCTATGGTTCATGCAGCGCGACTTCAACGGCACATTGTGGGACAACAGGGACAACTACGAGCGATACGATCCGATCAGATATGCGAAGGAGTTTGCCACGCCGCACTTCGTGGTGCACAGTGACAAAGACTATCGATTGCCGGTCAGCGAGGGCGTGTTCCTGTTCAACGTCTTGCAGGAGCTGGGGGTGGATAGCCGCTTCTTGAATTTTCCGGATGAGGGCCATTGGTATGTCATCACTTTTCCTTTTTCTTTCCTTCTCTCGCCCATTGAGCTAGCTGTGGATGGGATATGCCTGGTCATGGCGAGGCATGGGCCACACCGCTTCCGCGTTTTGTCGACCACTTTTCCTTGGGTTTTTTAACTTGGTTGAGCGGACTGAATGACCTGACCGATGACGCTTCGGCACTTCCAGGGTGCTCAACCGCGAGAACAGCCGAGTCTGGCACGAGGAGATCTTCCTCTTCATCAACGCATACTCCGGTGCCGCTGGGTCGATGTGAGACCAAAAGGGCCCTCCTCGTTCGTCGAGCAGAGGCATGTGCGTTGCATTCTGGACGGTGCATCAGGATCGAGCAAGCTAGCTAGATCGATTGATACTTAGTACTGCCCGCCGATTTCTTCTCAGACGGACATAAGTCGACAAGATTAATCGTAATCCTTCATCTCCTTCAGAAGGCCAAGTTTCATCTCGCCAATCTGGCACTGACTCCTGAGCCAATATAAACATTCAACCAAGACCGATAAAGGCCCAGGCGGGAGGTACATCTCTCTCTACTCAATCTCAATTGACCTCCACCCCATCGATGAATATAGTCTATCCATCCATCCCGGAAAAACTTCCGAAATCGAAATTCCAAATAAGACATCTTGTCCCTCAGGATGCTTGAGATAGAGACACCGTTCTTCATTCTCGAGCTGCCTCTATCATAGGGCTACTTATCATCACGCGGCGCGATGCCCATCTGCCATCTTCCATCTGCCATCTCCTGAATCTGGCCCTGGCTTTAAAGATCGATACGTAGTATCTATCTCTTCCCTCCACACAAAATCTATTAAGGATAGAATCTCCTTCCAGGATCTACTACATAACCTACTAAGCTACTACTAACTTAGTAACTACTTAGTACTCACTATCTCACAATCTCACAATCTATCAGCTGTGTACAGAGGACACCCCGATGGGAGAGTTCTCGTGTTTCCAAGATCAGATTGCGGAAACATGATGGATCATGTCTTAAAAAACGCCACTACCACTGCACGCGGGACGGACGGCCCTCTCCTCTCGACTGAGTTACTAAGTTACTAAATTACTAAATTACCAAGTCATAAGTTAGGAAGGAATGGAAAAAACCTCCACAGAAAATTCATAATCTGCCCTCTCGTGCCCTCTGCCCTTATGAGATTTGTACATGGAGATGGAGATGGAGAGAGAGAGGCCAGTTCATTATATTATTCTGCTGCTACTACTACTTTCAAGTTTCAAGTTTCAGCAGTGAACACTCTCTATCTATACATCCATCTATAAATTATATGCTTCTTACTATTCCGCTTCCGCTTCCCCGTGGCCCTTTGAGGTGAAACGGGGAGCGGAGATTTCAGATACTATAATAGAATAGAATAGCTTAGCTTAGCGAAGCTGTAGTAGATGCCCTCGCATCCATTTGGATGGATGTGTAACTGGTTTGGAAGATGGATATGTGAAATCAGATGAAGCCGTGTCAAGAGATCGCTGCTCATATGATGATATCCCTCTCATTTATAACATGCCCGCCGAGGTCAGATACTGGTATTCTTAAATGCAATTGTGATTCCAATTCCCTCCATACCACCATCCCTCCCTCGGCGCATTATTCCACTTCTAATTTGCCCCCCTTCTCTCCGGAACAGTTTTGCCCCCCTTCTTTTCCCCTTTCAAACACAGATTCAGCCACCGCCAACCGCCCTTCCCACCGCCCCAGCAACCTCACTGAAGAAGACGCCCTTGAGTACCGCCTCGCCCTGCTCCTCGGCCCAATGGCCCGCCTCCTTCAGGCGGCCCAACCAGCTCTTCTTGGCCTCGGCACTCAACTCCTCCCACTTCCGCAGCGTCTCATCCCTGACGACATCGCTGTCCGGGGGGTGGAGTTCGGCCGACAGCTCGGAGGAGGAGTCGGAGCCGCGCACGATGATGGCGTGCGCTGCTGATGCGGCGGCGGAAGAAGAAGAGGAGGTGGCGCTGGCCGCGGCGTTTTGGGCCGAGGAGAGGAGAGCGGAGAGTTTCGATGTCGCCGATGTGGCGTATGATGCTGCGGCCGGGGGGAGGTCTGTGGCGGCACCGACCAATGTTGAGGAGATGCTTGCGATGGGTGGAACGGTGGTGGCGCCACCAAAGGGTCGCTGGATGAGGTCTCGGAGTTCGGGACTCACCCATTTGGAGGCGCCGAGGTAGGAGTACGAGGACGAACGGCTCAACCCCATTCTTACCTCCGTGAAGGCTTGGAGGAGGAAGGCGGCGATGCCGATCACGATTATGGCCATGAAGACGCTGAATGTGTTTTGGAGAGTCTGATTTGGGCTGAGGGAGGTGGCGAGGATGTAGCGGGTTTGGGATCGGTCCTTCCCCGTTGTTGAGGAGGGATACAGCTGTAAGGGGAGGGTGTGGACGACGACTGTTTGGCCGACAGAGACGGATGCTAGTTTCACGGATTGAGGACGGGTTGAAGAGGTTATGGAGTCTGGGGCGGGGGGAATAAAGGTGGAGAAAGTAAGATAGGTGATGGATGCTGGGTGAAGGTCGCGGATTATGGTGTAGGGTTTGAATTTGCCGAGACCGTTTTTCGCTGAATATTCCATTGTGAGTAGTTCGATGGACCCGTCTTGTCCGGCAACTGCTATTATGATCTGGCGTTCTCCTATTGATGTGGAAGCGGAGAGAAAGCAGACTTCTAGTCCGACCGCTGCTTTGGTGGATTTGTTGAGGCGCTTTTGCAGGGTTGAATTTCCCACGCTGCCAAGTCGGTCGAGTTTGAGGACAATCAGATCGGCACCGGCGCGTTGGGGCCGGTTGGCCAGGAGGAGAATGTGTCGTGGGGAGAGAAAGCGGAGGGAGCGAAGTTTGGGCCGGACTGGCGATTTGAAGGGGTCAGGCGCTGGGATGGAATAGGCGGATATTGGGTCTGAAAGGGCGGAAGACTTGGACAGGGAGATTGCGTAGATGAAAACTTCGAGCGAGGTGCAGTAGGCTAGTACGGCGGTATCAGCCTCCTCTCCCGACCAGATATCAAGACCCGCTGCTTCTTCTGCATCGAGATTGACACGGCCAAGGACTTTGGTGTTCGCGAGGGATGGATCGGAGCGGAAAACGACCACTTCTCCTTTGACAGCGAGCCCGGTAGATATAGCAGCTACGGGACGTGCTGAGCTGTTTCGTGATGGTGACATTCTGATAATCCTTTGATATATGCCATCTTTCTCCCCTTGCGGCGCGGAAAATATTGCTGTCTGGCCAAGCGCTTCGGTCTTCCCGCTGTACGTGGTCTGTTTCTCTGCATTGCCATCCGCCTGTCTTCGTGGAGGATATTCCAGGCGGAAGGATCGTAGATGTTGATTCTTGCCAGCTTTTTGGTCTGCTTCTGAGCTGTTGATTCCGGCGAAAGCGGTGACGGAAGTATCAGAGGACTGTGCTATGGCAAGCGATGTGACAGAATCTTCCTCGCGCGACAATTCAATCTCGACAACTTCCGACACCTCTTCTCGACGACTCGTATTGAGCAAGGTCTGGCCACCCCCAATTAGTCGCGAGAGCTGGTTCGGAAAAGAAGGACAGACACACTATCTTGTTTCCGACACCACTTCTGCCCTCTCCTCCACCTCCACCAACTAGCAGAAAGCCTGGATTCTTCGGATCGAAGTCTGAAGCATACAAGGGATATGATAAGGTGATTTTCGCAGAGGGTATTGGAGGAGCCATCTGGACGATGTGTGGGTCACCAAGCGTGACGAAGAGCCTCGACTTCAACCTATTTGGGTAGCCTAGGACCGCGTGTTAGAGACTCCGTCTTTGAGATTCTATTCAATGCGACGGCGATACAGTGGTAGGGCAGCAGATTTATGCTAGATGTTGGATTGGGACCTTAGACGGTGCTAAGCTTTCCGCTTGTAGCAACCCACTGTATTCTATCCACACATGGAAGAGTCTCAGAAAGGAACTCAGGTAGGACTTGACTACGAAAAAGCGGCATCATATAGCACGCAATGACCCATTCTTAGTTGGCACCATGACGATGAATTCTGTATGTTTTGCTTATGCCGCGTCATTTCTAAATTACAGCTCGGACCTGAGTGTATCTTCTCCTCCTAGTCTACCTCTTG
>QQTW01003403.1_pt1 | contig 11741 bp, 11 predicted proteins | sample 1904831 | NCBI WGS metagenome assembly QQTW01 (sample SAMN09435610, study PRJNA476489) | Subsurface metagenome, whole genome shotgun sequencing project. | reverse complement strand
ATCGACCCAAGCAGCTTTGCTCAGAAGTCACGAAGCGGGCCAACAATCCCGATCAGTTCCCGAGTCTGACGCCCACGCCGCCGGTCCATGGGGGACAGCAGAAGCAGCTGGGCATGGGTGCGGGACCGGCGGGCAACTCGATCAGTCCGCCGCGAGGCACGCCACCGATGGTCATAAATGGCGGCCCTCGTGCGGAGAATCTGCGGGTCGAGAAGCTGCGCGACGGACCCGGCCGAGCCGAGGATGGCGGCGGACCGATGTATGACCAGCGAAGACCGTCGGGCGGCCCACCGCCATCGCCGCACATGCAGCAGCAGTCGCGTCCGCAGATGACGCAGGTGCCGTCGTCGAGCAATGACTTTGCCCTGGCCGATCAGCGTCGACGAGAGCGAGAGCGACGGGAGTTTGAGCAGGAGCGGGAGCGGGAATTGGAAGAGCAGCGCGAGTACAATGCGTCGCTGCCCAAGACTCGCACCCCGATGGCGAAGCAGGAGGTCGGCATGTTCGGGGGTGGCAGTGAAGAGAAGGGCTCTTCGCCGTCTTCACGCTACGATGGATCACAGTATGGGGGAGCAGAGAAGTCTCGACAGCAGCCACCGGCAGGATCCTTGCGGCAGATCACGGCGCAACGACAGGCACCGGCCGCTCCGGTGGCGCCGAACGGTGCCGTGGGAGGCGGAATGTCAGGACGTCCGGCGCCGCCAGCTGGGGTCAAGACGGGCATGGCCCCTGATCCGCTGGCGCCGCAGAAGCAAGATTCGCTGCGGACTCGACCGAAGCATGAGCGAGCGCCGCAGAGTGCTCCCAGCGTGCGATATCCTCCGACGGGTGGTGCTGCGGGGTCCAGTCAGGCGCCACCCTCGCGACCACCGCTGAATGGCACGCAGAATGGGACGACGGGGCAGCTGCCGGGAGGCTCGCGTCTGCCGGCTCCAGCGGGAGCACCGAAGCCGCTCAATGTGACGACGAAGCAGACCGCGGGAGGAGCGGCACCCGTGGCCAAGACAGGCGGCACTCCGGACGCCGTGAAGATGGCGGAAGCGGCATTGACGAAGAAAGATCCGGCGGGCGCAACACGGGAGAAGGATGTTCGGATGTCGGCCATGAGCGAGCAGGAGATCATGTCGAAGTTGAAGACGGTGGTATCGAAAGATGATCCGAACCTGTCGTACTCGAAGCAGAAGAAGATCGGCCAGGGGGCGTCGGGATCGGTGTACGTGGCGAAGGTGAAGGAGAATGCGGTCTCGCCCACGGCGCAATCGGTGTTGCACTCGCAGGGCAGTAAAGGGCAGGTGGCGATCAAGCAGATGGATCTGAATAACCAGCCGCGGAAAGAGTTGATTGTCAACGAGATTATCGTCATGAAGGACAGCAAGCATCCGAATATCGTGAATTTCCTCGATGCGTTTCTACGGGGGAATAGCACGGAATTGTGGGTGGTGATGGAGTACATGGAGGGAGGGGCGTTGACCGACGTGATTGACAACAATCCGAGCATCTCCGAAGATCAAATCGCCACGATCTGTCTCGAGGTGAGTGTTTCTTGCTCTTCTCATCACCAATCACCGGCAACGACTAACAGATGATGTATGACAAAATATAGACTTGCAAAGGATTAGAGCATCTCCACAATCAAAACATCATCCATCGAGATATCAAGAGCGACAATGTCCTTCTCGACGGCCGAGGCAACGTCAAGATCAGTGCGTACCCCTTAATTTAACACACACTACCCATCCCATAACCACCCACTGACATCAATCCCCATAAACAGCGGACTTCGGTTTCTGCGCCAAGCTCACCGAAACCAAATCCAAACGAGCCACCATGGTCGGAACGCCCTACTGGATGGCGCCCGAGGTGGTCAAACAAAAGCCCTACGGATCGAAAGTCGACGTATGGTCCCTGGGAATCATGGCCATCGAGATGATCGAGTCCGAACCGCCGTATCTCAACGAAGAGCCACTGAAGGCGTTATATCTGATCGCTACGAACGGGACTCCCAGACTGAAAAAACCGGAGAAGATCACCAAGGATCTCAAAGCGTTTTTGTCCGTCTGTTTGTGCGTCGATGTTAAATGTCGTGCTAGTGCGACGGAATTGCTCGCCCATGAGTTTCTGAGAAATGGTTGCAGTTTGGCTAGTTTGGCGGATCTGTTGAGGTTTAGGAAGACCGCGGGACATTGATCTGCTGATTACTTTCTTTCGTTCGTTTATTCATTCGACTTAGTCAGGCAGGCAGGCAGACAGGGAGGCAGGCAGTTATGGATTCGAGCTGAGCAGAGTGGAGTGGAGTTAAAAGACGGAAGGGTTAGTCGAAGGCAGGATAGGAAGGATTGCTGGATGGATGGACGGACTAGCGAACGGAAAGAAGGAAGTGGATGAGAAGAAGAAAAGGATAATGAATGAGATCACGATCAAAACTGCGTCTAGGCTCTACACATCCCGCGATGGACTGACGTGGTATTCGAGCCTGTTGACATCCGACGCCGAGTGATAATGCAAGATTGGCTGATTGACTCCCTTCTGCATACAATAGCTCGATTGAACTAACGTACTGCTCCTCTCCACCCACCCAAATACCGAATAAGAATAAACTGACACCCACTCACGAAGAATGACAAGCAGGCGTCTCAATTCCTGATGTTCATGATGACGTTGATTACTTGTCCTTACATCCAAACGTTATACTGCAATGCTATCAGATGCTAATTACTATTCCTACTACCATTGGGGGTCCTGCTACAGTATCTCGACCCCCTTGATTCCATGGGACAGCTCAGCGGTAAGCGCCAACGAGGAAAGGTTTTACGAACGTCAATTGAACTCGTTCCATACTTCTCGTTATGGAAGAGAGGCTTATCACTATCATAAGTAGGATGTAAATGGGGTCGTCGCTGTCACAATGATGAAGTTGTATTCGTCATTATAATGATGAAGATGACTTCGTTGAAAAAGGTGATGAAGAAGATAGTGGGCAAAGATGTAATGGATACTGCTGAGCTGACCCCATTCATTTCGTTGCCGGCATGACCTCGAAGAACAGAGATAGAATGGACTGGCAGTAGACTGACAGCTCCGACCAATCTAGGCCTGACTTTGAAGGACAGACTGGCCCAAACGTGACCCAGAGTTCGGAGAATCGTTAGACAGACTCATAGACAGACAACTACGAAGAGTGCAGCCCCAGGCTCCTCAATTTTTTGGTGCACTGTGGGTTCGTATATCCAAATGCTGTGCTGCATTACCATTGAATACATGAATAACTCTATCAAACAATGACGAATGATGCGATTTGATTATCGTGCAGGTAACTCTGGGAAATAACCATTCCTATCCCAAGCCGTTCATGCCTTTGGTGCTTATCCATCCTCCTCCTCCATTCTTACTTCCGTTCCCAGGAGGACCACCACCACCACCTGTATCTCGCACTTGTCGTCCATTGCTCGTCTCCCCGCTACCATCTTGTACGTGTCCCGTGGGACCTCCTCCTCCTCCTCCAGTGAAAGTGTCCATGAAAGCGACGTAGTCAAATTTCGGGTCATCGACCTCTTCTCCATCACCGTCGTCATCACTACCCTCTTCATCTCCATCTCCATGTCCCTCCTCGCCCTCTCCATTCGTACCACCACCTTCATCTCCGTCCGCACCTCCATTCGGTCTTCTTTTCTTCTTCTTTATCCTCTTCCCATCCCCATCAACGACCGGCAAAGACTCTTTCAACAACGCAATCACCTCTTCCGGAACCAACGAATGTCTCAGATCAAGCTCCGTCACGTACGGTTTCCCATCGGCCACCTCTCGAAAACTCTGAAAGACTTGTTCCGCGGTATTCTGATCCTCGGTGACTTCGACCATGAAGTGAATAAATTGTTCGAAAGTCACTACCTCTCCCTTAACATTAGCACTTCCTCCAACGGTAGTACTACCCCCGCCACCACCATCATTATTATTCGATTTCGTTGCTTTTAGAAACACCTCATGCATCTCCCCCTCATCATACACCAAGCCCAAACTTGCTAGAGCAGCAGAGAATTCAATCTCGCTCAGGGCATTTCTTAGACTTCGATCGAAGTGTCGAAACACACTCTCGAATTCTTCGAGTTGAATGGGTGTCAGATTTGTCATGTTCCTCGCCACCATCTGATTCTCGAGGAAAGATAACTTTTTTGAGACGGACGACTGCACCAGTCCGAATTCGTAGCTGAGTTCGTCGTAGGTGTAGGTCGTGTAGTCGTTCTCTTCGATGTTGGCTTCTTGACATTGTTCGTCTAATTGAGCGATGGTCGACAAATACGCGGAGAGAGGATCAAGGGATTCACGCAAGAGATGGATGTGCTGTAATTGATCGCTGATCTCGCCTTCGAGACCGGAGATGGCGAGAGAGAGGGTGGACAGAGTCAGTGTGAAATCGTTGGCTTTATCGGCGAAGGAACGTCTTAGACGATCTTTGATACTATTATCATCATTCTCATTAGCTTACATTCAATGAACGTAGTACAGGGAAGTAGGAGTATGAGAAGGAGGAGGACTATTAAAATAACAAACGATATACATACTCTCTAATCGTCTCATTAATCAACTGACTCCTCTCTCTCTCGGCTTCCATCAACCCATTCCATTCCTTTTCGAGTCTTTCCAATCTCAATTCCCTTGGGGGTTCATACGGTTTGAGTCGATACGTGCTTAATTTCGTCTTGATATTGCCCAACAACCCAACGAGATCCGATTTCTCCGCGACCCAATCCCTCTTTTCCATCTTCTTGTACCTCGCAAACTGGGTCAATTGGGCTTTCGCATCAAGATATGTTCCCTCGAACGTGGCCTCCTCCCATCTTCTTTTCTGTTCATCGATATGTCTCAACAATTCCCGCATCCTTCTCTCGAATGAGTTTTGCATCTCCCAGGCCCCTTGCATGTTCTGCACAAACTTCTCCACTCTTCGACCTGCATTCTCGACTCGTTCCATCTGACTAAACGCATGAAACCAGTACGCGATATACGTCATCAGGGACCGTTCATCGGGTCTAGCCACATCCGCAACGTCCTCGACATCCAATAAGTCGGGGATTCCAATCTCTTTGCTCGCCAGATCGAATGCGAGTTGCATATTCCCTCGATGATCCGTTTTATCGAGACTATCGAAATCGATGAGATCAGGACGATGGATATCGAGGAGGGCGCAGAAGGCGAGACCGTCGTTCCAGCTGGCGGAAAAATCACGGACGTCAACTTCATCGTAACAGGCTGTCTTACGTTGACACCAGAGTAATAGTCCCTCCTTGGCGGTCATTCCTTCTTCGTTGATGTCGCTGATCGTAAACCGTAAGATGAGCGTCCAGATTAATCCCAGGATGATCTTGCGGTTGCCGTCCACGACATCCTCCGCCCCGATGTTCGTCATTTGAATACCCCGAGATCGAATGAAGTCCAAGGCTTTGTTAACGTTCTCGAATCGCTGAACTCGCAGTTTTGGCTTCGCGGCGTATCGTCCCAGGGATTCATTGCCGAGGATCTCGAGGAGGTGGATGAGTAGAACTCCGTCCGAGAGGTCTTTGACGAGGTCCGAGATGGAGACATCGCGCGTTTTGAGCTTCGAATTGAGCCTGGAATAGATGGGAATAAGGGTTAGCTTTGGTTGTGGTGAACATGTAGTAGAGAGGACTGAGTAGGGGAAGATAAGGATCGTACCATTTGGTAAACGTCTTTTGCTGAACGCTGATCCATGAGGGTTCCATGCTGGGCTAACCATGCCCTTCAATGGTCGAAGGGGGTGGTAGTGATAGTGGTAGATCAACTCGAGTCAACTGATCGCAATGGACGTCGAAGCCAGTCTTTTGACTCTAGGGAACGATGAAGAGGGTGCGATGCGTCGAGTCTAGAAAGAGAATGTCAAATGCCGATTGTATTTCTCTAGCAGAGGATGGGCAATTATGCAGCGATGAGTTCAATCGAGCAAAGAGTAATGTGTGAATGGGATGTTGAATAGCGATGAACTGCAAATAGCATCATCAATCGTCGAGATCGAGGGCTGGTGTAAACAAAGGGAGCTAGGGCCTCCGGATAAACTCGAGGCGGGCCGGATCTCGGCGCTAAGATAAGCCGGATGGATGTAATTGATCACGTGATATTGCCTCGTCTACCCATCGACAAGTTCCGACGTCGAGTTCACTGTGGTTGATTGAATCACCGGTGATTCATTGCCATTTTGGTGTGATTAAACAGGGATTAGAGAATCTATAGCTTATAAAAAAAGGATAGTCGATGAAGTCTACCTCCTACTGATGATGGAGCAGCGGATGGATATCAGTAAAGGAGGCTTCGAATCTCAAGCAATCATTCAATCAGGCCACATGTCTAACAGAGTCCGTCAAATCAAGCAGACAGTGGCATCGAATAAGATTATGTACAATTGACTCGAATCCTAAAGGGTCATGCTCCCATATTCGATAGCCAAGGATCCCATCGACTGCTTCGGTCATTCCCCTTTCCCCTTCTTGTTTCTCACAGCTGGGTTGCCTTGAGGACACTCCCGAGATCCGATTCTGGGTTCAGACGTAGTATCCGCTGTTCTCACAGCAGCGACGCCTTCATATCGTCCACAGGATCCGTTATCCCAGTCCCTTTTTTTCCCAGCCTTGTCCAACAAAAAGAGAAAAAGTAGATCACCAAAATAAATCACAAGAGAAGCGAAAACATAGACACATCAAATGCCATGAACCGCATTACACATCTCTCGGAACGACTTTAACACACAAGATCGCATAACAATGCATCGCTTATGATGTGGGAAATAGCACATAGGAAAATCGAGACGTGGATGGAGGTGGGTTGGGAGACCGGGTGCCGCGGAAAGAACTGGTTGATCGTTGACGGCCATATGTCCGGCCTTCGACCTTGCGTCGGGCTGCGGCAGCAGCTTTGGGAGCACCATCCGACTGCGACCGTTCTCGATACGAATGAACCAGCTCGGGGTCGACGGCCGCGTAGCGCAGGTTTCCATGACTGGATGCCTTCTTCGTGAGACGTCGACGGGGCGATGGAGGGCCTTGGGTGGAGGCATCGTCGTTTGCATCGTGGTTGCCTCCAACCTGATGAGTAGCAGCTGCTGCTGCAGCCGTATCGAGCTCCTCCGAGCCTCGACGGCTGTGAACAAGCTCCGGCACAGTTCTCGCCAGACGCTCCAATCGTCGTGGGCTGGTGGTGTTGGCACCATCCTGGCTGTCGACGCTGTTGAACGAAGAGGTCTTGCAGAGCGAGCTGCGACTCGGACAGGATTCCATCTCGCTTTCCGTCACCTCCTCGACGCTGTCTTGAACCGAATAGTGCCGGACGACGTGCACACCATCACCCAACACGCCCCCGTGCATCGCCTCTGACACCAGCCGCTCATCGTCATCCGGGGGCAGACATAGCGAATGGTCGACCACGAATAGGCCCGATTCCTTGAATGGATTGCGTAGAAATGCCGAGCGGAACGGCGGCGAGGCATGTGCTGGATCGATCAGTTGCGAAGGCGTTTCCACCTCCGCCTCGTGCACCGACGAGATGGCGGAACTACACTCAAGACCCGGGATGGCCACCGTCGGCGAAAGCAGCAGCGTCGGCCGACGCGGACGAGAAGATTCTGGCAGCACGGGCGATGAATCCCAGTCGGCGTCATCCATGCGTCGAACGGGGTCGGAGCTGCCATCTTCGAACCGCTCCCGATCCGGAGTGAGAGATGGGATCGAGTTGGCGTCCGTCGAGATGGCCAGCAGAGTACCAGCCACCGCTCGTGGATCCGTCTCCGCTGACCTCATCGGGGCCCATTCGTAGTCGCAGCTGGCCTCGACGGCGTGCTCATAGCAGTAGTCGATGTCGGCCTCCCAGCTATCATCAACATGTTGCGGCCCAACTGGGGAGGGGTAGCTCTCGATGGTGCTCGTCGACAGATTGGTCGTGTGCAGATGTAGTCGTCCGGATGGAACCGGCACAATCGCCGACGAGAATTGCATCGAAGCCACCGCTCGCCCCGGCGACACCACTGATGCTCGGCAGGTGGTCGCAACAACGGCAGTTTGCAGGTCGGGCAACGACCCCTCGCGATGCATGGAGAGCAAGGACTGGCGGGTCGAGCTGAGTGTGGACGAGTTGAGCGTCGATGAGCGAGGGGACAGGCAGGGTTCGTCTTCTTCAGGCACGTCCGGTAGCGGTGTGCCACTCGCCAGATATGACGACGCCGGCAATGGCCAGGCCGAATCGTCCGGCGTCGTCACTGCATGCGGCAGTGGCGCGTTGTTGTCGAGCGGCCAAGCAGCCGGAGGATCGGCTCCGATGAGGAAGGTCTGATGGGCTTCATCCAGCGGAGGAGCCACCGCACCCGGTTCGGGTGTCAGACTCGCCATTTCCACATCTGCCGAGAGCGGACGCGGGCCAATGAGAGCACCTGTGATCTCGTCCGTACGCACGAGTGCCATCCGCGAGGATGTCCGGGGAGGTGGAACCACGAGCATCGACACTCGCGATGACCGTCGCGAGCCGCTCCAAACGCTATCCCGTTTGAGGGACGTTTCCAGCACTTGGCTCAGTCGCGAAGGTGTTTCCACCGCCACATGAGACTCTCCAGGCGAGGTGTCTTGAGCGGACTGGGAAGGAGGCGGTGGTGGGGGTCTTGATGGGGCTGTCTCGGACATGGGTGGAACAACGGCATAGGATTGTCGAACATCAGTCATCATCGACAGGTTCTGAGCGTCCGACACCGATAATGCCAAACCAGGCGTTTCGTATTCCGAGTCGACTCCGTTTGAACTGCTGTTGGGCAGTGCGTGCGTCAGGTGCTGAAAGTTGAAGGGTTGCGAGACGCTGGGTCGCTTTGGTGGGCCTATGCAGACGAATGATGAGCAAAGTGAAATCGCACGTCCACCATGATAGAGATAACTCACGCAAGCTGAGCGTACGGGAAGCCGAGTCCTTACGACTCTTGCCGGCCCGACTGCTGCTGCGACTGGCCGGCTCGTCCGAGTCGTCGTGCGTGCTGTGCACCGAGCTGCGGCGCTCCCGCGACTGCCGACTTGACGTCCACCGTCCTTTGAAGAAGGATGTTCGAGTGGAAGTCATACTCTTTTCCGAGATCGAAGGCTCGTAGAGTGACGCCGTCTGCTCCTCCGGAGATCCATTCCACAATTCTCTTGGTCCGGAGAAGGTTGGTGAGGGCGCCTCTGCGCTGGGTGATGCCGGAGCCGACTCAGGCACGCTGCGGGAGCGCCCCGCGAAGAAGGACCGCCACAAGGGCAGGTCACGACTGCTCTTCTTGGACTGGCTATCCACCGAACCGCCATCGCTGACCGAGGACGCGAGCGAGGACGACCGAGAGCTCTCGAGCCAGGACGGACCACCGCCAGTGGAGTCGGCCGAGCCAAGGCTCAATGGCAACGAGGCCGAACTCTCCTGATGTTGGAGCATTTCGGTAATGAACGTCGAGGACACTGCTAGCACCGTCGATGGGTGGCCGCACCGCCTGAACGTCGGTCTCTCGAGGTGATCCGGCTCATGAACGTGCCGGGAGGAGGAGGAGGAGGAGGAAAGAGGGAGGAGGTCGACGGGCGGAGAAGCACCGAGTGATTGTACTGGTCTGGCGATAGAAACCAACAGCCAGCCCCTCGAGCCTTATGAGGACGACGACCACCACCAGCACGAGGAAGACCCAGGATCGGTACGGAAGCGCACGAGGAGGGCCAGGGTCGTTCCGGAGAAAAGGAGATGCAGGGGACCGTTCTTGTTCTTCTTTCTTCTCGAGCAACGAAGACCAGCACCGGGATTGCGCCCAAAGTGAATGCACGTGTGCGGACAGGCCCAGTATCGATTAACCTACCGCCCCACCGTTGTCCTCTTGAACAGCAGCAACCACGACCCAGAAAAAAGCAACCGGGCACGATTCAGGGGAGATTGGACGGTGGTGAAACCGGAGGAAGCGACGTGAATCGTCTATGGGGCGTCGGTGGGGTGGGGAGGATGAGGAAGAGCGCGCAACCCCCTAGGCGCAACGGGCAACCAGATGGCGGGCCGGGAAGATCCCCGAAGTTGCTCGTGGAAAGACGACGGTGATGTGCCTGAGCACCCTGCTGCCCCGAGCTTCTTGTCGCTGGGGTCCGTCAGGTACCAGGAGTCCCAGAACACGGACAGCGTCTCGCTCCTCGTCCTTCGTTGGCTCTCGCTAAGGTGCGTTGGCGGGATTGCGCCGATGACCAATACGAGGTTGAGGGATGATGGACGTTGAAGCAGGAGGTTTCGATGGTGGAGGGAAAATCGTGAGGATGGAAAAGAGTGGTAGAATGAAGAATGAGACGAAAGTGTATCAGAGGAAGAAAAGCACGCGGCGAGGCCAAACAGTCCGGAGGTGGAGGGGGGGGGAGCGATGCCTCGATCCTTATCATATCATAGCTGGGCCCCTCCGAGTCGGCATGTATTGCGCGTGTGTGGTGTTGATCTTGTTCCGACCGGGCTCCGCGCACATGGTCCGGCGTTGGCAGCAGGGTTCACTAGTCAGGTCGGCCGTGCCCAGTGCCATGCCCATCCGCTGCCTTCCGTCTCTATTCCGTCCAGCACTAACTTAGGGGGCCGGCCAGATGGAAATCGAGGGGGAGAGAGAGCAATCGAGTGTCGAACAGGAGGAGGGGCTATATTTTGCCGGATGGTGCAAACGGCGTGCGGGAACGATTCCGGCTGACTGGGCACGACAGAGTCGACGCCGTGGTGGCATGGATATCTATGGCATGATTGTGCCATGCCATTCTCGGAGGAGGAAGAGGGACGGACAGGACCCGCGACAACGACGATACAAGCTCCTGCGGCGCCGGCTTGGGGGGGGGCTGTCTCTCACACTCTTTCTCGATCCCGGGCCCACGATCAGAGCCCCCTCTGCCCCCTCCGTCGGGGCGGGCGCCACTGATGCCAGGGCATGCCTAGAGCCATTGCTTCTTCGAGGAACAAGAAAATTATGCTGATGGAAGCACGGCAACATTTTTATCATCTTCATTCTTTTGGACGCACGTTGGCACGATGATCCATCCCGCGTATGCATGCTCCTCCGTTCCTGAGCTCCCTCCTGGTTCTCGGATCAAACAGATCCTCCTGGTCTTGATGTTCTGCCGCTTCACGAACGTGGATCTGGGAGGCTATGCTGGTCCCCGGCACGCTCACCTCCAGGGGAAAGGGACTCGGGAACACCGGCGGTTGACCCTAGAGCAAGTGAGATGCACCGATTGGGGAGCTCCTCGCGTCACACGAGCGTCGGACGAAGAGGAGGAGAACACACACAAGTTCAACGCAACACAGATATCCGGAAACCTCGTACAATATGTGCCGAATGCTCGTACACGTACGAGCATATCTGACACGAAGGGAGCATTGGAGCAACATGCAAGATGCAACCAGATAGTAAAGGGACGCCGGAAAGACGGGGCGGCGCCGCGTCCGGCCGCACGATTGCTGCACGCACGCCCTGTGCCCGTGCCCGCACCCACATCTGCATCTTGCTGAGAGAGATGCGGGCGTCAGAAACGGCATGATCTGGCGTTGGTATGGAGGGGCATGGGCAGGCCCTGGAAAAAAAGAGAAGGGAAGGGAACAGAGATGGCGCACGCAGGAGAGGAGGGGGGAAACCCTCGAAGAAGCAATGGCTCTAGGCATGCCCTGGCATCAGTGGCGCCCGCCCCGACGGAGGGGGCAGAGGGGGCTCTGATCGTGGGCCCGGGATCGAG
>QQTW01003402.1_pt1 | contig 11745 bp, 10 predicted proteins | sample 1904831 | NCBI WGS metagenome assembly QQTW01 (sample SAMN09435610, study PRJNA476489) | Subsurface metagenome, whole genome shotgun sequencing project. | reverse complement strand
CCCCGCCCTCCCTTCCTTCCTCAACCACGCCTTCTTCCCCTTCCCACGCCGCCGACAGCATGTCCTCCAACAGCCAGAAACGCAAGCCGGCCTCAGCGGCCGCGGCGCCGCCCGCCGGAAAGCGACCGCGCTTCCAACGACCACACCACCACATCACCGCAGGCGCAACAGCGACGCTGTACCCACATGGCGAGCTCAACGTCAAGTCGTTCCTCAATTCCCACGAGAAGGAGATCACGGCGCTGGAGAACGCCATGACGGCGGCGAAGAAGGGACTTTCGCGGCGCGCGTTTCAGGATGTGCCGAGGGAGCTGCGGCGCAGGACGGCGAGCCATAATCCGCAGCGCGTGCCGAAGAGGCTGAGGGTGAGGGCGAAGATAGAGGCCAAGGTGGACAATACGCCGTTTGTGAGGGGGAAGGGGGGGAGTGGGGTAGGGAAGGGGAAGAAGGCGTGGTTGAGGAAGGAAGGGAGGGCGGGGATGGCGAGGTGGGAGGAGAGGAGGAAGAGAAGAATGGATAAGGACAAGGATAAAGAGCCTCCTATGGAGGGTGTGGAGGTGACCAAGTCGACGAAGCAGACGAGCTTGAAGATACGAAGCAGGTTTCCGAAGCTGGCGACGCCGCAGACGCCGCCTTCGCGCTTCCGCAGGAGACAAAAGGACAAGACGTGGCTTCCTACGCACCTTTGGCATGCGAAGCGCGCACGGATGACGCCGCCTGCAGAACCGCTTTGGCGCTTTGCGATACCGTTGGCACCTGTCATGAAGGCGTACCGGTTAACGCATCGAGCTGCTGCGTTGCGGGGAGCGGTTACGTGGGACATGAGCTACATGGCCACGATCGGACTGGAAGGCTTGGAAGCTAGCATTGTGGGGCTCCTGGAAGGACTGCATTTTGCCGAAGAGGGTGCAGAGGATCTGTGGGAGAACAGGGCGAGGGCCAAGAAGTGGAGACAGGGAACACGAGTGTGGGAGGGCTGGCTGTACGAGAGAGAGCCGAGGCCGCTCAGGGCTTTGGCTCATGTCACGGTGATTTGGAGCGTCTCGGACGGGGAGAACGACAAGAGGAAGATGTTTATTCGCGTCCATCCGAGCGCGTTCCTGCAGCTGTGGAACGAGGTCATCAGGGTGTCCAAGGTGCAGAAACCGGCCGTGACGGTGGAGGACCTGCGCTTCGAAATAGGCTCGATAGAGATCATGGGTCCTGCGGCGGCAGAAGCCTTGTGCTCTGTTCTTGACTCCACTCCTTCCGCGGACAGTTCCCCCGCAATGTCTGGGACAGCTTTGTCTTCTCTCGCCGGCGTTACCGACCCCAGCATGCTACCACCGGGCGCTCTTCTAGCATACTCCATTTCCGACCCCCGTCTTCGAGATCCGCCTGCGGCCACGCGACCGTCTCATGATCCCGAGTCACAAGCGAACCTCATACGCACGCTCGCCGAGTGGTCCGCCGACGCCGTTCAAACAAGTCCCGCCCTTTTCAACCGCACGTCTCGACTCGCTGCCGGACGCTCGCTTCCGTCGCAAAAGTCCATCAACCGTCGCAAATCCGCGTGCACGCTAGGCGAGTACCCCGAGCCGCGGGCAACAGACGCCCAGATCCCCACGCTCGTCTTCGTATCGAGACGGACAAAGTCCTGGACCGTACTCCTGCCTTGGAAGTGCGTGGCTCCCGTCTGGCGAGGCATCACCCGGTATCCGGTATCGACGGGCGGGAATCCGCGCTTCGGCGGCCTGAAAGAGAGACGCCAGGTCGATTTCGAGCGGTCGGTGCCGAGCTTTCCGTTCGATTTCCCCGGCACGGATGCCGGGTTTGGATGGGAGCTGCAGGAGCGTGCGGTGCGGGAGCGCGAGTGGAAGAAGCGGCCCAAGGGGAAGCGGGTGGAATGGACCAGTGTGGACCTCGGCGGCGGTAGAAGGGGCGAGGTGGGTGACCCGTGGGCGTGTGCCTGGGAGCGCCTTCTGCCAGACGCATCGACGGAGGTGTCTGGAGACGCAGGATCCAAGGAGCTTGCCCGGTCACCCTACGGCTCTGTGCTGACGCAGGACGTTGCAGACCTGTTGTCAGGTTCTGCGGCGTGCGAAGATGTCCTCACGGTGCCGCGTCTGCTGTCCGTCAAGCTCAGCATGGTCCAGCGTGGCGTACCGACAACGTGTGCCAGAGTCTACCGTCTCCCAACCAACAATCCCGCTCTGCGCAGCAAATGGCTCTCTGTGGATCCCAAATCTGCCTCCGCCAAAGCCAGCAAGAGCACCGCCAAAGCCAGAACCCAGCAGCAGCGCGTCCAAGACGGCAACGCCGCAGAAGCACACGTCCGGACGCGCATGCTCGCACGGAGCCTCTTGTCAGGTCCCAAGCTCCACCACGACGGCGAGTCTCTCGAGGCAGGCGACGAGGGCCATGCACAGTGTCCGGACGAAGAGGACCTTATTGGCTTTGTGACGACGGGAAATTATAATCTTGCGGAGGGCAGGCCGACGGCGATTGCGAGCATAGCGCTGCATCGCGTGCTGGACGGGAAGCTGGTGGGGGGTGGGGGGAGAGGATTGGCGAGGGAGGGGTGTTTGTGCATTGTGCGTGAGGCGGGGCGGAGTATCGGGAGACTTGCGCTGTGGGAGGTGGTGTGAGGGGAGGGCTTTGTTTGGGCGGTGATAGTGTAGGGATTGTGGTGTGGCTTGTAGGGTGCGTGTGCTTATGTATGTATGTATGCATATATGTATGCATGTATATATAATGTATGCATATATGTATGTTTCTATATGTGTAGGTATATATGCATTCATACATACATGTATGTTTTCATATGTGTATAAGTATGTGTACATGTATGTAGTATGAAGTGCGCGATGAAACGGCGTGGCTTGCTCGCGTGGCACGGCCGCGGCGTCGTTATCTCCGCCGCCCCATTCGCTCCCACACCACGGGTTGAGGAGAGCGCAACAACCGCATCTCCTGCCGTCGTCCCTCGCCGCTGTCGCCCGCCCCCCCATCTCACCGCAGCCCAGCCTGCTGAGCACAATGTCGGAGGACCAGCCGGCCGACGCGCCCCCCTTGGGCGCAGGCACGGCCGTCAGGCTGTCGCCCGGCGTGCTGGCCGACCTGGTAGGCGTGCTTACCCCCCGAGCTTGCGCAGGCCATTGCTGAACGAAGCCTCTCTGCGCGCAGACCAAAGATGTCCTCGAGGACTGCCTGCACAACATCATCCACAATACCGCCCAGGCGTGCCACCGCGCCGAGAAGCTGCTGCGCATGCAGTCGGCTGCCACGCATGCAGAGTCGCTCGCCCTCGCCAGCCTCGAGCCGCAGTCGCAGAAGAGCGCCAATTCGCAGCCCTCGATTCCCGCTGCGGACACGCCCGCCGCAAAGTACGAGAACGGGCGCGTCTTCCTTAAGGGGAATCCGCTGCAGACAACCCCCGACATACTCTGCCCGCACTGCAAGCTGCCGCGGCTGATGCACCCCATCATGGGCAAGGGTATGCAAAACCCCGATCTCACAAAGGAGTATTGCATGCTGTATCCCTGGGTGCAAAGGCCCGGCCACGACGTCTACGGCAACCCTTTTCCAACAGACATGGCTAAGAGCAAGAAGGAGCGGGAGCTGCTGAAGCAGCAACAGAAGAACGCCGAGAAGGAGAGTGTAGGCACACCAGGATCACAAGACACAGACATGGCGGGCGGCGACGCCCAAGGCAAGGAAATCAAACTCAACACCGGAGGCAAACCCGCCTCGTACATTCCCTGGCACACGTGCCCCAACTGCAAGCGCAGTCTGCTGATCACGCGATTCGCGCAGCATCTGGAGAAGTGCTTGGGCATCAGTGGACGCCAGAGCTCGCGCAACGCCATGGCCAAACTCTCGGGCAATGGCAACGGCAGCGGCTCAGGTCCGGCTAATACCCCACTGGGCAGCCGTCTGGGCACGCCCGCGCCGGGTTCGCAGGCTGAGGGTAGCTCCTCGAAAAGCAAGTTGAAAGGCGTGAGTCCTGTCAAAAAGCTGGGCGCCGATGACGATGACGAAGGCGACAACGACACGCCCGAACGCAAGAAATGGAAGAAGAAGAGTTCATACGTGAAGAAGGCCGATCGAGAAAAAGGATCAAAAGACGGAAGCGGGGGCTCATTTAAAGTGAAGCTGAAAAGTGGAAGTGGCGACAGAAGAGCGAGCGAGAGCGTCGACAAGGAAGGCAAACGAGAAAGGGAGGGCGATGACAACGACGCTCCCAAAGCGAAGAAGATCAAGCTTTCCATGGGCAAGGCGGGCAATCCACCGGCGCTCGTGGCTCAGGAGTCGTCCGGCCCATGATGTGGCACTTCTCGCTTCACTTCTGAGTCGCAGCAGTCACACAGCTCGCTGGAGCTGTCACGCACAACGCAGTGGATCCTTGTCGCGGCAGTGAGTCCCAGCGGAGTTTTTAGCATTGTTAGGAGTTTTCGGTATACCAAGGAACAGAGAGCCAGGCTAGCATATCATCTTCAGGGCAAAGGGAAATCCGCGTCGTCGTCAAGACAGCGCGCGATGAAAGGCGTTTCACGGGGAATCAACCACTTCTCTTTTTCTTTGCTTTGACACGGGAAGGAAAGGAAAGGCGCTTTTCTGTTCGCTTTGTTTGTTTTGTATTGTTTCTTGTCTGTGGCTAGCTGGCGCATGTGTTCGATACAACTTGTCTATGTACTTATGAGGGCACATGCCGGCATGCCTGTTCGTCTGTCTGGAGATGGCGGCTGGAAGAAAGACGAACAAGGCGGATGGATTGGTGTGTAGAATACTGTTATTATCGTGGCGAGTACTCGGACGAGCGAAAAGCCGCGGCAGATGGCCTTTGAATGCGTCTACACAATGTCCCAAGTCATGTCAAGTCAAGTCCGACGAACCAGCAAATCGGGCTGGCGGGCCGCCCTAGCTTAGAGAGTGTTCCACACTCCTTCTTTCGCTTGCATGGAATTTTCCTATGTGGGTCCACACACCGCATCGCAATCTACCCTACACAAGTGCGCAAATGTGTGCAGTATATATAACATACCCGTCGAAAACCTCTATCTGAAATTCGACAATGGTTCGGTGGTGTAGTTGGTTATCACATCTGTCTAACACGGCAAATATCTCTCGCTTAGGAGACTTTGCCTGGTGCACAGAAGGTCTCGAGTTCAAACCTCGACTGAATCATTATTTTCTCAGCGGAATCTTTTTGGTTGGGTGCAGGTTTTTTTTGGGGGGTGGAGTGGGGTGGAGAGGCGTGGGGTGGTCTGGGTTCATCACATTGGTATACTTTTGTAGCGCCACTAGATAGGAGGGATTTTCACATGATGGAAATCGTAATGCGTAGACGGTGATGGCTGGTGGATACCTTGCAATTTGCATAAAGAAAGAGGGTAGCGCCCGCAAGCGATCATGTTGTTCTCTAAGCTCCTAGCGACCAGCGTTCTCTATCCTGTGTTGTCGTGAATGAGAGAGGAGTCCAACTGCATGTGCCCAATATCTAAACGCGTATCACTGAACCAAGACACATACACACGCATATCTCAGCACAACATCTCGATGATGATTCCGCGTATACATAAGAATCACGAAACCCCCTCAGGCTTCCCACGCCATACCATTCATTAACCGTACTAACAAGCATATCCCCAACCAAGCGATACTCGCCGCACCCAGGACAAATACCCCCTCCAACCAAGCAACTCTGCTCACCGTCCTCCTCACTTGCATGCACGTGCGGCCCCATGATAACATCTGTGCGCCTGGAACGAATGATCACGGCGTTATTGGCACAGCATCGATGTAGAGGCATACAAGCCTAACATGCGGTTGCAGATAAGCGTAAGACTCAGCTTTCTTTCTGGCGGCAAGAGCAATCTTATTTGACATGCTCGATCGTCGTATGCGAAGCAACGACACGTGGGCAAAAGTCGAGAGCAGTATTTCACTATGTATATATTGTCGTACATTGGGCAGACACGGTTCCAGCAAGAGTTTCCGAGTAGATTGGAAAGCCACGGAGCATGTAGTAGTTGAGGCTGCAGGAACTCGATTTGAGGCGAAAAGGTCGCGCCTGTGATTCGCCATCTCAGATGCATGCAGCGGGAGTGTGGTGGCCAAGCGGTCTTTCACCCCACCAAGTACCTGGTGCACCAAGAACCTAGCACCAAGTGTTCAGAAGATGAGCTTCTACTCAATCAGACAGAACAGGCGGAGGGAAGACTGCACACAGTAGGCATCCAGCAGAGCGTGGCGACCTCTCATCAATCGATTGGATTATCAGCGGTTGCTGAACTAAGAAACCGCCAAGATTGCACATATCTCTGCGTGGGGATCATTTTCAGTTTTTTCGAATCCGACAAGCTTCTGGCGGACAGAGATCAGTGTGGTCAATGGCACGATGCTCCAGCCGCTCCGCATTGTATCAGACAGTCTGTTCAACAAAAGCTGGCAGCAAGAGGTCTCATTGAGCATAACTGAATGTACTAGATCAGGTTTTTAGGGCGACTGGATAATTATCCCACAGTTCGAACGACAGTCTGTTAGGGATAGAGGCTGGTATTCCGAACATTGAGCTTTGAGTGATGGGAGGGTAGAAAATGGGTCTGAGCGGCACGTGCTCACGCCAAGACGCGAGAATGCGAATTAAGCGAGTGTGCGAGGCCCACCACAACTGCCCTTCGAATTTCGAACCTCTCAACTCCCTTCGACAAGCTTAACCCCACGACAACCGCAGTTTGCGACGAGAGGCACACACAGGTATGTGAGGACCAATCTGATGGACCTGAGCTAGTACTATCGTCTACCTCCCGGAACTCCTTGTCGTCGCCTATGCAATATGCTCGACGCTTTGCTACCTCGCGGACACCGCTCGCAATCGATACGCGCCCATTGCGCTTAATATTGCGTCCACACGCAATCGCGAGCGAGGCAAGGAGGCTTCAACGGCGAGTCTTTGGGGCTGAGGCGTGTGCACAATATTGGAATGCAAGAACAGAAGCTGACATGGATGTGGTAGCAGTCTCTTGAAAAACCGCAATCATGGGGTATCTTCCTCGCCCATCTCCCTCCTATACCACAGTCGCTGACGCTTTGCAGTATCTCCCGCGACTCCCGTCACAAGCGCTCCGCCACCGGTGCAAAGAGGGCATACTACCGCAAGAAGAGGTATGCATAACCCGATCGCTTCTATAGTCATGTCTGACATGACTTAGGGCTTTCGAGAAGGGTCGCCAACCCGCCAATACTCGTATTGGCGCTAAGCGTATCCATCTTGTCCGCACTCGCGGCGGCAACCGCAAGTTCCGCGCTCTGCGTCTCGACTCCGGCAACTTTTCATGGGGATCTGAAGGCATTGCCAAGAAGACCCGTGTGATCGGTGTCGTGTACCACCCGTCCAACAACGAGCTCGTCCGCACCAACACCCTCACCAAGGCCGCCGTCGTCCAAATCGATGCCGCTCCCTTCCGTCTGTGGTTCGAGGCCCACTACGGCCAGTCTCTCGGTCGCCGGAGGCAGGTCAAGGCTGGCGAGAAGGAGGAGGACAAGAAGAAGTCCAACAGCATCCAGAAGAAGCAGGCCGAGCGCCTCAAGGCTTCCGGAAAGGCTGAGAACGCCCTCGAGAAGCAGTTCGAGTCTGGTCGTCTCTTCGCCGTCGTTGCGTCCCGGCCCGGCCAGAGCGGTCGCGTCGATGGTTACGTCTTGGAGGGTGAGGAGCTCGCTTTCTACCAGCGTCTCCTAAGGAAGTAAAGGAGGGGGTTTTGAGTGATTATTCGGTGCATTTCTCCGGTCAAAATGGGCGTTCATTCATGTATCTGATCTGCATAGTCAGTAGCAGGAATGGACTGGCATCAGCATGCCACTTCTAGATACCATGAGGCTATGAATTATGGGTTCTCGAGATTCATGTGGTGTACTATAACATGTCGCTGAAACCTTGTTACGGTGGACCAATTGACATTTTCTTGAAGTCTGCCCACAATCACTTTGTTTACAGCAGTTGCAAGTATCATATTGCTCTTGATTGAGCCGAGAATGCTCACTGGCTGTGATTGCCTTAGACTCATCGCCGCCCTAAGTCCATGGTCCAACTATCTACCAATCAAGATACGCAATTCAGCAACCTGATGAGCGCCTGCGAATAGATCGCGCCACTGCATCCCGTACGATAGGTGCTGTGAAAAGTATAGTGTATGTAGCCGGTATCTGTGATAAGTTCTCGATGCAGTTGCGATCCACCACCTGTCCTCCAATACTCCCTGTGGCGCCGGCGTGTAAGAGCGCCGTGTCGTCAAAAGCAATTCCGAATTAAACATCGATATTCGAAAGCACTATATGGTTGTGATGCACCTTTCAGCGAGTAAGGCTTCGCCTGGTCAGGAACGAAGAACACACGACGTGCGACATATCCTTCATCAAAGACGCTCATGCCATGATCCGTCGAAGCACATGTTTTGTAGACAGCTGTGTCGCCCAAATAACCTGATTAGCCATAATCAAGCATTGCCCTTCTTGAGTAATTGAAAAGCTTCAGGTAGACCACACCGCAACGCCACACGCATGAGGCGCTCCTCCGCAGCTATATCGACACCATTATCGAGATCGGCGGTAACGCCATCAGCCATACGGATGTTGTTCGGATCCACATTGCGATCAAAGTCGACGAAATCGTCATAGCGATCGCCATCGAAGAGAACGCGCAGATGAACCCAAGACGGGATGTTGCTAGGGCACTGTGCAGACCCCAAAAGTTCGTCCTTCCAGAAGACGTGGAGACGCTCGACATACGCCAACCATTGTTCATTCTCACGCAGCGTGATCTGCTTGCCGAAGCCCTTCCTAGCGCACTCCATCTCCAAAATGATTGTGAACGTCTTGAGGCCGCGATAAGCGTGCTTGAGGAGCCCGAAGCCACCTTTCACCAGCCATCTAAAGCAATAGAAGCTTCGGACACGGACGTTCAGCTTCTGGACTAGCTGTTGGTAGCCGCGGGGAAACAAGCGAATTTTGAAGTTGACCGGCGGGCTGAGCTCTGTGCTTGGACACGGGATCTCGAATTTGTTGCCAGTGTACATGGCCATCTTAGCTTCTTTGTGTATCTGCTTGGAGACACGCAGAATGGCTACGTTTGTGCTGCGAAAGCGAGAGAAGCGGAACTTGTAGCCATTCACGGTGAGCGAAGCGAGCGCGTAGGCGATTCCGGGAAGAAGCTCACGGCGCTCCGCATACAGATAAGCGCGTTTCTCTTCGTGGTAGGCCGTATGCTTCTGGCGGACGCAGATCAACGCTGGGACAACGAGCAGTAGTTCGTATATTTGCCTGCGAATCTTTAGGGGTAGCTTCATGAATGGGAAACCTTCAAAAGGACATGAAGCCTCTAATGCCAATACAGGACTGCCCGAGGTGGTCTGCGAACTGATCAGCACACGGTTCTGACAAAAGAGGTCGAAACGTAGTAGGAGGCGAGCTTGACTTACTTCGTCGGAGCTTCTGTCTGAAGAAGTGGGATCATAATTGTCATGGAGGTAGAGAGACTCTGGAAAGTTCTCTGCCAAATTGTCGAGCTCGCTCTTCAGGTTCCAGGGAAGGCGTTTGGGGGCAGGCTGACTGATCTCGTCCAGAAAGTGGACTCGCTTCTTGGACTCTCCTGTGCGTGGCGGCGTGAGAAGCTGATGATTTCCTGCAGCTGATTGCGTCGGAGGCGTGGCTGGTCTCTCTGCCATGATCGCCATCTTGCTGGTCGATGAAGACCTTTCTTGGCGAAGGGCTGAAAGGAGAAGCAGAGAATAGAGGAGATATAGGAGCTCCAAGAACGAGAGCTATATCCTTTGTTGTCAAGTGAAGGTGAAGACAAATCCATTACTCACTTCGCGACCTTGAGCGGTGTTTGATGGTCCCTCTAGGACATGTGAACACTGTCGAACCACTCACGGTGAAGGGGAAAAGCTTGCACAACAACGATGCACCCGCTTCATGCTCGATGGGAGAGGCACCACGGTCGAGCCCGGACATTCTGATGATGGGGTATCTATTGAGAAGACTAGGAACAATACCTGCGTAGATGTACAACTAATGGCCAGCCAAAAGCTAAGTGGTGGTCCTGTGTGATTCAAAAGGCTCATGCATTCGACCATTGCCTGCTTCAGAGATGCTGTACACCTTTTGCGTCAACGAAGAATCTACAGTTCCATCAGCATCAACACCCCTCACTTCAGCGAATCAAGAATCACTTTAGCTGCCACAGAAGACTGGGCAAAGCCGAGACGTGGTCGCGGTCACATCGTCGTCAAGCTCTCTCTCCCACTAACCCTAATCGGCGCCTAGCGTCTCCGACGCGGAGACCTGGCAGCGAAACCTCACCTTACGATCACACAGCCATCAAACCGGCAGCCATCCTAACACCCGCCTTCCATCTCCGCTCTCGCCAACACAATGTTCTCCACCCGGGCCATGACCAGCGCCCTCCGGGCCAGCGCCCCTCGCGCGCCCCTCGCTGCCCGCGTCGCCGCAAATCGAAGCTACGCAGCTGCCGCAGCACCGAGCAGCCAAAACACCAAGCCGCCCGTTGCGCTCTTCGGCATCGACGGCACCTACGCGAGTGCTCTGGTACGCATTACCCTGCCCCAATTGCCCGTGTCCATGATGGATGCGGCAATGCAATGGCTCTCAATGGCACGCAGGACAAAAGGCTAACAGGCATTTTTTTGCACGCACTATAGTACACCGCCGCTGCAAAGACTTCGGCGCTCGACTCCACAGCCAAATCGCTCGACCAGCTCGCCAGCGTTTTCAAAAAGGACGCCAAACTGAACACGCTCCTTGGTGCACCAACCCTGTCCGTCTCGGACAAGCAGCAGATTGTCGCTGAGCTCCAGAAGCACATTGGCAATGCTGAAAAGGAGGGCATCGTCAAGAATCTGCTCGAGACGCTGGCGAACAACAACAGGCTCGGTGCGCTGGAGGGCGTTGTGGAGAAGTTCGGTGCTCTGATGAGTGCTTACAGAGGGGAGGTCGAGCTCGTGGTCACCAGTGCTGCGGTACGTACATATTGTGGCTGGAAGTTACGACAACGCGATTCTCCTGGGTGGAATTATAGAACATGGAGTTCTTTTTAGCAAAGTGCTCAACTAACGGTACACAGCCCCTCGACAACCGCACCCTTAGCCGCCTTGAATCCGCCGTCAGCAAGTCCCAATACATCTCGCAAGGCCAGAAGCTCAAAGTCGTTCCCAAGGCCAACCCCGAGATCCGCGGCGGGCTCATCGTCGAGATCGGCGACCGCACCATCGATCTCTCCGTCTCCGCCAAGATGGCCAAGATGAACAAGCTGCTCAAGGACACTTTGTAAATATAAGACGCCAGGCAGCGTGGCGCTCTCCTTGCATGCACATGTAGCGGTTTGAACAAGGACCCTTTGTATTCTAGTTAGACGGAATGCGGAAAACTGATCTATTTTGTACAAGTTGCATTCAAGTTCCATTATAACGCAACAAAGTGCATTATGCTTTTGTGCTCTTACGAGCTTCCGCTGCATCGTCTTGACTGGACTTCGGTCACGAATTCAGACTGATGCCCAAGATGCCATGAAGTCTGAATGGATGCACACATCTGGCGCTCCCCCTTGCCGATTGCGGTTGGTTCCCCACAAGGCGTACCTACTTCGAGTGATCGACTTGGTAATTCCTTCGCAACTACAAACTTGCTCCTGGCGACACGACGCTCCTCATGCGGGCTTCAATACTTTACTATTACCTCGAACCATTGCAT
>QQTW01003401.1_pt1 | contig 11748 bp, 14 predicted proteins | sample 1904831 | NCBI WGS metagenome assembly QQTW01 (sample SAMN09435610, study PRJNA476489) | Subsurface metagenome, whole genome shotgun sequencing project. | reverse complement strand
ATTCCCTCTACCTAATACTATAAAGCTTGCAGACCGAGAGCAAACGCGCAGTACACATTTTCAGCCATCCCACCATTTTCACAGGACATGATTAAGGGATTGTCAGGGATCCGTAGTTATATCCTTCATTCTCAGCCCGGAAGCTGATAGTAATTAGAATTGCGTTTAGAAGGCTTTCTAAAGTGAAACAACAAGCGTTTGCGTAGCCCCTTGGATTGGCTGAGTACAACCTGCTTCTCTGATAGGCTGCAGGATGACAGACTAGCCATTTCATCCATCATTTGACGATTGGCGTCCTGTGAAGTCGGTATGATATGTTGAGGATCTGGCTCCGCATGCGGTGGGGTTCCCAAGTCGATGGGCTTCTCAGACCTCTGAGAGGACCGGGCTGCGGTATGCACTCGGAGCAAGCTCCAACCAGAAGATAGCACTCTGCTGCATAATCGTTCGAAATGGAAGGGAAAGCCTGTTCCGTGGTTGACAGAATCGCGGACAGGTCTATTCGAACAGTCCTCTGGCGGTGGATTCAAAACAACTGCATTGCTATTGACATCGCTGCGATGATGGTGATGCTTCTGGGTGTGTCTAATGAGTGGACCGAGTTGAAGTAACTGCTGTGGAGTGTATACTATTTTGAAACAAGTTGTATCGGGCTCATCTTCATGCCATGGAGGGCCAGGGCCCTCGACTTCGGTGACAAACTTAGCGTACAGATGCTGCGAATCGTGTCTGCGTCTTACCTCCACCCTAGTTGCAGGTATTGGTAATTGGCACCATAGACATATTTGCCGGGTTGCATATTCACCGTCCAACTCTTTTGCACAACCTCGACGGTAGCACCTGTTGATCTTTGAGTGCATGTCGACTCTGTGATCTTTCTTACATTGTAGGCAGAGCCAACCATCATTCGCGCTGCAGCTGCAAGTATCTCCTTGCCTGAGAGTCGCCACGTTGTCGAAGATATCCCACTCACTACGGCGCTCGGAGTGACTGCTAGAGCAAGGCCAGCACTCAACGCATAAAGGCCGGTGTCTATATTGGAAGCTGGCTTCATTCTTTCGGAAAGAATTCTTGATCACACATCCCTCGCAAACCGGCATGAAGCACAACGTACACGCTCGTACGGTCGTCCCTTTGGTATGCTGCGGTTCGGAGCATCTCAACTCGCATCCAATATTGAGTTCCAGACCAGGATCTGTTTGGTATGGACCAATATCCATGTCTAACCCTGCATCTGCTTGACCCATGCCACCAGACTACTTCTTTGATCTTAAATGCCAGAGGACTGTAATCGTCACAAACAAAAGGTCAGATCCATAAGAAATGGAGCTTTGACGGTTGCTGTAACAATGGGATGATTGACAGATGCTTCAAGCTTCACGGCATGCTGACGCATTGATGGCCTAATTTTAAACGCAACTGTCTCAAGCAAAGACGAGAAAGCATTTGCGATCGAAACGTTTATCTGGTGTAGAAGTGCTTCAGCCTTGATTGTAGCTTGATTCCATAAGCTCGCAAGCCACACTCATAAGCACCATAGTAAGCATATATCACCAAGCAGACATTGCCATTTATGACTGCATGGAGACTTGAGCCTCATCAAGCACAGAAGTTCTGAATAAGGTAGCAATGGCCCTCGTACATGGAAGATTGTCTGGTTTCCCCGTGCACCTGCAGCCCTACCGGAAGTATCCGCCGCTAGTACATAGTGGCTACCTTAACTAAAGACCTTTCCAAACTGGTGTCCTTCAATCTGTGTACAACCGACCTCAAGACCCATTCCCGCGCGTTGAGACCGAGACTCGAAGGGGCTCTCCTCTACCCTGGCTTTATAGGCTCTTTGGCGCTCTTGGGAGCTTTGTTCCGGCCAATTCGCAGATCGAGGTTTGATATGATAGCAGGCAAATACTACAACGCGTCTCTGCTGTCATGTCTCTACAGCCCTATGTCAACAGTATGTTGCCTCACTTTTGATTCTTTATGCTCCTTTGCTCTTTGAATCTTGACCTACTGACTCTGATTCACATAGAAAAGGTCCTCGTTCTAACGGCCGACGGCCGCACCCTTACAGGCATCCTTCTATCTTGCGATCAACTCACCAACCTTGTACTTAGCCAAACAATTGAACGAGTCATAAGACCTCCGGATGATCCGGACCCAAGCGCTCAAGTCAGTCATGGCTTATATCTGATACGGGGCGAGAACGTCACACTATGTGGTCTGGTCGATGAAGAGCTGGATGCAAGCATCAATTGGGAGCAAGTTCGAGGAAGTGTTATACGGGGTGTGAAGCACTCATGACGTGGTGTGGGAGCTCAAGCAAACCCGAGGACGACGGTAGTGCGTGCATCAACGATCACATATTGGAGATCACAGCTAGAGGTGGCCAAGAGCTTCAGCAACCCGGGAGCTAGCAGAATTTCGTGCCAACGACGGTGTAGGCTGACATGCAACCAATCAAACACGACCAACCCTACAGTATGTCTTTGTCATGGCCACAGACCCAACAATGTGTGATAATAATGTCACATTACGCAGAGTATGACTGGACACTGTTTGTCCGGGGCTTATCAGAAATTCTCGGTAATCTTCGAATCTGAGAAGAAGGACGGGAAGACGACATGTTTGGATACTTTAAAAGAGATATGGCAAAGGTTTGTATGGTCGTGGTCGTAGTCGCCATACTTGCTGCTGGGGCGTGGGGCATGTTGCGTTGTCTGCAAGTTTGCTGAATGTGAAGCTTCTGCATATAAATTCAAGTCTGCCAATCCTGTCGAACATGAATACACGCTTCGCTATTGTGCTTCAATATATATCTTCTCAATAGTTCTAACAGCGTGTTCACCGGGAAGCGATGCTAGCGGTTAATCCGTTTGATTGTTTCACTGTCGGCGGTGCTGACTATCTGCATTGGGTGCAGTGAAGTACTGAACTATTCCGTTCTCTGCCTAATGATCGACTGATGATTCAAGGGCACTCTAGACCTTGATTCATTGGCAATGCTTCATTCATCTTCAACAGCCACGCTCAATTATACATACTTCACGCAGCCTCCGTGGGCTCGACAGTGGGCATATAACTCTCTCCATCGCTATTCTTCGACCTACTATTCTAGATTCTAACACTGCAACTCTCTACCACTACATCGATCCCTTAGCTCAGAGGCTCCTTGTTTACTCCATACCAGTAACAACGCTCGCCAATAGCAGTTATTCTGTCAGATGCCCTTCCTACCATTTGCTCCCAGAGAATGTCTACTTCCACTGTGGCTCGGTGGTCTGTCAGTGGTGAGGAGTTCCGCCGGAGTCAACGCGATTATGTGTTCCCCGGCGAATTTGTTACTGTGGTTCAGGCCAACCTACGTACTTCGGATTTCCGAGTTCAAGATGAGTTGCCCTGGGGATACCACGAATTTGCTCTTGGCAATTGCTGCTATGAATGCGCTACGCCTGGAGCGCTAGTCTATGCGGACGTCACCGGCACCGCTGAGCACAAGAAGCTCACCAAGCAGAACCAAGCTAAAGACAAGCTGTCGCCAGATGAGCAAGAGGCGGTCAAGCAGAAAGAGCGTCTGCTGAGAAAGAAAATGCTTCCAGCCTTCAAAGCCAAATGGCCACAATTTGCTCCGGAGTCGTCGAAGGAAGAGGACACCACTAACGATCGAAACGCCCATGATAAGAGGCTGATGCATATGATTAGGAGCGAGGGTGCTTACCTTCACCGTGACAGCGTGGAATTTATTCTCTGTTGCCGGTCAGTTGAAGAAAGGGCAGCTATCCTAAACCTTTAAAGTGGCGAAGGTCATGTCAAGCACCCACGGCCACTGATAATGCTCCTCGCCATGTTCGATGAGGCCAAAGCCAATCGCTGCGGTGAGAGTTCTGGATATGTCATTGCGTATGATTTCATCGGCAACAAGATCATCATCAAGCATTGGAGGTCTTCACCAGCCCAGCGCCCGCTAGAGGACGCATGGTTCAAGGCACCCCCGAATGATGGAGTGTCGTGGATAGGTAGCCCAAAGGATCTATCCAACAGAATTATAACCCGCCACGGTTTGAATAAGGAAAGCTCGAAATATGGGTATGCCTTGGTGACCCGCTTCTTGGCTGGCCGTTGGCTACTCGAGCACTTCGGCCCGTTGGCCTTGCCTCAGGTGTAGATGAGCTGCGACCCGGAGAAGTGGATCGTGAAGAAATCCGGCAGCATCCACAACGCCAAGCTCTCAAGACTGCCCTCAAAGCCTATGACGTGGAGCTAGAGGCACTCGACTTCCCAGGCGTAAAGCGAGATGAAGAGGGGAACAAGGTTGAAACCAACTACAGGGAAGCGGACGGCGCAGAGAGTTCCATGAACGCACGGTCAGTGTACATGGACATCTTAAATTACCTCGAGGGTGGGGAGGTAGAACTACAAGAGACGGCGGCTCACGAGCGGCAGGGAGGGCACAAGAAAGGGGCAGACAACTTGGCAAAATTCTATGATGGCATTATTAAGACGGCTAAAATCCTCTTCGACAATCCTGAGGCAGATTTCCACTTTTCAGGTGGTGCGGACAGCATGCGGCTTGAAAGTGAATCTCTTATTTTTGTAGTGTTTCAAACTTCTAATGAGCTCGATTCTGGCAGTAATTCATAAAACACAATATCATCACCATACTTAGGATCTTTGCGCGAATGTGAGCTGGATAAATCTGTATGAAGGCCACTTGTTTTGTTTATGTAAGCTCCTTGTGGGCTTGGTATGAGGTAAGCACATAGGTGACGTACATATTCACATATAGCAATTGTTGACCTATACTCGTGCCCTTTGAACACTTCATCATTATGGGTTCTCGAAACCGGGTCATTATAGACACTGACCCAGTTCGTCTTCACTGCGCAACCCCCGGCGGACCCTAGCCGAGCTAATCAAAACAGGGCGTTGATGATACACTTGCCCTACTGCTGGCTCTCAGTGCTAAACCAGAAGACATAGAAATTCTGTTACTGTCCATAACCTTCGGGAATGTAGAAATTCAAAAGTCAGAAAAGACAACCTCCCCTGTCTCAATGTGTCAAATGTACGTCTTACTAATAATTGTCTCAGTTGTCTACGTAACGTTGTGTCCCTATTTCATGTCGTTGAAAAGGAGCTCAAATGGCGTCGGGATCATGGGCAGGCCAAGGGCTTCGAGACCATGAAGTCCTTTAAGCCTCTTGTCGCTGTTGGCGCAGAAGAACCTCTGGAAGATCAACTCATGATGGCCGATTACTTTCGTAGGCACCTGTCTTGAGTTATTAATAGCGAAGAATTTTTAACGCAGTCATTAACAGACGGTGTGGATGGTCTTGGGGGCATTCATTCAAGCGTACGCATTCCAACTCTGACTTCCATATACTGCCATCATCTAACAGCAACAGCATCCGCATCTCACTCCGTCAGAGACGTGGAAGAAGCTTTTTGAACCCCCACCAGCAAGCACTACGATTACCGAAGCTGCCGCGATTATAGACAGCGACCTCCCACACCCATGCCCATTCTTTAAACCCTCCCACGTACCCGCTCACCTTGAGATCCTCCGCCTTCTCCAAGAAAATCCTCCTGACACAATCACGATCGTTGCTATCGGCCCTCTAACGAATCTCGCCATCGCAGCAGCCACTGACCCTGAAACCTTTCTGCGAGTGAAAGAAGTTGTTGTCATGGGCGGTGCTATCTCCGTCCCGGGAAATATCACTCCTGCCGCCGAGTTCAACACGTACGCCGACTCCATCGCCGCGGCCCGCGTGTTCGCTCTAACTTCCCCATACCCATTATCCACCCTCCCACCTCCGGCTCCTACTTCAACGGATCCCCAACCTCTTTATCCAAGAAAGCTTTCCAGAACCCTCCGGCTCACCCTCATGCCCCTTGACATCACCACGCCTCATTTGCTCCACCGCTCAGCCTTTACATCGAAGGTCACACCCCTTATCGAATCCGGTTCCCCACTTGCGGAGTGGGTTTCCGCATTTGTGTCCTCGACTTTTCACAAAATCTCTACGCTCCACGAGCCTCCTGCCACCAACGGAGACATAGATGCAGTGCCGGACATCGCGCTGAATCTACATGACCCCCTGTGCATCTGGTACGTCCTCTCTCGTGAATCAGCGTGGAAATTCTCGCACAATGCTCCCGAAGACATCCGCATCGAAACTTCAGGCCAATGGACGCGTGGAATGTGTGTCATTGACCGGCGCGACAGACTGAAGCTTGGAGACAACATCGCTGGGGATGCTGAGGCCGGCCAGGAAGGCATCGAGCAGGGAACAGGAGGGGAACAACATGAGCCGGATTCTAAGAAAGGAGAATCACAGGCCGGCGACGATGGAGGCTGGTTGAATCCAGCTCGTGGAAATCGCATTTACAGAGTTGTTGGAAGTCCGAGTCCGGGCGTTGAGGGCTTTGGGATGGTGCTTCTAGAGCGAGTCTTTGGGTGAGACTTCACGGAAATGGGGCATCATTGATGAGCGAGAGTATGGCAAAGGAGGGCAAAGGGAAGAATGCAGAGGGTATTCATGTGTGGTGCCCGTGCTGTACATGGCAGGGCCAGCATCTTTTAGATTCAGTATAATGAGGATACAGTTCTAGGTCGTAAATGAACGCCGTGTTGTGTTTGCATCAGAGTACAGGAGATCTGAGGACGCAAAGTCGAACATCAGCATTGTAGCTGAGTGTATGGAAGTCCTCACTTATACATTCGGGCTGAAACACCTCGATTTAAGGAGTAATAATGACGGCAATTATTAACATCTCAGAACTACCTATAGTTATATCATCAAAATAACTAACCGTCCGGATTTGCAGGCGGTGTTTCAGCATCTTCCAAAGATGCAAACCCCCACTCAACCCTGCGTTCACCTTATGCCGCCGAGCTGTTATGGTATATGCGCCTTCAAGGAACAACAATCAAAGATACGAGCTATATATGCGCCGCAGCGCTGTTCCAGTAAACACGCCATTACCTCGACGTCGTAAGATTACACTTCTGTTGATGTACTCGTATTATCGTATCCATGCCTTAAGTTGCCCGTGGGGGGCACCCTATGGGCTCATCCGTTACTCGAGTATCACAGCACCGTACCTGTCTTCCTCGCTGTCCTTTTTAAATCTAGAACTGCTACGAACAATTCATGTATAGAGATCAATTGCTAGACCTCAAAAATCGCCATCGCATATATCACAATACTTTTCCGAGTTTCTCGGATCAGAAGTGACGAAGCTCTGCGGGAACGTCAGCGAAGACTAACCCCCGGATTTCGACGTTGGTTGCTACTCAAGAAGCTGGATAGAAAACTCTCGCTGGTCCGAGAGAAGCCTGGGCCATCGAACCCGACAGCATCCTCTTCGGCGGAGTATCGTGCTATTATAGAGATGAGAGCTATATAAGGATTTGGGGCACAAGTTCACAGCCAGGAATCTCGACTTCTTCCCGCCGATTCGAGCTCCACCAAGCGCAATTCGCTAATCCTGCACGGTTAACATTCTCTTCTCTTGGGACAGCCTGAACATAGAGGAGATCTTGCGACGTTTGCCCGGCGTGCACCACATCAGAAGAGCAGCGGGCATTATGCAAGTCCCATGCTAGTGCAGCATTACGAGGTTTTGCAGGACTCGAACCTGAACTGGGACCGTCGGAGAATATTGTGAATGATTGCACGAAATACTGCAGCCTTTTCACGGCGATTGGAACCATAGAGTGCTAGAAAAGGGCGCTTGGTGGCGCAAACCTTGGGTCTCGGTGAAGCGGCTGCTTTGATGCATATATATTTTCTATAACCCAAATTTTGGCAGTCCTTCCTTTTTCTCCGGCTTCAATATGTCTCTGTTGAAGGGCATTCAGTCCGCTGTCTTTTACTATCTTTCCTGCGCCCCCTGCACTAAGATTACTTCCCGTCGCAAACGCAAAGCAGAAGCTGCCCGCGCAAGGCAAGAAAAAGCGGCATTCGAAAAACAGAAGCCGGGTCTGTATGCTCATCCGTCGCCGTTTAGCACAAATATATACTGGCATGAGGAGATCTCCATGGGTCCTGGACCGCCGTTAAGAAAAGCGGGAAGAGACAGAGGCAGTAGAACCGGTAGTAGAAGGGAGTTGACCACCGGCGGGCAAGGGAGTAGCATGGGAAGTAGTGCCGATACAACAATCGTGGCAGACGGTGGGAGCCCGGACATGGACGATCTGGGATTCAGTAGGGAGGGTTGGAATACTCGAAGATATCAAAGGGTAGACGAAGAGCTCTGGGGCTACGATGCAAATGAGTACAGCGAAATCGGTGAAACAGATGGCTATCGCAGAGGCTCTTCAGTGGGATTGTCTGGGTTGAGCAGGGGAGGAACGACGTCCCATGCACGATACTACGTAGCGAGGAATCCTGCCGTCAACGATTTGCATCCGCCTGTAGTGAGCACACAACCTACACACAAATGTGAGACACGATGGATGCTGCAGCCACCACCAAGTGCAAAGATCATGGAAGGTAAGTTGGATGCAAGCAGGAGTAGGAGTGGAAGCGGAAACAGTAGCCGGAGAGGTGGGGAAGCTATAAGTTTGAGTAGACGTGTTGGAGAGCGATTGATGGAAGAGAAGGTCCGAAGAGGGGAGAGACCACCAACGACGGAGGCCTCGGATAGGTCTAGAGCAGAGTATCGAGAGTGGCTGGACAGTTCGCGAGAATCTAGTGGTCAGCCGCATGACAGAGATACAAGACGCTCTGTTGACTCCATTTCGTCTCGACGGAAGAATCGTCCGCCGCCCTCACTTGATCCGGTGGGGCTTACGCCTCCAGCACCAGCCTTAATCTTACCATTCCAAAGCCCTGTCTATACGGCCGACTCACAATCGCCTCCACATGGTATCAATATGCAAACAATATCATGTTCTTCCATCCAGCGGACCTCCAATATATCTGCGTTGCCTACGTTGGACCCTCCCCTCGCCTCGACATCCAGATCAGACATCACCGAGCCCATTTGCACTGTTTCGAACAGTACTGATTTCCAGCATGTGCTCCAGAAGCCCTCAGTACCCACCAGTATCCTCAACTCATTAACCCCTCAATTCAATTCACCTTCGCACGAACCACCCTTCAAGCCCAGAACGTCAACCTTAAGGGAAGAAGGCTCATTTCAACTGCCTGAGTGCGAGACCTGGTTTCCGTTGGGAGATTTCAGATTCCCAGCGCCAACATCAGCGGAGCCACGATCTCAGCAAGGAAATGTTTCTATAAGACCGGGACGAACCATGTCCATCTAAGTCCAGCCGTTTCGTTCTCGTGCGCAACTTTCTCACTCCTTTTTATCGCCTGACCTTTCTCTCTTTCACTCTCAAACGTGTATGGCCACCACCGCCTACAGCCTCACCTCCACTGAACATATCAACCCACACTCCGTCTTTGCTGAAAGACACGATAACGGCTAGCCTAGCGCTTCTGCAGTCATTCTTTCCCACTTCCTGCCACGTCATTGCGTTTAGCGTTTACATTCTTACGCAGGGGCCGTTATTTGCACTCTCGAATGTGCATCATCAATTCTATCAATGTCACTTGTACATATACTCTATCTTGGTCTATTTCGGTTTGAAGTGCTTCTTGGACAGTACAAGCCCAGTTTTGCTTTATACATCTGCAGGAGTAGGATTGCAATCATCACATATTTTCTTTCTGAATGATGGCTCTGAAAACATATTCGCTAGACGATCTGTTCATCCAATATGTGGGACGAAGAGACACTATAGGGAGGGAGTCCAGCTGTTGACGTTCGACTAGCTGCAACATTTTGTTTGTTTACAAGGAATGAAATCATCTCATATCAGACTCTTCAGACGTGCGATCTTTATTGTAAGTCGCAATTTCGATATCAATCTCATTAGTTTGGTTTTGTAGCATCGGGCACTAAACCAAAAAGAGGTAAGACATGTTCCCAGCCCAGCGATTTGACGCAGGTCCGAGCAAAGGCGTATGGAGCAGAACATGAACCTCTAAAAAATGGCGGTTGAATCACTGTCCTGCAGGCTTCAAGTCAAATCACAAGATCGGGGATTGCCATGATGACTATGCGTAGAGTATAGACTCGGTTTTCATATCAGCACCAACTAAGTTACAAATTCCGTGATGGTCTTCAAAGAGTTCCGTGTGGCTGATGATGTGGCGCGAGCAGTCTTGGCGCACTTTAAGTCGACGTAACATTTAAGTTAACTTTAGGATCCCATCCCCTGGAACCAGTAGTTCCTCAATGGGTGGCTTCTTGCTGTGTGAATTCCTTCCTCCACGAACACGATCACGACTCTCTTTCAACTTCTGAAAATACCCTGAACACAAGGCAGGACCATCTTTGCGAAGTCTTGTTCCTCTTATGCCTTCCACAATCGGACGTTAGAGCTCCTGCCAGATTTGGTAGGCGCTCCGGAGCTCTAAAATCGACGCTGCCTCCACTTCACTTCTCAACACAACAACAAACCATAACAAAACAACACATTGACCGTCACCATACATCACTTCTTCTCGACATCTCTGATCTCTCCAACACCACAATCATACATCCACACATATTCTTGAATCATTCCTCGTGCGCCCACGGGCACACCTCCGTCCCTTGCGTCGCAAAGCTTCAAGGTCATCAGTGACCCTTCAGTCCGCCACGATACACCTCGGCTTTTCAGAGAGACGACACGTATCGAAGTACCGCTCAATCTCCCACTCTTCAGAAGATCATTGCGAGTATAGCCTCAAGGCCTCGGCCTGTTTTTAGTTCAGCTTCGATCCTCACCTCTCGCGCAGAGAGCTCCTCAGGAGGACTAGGACAGTTCTATCAAACTGAATGCACAAGTCTTCCATTCAGACCAATTGTTGACTGAAAGACAACAAAAGTATGTGAACCCGCCTATGCTTCCGTCTTTAGTTAGTATTATCTAATATCTGAACAGTTTTCTTAGCAGTTATGAAGCCTTGGCAGTCATGGCTCGTTGTCCTCCTAGCTGGATTGGCGATCTACTCGTACTATAGCGATCCAAAAAAGCTTGTGGAAAAGCTCTGGAGGGCAATTTTTTCCTCGGAGGACGTTCAGTCCTGTAGTGCGGGCCCACAGGGCACCAAAAAGGCCAAGCAACGCCGTTCCTCCGATTCTAGCGTGCCCGATGTCAGTGGCAGTGATATACCAATGGCCCCTTCAGCTCTGCCTCCAGATACACAGGCAAATACCAAAAAGCCCAATAGGAGGCGCAAGACAGGAAAGAAGCCACCAGAGCCTGTCGTCATTAGCTCTGCGGTAGAAACCGTAGGACTCGGTGGAAACCCTTCCGATGGAGTTAAAGGAATCAGTGAGGGCATGAATAACGAGGAGCTGGCAAAGCAGCTCTCAAGCTTGCAGAGTGGGACCTCCTTAGCGCCTCCAGCTCCGGCCGGCTCTAAGAAAAAGAACCGGAAGAAAAACAAGAAGTCACGCGTCAAGGGGAATACCGTCAACACTACGGACTCACAAAACACGTCTAACTTCCAGGTCACTTCCACCGACTCATCGACCGCCGGCATGGACGCCGACGATGACCTCTCGCCGACCAATTCTCCTGCCTTTGAGGCTACGGGAACCGAAAAGAGCTCAACCCATGGTGATATCAGCGACATGCTTGAAGCACCAGCCGCCGGACCATCTGTGCTGCGTTTGACCGATGGAAACCAAACGTACCAAGCAAAGAAACCTCAACACCAAAAGACCCTTCCGGTGCAGGAGACG
>QQTW01003399.1_pt1 | contig 11750 bp, 9 predicted proteins | sample 1904831 | NCBI WGS metagenome assembly QQTW01 (sample SAMN09435610, study PRJNA476489) | Subsurface metagenome, whole genome shotgun sequencing project. | reverse complement strand
GGATCTACCCACGGCCGCTGATAGATCTCGGATAGCTGGAACGAGAGGTCGGACAGAAAAGTCTGCTCTACCTGAAGCTGTAGATGGAGTTAGTATCATCCCGCAGTTGTAGCTTCTGAAGGCTGACCTTGCAATTCAGTTTGATTTCAGCAATGATAACAGAATCACGGATGACACGGTCTTTCGCAGTATTATGAGGCTCACGATAGGCAAAAACCTCGCCGTAGTATTGGCCGCGCTTCTTGGACAGCTGCTGGCGACCCCAGGTAGTCGCTAGATTTGGGGCCGTGGGTAGATCCCTCACTAGTATCTTGCTAGAAGAGCGCACATAGTTCTCGTTCGTTATTTCCGGAGGAGTAGAAGCCGCTCTTTGAGACTCGGTAATGGTGTTCTGGGCAGGCAATAACCTCATTTCCGCGGCCCTAGGAGGTGTTGGGAAAATATCAGATATACACAGGTTGTGGCTGCCTTGCGGCGAACTGGAGTCAAGATCGCAAGCTGGCGTAGTCTGTTCCGTTGTTGAGGCCATTGTGCATAATCCCAGGCATACGAATTCGAAGAAAATAACCGTTCGTACGGGAGACAACAGTCGGTCAACAAGCCAGACGAAGCAATCGACTTTCGGGTCTATCGGAGGACCTAGGCATGAGGGTGGAGTGCTAAAATGTAAGAGGAAAAGATGCAGAGAGAATATTACTGCCTAAGCCAGAAGAAGACCAGAAGTGATCCAAAAAGAAGTAGGAAAAGGGATTCCGGGCGTCGGCTAGGATTCTTTGTTCGGTCTGTGATCAATGGTGGCGATTGGAGAGAGAAGGATGCTAGATACTGTACAGAAACCATGGCGAACCCATTTGCGCCTTCCATGTTGTATAGCTCCACAGAATGTTCCTTCCCACCACGCGGCCACAATGACTCACCTTGAAGGATAGTAGAGACAAGCCGGTGCAGCTAATCACAAAGCACAGATCGAATCTCAGCTTTTCATTAAACTTGTGTCAAGTTCGGGTTGCGGCCAATACCGAAGGCGACAAGCAAACGACGGTCGAGCAACTCTTGGCTTTTCACATGGGCAGTCGAGTCCATCCCCAGATTCAGAGGTACCACGGATTATAAAGGCGTCAAGCTGGCAGAATAAGCAATAGTGGGTTTGGTAGAGTCTGCGTCTGCTCGGCAAGCTTTCATCTTTCAGGGGCTTTCACGTGGAGATCGCGGCATGAAATAGTGATGGTCAGAATGTACCAAGGGGACATGTAGGGAGCTGGGACTCTTCTACACTGCCCGTGCGGTCTTAGGTTCTGTTGCTCGCTCGGTGTTCTCACTGAGGCTGCAGTAAATGGAGGGGTTAAGTAAGGCGTTGGAAGGTGGTGTACTCATGACTGGGCGAAGGAAGACTAAGGCGAATTATTGTTTGTTAGATAAAGTAGGACATTCGGAACTCCATTTACTATGTAATCTGCTGTCTCGGATCCACATGGATGTTGCAGGTAAACATTAGTATTATAGTAGTAAGTAGTAATGAATCTAATGATTGACGTCAGCAAATCCCTTGAGTCTTGACGTCGTTATGAAGCTGCACCCGCACCCGCACCCGCTGATGCCGCACCCTGATTCACCCACCACGGCATTTTTGACGCTTATATTGTACACTACGAAATCGGCCTGCACCTGAAATACAATCCAAATTCCTACCGCTTTCACAATTTGTGAGACAACTGCAAGCAACGAATCGACATCGGCATGAATCGCCTGACTCTCATTAGCAGGCCCACGAATTTCAACAACATCATCAGAACCTGGAAACCTCGAACTTATCAGATTGCAAGTATGTTGCTGGATCTGGAACCCCACCCCACGCCTGCAATTGCTCAACTGATTTTTGTGCTTCAGACATGAGTGACAAGAGCAGTCTCGATAAGCAGCAAGGCTCCGTTGGGAGTGCCTTCAAAGGTACAATTAGTCTATCTTCGAGATGCAAGTAGGCTTTCTGACGTGTATAAAGCGGATGGCTCAGTCGGAGGTACAGCCCAGAAAGTTGGCGGCCCTTTCGATAAGGAGGGTGCGGTTGGCAAGCAATTCACCGAAGGTGGCGCAGTTGGAGGAACAGCTCAAAGTGCAGCAGAGACAGCGCAAGGAGAGAAGCCTAGTGCTTTTGATGCTCAGGGAATGATTGGGAAGCAGTTCACGAGTAAGCATTCAATCATCTTTGTTTCCATTATCGCTGACACTGCTCAATCCAGCCGACGGAGCGATAGGAGGGGTGGCACAGAAGATGGGCGGCCCATTTGACAAGGACGGCGCGATCGGAAAACAATTTAAACCAGATGGTGCACTTGGTGGCACGGTTCAGCAGAATTTGGGCGACAAGAAGTGATGGGTTTCGAGTCCTGAGACCAGAGGGTTCGATATTGGGTTGATTTTCCACGATTGCAGCCTGTAACTGACTACCAACCCTGCTCTCTGCAATGCACTACGTCCTCGGTCATCCAGTTGTAGTACTCCAATATTTTAATGCCACTGTTTCCCTTGTCTCCTTGTTGGCATAGAACTCGGTAACTATTATTGTTTCCAGCGACAACAGAAGGGGGGCCTGGGTCACGTACTTAAGCCATCCTCAGCTGACCGCACTCACATGCCAAGGGTTTCATGTGACTACGCGTTCTGCACCATTTCAGGAACCGCCACGGTGTATTGTGGAGATGCGAGGTTGTGTGCAACAGAAGATTACCAATCAGAAGCATTTACGTTCACTGATTACGCTCTGCAAACCAGGTCTTCATGCCTTCTACATCCACGGCAGCAGTGACAAAACGAAAACGTTCTGCGTTCTCTTCTCCACGACCCAAAACGTCAAAGGCCGCTAGAAATGGAGCTCCTGGACGTAGCACAAACGGCGGTGCATCATCATCGAAACAATCTAAACAAAATCCACCAACTTCGTCCACACCATCCGAGTCTGATTCTACAGCAGAGTCTGAGCCCCAATCTGCTTCTCCTTCACCATCACCGCACTCGGAACCAGACTACATACTTGCAGAAGTGACACGTGCTGAGGGCGCGGAAGATGAAGAACCGGTCATACCACTAGCGCTTGTCCATACCCTCCTCAACCACCACTTCAGCGACAAAGACAAGACCCGCATTGCTCAAGATGCAAAAGGAGTCATTGGCAAATACATCGATACCTTCGTACGGGAAGCTATAGCTAGGAGCGCTTTCGAGAAGCAGGAAAAGGGTGTGGAACAAGCGGCAGAAGGGTCAAATGGTAGAGGGGATGATGGCTGGCTTGAGGTCGAAGATCTCGAGAAGATGGCACCTCAGCTTGTATTGGACTTCTGAGGGCTGGCAAGCTTCTGTGTATAGCGGCAACGCTTTTTCGAACAGGCAAACAGGCGGATTCATGGTTGTCTCTACAAGAATCAGATATCTTTTTCGAAAGCTGAGGCCGGTGGGGGACGAGGGCTGGGTCATGTGCTTTCAGTAGGCACTGCCATCCCCTTGCTGCGTGGGTCGCAGCCCTCACTTTATTTCCCATCGTGGACTTGAAATCATCTACGTAGCTCTGACCCAAGGGATGTGTCCTGGTTCAAGAGAGATGAGAGAATGCGATGTCACCACCAGCCAAGATTATTACCAGATCATCTAAGAATGGTCACAAGCTCTGCTGCTGGCAAGATCACAGCATCCCGGGAAAGGCACTTCCTCAAACAAATTCGAGACTGTAGAAACAGACAGTGGCCTGCAGATGTCACGCAGCCCTGTTGATGGTTATGCAGCATTTCACATCTAGCTAGACCGCCAAGAGCTTGTGTATGATGTAATCCAACGCCAGTGGGGCCTTAGGTGCAAGGTTCCAACTCTAAAACAAATCAGACATCGGACAATCTCCAACACTTCTGAAACCTGGGAACCTGAGAAACGAAAATGTGCCTGCTCACCGTGACCAACCTCTGCTTTACTGCTGGCTAAGGTGATACTTCCTTGTCGTTGGTAAGTCTATGGGGAATGCAAGAGATGGCCAATATTACTCGAACGTGGTATGAGAATGACCAGATCATACTTGTCTGCCGGCTAGTGCTGTGGAACTCGCCTCTCCCACCAGATACTAAAGCGCCGTGCTTCGTCGCTGCGACATCTCATGTCACAAAGTTCATGATTCCTGCTACGTAATGACAACGTTGTACGCATCGACCACGCTGGGCGCCTGCAAATGGCTGGCCATCCTCGAGTTTTGCCAAATGCTGCCATCAAGTGAAACCTGCTTGGATCCTCCCAGTCTCATGCCGCGCGCAACTTCAAAGACATGGGACCTCAGTTGCTTTATCTATGTATTGGTCCTGCTCGCACTGTTTGGACCAATTCCATTCCCCCAGGTCATCACTCTTGTTCTTTAATTACTTTGTTTTGTCCTCTCTTTGCTGTTGCCAATCACTCATTCCATTTGTGTACATTTTTTCATTCTACGGCTAGCCGAACATTTCCATTTCAGCGCCGGACGCCCTAGCTATCGTTTGCTTGTATTATCACACATCACTTCCACTCCTTTTCAAGGTCATTCAATCAGCACATTTGGCATCATGTACACCAAATCTGTCCTGTTGGGCGGCTTGCTCCTCGCCGCTGGCGCCATGGCTCAAGAGACCCCAACTGGGTTTGGCAGCCAGGTGACTGGACCCGATGGCAACATGGTCAGCGTCCAAGTCGTCCAAGTCAGCAGCATGAACGCCAGTCTTAAGTTCTACCCAGAAGAGATCAGAGCAGAGCCTGGCTCAATGGTCCAGTTCCAATTTTACCCAAATGTAAAGCGCAAGCCTAATACCTTCTATACAACTCTTTAGCAACGGTACACTGACATCTCCAATCCTAGAATCACACCGTTACTCAATCCACCTTCGACAGGCCCTGCGAACCAATTGCTAAAGTCATGCCCAACGTAACCGGCATCAACTCCGGCCCTATGCCCCCAGAGAACGGGATGATGAAAGTCTTCACAATCCTGGTCAACGACACCAAACCTATCTGGATGTACTGCGCGACCCCGAATCACTGCCGCCAGGGCATGGTCATGGCCATTAACGCTCCTAGCGAAGGAGAGAAGACTTTGCAGAAGTACAAGGCATTGGCGGCTAATGCTTCGGCAAATGGCACCGCACCAGGGCCTACTGGAGGTGCCAGCTCCGCTATTGGCTCTATGATTGGCGCTACAGCAGTTGCGGCGGCCCTTTTTGCTGGTTTTGCGTTGTTGCTGTAGACCATGGGGGCTCTGCGCAGCATTGAAGTGGAAGGATGGATTTTGGATTGAACTGGACTCTGTTTTGCGGTTTCGGCATGCGGTACCTTCTAATACCACGCTGCATACACGGCGTTCAGCAATGAAATTTGCCACTAGGCAGAAGTTCGATCTATGTTGGCTCCCACAATGACCCATGCATCAGTAAAGATCTTGTACCGATCGGAAGTGGTTCCTTACATACATTTCTACTCTGGTGGCAGAAGGCCTAGTAGTAGCTGGTCCAGGCTATCTCGGCTTCAGTACAGCCGAGTACAGGTAGACCGAGACAGGGTCTAATTCTATTCGGAAGCCCGGCTTTTCTGCGCTTGATCAATAATGCTAGTACGTAGAGCCGTGACTGGTTGATTGATTCTTGTGCCGAAGACCTATCTCTGCTGGGTCACTACTAGTTAATAGTAGTTTCCTCATGGGAAGCGCCAACCAGGATGGTAGTCGATTGGCCACTTCTGAGCTCGACGTAATAAGCACAATTGTTTGATGGCTCTCCTGGCGTGTCTACGTAGCGTTCTTGAAAGAGGCTCTAGCAGCGTACTACTACGGGGGGGGCCTGAAGTATTGTTAGTCTGGTGCTAGGAGGGGCTAGTACATATCACAGAGATACAGCGTTATGATGTATAGCCGTAAAGCTTATCCTGCATATGCTCATTCTGATAGGTTTTAGCATGGCATCTAACTTGTTTTGATATAGCTGCCGTGTACAGCGAGGGTTTTTGTCCCAAGACACTAGCGCAGAGCTAACAATACTTCAGGCCCCCCCGTAGTAGTAGCTTGATGCCAAGCCTGGCTTGGAAGGCGACTTGGCGTCTGTCCCATACAGTACTAGTACTATCTAGTGGGATGTTGGAGCAGTAAGCAACAGACGCGAGAGCAATGTCAACAATCTTCATGCATACCTCGCAATAATACGATGACGTTCCGTAAACGACATGAGAGCTTCCTTACTGGGATGGGAGAGGCGAGGACACAGAGCGAAAGAGAGAGACGTGTACACGGCTTGGAGGTCGAGTCTCCTGGATAAGCATCTTCATCAAGGCCTCAAGATAACGGAGACAGGGTTATATTCGTCAGTTCGTGTCTTCCGCCATTGGCTGGCGATGACCGCAAGGTGGAGTTGAAGCTCCAAGGCATAATGAGCGCCGCGTCTGTCTGCCTTGCGGCTTTGCGGGATCGCTGACTGCAGAATTGCAGCCTGGGAGCCTGGCAGCCCGGCAGCCTTGTGGTCTGGTCTAGCAGCTTCTGCCTACTAGGCTTCCATGTTCTTCTCTGTCACTCCACTGCATGACATCTTAGCTATTTCTCAACTCCTGAGATGCTATAAACCACCAGTCGTTCCATAAGCCACTACCCCATCGTCCTTGAGAATCTTCATCATACGCCGCAAGATGTTCGATTGGCTTCGTGGCCGTACCATCAGAATTGAGGAACATGCCAACCCGGGCGGGCCACCAACAAAAAACTACCAATACATCCGCACCGCTTCAACGAAATCCCAGATCCCGCCCTCTGCCGCCCCCACCCCTGCTCCCGTCCCCGTCCGCCGTCCGCCTCTAGAAGCCGAACCAGAGGAAGATAACTTTCATCCCCTTGAAGGGGATGACGTCCATCTTCCCTCCTTCCAACGGCGCATCGGGGCAGGACAGTATCACCCGCTTCCACCAATAATCCACCAACAGCGTCCTCGATTTCAGCACAATAATCAACCTCAATTCGACGCCATTGAACCCCCCCCTCCAAATCGTTATCTCGAATGGTCAAACGGCAACAATGCCATTGAACAACCCCCTCCAAATCGTCATCTCGAATGGTCAAACGGCAACAATGCCGTTGAACAACCCCCTCCAAATCGTCATCTCGAATGGTCAAACGGCGACAATGCCACCTTCAGAGTCAATGACCACCATGAACGCGCCGTAGCTCGTCTTCCCAAGCGCGACAAGCGCGGCCAACGCGTGGTTCGTGTTCATCGTCCGCTCCCGCACCGCGGCTCATTGTCGCGTAACACCAGCCGTGCTCGCAGTGGCAGCGGCAAATACTACTCGTCTTACTACGATGGTAGTGGAGGTAGCAGATCTAGTAGGGACTGGGATGACAGTGATTCTTGGGCAGGAGGGAGTAGGGGAACGGTGAAAAGTGGAGAGTGGTCAGATGGGGGTGATTCTTGGGACGAGGGCCGCAAAGTGAGGCGGAGTCGGAGAATTGAAAACGGACGAAGAGACGGGAGGAAGGGATATTACCTCAACTGAGTGCTTGGCCTCGTGCTTGTGGTGAGGCGTATAGCGACTGTTTGTTTTGAAACCCCCATACTGTGTTGTCTCCTCTGCTTGGCCCAGACCAGGGACTCGGAGCCAACTGGAGCTAATGGATATTTGACTGCATCTGCCTAGCCAATTATGTACGTAGATCAATATAGTATAGTAGCTCTAGAAATCATGTACTGTGACGTAGTGCTCAAGTTTTCCTGATTGGGGTCCACGGTCTCCGAGTTGAATGTACCGTTGTGTATACCCCTTCTCAACGCCGCTCAACAGTATTCTCATCCGCTACAATGGCTGCTCGTCCAGTGGTCGCTTCCGAGCACGCGCCATCAAGTTCACTTTTCTCACAGGCCATTGTCTGTAACGGAATGATCTATGTCAGCGGAAGTATTGGCATGGACAATGACGCCCAGAAGCTCGTCCAAGGCAGCGTCAGTGACCGGATGGTATGCCAAAATACAGCTATGTGTTCTGGGTGTGGCTTCAGCTTGATCCTCTGATGCGGCTTTGATAACGACGAGCCATGACGAACATGAAGGCCATCCTCGAAGCGGGCGGCAGCTCGCTGCAGAACATCGTCAAGGTGATTCTCTCTGAGTGAAGGGGATGAGCTATATAGTCTGATTATCTACATCTTTCAGTGCACCGTCTACCTCACAGACATGGCAAGCTACGCTGCGGTGAATTCCGTCTGTATGTAGCCCCGATAGAAGACTTCAACGTCATTTCACCAAGTCTCTGTCTAACTTGTCACGGTGGAATCCAGATCTGGAAATGATGCCAGAACCCAAGCCAGCAAGGACATGTATTGGTGTCAAAGAGCTACCCATGAAGACCGATGTCAGCTCCCACAATGGCCTCTTATTCAACACTCACTAACCAGGTGCAGGTTGAGATCGAGTGCATTGCTCACTTGTGAGACGTCAAGGGGCTGGCATTCCAGCCTTGTTGCTGGGCTGACTTAGGAATGTGGCTGGTCGCCCATCGAAGTCGTGATCTTTACCCTACTCAGAGCACCGCAGACTAGTTTTCAAGTGACAAATCTGGATCTAACAGCAGAGGAAAAGGTCCTCTGATACGAGAAGAACGTGGAAGAAGACATTTGAGGATGACAAGTACAATGCTTCTTGGTTCCGCAGTGCAGTATCTTTTTGTCTGCTGGGATTTTCCAACTCAATTCACCAATCCGGCTTTGTATAGATGTTGTGACTCAACATCCGCAAACAACATGATCGTGATACCCGCATGCGGACATTGGAATGATTCAGAACAAAGCTACTGCTTTCACGCTCTTCACTCATTTCATATAGTCCTATCTCTCTTTCTTTCATGATCTTTCTTTCTACCACTTTCAAGGTTTGTGAAATCGCTGGGCTTCCTGCGCCACGGAGAGTATTGCCTGCATCAAAAGGCCTTCCTCCTATTTTTGGACTGATCTCCTTCTTCCAACGAAGGCACTGCCAATATGGCACCAGTCACAAGAGGAAAACCAGCTTCTGCACCAGTCACGAACGATGTCCATCAGACCAAGACTAAAAAGGTCCGGAAGAGCCCTCCATCCCCACTCAAGAGCGCCGTCAAACCCCGACCGCAACCACCAGTGGGAAGCAGAAGGGTCACCTTTCAAGCCGAAGATGACGATGATACGGTCCGTCTTCATCTCCCAACCACGCCGTACCCAACCCCTCGTCAGATGCAGTCGCCACCTCCGGAAGAGCCATCTGCCTGGAAATCGACTGGTTGCAGTAAGAGAAAGGAACAGGAAGAATTGATGAAACGAGCTGAAAAATTACTTGGGAAAAGGAAAAAGCAGGACGCTAGCTTTCCCACTCCGCCTCAGACTCCTAGAGACGGAAGCACGAGTCCCTCTAAAGAGCGTATAGAAAATGATAACGCCGCAGAGACCGCAGAGCAAGAACTTGACAGGTCGAAGGAAGTAGAGTCAACCAAACAGGTTTTATTCGTGAAGCCGACATCTAGACACATTGACCTGGTAAGGGACGACATCCCAGACGAAGTGGAACTGCCAGTCGCCGTCGACAACATCTTGGACGAGCCGACCGCCGATGTCAAGATGGAGGAGATATGCACTGCTTTCGACTTCCTGAAGACAAAGATCCAGAGGCACGCTCGAGAGGTCTATGGTTACCATAAGCCTGCTAAAGGTCAGGCTTTCCCCTCATTTACCTACCTCAAGGTGAAGCATCGAGAGCTCTTCCAGTATATCCGATACGTGGCAGATGGGAACCAATATGGCTGGGACAAGCTCCTCCAGATCGGTAGCCAACGCGAAAACCTTGTCTATGCCATTATCTCTCGTGCCCTCATCTCGTACGTCTTTGATGCCGAGCTCTTTGGTGCCTCCCCGGAACACAACGAGGAACTCCTAGAGATGTGTCGCGAGTATCTCCACTATGACGCCTTCGTCCGCAACGGTCATCGCGCTGACATCATCACTTCCATCCTCCTCGAAGAAGCGGAGAAGAACTCTGACTTCGACCAATCGCCGTATACCTACTTTGCTACCGCAATCACCTCCCTCGAACGCCGCATCAACCTGCTACTCGAGCCTCTTGGACGGGTCAAACCCGCAAACTCCCCCCAACTTCCCGAAGTATCACTCCACTCAATCCTCCAAGTCGCCCTAAAAGTCCACCTAGCAATCCGCCTCTCCGGCTCAAACGGCACCGTCTACCGCTTTCAACACCCACACAAACTGCAACCCTGGGACGCCATGAACATGAACTGCATTAATCAACGCAGAATGGACCTAACCGTCCACCATGGCGAAGAACCTCTTGTCAAGATGTCCTGTTTTCCGGCCGTCTTCGCTACCGTGCCTAGCGGACCCAACCTTGAGCAGTTCGCTGACCTAGACTTTGTTGAAGAATGGAAAAACACTGTGGATCCGGACCAGGAGGATGGAGAAGGGAAGCCGCTCATTACGGAGTACCCCATTGCGCTGGCGGATGTGGTGCTCGAGAATTCGCCGATGAACGATCGCTCTGGGTTCATCACTTTGGACGAAACCATGCGGAGCGAGCAGTTGGCCATGTCGGACCAAGCCTTCCTCGAGCTCACGGGAATCGACCGCAAGAGAATCGCTCGCATCAACAAGATCGTCAAACGTACCAAAAAGGCCGTGAAAAGGGTGAGTGTCGGCTTAGCTGCCGCGGTGGCCGGTTGGTATCTCTACAAATATAAAGACGATATCGCGCCTGTTTTGGGAGGTCTGCTGAAGGAATTCCCAGCGGAAACCTTGCTGAACACTATTGCGATAAGCGCGAGGCCAACTCAGTTGAAGCCATCGATCACCGTGACTAAACCGACGACCATGACCCTCACACCGGAAAGGGTTATGAAGGGGGGAGCTGCGGCTAATGTCACGCCCCCCTGAGCAGACTACATCTGCAATTAGGCGGCCTGTCTGAGTCTTAGCAGCAAGAACATCGGGCAGACCAGGAGTCCTCTTGACTGGGCCGGCCTCGCAACACAACCCCGCCTACACAATGCGTCCTCATCCAACCCCTGTATCTACACGCTAGTCTACCCAGCCGACAAGGATTGTCGCCAGCGCAGATCGAACACCCTCGCGTCTAATCAATATCATCATAGCCGTGTTCCCTCATCCGACCATCTCTCGCATTACAAGAGCGCTATCTGCACCGCTTCTAAAGCGGACTCGGCGAACCGAAAGGTTGCCTGAAGTGTCATCTAGATGCGCGACGCCCATACTTATCCCCTCGAGCTGGTAAATCTCTTGATTCCAGCTGGTCCCGTGCCTGCGTCGAACTCAGTGTCATTACCAGTGTCAATCACTGCCACCACCATAACCACTTACCGGCACCACAAGCAAAGCTGACAGGTCAGCACCCCTATCCCGGGAGAGCGTATTCCAATCCGCCAGCCGTTCTGATCAGAGCATCATGGGCCACTGCTAGCCACACAATGCTAGTACATTATTAACATCCAGACAATCGTTCCCACCCGTAATTGGCCGTTTCTACCATGTAGATCACCAAACCACACCAACAAGCTCTCTGTAAAGCACATCCTACCTTTCCAACCAACCAGTACTTCGAACCCGGCTATCCGACCCAACCTCCCCTGACCCCACTATACCATCCAAAAACCCCTACTTCACCTTCCTTCCAGTTTATCCCGCCCCTTCTCCGGCTCTGGGCCCTGATCCTTGAGCCTTGAAA
>QQTW01003398.1_pt1 | contig 11751 bp, 6 predicted proteins | sample 1904831 | NCBI WGS metagenome assembly QQTW01 (sample SAMN09435610, study PRJNA476489) | Subsurface metagenome, whole genome shotgun sequencing project. | reverse complement strand
AGCGATATATCCTGCCGAGCGTTTCAGGGGATAAGTACAACATGGTAGTATCGCTGAACTTTACTTTTCTGGATGCCCACGATCCGCAGTTGGTGCGGTTGGGCGCTCTAGCTGAGCAGTATTTCACTTCTGACCCCAATACTTGCCTCATCAAGCTGCGTCAGTTTGGAGAGCTACTGGCTCAATTGGCAGCAGCCGAAGTGGGTTTGTATGTCTCTGCCGACGAGCGGCAGATTGACCTGCTACGCCGTCTACGTGACAAGGGATTACTTAAAGGAGAGGTAGACCGCCTATTCCATGAACTCCGTCGTGCTGGAAACTCAGCGACGCACACGCACTTTGAAGATCACAGGACAGCTCTGAGTAACCTCAAGTACGCTCGACTGCTGGGAATTTGGTTTCATCGGGTATTTACCCAAGACCCCAACTTCAACCCTGGCCCATTCATCCCGCCCCCAGATCCAGCGGTCGAAACCGAGGCCCTGAAACAGGAATTAGAGAAACTGCGGGGCGAGGTGAGAGAAAGCCGCACAGCAGCAGAATTAGCTCAAAACGCTGCACAACAAGAGGCACAGCGCCGCTTATCAGCCGAAGAATTAGCGCAAGAGGCGGAGCTCGTAGCTCAAGAGGCTCTAAATCACTTAGCTACCATTCAAGCTCGTGCTGTCAATGAACCCGCACAAACCATTCAGCAAACCATTCAAGCAAGCCAGCAGGCTGAGGCTGAGATTAACTTGGACGAGCGGGAGACTCGCCGCCTGATTGATAGTCAACTGCGAAACGCTGGCTGGGAGGTGGACTCCGAGCAACTCACCTATCAGAACGGCACCCGTCCCCAGAAGGGAAGAAACATGGCGATCTCCGAATGGCCCACGGAGGACGGACGAGCAGATTACGCTTTATTTGCGGGGCTTCAAGTGCTTGCCGTAGTAGAAGCGAAGCGCCGAAGTAAAGATGTATCGGGGGCAATCGACCAGGCTAAGCGCTACAGTCGGGGTTTTAAAGTGTGGGGTGAGGAAACATTACCGGGCGGTCCCTGGGGTGAATTCAAAGTCCCATTTGTGTTCGCTACCAATGGGCGAGAGTTTTTGCAGCAGCTCCGCACCAAGAGCGGTATTTGGTTTTGTGATCTGCGCCGTCCCAATAACCTACGCCGTCCCCTGCCAACCTGGTACAGTCCCCAAGGTTTACTCGACACACTGGCTCAAAATGTCGAGCAGGCTCACGAGCGACTAGAACAGGAAGGCTTCGACTACAACTTAGAACTCCGAGACTATCAAATTAGTGCAATTCAAGAAGTAGAGTTAGCGCTAGCCGAGGACGAACGGGAACTGCTTCTAGCGATGGCAACGGGTACGGGTAAAACCAAAACCTGTATTGCCTTGGTCTATCGGCTATTGAAGACAAAGCGGTTCCGCAGAGTGCTGTTCCTGGTGGATCGCACGGTGCTGGGAGAGCAAGCTACTAATGTCTTCAAGGATTCTCGGATGGAAAACCTCCAGACCTTTGCCGATATCTTTGAAATTAAGGAACTGGGTGACACTGCGCCCGACCGAGATACCAAGGTTCACATTTCCACGGTTCAAGGCTTTGTCAAACGCATCCTCTACCCCTCTGATGGAATAACAGTACCCACAGCAGACCAATACGACTGTATTGTGGTTGATGAATGTCACCGGGGCTATTTGCTAGATCGGGAACTAAGCGATACTGAACTGACGTTCCGCGATTTCTCCGATTACTTTTCCAAGTACCGTCGCGTATTGGATCATTTCGATGCAGTCAAGATTGGTTTAACAGCAACCCCGGCGCTTCATACCACCCAAATCTTCGGGGAACCCATCTATACCTACACCTACCGAGAGGCGGTAATTGATGGTTGGCTGATTGACCACGAACCGCCCGTCCGCATCCGTACCAGGCTGTCTTCTGATGGTATGGTGTGGAACCCTGGCGAAGCAATGGAGTTCTTTGACCCTAAAACTGGGCAACTCGACCTCGTCCACGCCCCCGATGAAGTCAAGATTGAGGTAGAACAATTTAACAAGCGAGTCGTTACCGAAGAATTTAACCGGGTGGTCTGTGAGGAACTGGCGAAGCACATTGACCCCTCTTTACCAGAGAAGACACTAATCTTTTGTGCCACCGATAGTCATGCCGACATTGTGGTTGACCAACTCAAGAAAGCCCTGGCTGACCAATATGGCAGCGTAGACGACTCGGCAGTGGTGAAAATCACCGGGAACTCCGACAAGCCTTTGCAGTTAATCCGCCGCTTTCGCAATGAAGTTAACCCCAAAATTGCCGTTACCGTAGATTTGTTGACAACGGGTATTGATGTACCCCCAATCTGCAATTTGGTGTTTATCCGCCGAGTCAATTCCCGCATCCTGTACGAACAAATGCTTGGTCGTGCCACTCGGCGCTGCGACGAGATTGGCAAGGAGGTGTTTCGCATTTTTGATGCCGTGAATTTGTACGAAGCGATCTCGCCCTTTTCTTCCATGAAACCTGTTGTCGTCAATCCCAACATTTCCTTCGGGCAATTGGTAGAAGAGTTAGCGGCAGTCGAAGACGCAGCAGTAGGAAAGGAAATTGTTGACCAACTCCTTGCCAAACTCCAACGCCAGCGCAGGCATTTGAACAGTGATAGTACTGAAGCAATTCAAGCGGTTGCGGGAATGCCTCTTCAGGATATGGTTCTCCACCTGCGTCAAACCGACCCGTTGCAACTAAAAGAGTGGTTCCAGTCACGCGCTGCCATTGCCCAAATCTTAGACTTGCGCGATGGGGGAATTAAACCAGTGCTGATCTCCCACCACGCTGACGAACTGCGCTCAGTAGAAAGGGGTTACGGGAATGCCGAGAAACCCGAAGACTATCTAGATAATTTCCAAGCTTATTTGCGGGAAAACTTGAATAAAATTCCAGCTCTAATAGTCGTCACCCAACGCCCTCGTGACTTGACCAGGGCTCAACTAAAAGAACTACGGCTACTGCTGGACGCTGCTGGGTACTCCGAGAAGACGTTGCAAGTGGCGTGGCGGGACATGACTAATGAGGACATTGCTGCTTCGATCATTGGCTTTATTCGTCAGGCAGCGTTGGGGGATGCTCTAATGTCCTACGAACAACGGGTAGATAGAGCGATCGCTCTTATTCTAGCTCGTCAGGCTTGGACGAATCCACAACGCAAGTGGTTAGAACGAATTGGTAAACAACTCAAGGCTGAAACGATTGTAGATAAGGAAGCTTTGGATAAAGGTGAATTTAAGACGCAGGGGGGAGGGTTTACCCGCATTAACAAAACCTTTGAGGGGCAACTGGAAGAGATTCTAGCGGAGATTAATGGAGCGCTTTGGCAGGATGTCAGTTAGGTGGAGTCAGCGCTGGTCGCCTGAGCAGAGTGAATTGAATTATGATTGTTTTTCGTTGATTGAGTAGACATACTAACTCATAACAACAGTACCCTCTGTAATTAGTTAACTGTACGAGAACAGACGCGAGTGAACGCAACCAACGATATCGTCCAAAAACTTTGGAATTTGTGCCACGTCCTGCGGGATGAAGGCATTTCCTACCTTCAGTATGTCACCGAGTTGACCTACCTGCTATTCCTGAAGATGATGCAGGAGACGGGGGCTGAAAATCAACTCCCCGCAGGTTATCGTTGGGCAGACTTGGTGGAGAAGGATGGCGTTGAGCAGATTACCTTCTACCGCGCTGCACTGTTGCAGTTGGGGACGAGTGGATCGCAGCGGGTACAAACAATCTTTGCTAATGCCCAAACCGCTTTGAAGCAGCCCCGCATCCTCAAAAAATTGGTACAGAGCATTGATGAGTTGGATTGGTATTCTGCTAAAGCGGAAGGTCTGGGCGACCTTTACGAGGGGTTATTAGAGAAGAATGCCAGCGAGAAGAAGTCGGGGGCAGGACAATACTTTACCCCTCGACCCTTGATTGATTGTATGGTAGAGCTAATTCAGCCCCAACCAGGAGAACTGATACAAGATCCCGCTGCTGGAACTGGTGGTTTTTTAATAGCTAGCGATCGCTACATTAAGCAACACACTGATGATCTATTCGACCTCTCGGAAGCCGAGCAGTCTTTCCAACGCCATCAGGCATTCTACGGCATTGAGTTGGTGCAGGATGCCCACCGCCTGTTGCTAATGAATATGATGCTGCACGGGATTGAGGGCGCAGTAGCGTTGGGCGATACTCTATCACCAGATGGGCAACGACTACCCAAAACTGACGTGATTTTGACCAATCCGCCCTTTGGCACTAAAAAGGGTGGCGGTTCTCCGTCGCGGGATGACTTCACTTATTCGACCTCAAATAAACAGCTAGCGTTTTTGCAGCACATCTATCGCGGTCTGAAGCCAGAGGGTCGCGCTGCTGTAGTCTTACCTGACAATGTGCTGTTTGAGGATGGACAGGGTCGCCCAATTCGGGCTGATTTGATGGACAAGTGCAATCTCCACACAATTCTGCGTCTACCAACAGGAATTTTCTATGCCCAAGGAGTAAAAACAAATGTGCTGTTTTTCCAGCGGGGCTCAGATGAAAAGGGCAATACCAAGGCAGTGTGGATTTACGACATGCGGACGAATATGCCTGCTTTCGGCAAGCGGATACCGTTAAACCGCATCCATTTCAAGAATTTTGAAGCGGCGTATGGAAATGACCCAAATGGGGAGAGTCCACGCACTGACGAAGGGGAGTCAGGACGGTTCCGCTGCTTTTCACGGGAAGCGATCGCTCTTCGGGGCGAAAACCTCGATATCTCCTGGTTGCGGGATGAGAGTTTGCAGTCAGGGGATGGGCTACCGGAACCGGAGGTAATTGCGGCTGACATTATGAAGAAGCTGTGGATTGCGTCGAAGGAGATGGAGACACTGATGGTTTTGCTGGAGGGAGAAGAGGCAGCAGAAGCGGTGAGTGCTTCGGTGGGGTTGCCAACTCTAGAATAAGGACACGCGACAGTTCAAGATAGACATGGATTGCAATGTAAATGGCTATGAAAACTCTAGAAGAGATTAAGCAACTGCTCAAGCAAAGCAAGTCGGTGTTGCAGGAGAACTATAAGGTTACAGAATTAGGAATTTTTGGTTCTTATGTTCGGGGGGAGCAGACTGAAAAAAGTGATGTTGATGTCTTGATTGACTACGAAAAAGCTCCGACTCTGTTTAAGTTAGTGGAGCTTCGTAGCTACTTAAACGAACTGATGGGAATGAAGGTGGATGTGGTGACTAAAAAAGGTCTGAAGCCAAAAATTCGGGAACGCGTGTTGTCAGAAGTCGTTTATTTATGACCCAACGGCAGCTATCGGAATTTTTGCAGGATATTTTGGATACGATCACAGATATCGAAATTTTTACAGAGAATGTCGAGTTTGAGGCGTTTCAAGCAAATCGAGAAAAGGTTTTAGCGGTTGTTAAATCAATTGAAATTTTAGGCGAAGCGGTCAAAAAAGTTCCCGATGACATTCGCAATCAATATCCTGATATTCCTTGGAAGTCTATTGCCGGAATGCGTGATGTGTTAGTGCATGAATATTGGGGAATTGATGTCAATATTATTTGGGCTACGGTACAGGAAGGTTTACCACCTTTGAAGGCGACGATCACTGAAATTGTCACAGATGTTTCAGGTAACTGAAGATTGATATGAGTAATGATTTGTCAGAACTGCCTCAAGGTTGGGCAATTACAACTATTCGGGATGTCACCCTGCCTTATGAAACGGCTCAACCAACGAAGGAACCAAACAAAGACTTTCAATACATTGATATCGGTTCGATTGATAATACTACCCAAACAATTACAACCCCAAAGAATTTTCTGGGTGTAGATGCTCCTTCTCGTGCGCGTCGAGTAGTAAAAAAGAATGATATTCTATTTTCCACTGTCAGGACTTATTTGAAAAATATAGCGCGTGTGCCTGCCGAACTCGATGGAGTTTTGACCTCAACTGGTATTGCGGTACTGCGAGCAGATCCAGAGATTGACAGCAACTTTTTATTTTACTGCGTTGTATCCGAACAATTTATTCGTGAAATCAGTAGCACGATGGATGGTACGCTTTATCCGGCTGTGACTGATAGTGATGTCGCTGCCGCTCAGATTCCTCTCCCACCTCTCAACGAACAACGCCGCATTGTTGCCAAGATTGAGGCGCTGATGGCTCGGAGTCAGCGAGTGAAGGAAGCGCTTGAGGCGATCCCCCCCCTCCTAGATCAGTTCCGTCAATCAGTCCTCGCTGCCGCCTTTCGTGGTGACTTGACTGCTGAGTGGCGAGAGAAAAATCCAGATGTTGAGCCTGCGTCAGCTTTGCTGGAGCGTATTCTCACAGAACGTCGCCGCCGTTGGGAAGAAGAGGTGCGCCGTAGAGGAAGGGAACCTCAGCAAGCAAATTATAAAGAACCGAAGCCAGTAGCAGCAGAAGGCTTACCTGACTTACCTAATAAGTGGATTTGGGCAAGAGTTGAAGAGGTAGGAAGAGTACAGCTCGGTAGGCAAAGATCTCCTAAAAATCATTCAGGTTCTTACATGCGACCATATCTAAGAGCTGCTAATGTTTTTGAAGACAGAATAGACATATCAGACGTTCTGGAGATGAACTTTGACCCTCAAGAGTATGAAACCTTCAAGCTAAAAGCTGGGGATATTCTCTTAAATGAAGGACAGAGCAAAGAATTAGTCGGTCGTCCAGCTATTTACCGTGGTGAAGTTCCTAGTAGTTGCTTTCAAAACACTCTTGTTCGGCTTCAAGCTTACAACGGTCTATTACCCGAATATGCCTTAATAGTTTTTCGAGGGTACATGCGTAGTGGTCGTTTTCAGAAAATTGCTCAATGGACTACGAATATTGCTCATCTGGGTGCAGGTCGATTTGCTGAGATTGAGTTTCCATTGCCTCCAGAAGCTGAACAGCAAGAAATTGTAAATAGGGTAAAGGATCAATTTGCCAGTATTAGTAACTTTGAGAGTGTCTTCAACGCTGCTATCGGTGAACTAAACCAACTCGACCAATCCATCCTCGCCAAAGCCTTCCGAGGCGAACTGGTTCCCCAAGACCCCAACGATGAACCTGCATCCGTCCTGCTAGAACGCATCCGGGCAGAGCGAGAGAAGGCGGACAAAACTAAAAAGGCGAATGGTAAGGGTATAGGCAAAGGGAGCCGGAAGGCGAAAGCTGAAGTAGCCGCATCTGAACAGCTGAGTATGCCAGGGTTGGAGTAGCATCAGATTCTCCCGTTTTAGTCCTAAAAATTACGCCTTCTCAGCGACTCGATTAACTTCCCTAGCCACGAATGAACTGACTCCATGTCAGTCAGGGGCAAGCGGCGAACCGAATTCCTCGCCTGCGCTACTTCCAAAGATTCAGGAGAGTCAGACTTAGACCAATTGGTCTGAGCTGCCGGTTCAGCCTGCTCATTTTCAAGGGGCTTTTGCGGTGTCTTGCCGAGAAACTCATCCCGGATCTTCTTCCACCAAGCTAGCAGTCGGGCAACCGACCACAGCCTCTACCGCTCGGTTCCATACTTCTACCTGTTGTTCTGGTGGCAGAGTTTGGTGGGAGATAGTAGGCCGAGTTGAGCAAGCAAGAATACGGCAATATTTTTGGACTTGATTCATCTCGGTACTGATACATTACTAGCCTTACGGAATACATTAATAAACTGCTCAGCACTTCCTTTCTATGTAGAACGAATGTGTTGCCATGAAAAGGGCAGGGTTGGGGGTTAGAAACCTTGTAACCAGGATTGGTGAGCGGGTGTAGTATACTATTAGTATAATTTTATGCTTAGAAAAGGTTAATTTTGCTAAATGCTTAAGGTAAAATACAAACACACTTGGTCATCAGCACATCAACATCCATACCGGGATGAGATTATTCAAACGCAAGACAGATTATTTTCAGCACTAATTGTAGGTTTACTCGATAGATTCGTCCAGAATGAGGAAGAGGATTTATCTAGACTACTTAATGCAATATTTCATGATAATGCAGTTTGGAATCATATTAAAGAAATTCAGGGATTTAAAAGAAATGAGCAGGATATCATCAAGCCCCTAATCGATTCAAGCCGTAATATAGTTATTTTCAAAAAACTTATCTATGCATTGTCTGAGAATGCAGGACCACTATTAAAGTGTACTTTAGTCAATCAAATTTTAGAACAAATTCCAAGGAATTTATCAGCTGAAATTCTAGAAGAGTTTCTTGAGAAATTTATGGAAGAAGAGCAGTATAGACGCTCTCCTGTTGATGGAGATTTATTTATAGCTGCAATGAATAAGGCTGAATCCATAGCTGAAGCTCCTAATCTGGGTAACCGAAATGAACGAGAATACTCTCTAGAAGAATTAGAAGAAGATATAAAACTTGTTCAAGCCCAGAGCCAAAAACAATTCTCTTACTTATCTGCAAGTGACAGTAATAAACAAGAAGAAGGAGGAGCAACAGTAAGATTTGAGCTTAGTAAGTCCATTCACCAGATTTTGGTAGTACTCCATCAAACGTATATTAAAGAAAACCTGCTAACAGATTACATAACTTCTCTCGAAGCAAGTACAGAACTAATTACCTATGCTAACCGACCTGTCTATAAGCTGGCGCTTCGAGTTAGAAACATATTAATACTTTCCAATATCAAGGAAAATGTGACTTTTTCAAAAAAGGCGGTTAGTAAAGTTATTAAGCATCTTGCCAAATTACTGATTGAGGCTCTTGAAATAGGGCTGGTCGCCAATCTTGCCACTACAATTAAAACACAAGAAATACTCAATGAGTATGTAGAAAACACTATCTATCCACTTCTTTGCATGATTCAAAATAAGATTAAAAAAAATCCTATATCTGCTGAAATACCAGAGACATTACAAAATGCTGCTTCAGAGCATGAGCAGGCTCTTGAATCTTTAAGACAGATGGTTATAGCTGATTGCAATGCTTATGAGGAAATTTCTCAAAAAGACTTCCTAGTTAATAATTCAGAAGCAATTTATACTCAAGTGGCTACTGCCTTAAAGTCTGAAATTAATTTGGATCAACTAAAAACACTTTTGAGTGATATATTTCTTAAAGTTGCTGAACAAATAGCATCGTCAAGCTTTGATACTATAAACCTTAAAACTTTTAACACAACTTTTTTTGGCGATAATTCTTCTAATCCATTATTAGAGTTTTCCCGCATTTTCCTTTTTAATTTTTCAGCACTAGAAAAAGAAAATTTAACTAGTTCAATCAACAAAGTACTTGACAAAGAAAGCAATTTTATAAGCGTATACACTTATCTAGAAGCTAAATTTTCTTGTAATCATACATGGACTGTTTACTTACCTATTGTTGGCATCAAAGTCAATGATGATTTTCCTGAAAGTTGGACGCTTGAGTTGATTCCATCTGTAAGTGAGATATATAACGTTAAGTTTCTAACGTCTAAAATATTAGATTCTATCTCCTTGGAGTGTACGTCGTCACTGCTTAATGAGCCTGTTCTCATTCGCTCTCAAAATGCAGATGCATGTGCCGTCATAGCAGACATAAAAGCTGGGGATGGATTCCAGGCTGCAACAATTGCTGTCAATATACTACTTGACACAATAGAATCCCAGTTTTGCTTGATGAAATTTGGTCAGCAGTATCGGATAAAGCCTCTTCAAAGAGATAATACAGAAATTATTTGTTTTTGTAAGAAGATAATTAATACATCTTCTGATTACTCTTGGTCATTATCTTGTCTTCCTATCCCTGGATGGAGACCCATATGTAGATTTGAATTGACTAAACAGAATAAAAAGCATTTGACACTCCCTAGCACATTGTTAAAAATTCTATCAAAGCGATCTGAGCGTGATGATTTATTAGGTGTTCTAGCTTGTGACTTGATGCATTGCATAAAACTATATAGGCAAGGATATTTTGCAGAGCGATTATCTGAGCGGTTCAGACTTTATTGGACTGTTCTTGATACTCTCCTTTCACCTGAGAATTTTTCTGGAACAGAGAAACACTCCATTCCTTATAGAGTTTCACTTTTTTGTCTAGGCGTAACAAATTTGATTGCTCCAGGAGATACATATACATACAAGCAGGCTCGAATGTGGATGCGTGAAGATATAGAGGACTTATACGCAATTCTCAGAAATCCTTTGATCCACAGAGGTATTGAGTATGTTCCTGCGTATGATAGGTTGTTGGAGAGAGTCGAGGATATCGTGTCTTTTGTGCTAAAGCAATTAACCCTTCGTGTTATTTACATGAACCTGCCCGATGCTTTTTTGAGAAATGGATTAAATGGTATAATATCCTTCCTTGAGGCACAGAGTCCGGGAACATCTCAAATTTTTGAAAATCTCTCCAGCACGGAAGTCACTGAAAACAAGTAAATTATGTCTTACGCCGTTGCTTGGTAGAGGCTGAATGCACAGTTATGGTTGTGCCCTTGTGTTAAGCGCATCCGCGTGTCCGTATGACAGCACGCCTTTACACTACCCCAAGCTGCTACTTGCACCGCCAAACCACAATCAACCCCGCTCAGGGGGTGGCGAGGAAAATCGTAGTTTAGGCAGAATGGAACCACGACAAACCTTGACAGAGGCGAGGTTGCTCTTAGCTCGACTTTATCCATTCAGGCGGCGTAAACGGCAATATCTCTCAAGCGCTCAAACAAAGCGCGGGGGACTTTTATTATTTCAGTGTCTTCAGGTGACATTGAAAAAGTACTAGCCCACAAAAACCGACGTACCAAGGCAAGTGCATCCGAAAATGTTGGTAAAGATTTTGAGTCCCAAATCGTCTGTCGAACAGTCCAAGAAAAATTGGCTTGTAAATGATGTGCCCAGATAGTCACTAAAGAAAATAATCCCAACAATGCGGGAGTTGTGCGGGCAATTGCCAAATCAGACCATTGGCGTTGAGTTTCCATCCCTAAGTGTGCCCTTACTTCTTCAAAGGTCACTTCCATTTGCCAACGACGCACAAACCATTCTAAGATTTGCTTTGGTTTGTACTCTTGGTTGGTAGAAAACATTGCCTGAGGTTCAAATTTACCCAATGGATCACGCACCAAGACCCAACGAATTGGTACAACAGGTAGACCAGTATGATACCAAATAGCTACTCCAGTACAGACTTCAACTGTGCGTTCTCCCTTTCCATACCAACGGTTGACCGTGATTTTTTCCCATTGGGTATTTGGATCAACTAACACTTGTTCGAGATTGGGCAATCTCGCACCTTTTAGCCTCCTGTCGCCCCATTGCACCTGGTGGTCTTGGTGGTGCGGGTTCGTATAGTGCTGCATTGCCATAGTAACCGAGTAATCATATGTATCGGTAAAGAGTGTTGAGCGACCGCAGCGAGTAATTCGAGCGCGAGCATTACTACTATCTGCAACAACGACCAACTCCCGCGCTGGCAACCATCGCTTGACTTGTAACATCCAGTGCCGCCCAATCAATTAGCTTTTTATGCCGACGGAGGTGCTGTTGGTTATAAAGTTCAGATGGTGCAAGTGCTGTTAGAAATGGGTATTGCCCAAACCCAAGGTGCCCAAGGAATTTCTACTAACAATCATCTAAGCCAACCAACGCAACCCACTTACGCATGACTTAGTGACCGTGACTTGAGCGTACCGGATCGCGATAAATACCTTTTGCTTTTATTTTCTTACCTTTTCGACGTTCAATTGTATCGTCTATCCCCATTATGATTGGTCCAGTTGCTGCCTGCCATAGT
>QQTW01003397.1_pt1 | contig 11751 bp, 14 predicted proteins | sample 1904831 | NCBI WGS metagenome assembly QQTW01 (sample SAMN09435610, study PRJNA476489) | Subsurface metagenome, whole genome shotgun sequencing project. | reverse complement strand
GATCGTCATCTGCCCCGCCCCCCAAAACAGTAAAACCCACCGCAACAACAACATCTCATCCGATCCATACCCTCACCACAACTCCTTCCATGCTCCAGCCGCAAACAATGAAAAAGATCAGGTATTAAACTCACTTGAGAGGCGGGAATTAGAGACGCTGTGACGATCATAGAATACGGAAGGATGGATGGTTTCGGCGTAAGGACTGGGAAAAGGTATCTGGGAACTGGTGGTGTCAGACTTATTGAGCACACACCCTAGGACGTGTTGGTGTATTATGGCGCAATAGTCGGGCGGCGGGGCAGGGGGGAGGGCGTTGGTAAGTTTGAGGGTGTGGGAAAGGTTGATTAAGTGAGGCTTTTCGACGCCTAAGATAATACATTTCATCAAACCCAAGTGCATCGCAGTTAAAACTTCCCATCCTCACTTTGTATACTCCATAGGACTAAAATCAGTGCTGTTACCAACCAACAAGCTTGAACCGCATACGATGGCGATCTTGAGTAGAAATGGGATTTGAGAAGGGCGTATGGCATGTGGGATTTTATGAGGGATAGCAGTTTGGATAACTAAATGCACAGTGGAATTGAAGAACGGATGTGCTCCCAAATACAAAGTCCTTAGCAAGGTAATCTTGGTCTGAAGATATGGTATCATCGACACAGTACATTCGTTTTCGTCAAAGCGCATCCACGAGCTCATCTCGCCAAAAAGAAAGAAAAAAATGAGAAGAAAGGATCGACCGAGCGGAAGGTAAACGAGTGGAAACGGCGTGTGGGAGTAAAGCTAATGATACCTTCCATATAGTGAAGAGCGGAGAAACGCCTGCCTCTAGATGTGCACAATACGATCCAGGTAGAATCGTATGGTGAAGCGGATAGAATGGGGTTCCCAGGACAGATTTTACCGCTTTAATAATTACTGGCTACGATTAAGTAAGGTCGTTGAAAATCGATCACAACTTAGCAATGTTTTTGACAGAGCGGTATTCGACAAAAGCCATGCTAGACCATTTCAAGGTGGAGTTATGCATAGGATGGAAATTTTCCGCTCGAGTTATGCAGCGCCAAGATTTGTAGGGAATGTGCAAGAGCTAAGAAGGGAGGCCTTGGAGGATGCTGTACGAAAATGTATGGTTTGTCCGGAGATGAAACACTTAAAATAGGGTGGTACTCGTGACTCTGAAAAACGGTAGCGCTGCCTTTTTTGTCTCTTCGGGGCAAATTGATAGAATAATAGATGCAAGAAAACGCAGACTTAACGGAAGGGGGAAATCAGAAATACATCATGAAAAGCTTCTACACAGGGAGGTACAATAGCAGGGGCATCGTCGCCGGTAACTATTAGTATCCCATACTCGGACAGGTGGTCTGACCTAATGACCATTCGAATCAAAGAATACACCAGCCAAAAAGCGGACTGCTGATGCGCACCTAGCTATGTGTCAGAAGAAGACGCGAAAAATTGATTCATCCAAGGAAAGGTGGGTGTATATGCTATGACTTGAAGCGAAGCAAGGGCTGATATCTGATTGATATTAAGATATGGAGTGTGGTCTGGAAACAAATCTCTTAAGCGCACTCAAGTAAGTGGATGACGAGCATGAGACCAATTGAAGATATGCAATGTCCTTAAATGGATGGGGTCCGTTCAAGACAGTGGTTTGCAAGACGTGGCAACCACCTTCGTAATAGGCAGCACACCAATGGGTACGCCTGGAGCGAATGCTTTTGAACGGACTATCGAACAAAAGGAGGGCGTTGGGATCAGATGAATCAAGTTCATATAATGGCGGCCGTGATATTACGGGCGGTCAAGAGCTGAAAAGGCGTGATGTCAAGAATATCTCTGATGCAACCATTAGTAGAATTTCTTAGGACTTCGTCTTCTTTTCACCCAGGCTGGGGGGGTTGGTTAGGCGGTTGAACGCCCCCAAGATTATGGGTTAGATAGGATAGTAATACATGCTCTGGGGAGTTGGCTCGATTAAGGTGCCAACCGGGGCACCGGATGCCGCTTTTCAAATCGACAGAATACACTTAACGACTGTAGATGTGGCTCGACCAGAACCGGGTTTCAGGGTACGGGACGATCCTCTTCATCACTTCCGAAAGCTGTGCAGACCTGAAACCACCTGAGACAACCTGCAGAGCACCGTCACCACGAGCTAAGACCATCTTGCCTTTCCCGCTCGACCAAAAACTCCGGACTCCCGTGGCACAGTGCATTGATCCGATATCCGACAGAAATCGCCGACTGGTAGCTCGAGATGAAGTAGCGTATGCTGCATCGGGCAATCAGCCCCTCAAGTACGACCGCCAAAATGTTCTTTTGCATATTGTTCACAGGCCTGCGAGGTTTTAGATTGACTGATATGTACGTAAGCTTGACTGCGAACCTTGGCAGGCTTTCCCACTTTGGCGCCAATGACTTTCCATTTGCTGGCTTCATATTCCTTGATAGCCGCCAGCAATGCTGCGCTCTGCCAGTCGGGTCAGTCCAGATGCTTGTCCAAACATCCTGCTCTGAGCCTTACCTCATCTTCGGCGAAGTCGGCATAGTGCATGTCCTGATGCACTTTAAGTTTGGGGTTTGTACATGGACATCGGTCGCCTACCTTGTACCAGTGCTTCTTCACACTCCCTTCTGTTCGGTTGGGGAACGTCTTGCACCAAGTCCTCGTCAGTCTGGGACGACGCGCGTCCGTAACAGATCCTCACTTTTCCTATCTCACTCCAGCTGTTCCCTGCGTCACGCATCGTCTTGAGCCGCTGCTCCTCGGCGGGAGTCCAAGGTGTATTGGTCCTGCTCTTCTTCGGTGCTGGCGCTTGGGTAGGTGCTTCTGGTTGTTGCTCGCCTTGCTGTACTTGAGCTGCATACCCTGAGGAAGGTCCGTACCCCGGGGTGAGATCGGATGGTATTTCGGCCATGGGCGGTGATCTGGGCGCTTTTCGTTTTCGTGGATTCGGAGGGCTAGATAGTGGCAGCTGTTGTGCTGGTGACTCCTCTTGAGACTGTGTCGGTTGTTGAGGGTCTAGCAGAAAGTCTTCCGGCTGCCGCCCAAAAGATGGGACATACGCCAAAGAGGTAGACTGAGACGCTGAAGTGACAGCCGGAGGATGAGATGGTGGGCGCCTACAAGTAAAGTATAGGTAAGCTCGAGTTCCATGACGGCCATGGCCATAGAAGGATTCCAGAGGAGACGTTGGAAGGACAAAGGTGAAACTAGCTCTGGAGGAAGGGGACATCCGACGTCACACTTACGACATGTTTCTTGTGCTATAAATCGCGAGGCTGATAAAAGATTCCAAGCGTCATAAATGCGGGTTTGCTGGAGCTATCGTCGACTGTTGAGAACAGAGATCTAGTCGGTGGCGGCGGCTCAAGCCGTCCAAGATGTTGAATGGATGAATTAGCATCGAGGCAGGTCAGTTGTGGCTATCAGCTTCTCATTGCCATAGGCTGCCTGAGTCGGTTTGAGATGTGTCGAGGCGTGTTGCTGCAACGCAGGGACTGTGAAGCACGTAACAGACGTGGCAGCTGCATGTCTGCAAGACGTAGTGTGTCGATGACGGTATGGGGTACCTGGCAGATGGTGAGGAAGGTGCGCCGCGACGAGGTAGCGAATACGCATTGGACGTTTCCGAGCGTTCCAAGGAGGAGCTGCTTTTGCTGGTCCTGTGTGACTGACCATTGGGGCCAAATGCGGGGTCGACAGTGGGTGTCAGTCTCCTATGCCCCGGCCACGGATGTGATATGTAGTAGGCATTAGGCAGATCATGAGATAGGTCGACTGCTGCTACCTGGGGCCGAGGAGGGGGAGATCTTCTGGGGCGAATCCGATATAGGTAGAGTACTCGGTTGGGCCCATGGCTGATCAGCTGGTAAACCCTCCACCGGCTCTACCAGTCTCGACGATCTCGAACATGACGATCGTGCGAGCACATGCTCTACCAGATCAAACTCGGGCCCCTCTGCTGGTTGTTTGACACCCGGGACTGCCGCTTCACGGTTGAGGGTCTGACATGGAGGCGGCTAAGAGTGACCTGGATGATACAAACAGAAGAATGTCCATTGTCCACTAAGTCCATGCCGCCTGCAGCACTACTGCGGGCCCACGCTTTGTCGAGGGGTCTCGAGGTTTGGATGATGTTTGTGGAGATGCCAAGACACCTTCAGGCTCTAGGCTGTATCGGGCACTAGATCAGCCCCTTCCGCCTTTTCGTCCCACCATCCGGAGCAATCACGACTCCTTCGTTCCCATGGCTCATGGTGGAGACTCGTACACTTCTACCTCTGGAAAACATAGCGAGAACAATACCGACTGTACCCAGCTCCACTTGACCGCATAGTGTTCCTAGATCTCTCCATCATGGCATCAACAATGCCTTCCCAGCCTGACGCCGGAACCGTTCGCATGAAACAGAGGTGACACAATCCCTATTCTTTCTGCCGTTTCAACAAGCAAACTCGAGCGACGCAGAATAAGGCAACGGATGGACGTCTCCTCTGGTCATTCTACTGACTCTTCTCGCTTGTGATGGCCCATAGTTGCTCGCTCAAGGCAGATCGATCTGCTCGACGGGAATCAACCGTCGACGGTTTGTGTCAAGTGCCACAAGATTACGCAAGATGTTTCGTTTACTCTGCAGGCCTCGTCAAGAAACACAACATTGCTTCCAGGCCCTGCTTGCAAACACACACTGGATCTTAGTTCACAACGAGGCAAACGTGCTCAATGTCTCCCTTGGTTGAACTTGCTACTGGCGCAAGAGGGCGTTAAACCGAGACTCCGCTTAACGAACCGGGTCGCGTCCAGACCATGTCCCTAGGACTGATACAACCAACATCCATTGTTTGGCACTCGTTCCCCCTGAATATATTCGGAAACCTCCATGCCTTTTCCCGCTTTTTGACTAGCTATTCCATCGGTCGTGGTCTGACATTCATGCGATGGTCATGGCGCCTGCAAGTCTGACCTCAGATTGCCCGTCCCGTTGGTACATGACACTACTATCGGATCTTTCCTATCAATCTCGTCTCTTGGCCATCATAATTGCCTAACTCCTCGTGGCTGCTTGCTTCCCCACTTGTACATGACCATGGAACTTTGGAAACATGGCGAGCTACGGGTCGCATATGGCAAGTCATGCGTAAAGGTAGGCTCTCGCCGTCTGCCTTGTGTATATATTAGGTTCCTCTTCGTTCGGCACAGTGCCAACACCATCGTCGCTGGCCTTTCCGTAACGTCGTACAGAGGCTTTCTGTCTACATTCATTTTCCCGCTGGTTGGGTTGCTTCCAGTCTCCACTAGTGCTGTCCGTGCATCAATCCTCTAGCTGCACGTTGAAGGTGGTTTCTTAAAACGTTTGCCGATTCTCCCAATTGAAGTCTTTCCGCTGCATCTATAGAAGGCTCTACGATCACCGCTCCGCCTGATTTTCCTTGTTGAAAATATGACCTCCAGTCCTGTCAAGTCGCCGGTCTCAAGGTCTTCGCCAATGGAAGCCCTTTCGCCTTCATCGGCCTCTCAAGAATCCCAAAGTCCGGGTAGCAAGCGTCATCGCAAGTCCATATCTACCGGTGGCGGCAGAGCATGGTCGCAGGAAGAGGTAAGACACCTTCGCAAACCAAGGATCACTCATCTAACCATCGGGTAGGAGAACTATCTCATTGAGACCCGGATGCATAAAATGCCTTACAAGCACATCGCTACAACGCTCAAGAAGACGGAGCTGGCATGCCGTCTTCATTACCACCAGCTGTCGTTCGGTAGCAAACGTCGACGACGCACACCATCCGTGACTGCCTTTACCTCATATGCCGACTCTCCCGTCACTCCATCCGAAGGACGGAAACGTGAGATACCACAACAATTCCTACCACCGATATCATCACTTGCTACACCAATCGAGACGCCGAGAGAGAACAGTCAGGAAGTGTTCAAGTCACCTCAAAGTCACATACCGATTCTACCAAAACCCAATTCATCCCGAACGAATTTACCCTCCACCCGAGGGTTGCGCCTCATCACGGAAGGCATCGACCAATGCGAGAAGAAGCCCGTCATCGATACTGTCAAACTCGATAAGATCTACGATGCCCATCGATTACAGTTCTGGTCCTCAATAGCTCGCAGCTATGGAGGGAATCTCTCACCAGCAGCACTTGAAGGGGCGTGGTGCAAAGCCCACAGTATCGAGGGCTCGCGTCTGCCACCTACGCCTAACGCAAGTCCACACGAAAGTTCCAGGCCAGGTGCATCGTTTCTTGGTGCCCCGTTCAGTGCGGTGGCGGAGTATAGCAAAGGCTTCACATCCATCAACAATCCGGTCCCAATGAGTGCAATAGCCGCACCGCACGGCAGGAGCGGGTCGTTCGCCTTGTCTAGCATTCTCACCGAGGACAAAGAGGTTCGGAGTCCGAGCTGTGAAAAAAGGCTACAAGAGATGGACATGACGCGATAGAGATTACAGGTTGGGGCGCTTGGCCTTGTTCGAGGGTTCTTCTTCTGGCATGACGACTTTTATTTCACAGCTGGCATAATAACGGGAGGTTGCGTTGCGTCTGGGTATGATCAGGGGCTGTTTCTCGAGCGTCGACTAGCGAGTGAAGGGCGTTGCGCATAATGCTGGGACAAGGGTCTGCATTGCTTTGACAAGAGTCTAAGATAGCTCTGGTCTTCTACTTCGGGCTAAACGAACCGCGATTCGTAAGACATCGGCGGAGGTTTTCGTGGGTTTCAACTAGAAGTCTCACGATGATGTGCGCACAGTCGTTGCGCTAGGAGACTTTTCTTGTAACCGTAGAGGCGCTCGAATAACTTTATTCGATACTTGGTCCGAGCTTTACATGGTACTCCGTACTGTCTTGGCAGTTAGTCACGTGATTGCCTCCGCTAGTACCCGTCCTTTCCTGCTGCGATGACGAAATGTTTAAACCCAGGTACTGTTCCTGTTGTGCCCCGTCCCACAGCACTTAGACGTTCAACCAGAGGACTTGCTGTGACTTATAGCAAAGATCACGAGATAGTTGCAGACCCTTTACAGCAATAACAGAACAAACAATTCTACTGCCTTGGGCCGTGAACTCGCCGCCACGACCAATAACCTTTCACATCACGACAGCCCTTTTTCTTTGTCGTTTATGGGTCATACCATTAGGAGAGATGTATCATGAGATTGGAACATTGTTTGCTTCTTTCATGTATCTTGAGGCACATGTCGTACATGACATGATAGCAATCAGGATTTCTCTGGAAATTCTATTGCCAGATCATTCCAACGGCAGAAGCTTTCCCCTTCAACTCCCAGGTGTGGCAGTATCTCACTCGATTTTGGACTTTGCCAGTATGCAATGCGCTGACCGTTATGAAAGAGATCTCTCGAACGGCAGGCTTAAAAATTTAAGTTATCTCCTTTCTACAACAATTTCCTAGCCTTTTTTTTTTCAAGCCGACATCCTTGATCTGTAGTCGGTCCTTCTTCTCTATTTCTACTGTTTCCTATCACGCATACAGCTCGTTGCGAGAAAATCTGCCTTTCGCACTATGTCATCTCTTGGAGTGCATTGGGTCTGGGCATAACTAGGTCGAGGGACCTTGCTGGCTTATTCTCGTCTAACCTACGAGGCGGTTCCGGAGGAATGAAGCATGCACTGCTCCAGTGTATCCTGACTGTGGAAGTGATTCTCCAACAGAATGTGACAAGGAGTTCAGTAATCTGGACGTTCACGAGATCGCTTACGTCGACTCCCGGACTCGAGGATCAAACCCCAAGAAGCAGGTGTGAGGATGTAGACGTCTGGAGATCGGAAAAAGGCCGATGCGGCAAAGAATAACACGGTCATGGGCTACAAGCCTGTCAACTTTGATGCGGAGCTTTTCAGGATGGATGTGGCAGAAGTGCCGTTAACTTGCATGAGATACTCATAAGGGATTCGACCTGGTGTAACCCACACCCAAATCATTGCCGCAAGAGTTACTGCAAGCGATGATCGACAATATTCCCAGATTCACAAGGATGCTACTGAAGTTTAGTAACCATGCGACGTACAATCGCAATGGTAAAGTCTTCTACACCAGATCAACATGGCGGGACTGCTAAACCACGTACAAGAGGGCACGTTTAAAATTATGAGATATGAGAACGTCCCTCTGCCCGTAATCGATATTTCAAAACGACGTCCACCTGAGGGAGATTGCCATCAGGCGCATCCACCCACTCATACTACATGTCCTCTTCATCCTTGAACACGTCATCATCGCTGTTCGACAACTCTAGAGAATTCACTCGTGGCTTGGTCAATCCCGCCGTCCCTAGCTCCCGGATTACGATTACCTGTTTTGGAGAACGCTCGTATCGTCAGGGCCAAGTTTCCATCTCCACCCACTACCCGCCCACGGCACCCATTCAATCCACCGAATTTCTTCACTTAAGCAAAATCCACCTGCCATGTTCACATAGAAATCCATCGCCGTCCACTCAACCCGCGACCAAGGCTCGCGCTCTGAATCTAGGTAGAGCTCCCAGCAGGGCTGTGGAAGACGGCCAGGATTTTTTCGTGAATGCACGCCATCTCAAACGCCCCCGAAGTGGGAGAATATCTCAGCGACATCTAACCGAGCACGGATTCCAAAGATCACAGCATCCAATCAGTGGCTGGACGTGCTGGTAGAGCAAAATGGGGAATCGACGAGAGACAGACTACTTCGAACGAAGGGTGTCTCGATCCGGAAAATGAAGCGACGACAGGGAAGAGTAGATTGAAGTCGGAAGAACGATGGAATTTCGAAGCTAAGTCGTATGTGAAGGAGAAGAAAGATCAGTTAAGAGCACATGAGAGCACTCGCGATATGGACTAACCTAGAGCGCAGAGTAGAAGGTTGAATCTGGTTGGGGTTACTGATATCGCAATTCGTGATGCCAGGTGCTGAAATTAACAAGTGGACGATTACACATCGGGTTCGATTTCAGGCTTCTAGTGTAAAGCGATACATAAAGAGAACGTGGGGAGATTAGCACTACGTGATGAAGGAAATATCAATCACCGGACCTTCAGTGTTCTGGTGTCGATCAAAGAAGCAAGTCATCACAGTATACACTGGATGCGATACTTCGACTCGAGAAATGGAATGCTCGATCTAGGCATGATGGTCAACAATGTGGGGTTCAATATAGGAGTCATAGTCGTCACTTCCCTTCGCCTAGCTTGGACTTCCTTCATCTCGGTGAGATTACCGTAAATACGAGCTCGGCCTGACCTTGACTTACAATTATCGTGCGCCTAGCATCGAATAGCTTTCTTTGGAGACATTGGCATATATTAAGATGGCACCCTGTAGGGACGTTGACTGGCCTCGGCTTCAGCTTGTTCTCGGCTTTCGACGGTGAGTTCAGTCGTGTCACCACAACGACTGTGTGTTTTATTGATGTTGGGGCAGCCTGTTCGAAGCACAGACCGGAGCAGACATGACCGTTGTGTGTCGAGGCGAGACGATACCCTTCCATAGCGCCATCGTGTGTCCGCGTTCGGGATTCTTCGAGCTAGCCTTCTATGGTGGTTTCAAGGTGGGTAGTATCACTTACTCCTGACTCTGCAGATGCCCTGTGGCTGACAGATGTGGGAACCGGACAGGAAGGGCTTACCAGGACAATCAACCTTAGTGAAGACAGGTTGCCCATGGTCCGTCGAATGATAAAATACTTTTACTTTCTCGACTATTTCGAGGATGAGGAGGACGACCGAACATACACCACCTTTTCAGAGTTAGAGCTCCATGTTCAAATGTTCTCGTTGGGCGACAAGTACGACATCATCTGTCTCAAGAACATGGCGGCAATCAAATTCCGTGATTGTTGCGAAGAGCACAATGTGTGGGATTCCGAGGACAAGCGAGTGGCCGCAGTGAGGACACTCGTCAGCGCAGTACCAGCGGTCTACGAGAACACACCGGACGAGGATGTCATACTGCGTCCACCTCTTGTGAATACGATTATAGAGAGGCTCAACAAAGACTCCGCACTGCTCCACGAGTTAAAAGACATGTGCCTGCAGTATCCGAAATTCTCCTACGATCTCATGGAAGCAACCTGGCGAGTAGCGCACCCCGAATGTGGACGGCAATATTTGGGAGGATCACCGGTAGAGTCTCCTGATTCCTCTCCAGCAAGATCCGCGGTCGAAAGAAGATGGCCTGTTAGGAGGAACTCAACGGGCTGCATTTAGCCCCTGTAACCATCACGTGAGGTTCGCACGGCTGATAAGATTGCCTTAGGATCAGGATCGGGGGCTGAAATTACCCACAGACTAGCTTCAAGTTTAAAATTGCTTTTGTCTTTGTCATCCAATCACCGTGCAGGGTTTGCCGATGATTTCCCTCATATTTCTTACCGGCCCATCCAGGGGTCGCAGTCCCAGCCGGAGTGATTACGGATACCTCCAGGCTCTGCCCACATCCCATGCAACCATCTCTCGATCTCTTCTATTTTCTCATTGAACAGTCACTCTTTTGATTGCAATTGGATTCAGTCGCTCTTTATAGTCACTCATTAATACACTCATTTACTTCTTTCGAGAGCTGTTGAAACAAGAAGCACTTTGCACATACCAGCACCATCCGTCTTATTCAGCTCCCAATCAGAATGAAGTACTCCGTCGCTGCCGTCCTCTCCGCCTCGCTCCTCGGCCATGTCGCTGCTCAAGGTTGCAATGTCTTCGTTGACCCAAGCAAGCAGTCAGGCAATCCGGTCCGAGCGCCTTTGACCGAGATTGTGCCTGTTGGAACTCCGTACACAATTACCTGGGATGTGAGCATCTCAACCCTTCTCAGGCTTCAGTAGCAGTCACTAACTGCTGCCTCCTAGCCTACTACTCCCACCAAGCCCGTTGCCATCGAGCTCCTTAGAGGTCCGGCAGAGAATATCCTACCCATCGCGTGTCTGACCAGCAGCTCTCCCAACACTGGGAAATTCGTCTGGACACCTCCCAACACTCTCACAGCCGATGTCAGCCGTTATGGCCTTCGCATCATTGTTGCCGACGGAAGTGGTCAATTCCAATACTCCAACCAATTCGGTATTTCCAACGATGCCATTAACCAGCCAACCTCTTCGTCCGTGCCTACAAAGCCCGAAACCACGACCAGTCATCCTACGAAAGACTCTAGCACGACAAGCCCCGTTATTCCCAGCTCCGTGATAACCAGCTCAGTCGCCGCCAATACCACCACAGCCACGGTACCCTTGGTGACTCCGGACTCTAACACTTCTTCCGTTGTCGTGATCGCTACAACCCACATCCCAATCCCCATTCTCAGCAGTGGCGCAATTCGCTCTATGACCATCCTACAGCCAACGAACAACATGACCGTCCCCGCATCCTTGAAGGGATCCAAGACGCAAGCTCCAAGCGGAGTCACCGCTTCAGCATCTGTCACCTCTGTTCAAACCGGTACTGGCAGCCCGATTGCTGGCCCAGGAACTACAGCCCCAAATTCTGGCGCTGGGAAGTTGTTGGCTGGCTCCATGCTCGCGGTCTTGGCAGCGATAGGTGCCCTTTTGTTATAAGGGGCAGTTGAAGCGACGAGTGCGAGGATTGGATGTAATTATTGTAATATGCGCATGGCGCGGGCGTTGATGCCTTGTTCGTATGTTGTAAAAAACATCATGTGCCGCGTACCTTGACGGGAGCGGAGCTATGAGGATCTACGTAATCGAATGGGTGTATATAAAATCAATCGTGCTCTTTCAT
>QQTW01003396.1_pt1 | contig 11752 bp, 6 predicted proteins | sample 1904831 | NCBI WGS metagenome assembly QQTW01 (sample SAMN09435610, study PRJNA476489) | Subsurface metagenome, whole genome shotgun sequencing project. | reverse complement strand
TCATTCACAAAGAAATCAAGCCCCTCAAATACTCCATTATTGAAATTTGTCTGTGGAAAATCTGGAAACTCTACCTCGTTCTCCTCTGTGTAAGTTGCACCCAAAAAATTAAAGCTGACTTTCAATTCGTTCGCCGGTCCCAAAAATTCTGACCCTACTCCCGTTAGAGCCGAATCATCGTAGCTGAGAAATCCTGCAAACGTTTGACCTAACAACGAACCACTAGTCACATCTGCCTTAAAGTCATAAGTGATTGTGGCAGCTTGTAGTGGACTAGCTTCCATCGCAGCAAAGAAGGTAGAGATAGCAGTAGCGACTACTAATTTTTGGTATGGTTTCATATTTGACCCTGTTAGATGAGCAGTTTTTGCGCTTGTTAAGACTGACTTAGTAAGTAAGAGCAGCACCCGCAGGTCTGCGTCTGTCATTCGCACCGTAAAATAAACCCGTTGTGGGGTCTACTAAAATAGACTCCGCTGCTCCCCAATTGGGAAGCTGACTATTAAATACAAATCCCCTACTTGTTGGGGTCGTGGTTGAGAGAGTCCGTATGGTATCAACTGGTAAGGCATTTTCCTCAATGTTGATTAAATCGGGTAGTCCTTGGTAATGAAAGCGAGGATAATCTACGGCTTCTTGAATATTTAATCCGTAGTCAATCACGTTGGTGATCACTTCTAGAACAGTTGTGATAATCCTTGATCCCCCAGGACTACCAGTCACCAGGAAAACTTTACCATCTTTAAAGACAATGGTTGGACTCATAGAACTGAGAGGCCGCTTCCCAGGCTCAATCGCGTTATTAAGTCCTTGCACCAAGCCGAACTGGTTGGGCGATCCGGGTTTTGCCGTAAAGTCGTCCATTTCATTGTTCAGAAAGAAGCCAGTATTACCAGCAATCACTCCAGCTCCAAAGAAAGAGTTAATGGTATAAGTTACGGCTACTGCATTACCATACTGATCGGCAATTGAGTAATGAGTGGTGTTAGTACCCTGCTTGATATTTGTTGGACAAGAGTAGACCTGGCAGGGTAGGAGGGCTCCCGATGCAGGTATCCTGTCTCGAATACTAGCCGCGTAGCTTTTAGACAGTAGTCGCTGCAAGGGAATTTCGATGAAGTTTGGGTCACCCAAGTAAGCATTCCGGTCAGCATAAGCAAACAGCATTGTTTCTAATATGCGTTGCACACTAGTAGGCGATCGGAATCCTAGAGAGGCAAGCGGGTAGCCCTCTAAAACATTGAGCATTTCACAAAGAACAGTGCCGCTGCCGGGAGGTGGAGAAGAGATGACTTGATAACCTCGATAACTACAACCCACTGGTTGCCTTTCTTCCACCGTATAGTTGGCTAAGTCCTCTTTAGTTAAAATTCCCTTGTTCGCAAGGCTTGCTTTTACCAACTCATCAGCAATCGAACCCTTGTAGAAAGCCTGCGGTCCTTGATTAGCAATCAGCTTCAAAGTATTAGCCAAGTTTTTCTGCACCAAACGATCGCCCACTTGGTAAGGAGTCTTACCATTTTTTAAGAAGATGGCAGCGACGTTAGGCTGAGTTGCAAAGATTGTAGTGTACCCACTTAGGCGGTCTATATCTCCCTGCTGCAAAATATAACCCTGCTCCGCCAGCCGAATTGCAGGTCGGATCACCCGCTGGCGAGACAAAGTTCCATACTCTGAAAGTGCTTGGTCTAAGCCCAAAACTGTGCCAGGAACTCCAACAGCAAGATAACCAATGGTACTCAGTCCAGGGATCACATTACCGTTCTGATCTAGGTACAGATCTCGCGTTGCTGCGAGTGGTGCCTTCTCGCGAAAATTAATGAAGGTATTTTTACCATTAGCTAGGTGGATCGTCATGAACCCCCCGCCGCCAAGATTGCCACAACAAGGCTCAACCACTGCTAGTGCATACCCAACAGCAACGGCTGCATCTATGGCGTTGCCACCAGATTTCAAAACCTGCAATCCAACTTCCGATGCATATTTTTGGGGAGTAACGACTACACCATTCTTGCCTTGTACAGGCTTTGGCGCAGCCGAGACTTTATTAGAAAGACCAAATCCAAAGCTAGCAAATGCAGTTCCAATCGCTAAAACTAGCAGGCGGCTTCTCATATTGGTAACCCTTTTTGAGTTCTAGCTGATCATAGTAGTAGAGAAATAGCAGAAAATGCCTATTGATGAGATGAATCATTTTTCATTTAATTTGATGTGATGGCTGAATTTTTAGCTACTTATGGGTTTCTCATCGTCTCTATGTTGCTAGGGGCGATGCTGGGGCTGTCACTATACTTACCGTTGATGGCTGGACAACTATCTTTGGCTAGCCCTGGCTTTTATGCGTTAGGTGGTTATATTGCGGCAATTCTGTCTACCAAAGTTTTTCCCCCCATTAGTGGTTTGTTCCCCATTCCCCTATTACTGTTAGAAATGCTGATTGCCGGTGTGGTGTGTGGACTGTTAGGAATCTTAGTGGGAATCCCAACGTTGCGCTTGCGTGGAATTTATTTAGCGATCGCTACTATCGCCTTTGTCGAAGTCCTCCGAGTCGTATCTCTTAACTTGGATGTTACTGGTGGGGCAGTAGGTATTTTTGGTATTCCCCAACCCTTTCAGACTGCGATCGAGTATTTGTGGATCGCAGTCCCATTGCTCGCAATTAGTATGTTCTTCCTCTATCGCCTGGAGCGGATTCGTGTTGGGCGCGCTTTCGCTGCTATCCGTGAGGACGAACTAGCAGCAGATGCGATGGGCATCAATCCCACTTACTACAAGGTACTAGCATTCACTTTCGGTGCAATTTTGGCAGGGATTGTGGGTGCGATTAGTGCTCACTTCCTTAATACTTGGAATACCCGCCAAGGTACCTTTGATGCCAGTATCATTTACTTAACCTTTGTATTAATCGGTGGCTCCAGAAGCTTTGTCGGACCAGTGCTAGGAGGTATGGTATTTACAGCGTTGCCCGAAGTGCTGCGGGCGATCGCAGACACTAGTGGTCTGCCTGGCTGGTTGGAGCAATTCTTAAGGGATGGTCGTTTGATTATTTTCGGAGTGCTGATTGTAATAGGAACAATATTTTTTCCTCAAGGCTTGGTGACACCAGACTTATTCAAGCAACGTAAGCGCAGCAAACGCAAGCAGAGTGAAACACCATGACTTACGGAAGTTTTACCCCTGAAAATATACAAGACGGGGCAGTTCATGGATTGGCTGTTTTAGAGGCAAAAGCTCTAACTCGCCGCTTTGGGGGTCTAGTTGCGGTAAATAATGTATCTTTCACAGTCAACAAAAACGAGATTTTTGGACTCATAGGTCCTAATGGTGCTGGCAAGACAACGCTATTTAATTTGATTACAGGATTGCTTCACCCATCAAGTGGACAACTACTTTATCGAGGTGAAGAGATTGCCAAACTGCGTCCGCATCGGATCGCGGCTAAAGGTATTGCTCGCACCTTCCAAAATATTCGTTTATTTAGCAATCTTTCGGCGCTAGAAAACGTCATCATTGCTAGGCATATTCACACCAATAGTGGTATTTTAACTGGAGTGTTGGGTTTACCACCCGCTCCTATTGAAGAACTGAAATCAAAGCAGAAAGCTTTGGAGCTACTTGACTTAGTGGGTTTAGGTGCTAGCAATGACAAAGGGCTGAAGCAACGCGCTGAGGAAAAAGCCCGAAATTTTTCCTATGGCGATCAACGGCGTCTTGAAATAGCCCGTGCCCTTGCTCTTGAACCCCAAGTCCTACTTCTAGATGAGCCAGCTGCCGGAATGAATCCTAACGAGAAGCACCAGCTATCCCAGCTCATTCGGCAAATTTGCACTCAGTTCAACATGACTGTCATCTTAATTGAGCATCACGTTCCCCTCGTAATGGGATTGTGCGATCGCATTGCTGTTTTGGATTTTGGTCAGTTGATTGCTTTGGGTCATCCTGATGAAATCAGGTCTAACCCTGCTGTAATTGAAGCGTATCTTGGAGTTCCAATCCCTGAAAGAGATTCAGAATAAAAAGCAAACTTAACTAACACTGCATAAAAACCGCCTGGTTTAATAACTAATGCTGGAACTCAAAGGAATATACGTCAATTATGGTGGTATTCAAGCTCTACAAAACGTTGATATCACCGTCAACTTGGGCGAGGTAGTCACCCTGATTGGTGCGAACGGTGCTGGTAAAAGTACCACACTCCAAGCTATTTCCAGACTCGTTAACCCCCGCAGCGGACAAATTTTCTACCGTGGGCGTGACATTACCCGCTACCCGACTCACAAGGTTGTACGCCAAGGGATCGCTCATTGCCCAGAAGGACGCAGAGTGCTATCGCGGCAAACTGTTCAGGATAACTTGGAATTAGGAGCATACATTCGCTCTGATCAGGCAGCAGTGAAAGCTGATATTAATCGCCAATTTGATATTTTCCCGCGATTGGCAGAACGTCGCCATCAGCTAGCAGGGACGCTTAGCGGTGGTGAACAACAAATGTTAGCGATCGCCCGTGCCTTAATGAGCAAACCAAAACTTTTACTATTAGACGAACCGAGCCTTGGTCTCGCACCCTCGATCATGCGGGAAATTTTCTCCATCATCCAGAACCTGCGTAGCACTGGTGTGACAATTCTTCTCGTCGAGCAAAACGCTAACCTTGCCCTACAAATTGCTGATCGGGGATACGTGCTTGAGGCTGGTTGCATTACCCTCACAGGACAAGCCTCAGATCTGCTGAATGATGACCGAATTAAGAAGGCATATTTAGGATGACTGACATCTTTGGAGTTCTAATTGTAAAGCTAATTTAACCCTTTCGTACTCGGCCTCAAGCGACGATGCTATTTGTGTAGCATCTTCAACTTTGTCAGCACGACCCATTGCTTCAAGTTCTTTGCAGAACTTGGAGAGAGTCATAGCGCCGAGGCTAGCACTGCTTGACTTCAAAGTGTGAGCTGCTCGATGCAGCGCTACTGCATCACCTTGCCTAGTCGCTCTGCTAATTTCTTGCAGCAACTTAGGAGCATCTTCGAGATAGCTGTCGATTACTTCTGCCAGAACAACTAATGCATCTTCACCTACCATGTCACGTAATGCTTGCAGTGCTTTAGTATCAATAGCAGGGTCTAGCGGCTGACACTTGCCCAGCGCCTGAATGAGTTCCTCCACCTGGATGGGCTTACTCAGGTAGTCGTCCATACCTGCATGGATGCAAGACTCCCGGTCACCCTGCATTACATTAGCAGTCATAGCAATAATCCGAGGACGCTCTGCCTCTGACCACACTTGGCAAATGCGACGAGTAGCTGTTAATCCGTCCATTTCTGGCATCTGCACATCCATCAGCACTACATCGTAAGATTGTCGCTGTAGAGCTTCCAGCACTTCTAGTCCATTGCCAGCTACATCTGCCCTATACCCCAGACGCTGCATCATCAGCAGTGCTACTTTCTGGTTCACCACATTGTCTTCAGCAAGCAGAATCCGCAACGGGTGTTGTGGTTGGGGAGCAACCTGCCTGTTGTCAGTAGAAAATGGCGCTACAACTAGTGGCTGTTCACTCATTACCTGGAGCAACACGTTGTAGAGCTGTAATTGTTTCACCGGCTTGTTTAAGAAAGCGGCGAAGTTGACTTCCTCTACAAAGACAGATGCTTCTTGCTTACCCATAGAAGTTAACATTACCAGGGGTAACTTCTGGCGGTGGGGCTGCTGACGAATTTGTGCTGCTAGGGTCAGACCGTCCATCTGCGGCATCTGCATGTCCAGAATCGCGATATCAAATGGATCTCCCTGACGTATCCATTCCAGAGCCTCTGCTGCAGATGCAGCCGCACGAGTCAGCATCCCCCAAGATTCCCCTTGTAGTGTCAAAATTTTCCGGTTAGTAGCGTTGTCATCCACAATCAGTAGCCGCTTGCCGCTCAACTGTGGCTGGAGACGGTGGTGGTCAACTTGCCGTCTCCCAGGAACAGATTTGGCGCTCACGGTGAAATAAAAGGTAGATCCGTAAGTGACTTGACTCTCCACCCACATCCTGCCACCCATCAGTTCGCTCAAGCGTCTACTAATCGCCAACCCTAGCCCTGTACCGCCGTATTGTCTGGTCGTTGAGGAATCTACCTGGCTAAAGGACTTGAACAAGCGGTCCATCCTATCTGGGGGAATACCGATACCAGTATCCTTAATGGCAAATTGAATCTCATAATCTCCCCCTGCTCCCCTGCCCAATTCGCGGGCTGTAACAGAAACCACAACTTCTCCATTCTCTGTAAATTTGACTGCATTACTAAGCAGGTTCACCAAGACTTGCCGAAGGCGTGTGACATCTCCCGCAATCATAAATGGCGTTTGTGGGGTAATCAGGTAGGCTAACTCTAAACCTTTTTGCGCCGCTTGAGGAGCTAGCAAGTCAAGCGCTTCTTCAATGCAAGGTCGCAGTTCAAAGGGTTGCTCCTCTAAGTCCAGCTTGCCCGATTCGATTTTGGAGAAGTCTAAAATGTCGTTAATGATTGTCAGTAGTGCATCGCCACTGTTGCGGATGGTTTTGACAAAGTCGTCCTGCTGAGGTGTCAGCTTTGTATCGAGTAGTAATCCTGTCATTCCAATCACCCCGTTCATAGGCGTGCGGATCTCGTGGCTCATGGTTGCTAAAAATTCGCTCTTCGCTTGGGTTGCTGCTTCTGCCATCTGCCTTGCTTCCTCCAAAGCCAAATTTTGCAAAAGCAATTGCTCCCGTTGAAGTGTTTCTTGCTCTAAAAGGCGGGCTTGAGCTAGTGCAATTCCAACTTGAGCCGCTACTGCTTCCAGCAGCTCAATTTCATCCTCTGTCCAATGGTGGAACGCGCTACATTGATGAAGTGAAATTACACCGTTCACCTCTCCCTGGTAGGAAGTGCGAACTGTCAACATTGATTTCAGATCAATTTGTTTACAGAGGGGAGCAGCTGCTTGCAAAAGTGGATCGGCATAGACGTCCGTAGAGACAAGCGCGTGATCTTGAGCAAGCATCGCGAGAGCATGGGGGTTACCGACAACCGGAATTTTTAAATCCAGGAGCGATTCGTAGCCCGGTTCTAAATACTCAGCAACTCCTGGAATCTGGGGTACTGGTGTGGCAACATAGGTGTGAATTGTACAGCGGTTGACGCGAAATGCCCGACCAATTTGAGTGACCGTCGTCTGAAAAATTTGTTCACTGTTCAAGCTTTGGCGAACTTCTTGGGTAATTTGCTTAAGCAGCAAGGTACGCTGAACTTGCTGTTGCAGAGCTGTCTCTGCTTGCTTGCGCTCAGTAATGTCAGTGATGAAGCCCTCAATGCCAAGCACCTTACCTAGTTCGTCAAACACTATATTTCCTTTCTCCCATAGCCACTTCTCCTGGCCTGATTTACTGTACAGGCGATATTCAATCACGTAAGGTTGTGCTAGCGCGATCGCTGTTTCAATTGCTTGGAAAACTTTTTGTAAATCTTCAGCGTGAACGATAGAGGAATACGCCCCCTCCCCCAGGAGTTCTTCGCTTTTATACCCAGTCAGGTTTAAGCAACCTTCACTGAGATATTGCATTGACCAGTCCCAGTTGTTGATACAGGAGAAGACAATGCCTGGAAGTGAGTTAATTAAGGTGCTAAGCTTCCTTTGGCTCTCTCTGAGCGCTACTTCAGCCTGTTTGCGCGCAGTGATGTCAATAGATATCCCTACCATACCAATGACTTCGCCCTTGGGGTTACAGTATGGAACCTGAGACGATGCCACCCATCCAGGGGTGCCATCAGCTCTGGTAATTGGTTCTTCAACATTTGCTCGTGATTGCCCGGAAGCCATCACTTCTTCATCACCAGCAGCGTAAAACTCTGCTATCGCTGGCGGCCACAAGTCATAATCAGTTTTACCAGCAACTTCCTCAACTGACTTATGGATAGTATCAGCGTATGCTCGATTAACTGAAATATACTTGTGATTACGGTCCTTGTAATATACAAGTGCTGGGATTAAATGAAGTAATACCTCTTGTTCTACTTTTTTCTGACGCAATGTCGATTCTACACGCTTGCGCTCAGCAATTTCTCTTTCTAATTCTTGTTTAGCTTCCTCTGTTGCTCGTGCTTGGAGTAGAACCCCTTCCGCCTGCTTGCGTTCAACTGTTGCCTGATTAAGTTGGAATTGATGTGTTTGATTAAGTTCTTGAGTGTACGCTGCTAATTTTTTGTTGGTTGTATCAAGTTCAATAAGCCGCTGTTGAAGTTCTACATTCAGCGCAATAACTTTTCTTTCTGCCTTCGCTCGCTGCCTCGCAATCCTAAAAATTAGGATGAGAACAGTTGTGAGCAGGGGGATCTCTATTAGTTCGTCTATATGGGTTTTACCTGTAAAAACAGCTTCCAAAACATAAGCTGTATCAATCGTTACCCAAATGCTTGTGCGCCAGATAAAGCTACGGAATTGCCAGTAAAATGCTCCGATAGCAAGCAAAACAAAGACTATATGAAACAAAAGCACTGTTTGATCAGTAACAACCATGAGAATGGCTGTCATCAGTAGTGCTAAATCTAAAGGTTCAACCCAACGAGCTACTGGCAGTACTTTCCGAACGCCTCCAGCCGCAAAAATTTTCAGTTTGTTGCTCGTATTACTATTGATTATTTTTCTTACTATGCTTGTGATTTTTGTCATCTTCACTACCAGTTAGGAAGCCTCCGACTGATCCTGAATTGAGCGTCCAAAGCCTCTTTTGAAAAAAGGCACGTTGAAGTAGCGCAAAGTTCTGTTCGGCGGTAGCGAAGCGTTAGCGAGTCTTCGAGCGTCAGCCGTTGCCGAAGGCTAGGCGGTGAGCGGAGTGCTGAAGGAGGGTTTCCCTCCGTAGGCAACTCCCGTTAGCGAAGCGTTAGCGAGTCTTCGAGCGTCACCCGAAGGGGTTTCCCGCCGTAGGAAACTTTGTAAGAAGGGCTAAGTCTGATCAAGGAATAGTGGATGTACTGGTTGGATAACAACCGTACATTTACCGAAGAGACCACATCCCAGTTACAGCTAAAGATGAAGAAATGGCTATCAGGATAATAAGTAACTAGATTTTAAAAAACGGAGAGGGTGGGATTTGAACCCACGTTGACGTTACCGCCAAAACGCATTTCGAGTGCGTCGCATTCAACCACTCTGCCACCTCTCCAAAGGAGATATTCTAGTTCATTGTAATGAAATTACCATTGATTTGGTAGCTTTTCACAGCAGTGAGGCATTATTTTCCGCTGACTCTATTGTCGCCTCAAACTTACCAGCGGGCGTCCATTGGATAGCCCCATCTCTTCCTACCCACAACAGGCGGGTCTTACCTTTTCGCAAGAGAGATACTGTATCCGGAGCAAGGGTGACGGATGAGGCGATCGCAACTTCCGGTTCTAGCGCCTTGACTAAATCCGTAGACAAGGACTTTCCAGACCACCAAAGGACTTGAACGCGGGGTAACCGTTCAGCTAAGGCTAGCTTTTTCTGCTCGTCAGGGTTGAGACTCCCTAATAGTAGCCAAGTCTGATCTTGAATTTGAAGTTGTAGCATTGGCGGTTCAGTGTTGGTTAATTGAACTCCTATAGAACCAGCTGTCACCTTTTGCCCAACCATCAAAGGGTGATAGCTGCTGAGCCGCACTTGTACAGTATTCGCAATTGTTGCATTGCTCGTGCTATTTCTGGCTGAAGCAGCATAGCTGTAAAAGTTTTCAATTGGCAGACGTTCCAAGATTTTCAACCAGCCACTACTAGTTTTAGACTGAGCCGCCGCCGCAACTGCCCAATTAACTTGGTTAATACCTTGGTGCTGCAAAAAAGGTAGCACCGTAAACCGCGCAGTGTTTGCATCTCCACTATTGACTAGTAGTACTTTACCTCGGTCTTGAATCACCAGAATTGGTTCCGCCTCAGCGGCTAGCACGGTTACACGAAACATTGTGGTCTGATGCCAAACTGGAATTGACACTAAACCAACTGCTACAAGACCCGAAAGCCACCAACGCCGCTGCCACCACGGCTGTAGCCAAGCTAAGCTAATCAGCCCATAAAGCGCTAGAAACTGTAGAACCGAGATTGTACCTATGGCAAAGGAATTTCCTGGTAGCTGGGAAGACAATTGCACGAGGCTAATTAGCCAGTTTGTGGGGTAGTACAACAACCAAGCTAAGCTACTTCCTGCCAATGGCCAAATCAAGGCTGCCAAAGCACTAATAATGCCACCAATACTGATCACAGATACTAGAGGTGTGCTGAGGATATTGACTACAATGCTGTAAACTGGCACTACGCCGAAGATATAGAGTTGCAAGGGTAATGTCCATATGCAACCAGCGATCGGCACTGCAATCAGAGTTGCGATCGCTGGTGGCAACCAGTCCAACTTCTTTATTAATGGCGGTACTGTCACCACTAACCCCAGTGTGGCTAAAAAACTCAGCCCAAACCCCAAATCCCAAATCCATAGAGGATTAAACAGTAGCAAGAGCGTTGCTGCAATCAGCATTGATCCCAGTAGCTTAATTTTGCGCCTCATTGCCAGAGCAACTAATGCCCCAAACCCCATAATTACGGCTCGCAGTACTGGAGGTTGCAAACCAGTTAGGCAAAGAAAAATGACTAAAGCACCCACACCACAGCTAATTTGCACTACAGGAGAAAGACGTCTGCTCAGTACCAGCACCAAGCCCAGAATCATAGAAGTTTGAAACCCAGATGCTGCTAGAACATGAGCCAATCCAACTTGAATAAATAAGTCACGAATGTCATAGGGCAAATCAACAGCCCGACTTCCTAAAACAATCGAGCTAACAAGTGGTCCTTCGGGGCTACTCAACCAGCGGAGCTGCGATCGCACAATTCTTTGCCGAACAAGCCACCACCCCCATTGAATTTGTTCTTGATCATCGGGAAAAGTTATCTGACGCCCGCTAAGACCAGCAAATGTGCCTTCTCGCTCCAGAAAAGTGCGGAAATTAAAAGCCCCCGGATTTACTGCTGGCTGGGGTTTGTATAAGACACCGGTGACTGCAATCTTTTGACCAGGGTATAAACCCGTAGCCTGAAGTAAGGGCACCGTCACGTACAGCTTACCTGTAACCCGTCTACTAGCTGAGAAGGGGGTGTCGCGTGTACTATCCCCTACAATCTCCTTCTTGTTCTGGTCAAGTTGAGTAACTTCCAACCAAAACTGCCCACGTTGACTTCGAGTTAGACGAGGCGTGCTCGTAATCTGACCTTGAATAGTGACAATTTGCTCTTGACTATTTGTGGAGGAAATAAACCGACTGACGTCATTTGCTGCTGGTTGTGATGTTCGCACTTGAAAATAGAAGCTTGCCAGCAACCCAACCACTCCAGCCACTAGCCATATTCCTGATTTGGGGCGTACTAAAAATCGCGGTAGAGCAATGGCTGCTCCTATACCTAAAGCTAGTACGCCATAACCTCCCCAAGAAAATGCTGTCGATAACAAGCCTAAAATGTAAGCCAGACAGAGAATGACGCCACTAGTCTGATTCATCAATTGATGTTTCTCTTTCTTACTGCATCACTTTATTTAAGAGTGGGAACCCCAGCGTTTCCCGTTGCTGTATATAGAGCTGGGCTACTCTGCGTGCTAAGTTGCGAATTCTGCCGATATAGCGAGTCCGCTCCGTTACAGCAATTACACCTCTAGCATCCAGCAAATTGAAAGTGTGAGAACACTTCAAAACGTAGTCAAGACTGGGCAAAACCAACCCAGATATGCTGTT
>QQTW01003395.1_pt1 | contig 11754 bp, 9 predicted proteins | sample 1904831 | NCBI WGS metagenome assembly QQTW01 (sample SAMN09435610, study PRJNA476489) | Subsurface metagenome, whole genome shotgun sequencing project. | reverse complement strand
CTCCTAACTCCTAACTCCTAACTCCTAACTCCTAACTCCTAACTCCTAACTCCTAACTCCTAACTCCTAACTATTTAATTATTCGATTCCAGTTTACTGACTTTGTCTGCTGCGATCGCATACCAAATTTGACCAAATGTCTGTTGATTGAGTTTCCCACGTCGCACTCCTGGAAACAAGTTGTCAAATTGGCGATTTGTGTCGGTGTTTAACTGCTTGATTGTATAGTTCCCAAATTGTCCCGCATTGGCTTTTTGCTGCCAATTTTCGTAATCTTGCCCTCCGTAACTTCCGAGTTTCCGTCGAGCTTTAGTACTGAGGTTAGCTTGTTCTAATTGATTTAGTAAGTCGGACGCAATACTGCTCCACTGTTGACGCAACCTCTCATCTTCGGGGCTATCGGTCAATGGACGTTTTTGAAACTCTGGATTTTTTGTATAAAAAATACTATTAACTGTTTGATTGAAAAAAGCATCGGGAATTTCCAGCTGTTGCTGACGAGTAACCAAATTGTTGCTGCCACTATTATTTTGGCTATCACTTTGTCCAACAGGTGAATTAGAATCGCTACCGGGAAGACTGGGAAGCGAAATTTTTGGTAGCGAAATCGAAGATACACCCTTAATTGTTGCACTCACTAACGCCCAAGTCCCCGCGCAAACCAATACAATTACTGATGTAGTCACAAGACTCACAGCAAACGGACGCATCCAACCTGGTAATGGTATCGATTGAATAGCGATTTGAGTTCTGCGGTGTAACTTGCCAGGTGCGGCAATCATGGTTTTGAGTTTTGTTGAGTGGGGGTTACTATTAACCTTTGGTACAACAGGAGCTGAGGAAGGTATGGATGCTTTGGAGGGTATGGAGGGTTTGGAGGACATTTTTTGTAAATCTTTGTTAACTTGTTGGGCATTTTGATAGCGCTCGCTTGGTTTATAGGCGACCATTTTCTTCAATATTGCCTCTAGCTGCGGACTTACCTTAATCTCGCTTCCCCATCGCCAATTGCCTTGATAGCTATCGTAAAGATGTTGGGGTTCTTTGCCCGTTAACAATACTAACGCACTCACCGCGAGCGAATATAAGTCGCTGCAAGGGAAAGCTTTTCCTTGACGTAATTGTTCTTCGGGTGCGTAACCTTTTTTTCCTAGTAAAGTTCGATTTACACCTAGCTGTGTCACCCAAAAACCTTGGGAAGCGGGAAGTTGTTTGACTCCACCAAAATCGATTAATACAGGTTTATTATCTGCACGACGCAAAATGATATTATCTGGCGAGATATCGCGGTGAACTACATCGACCGAATGGATATAACCCAACACGGGCAACATATCCTGCAATAATTGAATTATTTCAGCTTCGCTAAAATTTTGCCCTTGCTTGTAACGCTTATCGAGCAAATCCCAATAAGTATCTCCCTCAACATAATCTTGCACCAAAAAGAAAAAGTCTTTATTTAGCGACTTGGTTTGTAACGACGAATGAAATTTAGGGATTTGCGGATGTTGTAATTTCTTCAACACATTCGCTTCCCTCTCAAACAATTCCTTAGCTTTCCGCAAATCCTCCGCTTTCTCCACCTGCGGTGCAAACTCCTTCAACACGCACAATTGATTTGAGGAATGTGAATCCTCAGCCAAATAAGTACGTCCAAAACCACCTTGCCCTAATTGACGGAGAATTTTATAACGGTCTGCGATCGCATCTCCTTGCGGTATGGGTAAACTTTCACCGCATTGAGTACAAAAGCGATTACCCTTAGTATTTGCGTGTTGTTTGCTGCAATAAACGTGCATGGTGCCCAAGGAAGAATGAGAAGGATTTTTTACTAAAATGCTACAACGTTAAATGTAACCTTTACGGAAAAGGAGTGGAGTTAGGAGTTAGGAGTTAAGAGTTAGGAGTTAAGAGTTGGAAAGTTAGAGAGTCGGGGAAGTTGGGGAGTCGGGGAGTAGAAGAAGTATAAAAACATGAGAGATTATTTAATAACTCCTAACTTCCAACTCCTAACTTCCAACTCCTAACTCCTAACTTCCAACTCCTAACTCCTAACTTCCAACTCCTAACTTCCAACTCCTAACTTTTAACTCCCCACTCCTAACTTCCAACTCCTAACTTCCAACTCCTAACTCCTAACTCCTAACTCCTAACTCCTAACTCCTAACTCCTAACTCCTAACTCCTAACTCTTATCTACCATGATGAATCCCGAAGAAAGACGGCAGTATTCCGAACGTGCATTTACCAACTTTTTACACAGTCCCCTCGATGCTCGTCTCCAGCAACACTGCAACACCGAACCCGCAGCAGCAGCATTAGAGCTATTTTATAATGTCGCCGCAACCGTTCCCGCATACAAGGCTTTTCTAACACAAAATGGTATAAATCCTGCCAGCGTTCAAACCTTTGCCGATTTTCAAACCCTACCACCTCTAACAAAAGAAAATTACCTCCAACAGCACCCCCTCACTGACTTGTGTCGCTACGGAAAAATCGAAAGTTGTGACATGATAGCAGCTTCCTCCGGTTCCACAGGTAAACCTACATACTGGTGCAGATTTTTCAGCGACGAACTCGAAATTACTACCCGCTTCGAGCAAATCTTCCACGACAGCTTTTTTGCCGATACTAAAAGCACCCTCGCAGTAATTTGCTTTTCCCTTGGTACTTGGGTAGGGGGAATGTTCACAACTAATTGCTGTCGCTACCTTGCCAGCAAAGGTTATCCCGTCACCGTCATTACTCCCGGTAACAATAAAGATGAGATTTTGCGCGTTGTTTCGGAACTTGGTGCGGCATTCGACCAAGTTGTATTATTGGGGTATCCACCTTTTCTCAAAGATGTAATTGATACTGGAATAGCGCGAGGTGTGGAGTGGCAGCAATATAGTATCAAATTGGTGACAGCAGGGGAAGTATTTAGCGAAGAATGGCGAAATTTGGTAGCCCAACGAGTGCGATCGCAAAATCCCTGTTATGACTTTGCATCGCTGTATGGAACTGCCGATGCCGGAATTTTAGGGAATGAAACCCCGTTAAGTATATATATTCGTCGCTTTTTGGCAGAAAAACCCGAAGTTGCACGAACATTATTTGGAGAGTCGCGTTTACCGACTTTGGTACAATATGACCCCATCAACCGCTTTTTTGAAGTTAAAGATGGTGCGTTGTTATTTTCTGGGAATAATGGTATTCCGTTAATTAGGTACAATATTTTAGATAATGGCGGGATAATTACTTACGATGCCATGCTCGAATTTTTGGCAGAGTGGGGATTTAATCCTTTGGGAAACAGGCAAGATAGACAGGATGCGTATCTTACGAGAGGTGTGAGAAATTTGCCTTTTGTTTATGTATTTGGACGGTCGAATTTTACAGTTTCGTATTTTGGTGCAAATATATACCCCGAAAATGTGACGGTGGGATTAGAACAACCTGTTATAAAAGAATGGGTGACGGGTAAATTTGTTTTACAAGTAATAGAAGATATAGATAAAAATCGCTTTTTGTCAGTGACTGTAGAATTAGCACCGAATGTAGAAATTAGTGAAGATAAAAAGCAGGAAATAACAACTTCAATTCTTTCGCAACTTAAGCGTCTCAACAGCGAATTTGCTAACTACGTTCCGCAGGAATATCAAATACCGCAGGTGACATTAAAATTGCATGGTGATGCTGAATATTTTCCTGTGGGAGTGAAGCATCGATATACTAGAAAGTAAGGATTCGCAGTTTAACACTCCCCGCGATAAATTTATTGACGGGGATCCTAGCTTCATCCTAGTCACTTGCACACGTCAGGTTCTCATCAAAGAAAGTAGTTCCACAGGAATATCAAATGTGCTACAGACAACATTAAAATTGCATAGTGTTAGTGAATATTTTCCTATGATGAGGCATCGATATACGAGGAAGTGGGAAATGGAGGGAGTGGGAAATTTTATATATTTCACCCGATTGGGTGAGGCTAAATTCCATAAATTATGGGTAACTTTTATATATTGCTTCTCGATTCCAATCAATATATAACTTTAGATACATTGCATATTCAAAGATAAACTCATATAAAAACTAAGGGTACTTAATTAATTTCTACACTTTAATCAAGGCTTAAACATTAACTTTTATACAATCTTATGCTTGAGCCTGTTGTTTTTATTGAGTAGCCCCTTTGGAGGGAAATTATTTTTTTATCGGGCAAGAATGACAGTAACTTAAATAGATTTTATTGCCTTGCAAGCGTTTATTTTTGGTAAATACATGGCTGAATAATTTAATACAGGTGTTTATTCATCTTTTCTCTATAACTCTAGAATGTAGTGGTGATTATCGTCCTTACAGGTTTAAGTGTTGTAGTAGGACTAAGTATATTTTTTTTGGAATATTACCAACTAATAAATATGAATTCTCAAGAATCACAAACTCCGGTATTAGACCATCCTACCCCAGTCAGAGAACCGCGAAGAAAGAAACAGTGGTTAAGGATTTTACTGTCTTTGTTGTTGGTGGGTGGTGGAATTGGTGTTTGGCGGTATTTAACACCAGCGAAGAGTACACAAACTGAAAGTGCAGCAGCAAAAGCACCACCTGCAACAATTGTAGAAACAGTAGCGCTACGGTCTGGCAGTGGAGTTAAAAAAGTAAATTTACTCGGTCAGATAGAACCTAGCACACGCGCAACTATTCGCAGTCGCACTGAGGGTGTTGTTGAGCAAGTCATGGTACAAGCAGGAGATAGGGTTACTCGCGGTATGACTATTGCCATCCTTGACAATGCCGAGCAAAATATTGCTTTAGCAGAAGCGCAAGCCAGGTTAGCACAAGAACGCAGTCGCTTAACACGTTTGCAGGTTGGTACTCGTCCGGAAATCATTGCCCAGCGTCAATCTGAACTACGTTCTGCTGCTTCGACCGAACAAGAAGCACAAGACAACCTGCAACGAACTTCGACTTTAGTCAAAGAAGGTGCCCTTGCCCAACGCATATTAGTTGAAGCTAGGGCAGGGGTGGATACAGCACGCAGCGCTCGTCTAAGAGCAGAAGCGGCACTTGCAGAAGCGAAAGCAGGTCCAGTTAAGGAAGAAATTGATGCTCAACGTGGTTTAGTAGAAGCAGCACAAGCAGCAGTCAACCAAGCCAAGTTAGGATTACAACGCACTCGTATAACAGTGTTATCCGATGGCATTGTAGAAACACGTAACGTCAGTGTTGGAGATTATGTAGAGAGTAACGGCTCTATAGCTACTTTGATAGACAAGCAAGTATTAGACGTGTTTCTAGAATTACCAGAAGAACTCAGCAGTCAAGTTACTCCTGGTTTACCTGTAACTCTCGTTGCCCGTGCTTTGCCACAATGGCAAGGACGAGCTACCGTTACAGGAGTAATTCCAGCAGCCAACGCCACTTCTCGACGGCAAATGGTACGCTTGCGTTTGAATAACCCGCAAAGCAGTCTATTACCAGGGATGGCGGTACAAGGTCAATTAGGACTGCGCTCAAACCGTCCTAGTTTCCTTGTACCCCGCGATGCTCTTGTTCGTCGGGATGATAAATGGTTACTTTACAGCGCTGATGGTGGCAAGGCAAAACAGTACGAAGTTGAATTGGTGGCAGATATGGGTAAAGAAATGGCAATTTTTCACCCACAATTACAACCCGGACAACGAGTCGTAGTGCGCGGTGGTGATGGTTTATCTGATGGTGCCATAGTCCAAGTCAAGCAAGCGAGTAGGCAGTAGTAAAAAATCATTCCTGTAAAGACGTTCCATGTAACGTCTCTACTCCAAATTCCTAACTCCTAACTCCTAACTCCTCACTCCCAACTCCTAACTCTCTTCTACATATGAACATAATAGAAACAGCCGTTCGTTGGCGGCATGGTACATTTGTCTTATTTTGCTTGCTATCCATATTTGGTATAGTAGGTTTGTTCCGGTTGCCTTTAGAACTGCAACCTGGTGGAGATAGACCGGAAATTACGATTACTACTCCTTATATTGGTGCAGGACCTGCCGAAGTGGAGGACTTGATTACTCGTCCAATCGAAGAGGTGCTGGAGGAAGTTGAAGGAGTCGAGGAAATTACCAGTAACTCGCGTGCAGGTTTGAGCAGCATTAATATAGAGTTTGACTGGGGTATAGATGTAGATGACCGTTTAGTAGACGTACTTAATCAGTTGCAACAAGTCGAGGAGTTACCCGAAGAAGCCGGTGAATCATCAGTACGGGTAGCTAGTGGGGACAACTCCCCGATGATGTGGATTAGCCTGCGACCCAAAAATGGCTTTAAGGCTGATGCTAATAGCTACCGCGACTTGGTAGAAGATGTAATTGAACCGCGATTGCAACGGGTAGAAGGTGTCAGTCGTTTCCTTACTGCTGGTGGTCAGGAGCGGGAAGTGGAAATACGGGTTGACCCCAAAGCGCTTTCTGACCGCAATCTTACTATTGGTAATGTAGTGGATGTTATCCGCAATAACAACCGCGATATTCGGGGCGGTCCTTTAGTTCTAGGGCGTCGCGAATATCGTGTGCGGACTGTCAGTCGTTCTCAGGAAATCGGAGAGCTAGAAAAATTCGTTCTGCGTCGCGATTCAACTGGAACTGTTTACTTACGTGATGTGGCAAAGGTACAGATGGGGCGTAAGTTCCAAGACAGCTTTTTCTTGATTAATGACCAGCCTTCTGTGGTTTTGGGCGTGATTCGTCGGATTGGGGCGAATGTGCCGGAGGTATCTAAAGGTATCCGAGCAGCTTTGAAGGATTTGGATGCACAGTTTGAGCAAAATGGACAGGGTATTGCCTTCACCATTAACTACGATGAAAGCTCCTATATCGACCAATCGGTGCAATTAGTACAAGAGAACTTAGTCAGCGGTGCCGTACTGGCAATTATCGTGTTGTTACTATTTTTGGGGTCGATGCGAACTGTCGCTGTAATCGGGCTTACTATTCCAATCACGATGATTACGGTGTTTATTGCCATGTTCATGTTTGGACGCACGCTCAACATCATCAGTTTGGCGGCTTTGGGGTTTGCGTCGGGTATGGTTATAGACAACGCGATTGTGGTGGTCGAAAATGCTTTCACCCATATGCAGCAGGGCAAGAACCCGATTATAGCTGCTATTGATGGTACTAAAGAAGTTGCAGATGGAATTTTTGCCGCAACTTTAAGCAACATTGCCGTTTTTACGCCTTTAGTGCTAGTTACGGGTGAAGTCGCAGCTTTGTTTACTGATATGGCGATCGCTATTTCTGCGGCTGCGATTTTTTCAATGCTTGCTGCTGTGACTTTAGTACCCATGCTTTGCGGATTATTTCTCAACCAGGCAGAGGCACAGCAAATGCTCCAAGGAGGTGACTACATTGGTGGTAACTGGCTTGAGCGATTGATCGGACAAATTTCGGCAAAGTTTCGCTTTTTTCAAGAGAAAATCGAACGCTTTTTGACAGCAACAGCTGCTTGGTCAATTGGTCGAGGACGTAAAATGCGCCGACTGATTGTACTGTCGATTCCAGTTGGGCTTTTAGTTGCCAGTATATTGCTATTACCACCTGTTGACTACTTGCCAGAAGGAAACCGTAACTTAGTCTTATGGCTAGCGGAACCCTTTCCGGGTACAAGTGTACCAGAAGCGTTAGAATTATCTACCGATGCAAGAGCCTTTCTCAGGCAACAGCCGGAAGTAGATAATGTCTTCATGATAAATCTGCCTCAATTCCGGGCAATCGGCGTTATCCTTAAGCCTGAGTTTGCAACGACGAACGGTTTGACAGAAATAGTTAACCGATTACGTAGCCAAAGCTCTAAATATTCCGGCTACCGCTTTATGTTTCCCACCCGGCGCTCTATTTTCAATGACCCAGGTAAAGAGTTTGAGTTGCAAATAGTCGGTCCCGATTTAAATCAAGTCGAGAAGTTGGAAAAACAGATTACCCAGAAACTTCGAGCATTGCCAGGAGTAGCAAATGTTCGTTCTGATTTTGTTGCAGGGGCACCAGAACTGCAAGTAATTCCCAACCGCGAACGTTTAGCAGAGGTTGGGTTATCGGAATCGGAATTGGGAACAATGGTGGAAGCTGCTTTGGGTGGGCGTTTAGCCTCAGATTTCATCGAAGGTAAAGAGGAAATAGATGTCACGGTCAAGTTGCAAAATGTGTTTGTCGAAACACCCGAACAATTGCGCCAGCTATCACTTTATACTAATCCTACACAGCCTACTAGCAATAATACGCAAACCAATACTACGCAGGTAAATCAAGGGCGGCAGGTACAACTAGCAGACGTTGCCGAAGTGCGCGAGACAAGCGGACCAGATCTAATTAACCACGTTGACTTAGAACGTTCTACCACTTTAACAGTTAGTCTTAATCCCGATGCACCTTTAGGAGAATTGATACAGCGTACAGAAAATGAAATTCTCCAACCCTTACAGCAAAACCTGCCGCCAAATTTCCGCTTAGACCTAGCTGGTTCTGCCGATCGGTTGACGGAAACTGTGAGACAATTAGCTTCTGCGTTTGTTCTTTCTTTGTTGATTACGTATTTGTTGCTGATAGCATTGTACCGCTCGTTTGTTTACCCACTCGTGATTATGGCAACTGTACCAATGGGAATGAGTGGGGCACTGTTAAGTATTGTTGTAGCCAATATGATTCCTGGTGTAGTTGTGCCAATGGACATGATTACAGCTTTGGGTTTTATAATTTTGACCGGGGTAGTAGTAAACAACGCTATTTTGTTAGTGGACAGAGCATTGCAACTTCAGCAAGAAGGGCAGGATTATGACGAATCTCTTTACAATGCCACAAAAGACCGTCTGCGTCCAATATTTATGTCAGCAGAAACTAGCGTATTAGGAATGCTACCGCTAGCAGTCGTACCAGGACAAGGAGCGGAACTGTATCAAGGGTTAGGTATTGCTTTAACTGGAGGATTAGCATTTTCTACTATTCTTACACCTACCGTTGTGCCTGCTTTGATGGGATTATTGCGTGATTTTACTCCCAGAAAGCCGTCGAGTCCAGACAGAAGGAAGGAAAGCGTAGGTCAAGTAACTGTAAATTGAATGACATATATAGCAGTCCTATTTCAATACTGCAAGGGAGAAAGGGAACTGGGGCACGGCAATGCCGTGCCCCTACAGGGAATTTTTGGTAAAATGATAAGTCTTACCCTTTATTCGCTAGTAGCATCCTTTGAGAAGTCGGGAATTTTATTTTTCACGAGGGTCTTTATCAGGAGGATGCAAACCAGCTATAACCCAAAAACCTCGTGCGCTGCGTATAGAATCATCTACTGGGTATCGTTCATCATTCAGGTCTAGTCCCTCACAGGTTGCTCGACCAATAGATGTAGTTTCTATAATTGTTCTACCATCCAGCGACCAAGTAAAATGTTCCGACCAAATTTGTTTGCGAGGATTAAAAATTGGTACTTCAGATTGAGTTTGAGGATTAATCCCTGTAACAAAATTGTAACGACGCTCATTACACCGACGACACGCCAAGGCTAAATTATCACTATCATCCGAGCCTGCAAGGGATTTTGGTTTTATATGGTCTACTGTAAACCTCGTTGCAGAAATGCGCTCCCAGGAATGACAATACTCACACAAGTAATTTGCTCTTTTGCGTACCAATTCCTTAGTAGCACTATCAATCGTCATTTTTGAGCTACTAGCATTGCATTTATATGAGTAAAAATTCGGTCTAATTCGCCAATCTCTTCAAGTTCTATAGCCTCTTCAGTAGTTAGCAAATCTGTTTTTTTTCGCTCTAACAGTTCTTCCATTCGTGCTTGTAGCTTATTATCAAATTTAAACAAATTCAAATTATCCAATTTTTCGATTTGGATATTACTAAGCAAAGATGAAGGTCTAACAATTACTGTCGTCATACATAATGTAATGCGGCTTGCTGATAATAAGTGTTTTCATTATAGCCTATAAATTTGGTAAAACTATAGATGATGGCACCCCTTCAATAAATAGACATCTCTGGAAAAGAATTACTTTTATGCATCCATTCCAATCTAAAATATAAGTCTGTTCAGGATTAGGCTGAATTTGGTCAGTTTTGAAAACGCTTTAATCGCATATGCCGGCAGAAAAACACATAGTATCTGTATGCGAACTAGGCTGCAAATCATCTATATAGTTGGCACACAAAGTGATATCTTTATAACCATTTTGCTCTAAACATAATATAAATTCATCTCGTCCAAACCAATGAAGTGGCAAATGTTGAAGTTCTGTTGCTACTAGTTTGCCTTCTTTCCATTTTTCGTAACGGATAAGAGTCAAATTGAGTTGAGAGAGAAAGGAAATGTTACAAGAAGTTTGCATTAAAATTATTGAGCCATCAGCACACTCTATCGGCAAAGATTGCTTAATAATATTTTCTGTCTTGAAATCTTCAACAGGAAGTTCCAAATCAATAAATATACGACCCTGTGGTTCAAGGTGTCTTGCGAAAGCTTGCAATGCAGCAGTAGCAGCAGACCGTTTTTCCAACAACATGAACGAGCCGAAGGTGACTACTATGGCATTATATCTACTAGGCAAATCTAAATCTTCGACGTTAGCCTGATAGAGAACAGGAGACAAACCTCTGGCTGCACAATGAGAGCGACAAGAAGCTAGCATATCAGGTGAAACATCAACACCTTCAACTTGGAAACCAGCTTCTAGTAGTGGTATAAGTAGTCGCCCTGTACCTACCATCACCTCAAGGATTTTTCCGCCAATATTAGAAAGGTGCTTAATGTAGTAACTTACGTCAGGATACTCTCCAGCAATTGGCTTGGTGATATTGTAAACTTCGGTACACAGAGTTCCATATGTTGTTAGGATCATCTAAATGCCTCTGTTCACTCAATTTCTTCAAAGCTGACTGTAAAACCATTTCCTTGGGGAGAAGCGCACATTAACCCGACTTGTAATGTTTCAGTTTCTGTTAAATATGCCATACGCAGCATTGTGTAATCGTTGCCATCCAACGAGTAGTAAACTTCTACCGCTTCTGCATGACGTTTTAGTCTTAACCAAGTTGAAGTCGGGTTTTGAGGCAGTGGTACAACTGACCAGTCAGAATAATCGTGTGTGACGACAACGCTTGCTTGTTGCACTTCATCAACAAACTCAATTCCACATTTAAGCCAAGTTTTTTCGTCAAGTCTAACCATTAACCCAGCTTGGTCAAATAAGGATTGATATTTACCCGTTATTTTTGTTTGGATTATAAAATCACCTGTAACCTCTTTGTAGTAAAAGTGACCATCATCACGGATAAAACCATAGTGAGTTAAGCGCCAGAAATCTGTTTTGGCACCAGTGGTTACTTGAATAAGACCATCGGTTTTATGCCATGCGGGAGGTTCATTGTACCATTGCATATCTGCTTGCTTTCTGTTGGGTTAATTCCATGTAAAACGAGATTATAAGAGTAAACCAGCAACCAACATCATTGTAAAAGGTCAAGGTTAAAAAATGTAGGATTTACTTGCAGTATTTTGGGGTTATGCTGTTTTTACTCATGGAACTCGATTTTTCCCAAATCCAAAATTTAAAAAGTTTACAACAAAAATTTGGAGAACATTCTCAAGATTTAGATGATTGGAAAATTTGGATGGAAATTTGTGATGAACAAGGAAAATCAATAACATAGGAGCTAGTTTAGTAAAGCTCTTTAACAAAAGTTCATGGAAATGTACTCTTTCGAGGACTAGGTGCAGCGAGGAAATACTCCTA
>QQTW01003394.1_pt1 | contig 11755 bp, 5 predicted proteins | sample 1904831 | NCBI WGS metagenome assembly QQTW01 (sample SAMN09435610, study PRJNA476489) | Subsurface metagenome, whole genome shotgun sequencing project. | reverse complement strand
CTGGTCGATGCCCGGGCCGGAAGTCTGAAGCAGTTCATGCAGGTGTTCAGAAGGATTTCCGTCAAAATCGGTAGCAAATACCAGGCTATTTTCGAAAGGATTTCCTAACGCATCTGTTGCATTTTCGATAATGAACCATCGGGCAAAATGCAGGCTTCTCATAGCCCCAAAACGGATAATTTCCTGCTTGTTAATGTTATTACCTATTCCATTCAGTAGCGCATACAACTGACCAATATCTCTGGCCGGATCAATGGGCGTAATAATAGTAAGGCCGTTCTGGAAAATATAGGTTTGATTATTCCGCATAAAAACCTCTGGCTTTGAAGCGGTTTCATATATCTGATCGGTAGGCATGAGTGGATGGGATAATTAGATTGCTGAGCTTTTATAAAATCTCCGAGTATTTATTCAATCTCTGGTGGCCATACTGTCCATTTGTTTTCAAGATCCGGAGAATCTATTTCCCATTCTTTAAATCCGTAAAACTTATTTCCTCTTACCCTCACGGGATTGTCAGTTGCTGTAGGGAATAAGTGGTTAAATAAAGCATGGTATATGGTATTTACCTTGAGGTCGCAGTATCTCACCCTTAGGCCCTCGATGTACGACTGGCCAATCAGATAAGGAATAAATCTGACCTGCGCAAAATGTGCGGTAATACATTGCTGTAGCCCAAGAAATATTTTTTCAAATTCCTGATAAGGCGACACGGTGAAGGCAATGGTTGATTCATAAGATACAGCAGGTTTATCAGGTGCCGCCGGGTATGATTGGCGGGCCATATCCCGGCCATATATGGTATAAAATGGGCCGATCAGACTTAGTGCAAAATGCAACTCTTTCTGAATAATTCCCTGGTCCTGCATCCGGGAATGTATTTTCATAAAAGCACTAAAACTGGGCGCTTGCCCAAAGGTGGTTCCAATTACTTCTTTACCAAATTCTTGTTGCAGCTTTTTTTGAAAACTTACCCATACCGTCTGAAAATATTCACTATCATGAATATTTTTAACCAGGATTTCTTCTAAGGCTTTCATTCCCGGATATTCGTCGAAGCAGGAAGATTTCCGGTGTATACCAAGTGGATAATACTTTTGAATAGCTTGATATACCGGCCAGAAATCGTGCCTAGCTATATTAAAAGAGAAGGGCGATAAATTGTGTTGCATAGTCTCTTTATCAGGGTTGATACCGGGGAAAGTATATGATGGAAAGAAATACTATAAAGCCAATTTTATGTTCACCGCATCCGACTTTCGCATTTTCCCGGTAATCTTCGGCATTTAAAAATTACCGAGCAAATTATATTGCATACAGTATTTCACTAGTCCTACTGTGTTTTTTACCCCCAGTTTCAGCAGGATGTGTTTGCGGTGCGTATCTACGGTATTGATGCTGATAAACAGTTTGTCGGCGATTTCCTGGTTGGAATGTTCCTGGGCTACTAATTTTAAAATTTCAATTTCCCGTTTGGTCAGCACACTTTCCGGAGAAGCCAGATTCAGGTCGAAAGCCGGAGAAGCGGCCTGAACCGGATTGGAGATGTCGGTGAATAATTCCTTGCTGATGTAGATTTCTCCATGGGCTGCCTTTTCGATGGCTTCCAGAAAAATGGCTTTTCCCTCACTTTTGTACAAGTAACCGTTAATGCCATGTTTGATGAGTTTGGCATAAAACCTGGTGCCATGATACATCGTCAGAATGATGATCTTGGTTTGCGGATATTTCGCCCGGATGGTTTTAACCAGTCCCACAATATCTGTATTAGGCATGTTAATGTCCAGCAGAATAATATCAATGCCTTTTTGCGAAAGTACTTGTAATACCTCGTTTCCATTCAATGCCTGTCCGGCTACTTCCAGGCCGGCTTCGGATTTGAGCAGCATCGTCAGGCCATCAATAAACAGCTGGTGGTCGTCAGCTATCAGTAATTTGATCATCGGTTAATAAATTAACGAGTTTAAAGGTCAGGGGCAGATGTATAATAAAACTGGTTCCAAAATCTTCGGAAGATTCCACACGCATGGTGCCTCTCATAAAATTGATCCGGTTGGTAATGTTGGTCAGGCCTTTGCCCTTGCTCCTGGATTTTATTTTCTTCTGAAAATCAAATCCTTTTCCATCGTCTTCGGCCATAACGACCAGGCGGTCTTGCTGTATGAGAAACTGGATTTCCAGGTTTCTGGCCTGGGCGTGTTTGATGGTATTGTTAATGAGTTCCTGCACAATCCGAAACACCTCCAGTTCAAAATCTTTCTTCAGTTTCCGCTTGAAATTATAATGCCTGAAAGTAATGCGGAGTTTGCCTGCGTCATTCACCTTTTTACACAAATCTTCCACGGCTACCAGCAAGCCAAACTGGAACAACAGGTCTGGCATCAGGTTATTGGAAATGGATTTTAATTCCCGGAAAGAATCTTCGAGCAGCAGGAAAGAATTATGTAAAAACTGCACTTGTTCATCTGATCCGGATAATTGTTCTTTGAGCGAAGTGAGATTGAGCTTTAAGGTAGAGAGCATATATCCCAAGCCATCATGCAGTTCTTCGGCAATGCGCCTTCTTTCATTTTCCTGCGTTTTAAGAATCGCTTTGGAAAGTACATTCTGTTGTAAATTGATTTTTTTGAGTAGTTTTTCCCGTTCAATAAAGGCATTTGTCTTTTTTTGTTCATTAAGCGCATTCTGAATAGAAACAGCAATCTGGCCTGAAAGAAGTTTGAGCAGTTCAATGCGGTCGTGGGTAAAGGCATGCGTAATCAGCTTATTTTCAAAGTACAACAAACCGATTACAAGCCCCTGGTGAACAATAGGAATACATAATACTGACCTTGATTTGTTTTCGGCCAGAACAGGATCGGAGGAAAAAACCGCATGCTGGGAAGCATTATCGAGCACCACATTTTCCAGGGTTACATACACATAATTAATGATCGCTTCGGATACCAGGCGGTTGTTTTTAACAGGCAGCGAAGGAAGCATTACCTCCTCCTCCGACTCTATCGAGCAAACCGCTTCTATAAAGAATGTAGCATCTTTTATTAAAATCAGATAACCTTGCTGGGCTCCTGCATTTTCAACCGCAATTTTTACCAGTTTCTTCAGCAGTTTGTCCAGCTGAATTTCGCCAGAAATGGCCGTGGCGGCTTTCATAATACTATGCAGATCCAGTCCCTGCAAGCTTCTCTCCACAGAAAAATCTCCGGCAATCTGTTGCTGGGCTGTATCAGGCCACTGGATGGCGGAAGGCACTGTTGTTGCGGCCAGAAAAGTATGTTTTTTCTCCAGGGATTTCACTTTGTTAAAAGCGCCCCATTTCTGGTAACAGGAGTGAGCTTCGGTTAAATAATGCCTGGCCAGAGTTTCTCTGTGTTGAGAAAGATAGAATTTGCCGGCAAGTTCACAACTCAAGGCCTGGTCGTTTAGATGGTCGTTTTTTCTGGCTTCCTCAATGGCCTGGTCATAGCATATGGCAGCTTGTACAGAATTGCCCCTCACGCGGTTTAGTTCTGCTTCCATCAGAAACAGCTTATGCTGATAATTAACAGGAGATTTTGCAGAAAATTTCCGGAAGATAGCCAGGTTGGCTTCGCATTGTTTCAGTAGTTTTCTGCGGGGTACATTTTCATGGCCAGAGAGCAGGCTGGCAGCAATCAGGGTGTCGTAATAATAAAAAATCAGAAATTCGGAACTACCAGCCACACTTTCAATCCGGTTTCTGAATTCCTGCGCATGCTGACTGGCCTCTGCATCATTTTCAAAAAGATAGCTAAGAATGAGTTTATACAGATATAGCGCACATAAGGTAGTTTCAGCTGCCCGCTCTTTATAAACAGGAACCATGATTTCCTCATCATGAACACTGCCGGTAAGAATAGTGGGATTTTCTACTACCTGGTACAAATTTAGTACTGCCTGCGTTGGAATCCGGTGCAGGTTAAGGCCGCTTTCATGCTCCAGCCGCAATAATCGTTCGTGTACTTTCAGGTGTTCTTCCGCAATGTCTTTCAGATTACGGCCGCAGAAAAAAGCAGAGTAACAGTGTACAAAAATAGAATAGGCCGCAAATTCAATATTTCCGTTCTCCAGGCCATACCAGTAATTGTGGTGCAGGGGAGCTAATGTATCCTGAAGCGGTTCTTTCCAGTGGGAAATAAACGAATAAACCATCATCCGGCTCTGGCACTTTAGAGAATTTCCTTCATATTTTTCGGAGAGTTGCATAGCAATTTTACCCAGCTTGTAGCCGGTATCAATATCGCCTACCCCTCCGATCATAATCAGACCGAAACTATTACAAACCACTCCGGAATAAGGCGTATTTCCATACCTGATCATTAGAGAAAAGGCCTTACATACAAACAGCGGAAACAGGGCTGGCATGGCAAAATACACTGCCGACCCTACACTGGCCAGTACCCGTATAGCGGCTTCAATGTAAGGGTTGTTAATGGGTGGCAGGGAATTTAAAGTTTCAATAGGCTGGTGAAGGAGTTTGAGTTTGATCGAGATAAGTGCGGCGAGAGCATGCAGCTTATTGGGTTTGGCCGGAAAGCGTATATCAAGTAATTCCAGAATCTGCAAGGAGGCTTGTACAGCATATACCAGCTGGTTGCGGGCTATATACGATTTGATGGTAATTTCATATATCCTCACTTTATCGAGTACACCATTTGCCTCCCTCACCACGGTTTCTGCCCATTCATCCATCATCCGTGTATTTCCGCTCAGAAAACTACTTTCGGCTCCTTCAATATGTAATTGTAAGGCCAGGTCATAGTTATTTTTCCAGGCCTCCTCTCCTAAAAGTTGAATACCTGTTTGCATATACTCAAATGAGAGTTTATAGGCGGCAGAGGATTTTACTTTTAATCCTGCCCGCAGGTTTAAGGCTGCCAGCTGGTATTTATCTTGGGAAGAAACGATTAATTCACGGCCTGCATTGAGCTGGTTTACGGTTTCAATCAGGTAAGTTGGATGGCCTTCCTGTTCAAAATGGAGTAAGAGCGCCCGGCCAATTGCAATATGCTCTTGTTTTTTAGCAGTATCGGGAATTAAAGAATAGGCTGCTTGCTGAATCCGGTCGTGGGTAAACCGGTAATGATCTCCGGCAGTTAAAATCAGGTCTTCTTCCAGAGCTGGATTTAAGGCATGAACAATCTCCTCCCTGGCTTGCCCCAGTACAATGATCAGCAGCGATACATCAAACTCAAAGCCCAGGCAGGCAGCTAACTTTAGCATGTGCTGGGTAGCCTCCGGAAGTTTCTGAATTCTTCCGGCAAGTAATTCTACAATATTTTCTGAAAAGCTAAGCTGCTGTATTCTGGCTGCATTCCAGGTCCATTCAAATGAATAAAAATCAAACTGGAGTATATCTTCTGCATGCAGGCATTTAAGAAATGCGTGAATAAAGAAAGGATTTCCCTGTGATTTATCATAAATCAGATGGGTTAGGGCCTGTACGTCCTGTATATTCCCCTGCAACATTTCATGAATCAAGGCTTCTACATGCGTATACAGCAGGGGTGTAAGTATCAGTTTCTGAATCCGGAAGCCTTCTTTTTGCATATTTTCCACCGTAGCAGAAAATACTGTATCACTAATATGTTCCTTATTCCGCAGTGCTCCAATAAAGAGCAGGTAGCGGAGATCTTTGTCGGCAGCAATAATTTTAAGTAAACCAGAAGAAGCGGCATCTGCCCAGTGTAAATCATCAAAGAAGATTACCAGTGGATGCTCCTGCCGGGCAATACATTTAATAAAATTAACAAACACAAAATGCAGGCGGTTCTGGGTTTCATTGGATTCAAGTTCGGCAACTTCCGGTTGTGTACCAATCAGTAACTCCAGGTGTGGAATAATATCTGTCAGAATACGTCCGTTTGCACCTACAGCTTCCAGGATTTTATTCTTCCATTGTGCGATCATATCTGCACTTTGGGTCAGAATCAGATCTGTAAATACTTTAAATGCCTGGATAAAAGCCGAATAGGGCACATTCCGTTGAAACTGATTGAATTTACCCTCCACAAAATTACCTCCCTGCTGACATACCGGCTCTTTAATGAGTTGTACCAGCGCAGATTTCCCAATACCGGAATAGCCTTCAATCAGTACAATTTCCAGTGTACCAGCCTTAACCCGGCTGAAGGCTTGCTGTAACTGAGCCGTTTCTTTTTCGCGGCCATACAATTTTCGGGGTGCCTGGAGCCTGCCCGAAAAATCGTATTGCCCCAGCATAGACAGTTCCATTCGTTTGATGCTGTTCCATTGGCTGAGGCAGGCTTGCAGGTCTTTTTTTAAGCCAAACGGAGACTGGTAGCGGTCCTCCGCATTTTTCGATAATAGTTTCAGAATAATGGCAGACAGTATTCCGGGAATATGCGGATTACTTAAATGAGGCGGAATAGTGGTTTTAGCAATGTGCAGATGTACCAATGTTAAGGCTTCTTTGGCATCAAATGGCACTTCACCCAATACCATTTCATATAGGATAATACCCAGGGAATACAAGTCGCTGCGGATGTCAATGTCGCCTTTGATCCGGCCGGTTTGTTCAGGGGCAATGTAGGTGAGAGAGCCTTTTAAAAATCCCGGTTTTTCTATTACTCCTTTCTGGGCAGATACCCTGGAAGCAATAGAGAGGTCAATCAGGTAGGCTTCCAAGGTATGCGGATTAATAAGCATGTGTGCCGGACAAAGTCCCTGGTGAACAATTCCCTTCTGGTAAAAGTGTTCGAGAATTTCAGTTATCGAAATGGCAATCTGCAAGGCCTGTACAAGGGTAAGTTTATGTTCTTTCAGGTATTTTTCGAGCGAAATGCCTTCAATATCTTCAATAACAGCTACCTGCAGACTTTGATAGCTTTCCAGAGTAAGAAAACGGGCAATACCCTTACAGGAAAAACTGCTGGCAATTGCATATTCATGTGCGATACGTGCGGCCTGTTCAGTTTTGTCACCTGCATTTTCAACAATTTTCAGCAGTACCTTCTGGTGGTCTTTGCAACGCTCTGCCCGGTAGATAAAGGTATGGTCATGGAGGCTAATCCTTTCCAGAAAATTGTATTCAGACAGCAGGACCATGGTTTAAAGCGGTTTATTTTACTATTTATCTGGCAACTGGAAAACAACATTGTTATAGCTGACAAAAAAATCATATCTCTGAAAACGTATCTCATTGACAGCTTGGATATAATTCGGAGATTTATAGTAAATGTGGGGATTTTTAACTGTAAAAGAAATACCCAGAAACCGGTATTTTTTCCCTAAACAATTTCGAACATAAAGTCAAAAATGGACTATTGTATCTTCTCTCCACTGAACTTCTTTAACCGTGCAGATTGCCAGTTTTGTACAGTATCGCCAGATTTTACTGAAATAATAGCAGCCGTTTGTTTGGTACCTTCTACCAGTGCTAAACCTTGTTGTGGCCCTAGTACACTTACCGTAGTAGAAAATAAGTCAGCGGTGATACCCTCTCTGGCGAGTATGGTTACCATAATCTGGGTGGTGAGTCCCAGGCCGGTTCTGGGGTCAAGAATATGGGAATAGCGTTTGCCATCAAGTTCAGTATACTGGTATATGTCTCCGGAAGTAGCCACGGCTGTATGTTCAATTTCTACCGGAATATTGCCTCTTGGAGAAGAGAGTTCCACCTGCCAGCCTTTTTTACCGGGCGGCGCTTTGCTCACCAGAATATTTCCGCCGCCGTCTACCAATGCTGAGGAAATGCCCTGTTGTTGCAGTATTTTCATGGCTTCATCTACAGCATACCCTTTCCCTACGCCACCAGCGTCCAGGCGCATTCCCGGTCTGGTTAACTCCACTGCCTGCTCAGCAGCATATAATTGGATATACTGGTAGCCTACACTTTGACTGGCTTTTGATAAAGCTTCTCTGGAAGGAAGTTGTTGCTGTCTGCTTGCCCTGCGCCAGAGTTGTACATAGGGGCCAACGGTTATATCAAAAGCACCCTTGGTCTGTTTAGAAAAAGCTACAGATTGTTGTAACACCTGCCAAAGATCATTACCCACTTTTACCTTCTGTGCTGTGCCTGAAGTAGCGGATAAGCGGCTGAGTTCGCTGTCTTCTTTATAATCACTCAGAATATCGTTGAGCTGATCAACCCGGTTAAAAGCCAGTCCTGCGGCTAGCGTTGCTTTTGTAGAGTCAGAAGTATACAAAATGATGCGGAATAAGGTACCCATTTGCCTGTGGGTAAATTCAAATCGCTTCCATGAAGAAGGGTGCGTGAAAAAAGAACGGCAGCCAAGCATTAAAAGCAAACCCATACTCACCACTAGTAGTTTTACCGGCACGATTAAAACTTGTTTAAATGTAAAAAAACAACAAAAGTTTACTAATTTAAGGGGCAATTTACCCGATAAACCACATTAATTCTTTCGTAGCTGCAAATACTTTAAAACCTACTCTTTTACTTTCTATGAATCTGAAAACAAAATTTACTAACAAACGGGCAGGCATACAGGGAGGACTCTTGCTGATGGGTGCCCTGGTCATTGGATCTACAGTGGCCTGGAAAAAGCCTTTCAAAGACCAGTTCCATTCAAAACCTTACCGGAAAGAGGTGTATCAAAACCTTCCGGAAGACGATAAGCATGATCCTAAATATGCGGTGGCTGGGCTAAAAACAGCCGAAGGTCTGGAAACGACTTTGTTTGCTGCCGAACCTACCCTGGTAAATCCGACTAATATTGATGTAGATGCCAAAGGCCGCGTTTGGGTGTGTGAGGCCTATAACTACCGTACCAAACTGAATCCGAAAAACCAGGTGAAGCCCGAAGGGGACCGCATTCTCATTCTGGAAGATACCAATGGCGACGGACAGGCAGATAACACGAAAGTATATTACCAGGGAACCGATATCAATGCTGCCCTGGGAGTGTGGGTAATGGGCAATAAAGTAATTGTTTCCTGCAGCCCAAATATTTTTATTTTTACCGATACCAATGGCGACGATAAGCCAGACAATAAAGAAGTGTTTTTTACCGGTATGGGTGGTGAACAGCATGATCATGCCGTACATGCCATGGTGTTTGGTCCCGATGGAAAGCTGTATTTCAACTTTGGAAATGCCGGCGACCAGATCCAGGATGGAAAAGGAAATCCGGTAAAAGACAGAGCCGGCAATGAGGTAAATGCCAAAGGCAAACCTTACCGACAGGGAATGGTGTTCCGTTGTAATCCTGATGGAAGCGAGTTTGAAGTATTAGGCCACAATTTCCGCAATAATTATGAAGTAGCGGTAGATTCTTACGGCACTTTATGGCAATCGGACAATGACGATGATGGCAACAAAGGGGTTCGTATCAACTATGTGATGGAATTTGGCAACTATGGCTATCACGATGAAATGACAGGCGCTGCCTGGCAAGCCAGCCGCACCAATATGGAAACGGAAATCCCTAAGAAACACTGGCATTTAAATGACCCTGGCGTAGTTCCCAATCTGCTTCAGACCGGCGCTGGTTCTCCTACCGGTATGATCGTATACGAAGGTCGTTTATTACCTAAAGTTTATTGGGACCAGATGATTCACTCCGATGCCGGCCCGAATGTAGTGCGTTCGTATCCGGTTACTAAAAATGGCGCTGGCTATGAAGCTACCATCGTGAATGTACTGGAAGGCCGTGACCAGTGGTTCCGTCCCTCGGATGTGTGTGTAGCTCCGGATGGTTCGCTCATCATTTCTGACTGGTATGACCCAGGTGTAGGCGGCCACCAGGCAGGTGACCAGGAGCGTGGACGGATTTTTAGAGTAGCGCCTCCACAAACGCCATATAAAGTGCCTGCCATGGATTTGAGTACTGCTGCCGGAGCCATAGAAGCGCTAAAAAGCCCCAATCTTTCTACCAGATATCTGGCCTGGGAAAAACTGCATGGCATGGGCAAAAAAGCTGAAAAAGAGTTGCTGAAACTATGGGTTTCTGATAATGACCGTTTCCGTGCCCGTGCGCTCTGGCTGCTTGCCAAAATTCCTGGACGTGAGAAAAAATATATCGATATTGCCCTGAAAGATATTAATCCTGATATCCGCATTACTGGGTTACGTATTGCCCGCCAGACGAAAATGGATATTATACCTTATATCAAGCAATTATCTAAAGATTTAGATCCGCAGGTTCGCCGGGAAGTGTTAATTGCCCTGCGCCATAATACTTCTCCGGATGCACCTGCCATATGGACGGATTTAGCTACCAAATATGATGGAAAAGACCGCTGGTACCTGGAAGCCTTGGGTATCGCTGCTGATAAACAATGGGACAAATTCTTTGCTGACTGGTGGAAGAAAACTGGTGAAAGCGGTTTAAAAAATCAGGCTAACCGGGATATTGTCTGGCGTTCACGCAGCAAAGAGGCTATTCCCTTGCTGGCATCTCTGGCTTCTGATCCGGCCACTTCTCCGGCAGAAAGACCCCGTTATTTCCGGGCATTCGATTTCCAGGAAGACGCTTCCAAACAGGATGTTTTACTTTCCATGCTGAAAGGGAATAATCCTTCTCAGGCACAAATCAATTTGCTGGCACTCCGCCACATTGATCCGGCTAAGGTAGAAAGTTCACCAGAAGTAAAAACAGAACTAGGAAAAGCCCTGGTTACAGTGGAAGGCACCCAGGAATATTTAGATCTGGTATCCCGGTTTGGCCTCAAAGAACAGAATCCGAATTTATTGAAGATGGCAGTTGACAAATCAAACAGTGGAAACTTAGGTGTAGATGCGGCCAGATTATTATTGCGCCAGGGAGGGGCATCGCTTATTGGAGAAACCTTCAATTCACCCGACGAGAAAACGATTACTTCTTTACTGACCGCTTTAGGCAGAATCAATAGCAAAGAATCCATGGATTTTATAGAGTCTATCGTAATGGACAGCAAACGGCCTTTAGCCTTGCGGAAAGAAGCAGTACAGGCATTGGGAAGAGGCTGGAGCGGCGAAGAAAGATTGCTGGGCGTAGTGAAAAGAGGTAATTTCCCTGCAGAATTAAAACCTGCCGCTGCCAGCACTTTGATGAGTGCGTATCGCAAAGATATCAGGGAAGGTGCCGCTCAGGTGCTGGATATTCAAGCAGCTGCTTCTAACAGTAAAAAGCTTCCTCCGCTGAATCAGCTCATAGCGATGAAAGGCGATATTACAACCGGCAAGACCGTGTTTACCAGGACCTGCAGCACTTGTCACCAGGTAAACGGAGAAGGAATAGATTTCGGCCCTAAGCTCTCTGAAATTGGCAGCAAACTTTCTAAAGAAGCCCAGTATTTCTCGATTCTGCAACCTGATGCCGGTATCAGTTTTGGGTATGAAGGCTATGTATTGAAGCTGAAAGACGGAAGTTCTATTACCGGTATTATTGCCAGTCAGACCGAAGATGAAGTGGATATACGCATGCCCGGCGGAACAGGCAACCGCCTGAGCCGGAAAGATATTGTATCCATCCAGAAAATGGAAACATCCCTGATGCCATCCGGCTTGCATCAAACCATGTCGGAACAAGAACTGGTAGATTTGGTAGAATACCTGGCCTCTCTGAAAAAATCAAGCTAATTACTAATTGAAAATGGATAATTGACAATTGAAAATATTTACATTATCCATTTTCAATTTTACATTCTCAATTCATCTAAACATATATCCTATTTCATGAAACGCAGAGATTTTTTTGTTAAAACAAGCCTGGCAGCCGGAACCACAGCCCTGGCAGGTCTGGCTTCTACCCCTGTATTATCTCAAAAAGCC
>QQTW01003393.1_pt1 | contig 11756 bp, 12 predicted proteins | sample 1904831 | NCBI WGS metagenome assembly QQTW01 (sample SAMN09435610, study PRJNA476489) | Subsurface metagenome, whole genome shotgun sequencing project. | reverse complement strand
ATCGAGTTGCCGCTGTTCGACCCGCGGGTGTACGCCGCGTCCTGGCTGGCGCCCTCGCTCGGCGACCTACTGCTGAATGCGGCCCTGGCCCTGCTCGACCCCGATGGCCGCAGCTTACTGGCGCTGGAAAATGCCGATGCCAAGATCATCAGGCAGTCTGTAGGCGATAAAAAGTGGAAATCTTACTCAACGCTATAATCAGCAACCAAAGCTTTCTGCACCCGGCCTCAAGGCCGGGTTTTTTGTGTCCATACCGTACCGGGTGTCATTGGAGGAGAAGCTGCATGGGCCGAGGTGCGCTGCTCTGTATCTTTATGCCTTACTGCCAATGAACATTGGCCCGCAGCTATTGTTACCAACATTCATTTAAATCAAAATCACGATGAAGTCGAACCCCCTTTATTTTGCAGCCATGCTGGCACTTTCAACAGTACTTACCTCTTGCGGAAACGATGGTGCTACAAAAGAAGGCACATCCTCTGCTATCAGCGACAGCTTAACCTCCAAAGGGCCAGCCCAGGACATTAAGGAAGAAGAGGTCAGCATTGATGCTGGCGGCACGCAGCTAAAAAGCTTTGTTGCCTGGGATGGCAATAATACCGGTCGGCGACCGATTGTCCTGGTCGTTCCGGAATGGTGGGGCCTTACCGAATACCCAAAGATGCGTGCGCGCCAGCTGGCAGCACTGGGCTACTTTGCCCTGGCGGTGGATATTTATGGAGAAGGAAAGCTTGCAGCCAACCCGGATGAAGCGCAAAAAGCTGCCACGCCTTTTTACCAGAATCCCCAGGAAGCAAAGAACCGTCTGGATGCAGCGCTTGCAAAAGCCAGGACTTATGCGCAGGCAGACACGGCTAAAACCGCCGCCATTGGGTACTGCTTTGGTGGCTCGATGGTGCTGAATGCAGCAAAGCTGGGCAGCGATTTCGATGGGGTGGTTTCATTTCATGGCGGACTGGAAGGCGTACCTCCCTCCAAAGGATTGCTGAAGTCGAAAGTCCTTATTGCGCATGGCGAAGCCGATTCATTTGTGCCACCAGCCCAGGTAGCTGCTTTCCGCAAAAGCATGGATTCGGTGGGGGCTAACTATACCTTCATTGGTTATCCAAACGCCACTCATGCATTTACCAATCCTGATGCAGATAAAAAAGCTGCCCAGTTTGGAATGCCCATTAAATACAACGGCGCAGCTGATACTGCTTCCTGGAACGACATGAAATCATTCCTTAAAGGCTTGTTCTAAGTTGACCCGAAAAGGGAAGACCCGGGTATGATTTTGGCTCCTCCTGCAGGCTTCCGCCCCTTGCAGGCGGCACCGGGCGAAGGGCGCGCATTCACACCAATTTTAAATCTACATTATTATGAGTCAGACAAAAGCATTTGCAGCATACGATTCAAGCACACCACTCAGGGATTTCACACTTGACCGCAGGGAACCCGGACCAAACGACGTAGCCATAGACATTCTTTACTGTGGTGTTTGTCATTCCGACATCCACCAGGTGCGCGATGAATGGGGTGGCGCGATGTACCCGATGGTTCCCGGCCACGAAATTGTGGGGCGTGTTACGGCAGTCGGATCATCTGTGACCAAATTCAAGGAGGGCGACCTTGCCGGCATAGGATGTCTGGTAGACAGCTGCCGCGAGTGCCCCAAATGCAAAAAGGGACTGGAGCAATATTGCGAAGGCGGCTCAGTGGGTACCTACAACGCATTGGAGCGCGATGGCAAAACGGTAACTTACGGAGGATATAGCAAGCACATTGTGACCAGGGAAGAATTTGTGCTCAAAGTATCGGAAAAGCTGGACCTCACAGCTGTTGCGCCCCTGTTATGCGCAGGCATTACCACCTATTCTCCGCTTCGTAAATGGGGTGTGGGCAAGGGCCACAAAGTAGGCGTACTTGGTCTTGGTGGCCTGGGACACATGGCAGTAAAGTTTGCCGTTTCCTTTGGCGCAGAAGTAACCATGCTGAGTCATTCACCTTCGAAGGAAGCCGATGCGAAACGCCTGGGTGCACACCGGTTTGCGCTCACCAGCAATGAAGAAACAGTGAAAAGCCTTGCAGGTCAGTTTGATTTTATTATCAATACCGTATCGGCCCCGCACGACTATAATGTTTACCTCAACATGCTGAACACCGACGGAGTGATGATTTGCGTAGGCGCACCACCCGCACCGGCACAGGTGCCTGCATTTAATCTTATTTTCCAGCGCAGGAGTATTGCAGGCTCACTCATTGGCGGACTCCCCGAAACACAGGAGATGCTGGACTATTGCGCAGAGCACGGCATTGTTTCCGACGTAGAAGTAATTGCCATGAAAGACATCAATGAAGCTTACGAGCGGATGATGAAAGGCGATGTTAAATACCGGTTTGTCATAGACCTGGCAACGTTGTAAAGAAAACATCTTTGCTAAAGGCTGTACCTCTTTAGGTGCAGCCTTTTTTTGTGCTCTTCAGGACCTACACTGCAGCCTCGGCAACGGGCACAAAAGGAAAAGTGATGAGGACCTGGCAACCCTTGCCGGGAGCAGAGTCGATGCGCACCTTCGCATCAAAGACCTTGGCCCGGTTCACAATATTGTTGAGACCAATGCCGCTGCGTTGCTGCGCGGTATCAAAGCCCTGACCATTGTCGCTCACCTTAACAACAAGCCCGCTATCTGAACCTTTTATGGAAACGCAAACCTGGGTTGCTTTCGCGTGTTTGACCACATTGTTCAGCTGTTCCTGCACAATGCGGTAAACAGCCAGTTTCTGTTCCTTGTCAAGATCATCGGAGTAAGAGCTGTATTCAAATTGAATGGGGATGCCGCTGGAAGACTCCACCATTTCCACGAGTGCCGAAATAGAATCAATAAGGGACTGGGTGCCCAGTGTAGGAGCAGAAAGGTCGCGCGACAGGTTGCGGATCTCGTTAATGGAATGAATGATATGATGAATGCTCCTGGAGAGCAGGTCGTCTCTTGTCTCAGGATTTGTTTTTGCCATCTCCAGGTACAGCTTTACTGTGGTCAGTACCTGGTTCACATTATCATGAAGCTCGCGCCCGATCACTTCCCTTTCACGCTCCTGCGCAAGAATCACCTGCTTGGTGATTTTGCGCTGAACGCGCTGTTCATCGAGAAGCAGCTTCTCGGCCCTGCGTTTCCGCTCCGTGATATCACTGATCAGTACAATGTACTTCTCGGCACCTTCGTAATCCTTATAGAGGGAGGCAGACACCTCGCCGATGAAAGTGGCTCCGCTCTTTTTTTGAAAGATGATCTCGCGCCTAGTGGTTTCGCCGATGACGCCCCCCTCTGCCAGATGCGGATAATCGGGATCTGCAGGCGACACCAGTTGTGCCAGCGTGCTTCTTCGGATCTGAACTTCGGGCATTTCAAACACACGGCAGGCAGCAGGGTTAACGGCCATCATTAATCCTCCCCGGTGCATCAGGAGGATGGCATCCTTGCTTTTTTCAAAAATGGACCGGTATTTCAGTTCGCTTTCTTTCACAAGCTCCAGACCCCGCTTACGATGCAGGAGCACGAGGCAAACCAACACGGAAAACAGGAGTACAAGCAGGCTGATGATCAGCGTAAACACCGTGTCGCGCCGTGCTCGCTCATGATAAGAAGAGAGCACATCGTGCTCCGAAACACCCACGGTGGCAATCATGGGATACTGCACCAGCTTCCGGAAACTGAAATAAGTGGGCACATTATGAATGGCATCGCGGGCAAAGTAGTTTCCTACCCGGTTGCGACGAACATGCACATAGAGGGGGCTTTTGCTGATGTTCTCTCCGTAGCTATCTCTCGTTCCTGTGCGCCGCGAATAGGTAATACCGTTAGGTGCCACCAGGGAAATGATATCACGGGCACGGAGATCAGCTTCTGCATAAAAGCGGGTGAAAGTAGCAGGCTTGATCATGACCGTTACTACGCCCGCAAAGCTTCCGTCTTTCTTGTTCAGCCTTCTGGAGATGGGGATCATGGGCTTCCCGAAAACAACAGATTGAATAGGAGTTCCGATATAGAGCCCGCCCTTCTCATTTTTTAAATGGTATTGAAAATGCAGTTTATGCCGGTTGTTGATCTGCACTTCTTTCGAAAGTGCGAAATCGCCGTTGAGTACATCGCCCTTTTCATTTGTTACCACCACACCTTCAAAAAAATCACGTTGCACTGCATGTTCCGTCAGGAGCCCAACAATATCCATGCTGTTGCCCTTACGGTCATACTCCAGGCTGATAAGTTGCAGCAAGGCGTCGGCATTATGAATGGTGCGTACGGCGTACTGTTCCAGCGTCACCACCAGGTTGTCATTTAACTGTACGGCAGCGGCAATCGACTCCTTACGATCAGACTCCAATTGTTCTACCAGGCTCGTCCAGAGTAATACCAGGAGCAGGAGGCAGAAAGCGCATACTGCGGCAATGGCTTTGTTGTTTTTAATGAAGGCGTAGCGCATGACTAGATATTGATAAGAAAGTAGGAGCGATGCATTTGTTGAAGGGAGGGAATGGTTTTAATATGATGAATAGGAATATCGGTCAACTGCGCCTGCGGCACAAATTAGTAAAAAAGGGCAACCTTTCCGGCCTTACCCGTTCAAACCACTCAGTTGAAGGCTAAAAATTTTCGCTCCTAAATACAAACACTTATAAAATTCTTCCACTTCGAAGCACCCGTACAATTGTCTCTGTACCCCTGGGAACAGCGGGTCTTTTTTTGTCCTCTGTTTTTTGTGTACATTAGTTGGCACTTTAAAATGAGGCAACTCGTATGAAAAAGCAAGACCGCCGGACATTTTTATCCACCTCCGCACTACTGGGCGCCGGCATGATTGCTGGTCCGGCCATGGCAACAAAACCAAAGAAAATGGTTCTTCATCACGTTTTTTTCTGGCTTAAGAATCCTGATTCAAAGGAAGACCTGGCCAAACTACTTTCGGGTCTGCAAACCCTGAAGGGCATCAAAACAGTGCGCAACATTCACATCGGGCTGCCGGCAGCAACCGAGGAACGTTCTGTTGTAGACTCTTCCTACAGCGTTTCCGAGCTGCTTTTCTTTGATGACCTTGCCGGTCAGAAAACCTACCAGGATGATCCGATACACCTGAAGTTTATTGCTGATTGTGGACACCTGTGGGAGAAGGTCATCGTTTACGATTCTATTGATGTTTAGCCTGGCGATGGGGGTTTCTTTTCAAACTATGTCAGCCCCCTGCAAGGTGTAAAGTGCATTGTTGCTCCCTGCAGGAAGCAGGCCCAAATCTAACGCTGCGGGACGCCGTTGCACTACAGGTATCCATCACCGTAAGCCGACACCAATTATTGGCTTTCACCTAATAGAAGGCACTCATGCCCCTACCCCTTCATACACAATCGTTCACTTTTGGCGGAAGGGAGATACTCCTTCTCGTTCCTGACCCTGCCACAATACAAGCCGGCTTCCGGGAGGGTGGCCTTCCTCTTCCCTATTGGTCGCAGGTTTGGCCTGCCGCCCTGGCACTGACGGAATTCCTGAGTTGCAACACAGCCCTGGTCGAGCGAAAGACCGTGCTTGAATTGGCAGCGGGCCTTGGCTTGCCTTCCCTCTTTGCTGCCTCCATTGCAGACCGGGTCGTGTGCAGCGATTACCTGGAAGATGCCACCTGGTTTATGGCAGCCTCAGCAAAACTGAATGGGCTAACCAACATCGAAGCAAGGGTGATTGACTGGCGCCATCTTCCGCCCCACCTGGAGGCAGAGGTGGTGTTGCTGAGCGACGTAAACTATGAACCCGCTGCTTTTCCCGTGCTCCACAAGGTGCTGGAAGACCTGCTCAGAAGGGGCTGCACGGCTATCCTCAGCACACCCCAGCGACTGGCCGGAAAGGCCTTTATCGAACCGCTCCTGGAGCATTGCCGGCAGAGTGAAGTAGTGAACGTAGAGGTAGGCGGAAGCGACGTGCCTATCTCTATTTTTGTTCTGAAGATGGATTGAAGAAAGTGGTATCTTTTGCCAGCCACCGATGTCCAGTGGTCCAACTTTCCATCCTTTCAATCGCTTGCTATGCACCGCAATAACAGCACCCGCAGAAAGTTTTTATCAGACCTGTCGCTTACCGTTGGGGGTTCCCTGCTCCTGCCGCCCCTTTTGAGCTGTGGCACAAAGGGCACTTCAGTCCCTGCCACCCCGGGAGCTAAAAAGCTCGGCGTAGCCCTTGTAGGGTTAGGAGGCTATAGTTCGGGACAACTGGCGCCCGCCTTGCAGCAAACGGAGGACTGCGCCCTCACCGGGCTTGTATCCGGCACACCGCAAAAATTGGCGGACTGGTCGGCACGTTACAACATCCCCCCGGAGGCTTGTTACAACTACCAAAACTTCGACAGCATCCGGGACAACAAGGACATTGATATCGTTTATGTTGTTTTGCCCATATCCTTACACAAGGAATTCACCATCCGCGCAGCCGAAGCAGGCAAGCATGTTATCTGCGAGAAACCGATGGCGCTTAATGCTGCCGAATGCCAGCAAATGATCGACGCCTGCAAAAGCAACAACCGCCTCCTGTCCATCGGCTACAGGTTGCACTTTGAGCCTTTCAATAAGGAAGCAATGCGGCTTGGGCAGCAACAGGTCTATGGCAAGATCAAAACAATCCAGGCGGAGAACGGCTTTACCTGGGGCGGAGGCAACAACAGCTGGCGCCTGAAGAAATCCCTGGCCGGCGGAGGCGGCTTGATGGACATGGGTGTGTACGCCATCCAGGGTGCGCGCTACACCACGGGCGAAGAACCAGTTTACGTTACTGCGCGGGAAGAAAAAACGCGGCCCGAACTTTTTAAGGAGGTTGATGAAACGGTATTTTTTGAACTGGAATTCGGGAGCGGTATAAAGGCTTCCTGTCTTTCCAGCTACAATAAAAATGTGAGCCGTCTGCGTGCCGATGCGGAGCGTGGCTGGTTCGAAATTTCCCCGGCCTTTTATTATGAAGGGCAGGTGGGCACTACAGTAGATGGACCGATGCGCTTTGACAACAGGTACTTTGAGCAGGTGGCGCAGATGGATGATTTTGCGCAGTGCGTTCGCCAGAACAAGCGCTCGAGGGTCAGCGGAGAAGAAGGCCTTAAGGACATGCGCGTAGTGGACGCTATTTACAGGAGCCTTGCCAGTGGCAAGCGCGAGAAGATTGGCTAGGCAAATAGAAGGGAATATGAAGATTGCTACTTATAATGTGAATGGAGTGAATGGAAGACTGCCCGTACTCCTGCGCTGGCTCAAAGAAGAGGCGCCCGATGTTGCCTGCCTGCAGGAACTAAAAGCCCCTCAGGAAAAATTTCCGGAGGAGGCGCTGGAAGCGGCAGGTTACAGCGCCGTATGGCAAGGACAGAAAAGCTGGAATGGAGTAGCGATACTGGCGCGCGGCTTGAAGCCTGAGCTTGTGCAGAACGGCCTGCCCGGTGACCCGGACGATGATCATAGCCGCTACATCGAAGCAAGGGTGAAGGGTGTGCTCATTGCCTGCCTTTACCTTCCCAATGGCAACCCCTTCCCGGGGCCGAAGTTCGATTACAAGCTGCGATGGATGGATCGCTTCACCAAACGTGCTTCAGGGCTGCTGGCTTCCGGCGAGCCGGTTGTGCTTGCCGGTGATTACAATATCATCCCAACGGAGATGGATGCCTATAAGCCCGAACGCTGGGTGACCGATGCACTGTTTCAGCCCGAGGTCCGCACCGCTTTTAAAGACCTGGTGGATAGCGGCTGGACGGATGCCTTGCGCCTGCAATACCCCGACGAAGTGGTTTACACATTCTGGGATTATTTCCGGAATGCCTATGAGCGAAACGCGGGCTTGCGTATCGATCATCTATTGCTGTCGCCGGCCCTGAAGAAAAGATTTAAGCGTGCAGGTGTGGACCGGCAGGTGCGGGGCTGGGAAAAATCAAGCGATCATACCCCGGTTTGGATAGAAGTGAGCGACAAATCCGCTTAAGAAGGGATCCTCTGTCCCACACTGCCCCTGTGCAGGGCTGCTCCGCTGTGGAAATGCAGGCGCTCATCGTGTGGCATGAAATTTAGAAAGAGTAGACCTAAAGCAGAGCGTTCCCCGATCTGATCTGGGCGCTTCAAACAAAACCCTTAAGCAATTTATTATGAAAAAGACATTTGCGCTTGCCGCCATCTCCGCTTCGCTTATTGCCTGCAACAGCAGCGATACAGGTTCTACAACATCTGTCAATTCAGATACGACAGTTACTACCACCACTACCGCTACTGATACAGATGCGGATACCATGACCAATACAAATACCACTACCTCAACCAGCAGTTACACCGCTGCCGATGGAGATGTGTCGTACCGTGGCGGGAAGGTAATGGTGTGGAGAAACGGAGACTGGGTAGAAAGCAAGGAAGATGTGAACTTGGACAACGGAGTAGTTGTACGCAGGAATGGTGAAGTGCGGAGAGACAAAGACGTGATCAATCTTGAAGAAGGAGAAGTAGTGAATAAGACCGGTAATTTTTTCGATAAGGCAGGTAATGCAATAGAAGATGGCTGGGATGCTACAAAGCGGGGCGCTAAGAAAGCAGGAAACGCCATTGAGAAAGGAGCCAAGAAAGTAGGTGAAGAAACAAAGGAAGTATTTGACGGAAAAGACAGGAAAGACGGCAATCAGTAAGGATCAACGTTTTTGAATCTAACCTCATCGCCCTGTGAGCAAGCTTGCAGGGCGATTTCTTTTTGTGATAATCGATGAATCGCCTGCATATGTTTGCTTCGCCTTTTCATCCGGAAACCGAAGCGGCAGCTTGCATACATGGCGAGAAAAACTTATTTTTAAAATAAGTAACCAAATGCTGCGTCTACTACTACATTGCCCCATGCTCGTGCTGCTCGCTACTGGGTCTGTACGTGCTTACAGCCAGACTGAATTTCCGAAAGAGACCATTGTGCACGTGCGCCTGCATTCAGGCATGGTGAGCAATCCCCAGACCGGCTCGCCGCTATTTGTGGGCGGACTGCAGGTGATTCCGCAGGTAACGCTTGTACCCGGCCGCTTGCGTGGCGGCCTTTCTGCAGGTGGCTTCTATTCCGCAAAGCAGGTGGAAGGGTCTTTTGGTCCAACGGTCTCCCTTCTGCTGCGTTCATTCAAGGGGGGCTTCTTTGGAACGCTGGGCAATGTACATCTCAATGCCGACCATCTCTGGGGCACAGGCAGACAGCGACTGGCAGGCGGCGGACTGAACCTCGATCTGCTGAACAAGCTCGTGGTAGGCTTGTCTGCACACCGCGATTACAGGTTGAACAACTGGTGGGTACAGTCTGGGATCGCGATACGCATCTCTAAGGCGCCCGTCCCGAAAGAATCATTTCCAAATTAAACACAACATATGAAGCGGGCATTGGTCATTAGCGGTGGCGGCTCCAAAGGAGCTTTCGCCGTAGGCATCCTGCAGCGGCTCCGGGCACTCTATCCGACACTGCGCTTTGATCTCACTATCGGCACAAGCACGGGTGCACTGATTGCGCCCTTTGCAGCTACCGGCGACCTCGATCTGCTTGAAGAACTGTATACGACCCATACAACCGATGAAGTGGTCACCAAACACCGGCTTGGCGACCGGCTGACCCAAAAGTCCATTTATACCGTGGAGCCTCTGTGGGGTCTGGTGCAGAAATACATTACCGATGACCGTTATAAAGAGATCGTACAGTCCGGTTCCTCTATTTCCGTAATGACCACCTGCCTGCAAACAGGCGAAATAGTGGTATACACATCTGAGCCGGCACCCGCACCTTCTCCTCATTACACCATCAGGCCAGCGAAAAGCCCTGAGCATATGCGCCTGGCGATACTGGGATCGGCCTGCCAACCAGTTTTTATGACGCCGGTCAAGATCGACCGGAACTTTGTGGCAGGAAAAGAGCGGGAGTACCAGTATGTAGATGGTGGGGTAAGAGAGTATGCAGGCATTCAGATGGCAATCGACCAGGGAGCAGAGGAGATCTTTTGCATCCTGCTGTCAACCAAAAAGGGCGAAGTGGAAGAGGTGGAATACACTTCCCTATTCCCAATACTGGAACGTACGATCAGCATGTTCAGTGAAGACGTGGAAAAGAATGACATCCTCATTCCGCAACTGCAGGCAGATGTTTTCAGTTACCTGGCCAAGGTGAAAGAAAGGCTGCGGCAGGATGGCGTACCCCAAAGCAAAATTGAGGACTATTTTGGTGACCCCGGGAACCCATTCAGTAGTTCTGCCCGCATCAGGCTTTACCTCATCCGCCCGGATACTCCTTTAGGCGGAGGCCCCGGCGGGCTCGTTTTCGATCCTGCGGAAATGCAGGGCATGATCGCGCGGGGGAAAGGTGCAGCTGATGACTTTGCTGCCCGGTTAAATGAAGATGACGTAACCTGGCTCGTATAGAATACAGGTAGCCAGGTTGCCGGCAATAGCTGTCCGCAGATGATCATCTTTGAGCACACCGCTCATGCCACTTAAAAAGAGAATCGCAAGCCCACTGCCGGCTGACGCTTTTGCCCCGCAAGGGGAAAGTGCTGCAACTCTACACTGCCTGTATAAAGGGTAGCACTCTTCTTGCTTTTAGCCCCCGAGACAAATAAGGGAATGCTCAGGGCTGCCAGTGTGCCGCCTACCACTACAAGTGTTTTGCCGGTACGCTCTGCGCCACTTACATCACCTGTTTCTGAAAGGCCTGCAATGGGCGACAAGAACCAAAGCGCCCCACCTACAAGAGCTAATGTACCACCTCCAACGAGCAACACCGTGCCTGCTGTTTTATGTTGCTTACTTCTGCGCAGGTAATCCTCTTTGGTGCCATCAGCATGTGGTGCAGAAGGAGTTACCTGGGCACCCGAGGAAGGCAGCAGTAACAAGATAGCTGCCGATAAGAAAAAAATATGCTTCATGATCATTAAAACTAAAGCTTCACCTAATGCTGGCGATTGGATAATCCATCAATGAGCGCATAGCGGTACCAATGGACAAACGGCTCTACCCCTTTTGCAAGGTCTCGAGCGGGAACACTCCTTCACAAAGTTTCGTTCCTTCAAACCAGATGCACACCAGGTCGCCATCCTTATAACCCTGGATCTTTAACACCTGCTCGTTTGTTTTTCCCTGCCAGGTATCCATTCCATAACCTACGATCCTCTTCACCGTCATCCGCGGACCGCCTGACTTAAGTTGCACGAGGTCGCCAATACGAAGTTCTTCCATCGCTAAATGTTTTATTGCTTAAAGTTACTTCTGCTGCAGGAAGCCAAGCATGATGCGCGCCACTTCGTCCGGCTGCTCCAGGTTCAGCATGTGGGCCACTCCTTTCAGCTCTACCCTCTTTGCACCCGGAAGCCTCTTTTCCATATACTTGCTAGCAACTGCTATAAAGGGCAGGTCCTGGTCAACATGGATCAGTAACAGGGGCATGGTCATCCGGCTCATACCCTCGTATGCGGTGGGATGATCCTGAAGGTTCGGCCAGCCAAGCAAGCGGTGGCGCTTCAGCGTAGAGAGGGTTGTTTCGTATACCCATCTCGATGCCGGCTTACGCAGGCTGTCGCCACTGGCGCTCAGTCCCTCGCCCCAGGCTTTTGCAAATTCCAGCGCGGCTCTTGCTGTATCCCTCTTTTCGAGTGCAGCTGCAAATCGGGGATACCAGCCCATGCTCACCGAATCAATGGCGTGCTCCTTTTCATAGCCATTCAGCCCGGAAGAAATAAGGATGGCCTTGGTGACCCGTTCGGGGTAA
>QQTW01003392.1_pt1 | contig 11756 bp, 10 predicted proteins | sample 1904831 | NCBI WGS metagenome assembly QQTW01 (sample SAMN09435610, study PRJNA476489) | Subsurface metagenome, whole genome shotgun sequencing project. | reverse complement strand
CGCAATCCAGCGATTGCTTGCCCGCTAATATCTTGACTAGATTTATTTGAAGGTTGGTTCTGGGTCATAGGAGTTTTGGCATAAATGAAAGTAACTTGCACTAGGAGCGGCTTGCAGCTTCTCGGTATTTGCGGACTTGAGCGGCGTAGGCATAGTAAGCGGGTAAGGGAGTGACAGTTTTAGAAGCGCGATCGCCTTCTACAAGCCCAAACCGCAGGGGATGCAAACCTTTCCCTTGAACGCCTCGATACCAAAAAAGCTGTTCTACCCGCGAGGTAAGAAGTGGTATCATACCTGTAACGAACTTAGCTTTGGCTTGCTCGTCGCCATCATCGGTCGAAAAACCTAGTTCAGTTATCCACAGAGGCTTTTTGACGCGACTGAGGAAATCATCTACCAAGCGCACGACTTGTTGGGGTTGCTGGCGGTAAGGATGGAGATTAACGCGATCGCAATATTTTTCTAATCCGCTATCGACCAAAGCTTGCCAATAACTAGGTTTAGCCGCGCCACTAGTTCCGGCGGCAATTACTAAGCCTTGTCCTTGAAAGACTTGGTAGGCCGTTGCTAGAGTCTGGACGTAATCTGCGGGCGAACCAGAGTAATATTTTTCTAAATTGGGTTCGTTGCCAATTTCCCAAGCATCTACCAAGTCGCCTAAATTAGTCTGCAACCAACGACAGTAATTAGTCAAAGCTTTCGTTTGCGGTACAGATTCCAATTCCCCATTACCCCCATGGCTGGGAGTCCCCCAAACTACAAACAAAATGCGGAAACCTCGTTCTTTCGCTAACTGCAAAGCCTCCCGAACGTAGGAGCCTTGATAATTTCCTTGTTGTGGCTCAATATCAGCCCAGTTGTACCAGACCCGCAACCAGCGAGTGTCTAGCTTTTGATAAGCTGTTAGCAATTGAGAGCGCAAAGAGCCTAAGCTTAATTCCGCCCCAACATTTAAGCCGAAAAAATCTGGATAAATAGATTTTGCCAGGGCGATTTCGTCCGTCAACTTATTTGAGTTTGTAGCGATCGACGATAGGATTCCAGGACTGGCGAGGGCGGCACTCCCCAACAACAAAACTGTTCTTCTTTTCATGGCACTCTTACTAACAAGTCAGTTTTTTGAGGTTGTAGGTGCTTGACTATCCGTTCGGGATTGCCAATAACTACGACGTTGGCAGGTACGTTACGTCGGACAATGCAATTTAGTCCAACTACAGAGTTTTCACCGATACAGACTCCTTTAAGCACCCGCGCCCCTGCCCCGATCCAGACATTTCGATCGATAGTTATGGGACGCACCCCCCCCGGAGCAAGTGCCTCATGGCGGGTATCGGGGTCTACGTTGTGGTAGTCTGTATCGAGGATATAGCAGTCAGAAATCAAGCAGCGATCGGCAATTGTTACTTGCTGGTAACAGCCTATAGAGCAGCCGTTGAGCAGACAATCGCTGCCAATTGCAACATCACCCTCACCAAAAAAATGGTTGCGCTTGCGAATGCGCGTACCGCCAGCAATTTTTACCTTGACTGAACCTGAAAGCTTAAGCCGTCCGGTAATTTGTACTCCCGGCTCTAAAGTCAAATTGCGGTAGCGCTGGCGATAATACCAGCTTAAGACAACAGATAATAAATTTTGAATTAATAGATTAAGCGATCGCGAGTTAGTAGTTTGCATATAAGTTTATTGGGATAGCGACTGATAATTTCAAGTCCAACTTTTTTATTAATGCCAAGGCATAGGCGGCTCTGGTAGCTGGGAAGGCAACCAAGGCAGGCGAGACGTCACCGCAGTTTGCTCCTCATAATTCCAAGCACACCCCAGCCAGGCTGCCAGTACAAATACCGTGACGCTGGCGGCTTCTAGTTCGCCACTTGTCAACACAAAAGTTAGTCCTCCCCAAGCTCCCAAGGTAGGCGCTAATATTGGTTGCTTGTGAATTAGTTTTAGTAAAGAAACAAAAATTGCAATCCAAGCTACTGCTAAGACAAAGGAACCGAGTACCCCAGTTTGGTAAAGTGCAGAATAAATTTGCGAGTGAGAGCCTAGAGGTACTTCTAACATTTTTGAGTGTCCGTGAGTGCCGTAACCCAGTAGCGGCGATTGTAAGAAAGCTGCATAGGTTTCTTGATAGAGTGCCAAGCGAGCCGCACCGGAATCGCTGCGGTACACGAAGAAATATTTATAAAGCTCGGCGACAATAATTGGGGAAAATAAGCCAATAGGAATCAAGCTGCTAAGAAGTAATTTGCGTCCCAAGCGGCTGCCGAACCAAACTGCAAGCAAAATAGCTAAAACAATCCCGACTTGCGCCGCCCGCGCGGCGGCAAACCAAATAGTTGCCAAGCCACCCAGCCAAGCGAGGACTTTCCACAGGCGATTGCGCTCGTTAAATGCTGCCATGCAGATGAAAATGCTCATCGTCCCGGCTAAAGGAAACCAGTAATAGAAAGACTTAAGGCGGGGTACGGGGTCTACATCCCAGCCTAATTCGTCGTAGCCGTAGAGGGCAGCGTCAAAAAAGACCTTAGCGGGAATAGACGGTACAAGAGTAGCGATCGCGCTATGAGTTTGTAACAGCGAACCTGTTGCCATTAAGTAGGTTTGCCCGACAATGACGGCAACAAGTTGGCAAGCGCCGACGATACAAATAGCCCGGACAATAGGACGATAGCGGATGGACAATCTCCGCATCGCATACCAAACAATCAAGGTCAAAGTCCATACGCCAAAAATAGAACCAATAGTTGTGGTACTCCGTCCGACGGCGGCTGTTCCTAAGGCTAAATTTATCAGTAGCGAGACAATCCAGATCCCAATATATACCGCCCACATCTGCCAACCAAACGGCACGCTAACATGACGCGGGCGTTGCAGGCTACGGTAAAAAAGATACCAACCAACTAAGGGATAAACTACTAACTGAATGCCGATAATCCACCATAGAGGGACTAAAGCGATCGTCCAAAATACAACTTGTTCGGCGAAAACATCTGGCTGTTGCCCTACCAAGATAGCTTGCTTGGTACTAAGGCTTGATTGATAGCGATTGTAGGAGAGAGGACTGGGGGGACGAGTCATTTTATCTCTCTACTTCTTGTTGCATGAGGAGTTGAAGTTGGGGGATTTTTGCTCCTTCGCGCTCGCGGTTGTCTTCTATCATGGGGATTTGAGGCAGTGGGCTATTAACGCCAACAATTACTTGACCTAACAGGCGAGTTCCCCAGGTATGCAGGTTTTCCGCGCAAGCTTGCGCTCCTTTGCGACCTAAACGCTGCGGGTAAGCAACCCACAACACGCCATCGCACATAGAAGCAATTACGGTCGCATCAGGACTATCTAACACGGGTGGGCAGTCCACAATAATTAAATCGTATTGTTTACGGCTTTGTTCGAGTAGTGCCAGCCATTCTTTATAAAGAAATGGGGGTGGTGTATCGCTGATAGGCAAAATGTGATAGTTAAGAGGCGTTTCTGTAGCCGAGGAATAGTTTGGGCGATCGCCATTGCGATTGCTTGGGGAGTTGCCGTCAATCTGCTCGCAGCGTCCGTGAGCGTCGATGAGTAAGACGCGCTGCCCGGCATGAGCTTCAATTGTTGCTAGGTTTGTAGCGACAGCCGAACGTCCTTCATTGGCAACTCCACTACATACAGCAATTACCTGTACGCTCTGGGGTAGCATCCGAATATGGGCTTGCAGTAATTGGTAGCTGTGACCGAGGGCGCTATCTAGCACGGCTTCCTCGTGTACAAACAAGCCGTCTCCGCTCCAAGGGACGGTTGCTAAAATCGGTAGCGGTAGGCTTTCTTTGAGTTCTAAAACTCCATCAATAACATCGTTGCGGCGCTGGAGTAGCCAGACAACTCCTAGGGAAATACCCGTACTGACAACTAAAGCGATCGCGTAAAGCAAGGCGCGGTTAGGAGCAACGGGCAAAGGATTGGCGGCGGCGGACTCGACAACGCGCACGTTACTGATATTCTGCTGCTCGGCAATTTGACTTGTGGTGTACTTTTCTTTGAATGTGAGATATTCCTGTTGAGCCGTTTCCACAGCCATTTGTAACCGGGTTTGCTGCTTAATTAATAAAGGCAGTTGTTCGGAAAGCTGTTGAGTTTGGCGTAATTGTTGGCTGAGTTTGCCCAGTTGCGAAGCTTGAGCCGAGCGCTCGGTTTCTAGTCCAATCCACTGCTCGACTAAACGTTGGCGCAAAGGATCGATGGGAGCGATCGCCTGGTTGCTAGGCTGAGAAGCAAGACTACTTGAATGCGCTTGAACCAAAGCTTTAAGTTGGTCGCGTTTGGTCTGCGCGCTGACTACTTGCGGGTTTTGGTCAGTAAAACGAGCTTGTAAATCGGCTAAATCGGCTTCAGCTTGTAATAACCTAGTTTGTAGTTGCTGGTAGCCTAGGTCTTGACTAACTCCCGCCGCATTTACAGAAGCATTTAAATTAGTAGGTAGCTGCGTTTTAAGACGGGCAACTTTTTCTTCAGTAAAGGCAAGCTGTACTTGGGCGGTATTAACTTGAGATTTTAAGTCTACTAGGGTTTTAGTTAAAGCATCCGTTTCGATCGCCGTTCCCAAAAAGCGATTTTGAGTTTGAAATTCCTCTAGTTTGTCTTGAGCTTCTTGGAGTTGATTTTTTAGCTCTGGCAAACGCATTTCTAAGAACTTACGGGCAGAGGAACCTTTGGTTCGGTTAGTTAGCAAGTTTTCTTGAACGTAAACAGCAACCACTGCTTGGGTTATCGCCGCCGATACTTTCGGTGATGGTGACTTATAGGAAACTTCAATTAAATCTGTTGCTGTTAGAGGCTCGACGGTCAGATTCGCATAAGGAAACGTGTCTTCGGACAAATTGAGTTGGGCTAAGGCTTCTTTAAAGACGGGGTAAGAACCTAGCAATATTACTTGGTTATTGACTGGGTTTACCTTTTCGCCTACGGCATCCAATCGTCCTACCTCAACTTGATTATTTAAGCCTGTAAGCTGTTCGGTACTGCGTGGATACTCGATCAGCACTTTGGCGGTAGCAGAGTAGGTAAAAGGAATTCGACGGATAACCACACTAGATAAACCGACCAGAACTAGGAGTGTAATTAAGAAAGGCCAGCGCTCTTTACTCAATGCGTTAAGGGCGCGTAGAGTAAAGGAAGGACGAGCAGAAAGAGACCATTCAGTGTTCACGAGGTATGTTCTTTTACTTAATAAATAAGGTTAATGACAAGCATAATTGCTGATGCCTTCTATACAGAGAATGCCCAAATCTAGGGGCAAAATCACCCGATGATGCCACTATTATTAGCAGTCCGATTTTGAAACCAATTGGTTGCAATCCGCATCCCTAATTGTTTGACCCACTTAAATAGCGGCTTCGGGACGACTGTTTCTAGGGCGATCGCGGCAAAGGTAATAGCGGCTCGTTCGTCGCGCCACAAGACTTGCGGGCTATGACGTAAGGCTTGCAAGCTATGTTTCCGCGCTTGGATGTAATTGCCTTCAACAAAGGCGGCTCTTGCCATCCAGCGATGAGTGCAGGCAATGACTAAGGGTTTTAGCTGTTGAACGCTGTTTGGCGCGTAGGTAGCTACTTTTGTTAAAAATGCTTCTACTCCTTTGAGCATCCGCTCGGTGTCGGCAGTAAAACTAGCAGGATGAATGCGATACTCAGTCAACTGCCGGGGAACGAGCCGGAAATGATGACCGTTAAAAGCTAAACGTACCCAAAGCTCGTGATCGACAAGCCGATACAAAGTTTCATCAAACCCCTTGTTGGCTTCCAGTACGGAGCGGCGGACGACAGAAGTGCTACCGTTACCTAAGTAGTTTTTAAGTAGTAGGGCTTCGTGAGTGAGGGATTTTTGCGTTTGTGCCATCAATAGTCCCGTCCGTTCGCCTTTAATATCAATAAATGCTGACCAATCATAGCTTACAGAAGCAGTGGAATCGGTTTCTAGGGCTTGTCTATGGGCTGCCAACTTTTCTTCGCACCAGCGATCGTCGGCATCCAAAAAGGCAACAAATTCGCCTTTGGCTGCACGAATCCCAGTGTTGCGAGCCGCCGCTAATCCGCCATTAGGACGATGAACTAGATGAATGCGCGAATCTGTAAAATTAGCTACCATTTGTGCGGTGTTATCAGTAGAGCCATCATTTACTACAATCACTTCAAAGTCTTTTTCGCATTGCGCTAAAACTGAGTTGAGGCAATCGGTAATATAAGCACTGGCATTGTAGGCTGGAATCACAACGCTAAACTTTGGTTCCCTTAGAGGGGACAAATTTATCGAATTATTGAGTGGATAGCTCGACATAGTTAGATTTAGGCACAGTAAGTTGTAAATATAGCGATTGGTACATTTGCCAAGTCCGATCGAAAGTCCAGTAGTCCGAGTAATCTGCTTGAGCCTGTTTTCCCAAACAAGTCCGCAAGTCTGCATTGTCAAGTAAAGCAAGCAAAGCTTGACTGAGACTTTGAGCATCCGCACTTTGGCATAGCAACCCGTTTTCTCCATGGCGGAGAACTTCCAGATTGCCGTCTACGGCGGTAGCTAGACAAGGCAAACCCGCCGCCATTGCTTCGAGTAGCGCTAGGGGCAACCCTTCGTACAACGAAGGCAATACAAAAGCTGCTGCCACCGTCAGCCATTGGGGGACATCGGTAGTGTGGCCTAGAAAAATTACTGCGTCCAAAATGCCTAGTTTTTCTGCTTGAGCGCGAAGTTGCCCTTCTAAATCGCCATCGCCAGCTAAAACAAAGCACCAAGATTGACGCAACCTAGCAGGCAAAAGCGCGATCGCATCTAACAGGTAGCTGTGTCCTTTTTGCGCCGAAAGCCGAGCGACAGTTAGGCAGATGTTGCGAGTTCCTACTAGGGCTGGTAAGTTTTGGCGGAACGTTTGCACGGCAGCCAAATCAGGACGCTGAAAGCTAACACCGTTGGGAATCAGAGCGCGGCGAGACTCTGGCAACTGAAAAAACTCTCTATGGTGTCGATCCATAGAACTAGAACAACCAACCACACAATCGGCAAATCTTGTCAACTTGCGGTGGGTGCGATAGGCAATATGATTGGTTTGGACGGTAGCTGGAAGCTGAGGAATTAAACTTAATAGTAGAGAGCAGTAGCGATCGTGGACGTGAATTAGATCGTACTGCTCTTGCTTGCAGTGTTGCCAAAGCTTCCACCAATCTCGACCTTTATTACCAGTAAAAAACCTTTCTGCGCCGACGGCGGTAGAAATAGGCGTGTCTTTAGATAAAATTGCGACCCTATGACCGCTACTACGCGCGGCGTTGGCAAGGTCAACTACTACCTTGAGCGATCCTCCTCCTGTTTGAAATTGATAAATTGCTTGTAGAATTTTCATTGCTAAACAGGATATTTATTGTATAGCGGTGGTATCAACGATCTTGGGTGCGGTTGCGAGCAGGTGAGCTAAGTCTGGGTACTCCCCAGCAATAGAGTTATTAGCATTCTGCGTATTTATTACTTTGGCGTAGTTGCTATTAAGTTTGGCTAAAGCAATTTGAAACATAAAAGCTGGATTACCTAGTAAGTAACGAACAGCTAAACGCTTCGGCTCAAGGTACAGGCGATATAGCCATTCCCATCCTGTGTTAGCAAGTAGGGGGGGGGGCAATCTGGCACGACTTCTGCTAGGCGATCGATAACTGCACCGCCCGTCAATATTGCATTAACATCTAAACGACTTTGGTGCAGGCGTACCCAGTTTTCTTGAATAGGCATCCCCATGCCTACAATTAAAATCTGGGGTTTTGTTAAATTAATTTGTTGAATAACTGCGGCATTTTCTGAGGGATCTTCGATAGAAAAGTAGCCATCGCATCCATTTACGATTGTATTTGGATAGTTAAATCGCAAGCGTTCTAATGCTTTTTGCAAGTACGCAGGTTTGGAACCGAGCAAAAATACTGATAAATGATGGTGATCGCAATGTTCCAGCAATTCTGGCATTAAGCGGGTATAGGAAGCACGGTAATCTATAGGTAACTTGCGACCCTCCATGTAACTAATTGCTTTTAGGATGCCTAGACTGTCGCAATGAGTAATATCTGTACTTTGCATAAACTCATAAAACCAAGGTAACTGCAAAGAAAAATTAAACCCATGGACGTTGTAATGAGTTACAGTTATTTTTTTTTGCTCTACGCAAGCCTTATGAATAGCTGCAATGATATTTGAAACGGTCATGCAGTTAATCCGTCGCCCTAACAGATCCACATCAAAATTAGGTAATTCCTCTACCAGGTTGTCGCCCTGTTCCACCAGCATAATTTTAACTCCTTTTTGTCAAAAAATCATCAGTAAAATATTTCGGTTCAAAGAGCTATTTGAGCCGTTTTATAATATTTGAAATTAGTAAATGCAACGCTAAAAAACTGTAATTAAGTTTTACACTTTCTTAAAATCATCTTGCCCTATATCTGTTATAGATTTGATTGACAAGGCTTGGATAAAGGTCAAATAAATTGATCGTAAAGAGACAGTGAATCTCTAAAATTGTCAATCAATTTTAGAGGAGTAATTACAAAAACTTTACTGAAACTTTATTATGTAAAGTGCCAAATTGATCGGAGACAAATAATAAAATAATTTACGTAAATTACTACGCATTCAGTTAAGCACAAATACTTAGCCAAAATCACGTGTATAAATGCCAGCGATCGCTGTTTTTCAAAAAATTTTGAATTTAAAGTATGCTGTTGCTGATAAGCCTTAATTTTCAGCTTGATGAAGGAAATAAGATGGCGTGTTTGTACTTGGCATTAGTAAGACTTTCGCTCACAAGGGAGGAAAGCGCGGACTCCACCATTGAGATAAAGCCAGCCAAGTTGTTTCTAGCTGACGATAAGCATCCTCCGTTGAAACTCGATCTGAGGACACAGTTAAATGCGACCACAAACAACGGCGATCACGCAAGTCGCTTTGAGCCGCTAACCACTGTAAAACATTCTTGGGTTGGAGATCGTAGAGATTTCGATTATGAAAAAACTGTTCGCTGGTTACGGTACTTTCTCCTTGGGGATTGATACAAGTAACTAAATGAGCTTGATTTTTATAGGTAAAAAGTTGATAGAAGCCTGTTTTGTTTTGATATCGAGTGACCAAACCAAGCTGGGTGCTATCTACGGGAATAGAAGTATAGTTTTTGATAAAAAGTTGAGAGTTACCGCTAGTACCAACTACATAGTGCATATTCACATCTAGTCGCTCGTTTTTACCTTTGGTATAACGATAATATTTAGTTTTTGAAAAAAGCTGTTTATCTTCGACGCTTTTATTTGTCGGTGCGGTACTCGCCAATTGAGGTTGCCACCCAGCTAAAGGAACAACCGCAGGAAAGTTGTAATCAGTGGGTTTTCCGATTGTTGGATCGTAAATTGACTTGCCAAGGATCGAAACTAAACCAATGAAAGTTGCCGCTAAAAATGCTGTACGAAATTGTTGCCAAAAAATCATAATTGCTTAAGCCTTGGTGACTTAGAATCTTCAAGGTTGCCTTGCTGGAGGAGAAAACGGCAAAATAATCCAAAAATTAGGATAGAAACTAAAGAAAATATTTGCGAACCGTCGCCTTCATGCCAGTATTTAAAGGTTTCTAGATTGGAAAAAGCGACTAAAACAGCCATTAAAGCAATCCGAAAGCCATTAACTATAAAAGCGATAAAGACCGCTAAAGCAGGTAAAAAAACCTTCTCTACTGGCTTAGTCGGAAACATCACTAAAAACAGCACTGACAACTTAAACATCATCAGCATTGGAATTAGACCAGAACAGCCCGCGTAAACTTCTACTGAGCCTGTAGGCAAAATGACGTTAACTCCTTGAAGTTTTACGTCAAAACCTCCGTACCACAGTAGAAGGTATGCAAACTGAGCCGCGATCGCATTAAGGTCTATAAATCTCTCCACAATAGTTGCTACAACTACTTGGGGAAGTACGAGCGTAAAAATAACGATTGCTTCTTGCCAATATTGTTTTAATCCTTTGAAGCCGGAAGTGAGCATTCCCAACCCTAAAAAAGTAATTAGAGGTGAAATCTCTACCAAGAGATCGTTAGGAATATGAACGAACATACTTCTAATTAGAGGTAAAAATATCAACACCAAGCCCAAACAACTAGCGATCGCATTACTTTTTAAAGCCAATTTTTGATGTTTTTTACTTATTAGTAGTAGAACAACACCCCAGCAAATCGCACTAATAGTTATTTTATCGACATCGCCATCGAATTTCCAAACTGCATTAATGTGAATGGCAATTAAAGTTACAGTTATTCCTAGCAACCAAAAGTTGGTTTTAAGTATTTGCTTACTTAAGTGATGATTAATTAGTCTCATTAGTTATATGTTCGCTGACATCCCCAGCATTGTCTTGTAACTTCGATTTCTAATAGATAACGTTTTGGCTTGACTTTTGTTTGTGTTTTAGGTTGCGCTTGAGTGTTGAAAACATACCTAAAGCCCCAAGTCCTAATAGTCCCAAAGTAGCCGATGGGGTAGGCACAGTATGGGGTTTACTAGCTAATAGGGTATAGCTTGCGTCGGTAGTTTGAAACTTAACTGGCAGTGTTTGTAAAACAGCTATTGGGTCTTGACCGTAGTTACCGGAAATATTGATGCCAAAATTGTCTTCATTGCCACCGGATTGTAGTCCAGAAGAGAGACTGCCTCCTTGACAGTTACCACTATTATTTGTGCTGACTGAAGATATGCAAACATCAATACTTTTATAACCTCCAGGAAACTTTTGGTTTCCAGTTTCTACATAAGTGGCATCAAATATTTGTCCTGCTGAACTGAAAGAAACCCCAGTAGCATTAGGAGTTACACCTAAACCAATACTTGTTACTGCCGCAGTGAAAGAGGCATCTGTTTGATTGCTAAATGAAGTTTCCAACGAAAGAAGAGACGAAGTAAAGTCAGTAACTTTAAAGTAACCTTTCGCTCTTAGAGGCTCCGGGGTAACACCTTCAAGAATCCAATAGGTCTTAAAAGTTTTGCCAATGTCAGCCGTTGTAATTTCAACGGTATAAGGTGCTTTGTTTGCTTCCGTACCAGGTGCTGACAAGGGATTTAAAGACCCAACAGTAAAGGCACTAGCTGGAGAAGATCCAATATATACCGTGGCTAAACTAGCAGTTGCTAGTAAAAGATTATGGCAAGCTTTGTGCTTGAAAATTTTACCGATCATAAATTTCTCCTCTTTTGTTTTTTGGAAAGATTAGGTTGAACTAATAAAAGTTTGTAGAAGTAAAAGCAATTTTGCTTTTTGACTTTTGTTTGTGAAATTAGATTGAAAAAATTTTTCAATCTACGTAAATCCCTAAGCATCCTCTTTGAGGGAGTATCGCTAATGTGGATCGCAACAAACATCTGAGTTTTCGCCGTCTACAAACTTTAGCCCCACTTGTACAGTTTATTTTTGGTTGGACTAAACCAAAACAACTGTAAATTTACTACCAACACCCATTTGCCTAGTGGCATTGCACCCCAGTAATTTCTACAGTGTCATATATAACTTGCTAGTAGGTATAAATTGCATGAAGTAATTATGAAAAAATGATAAACTTACCTAGAATACGTAAATACAGTCTGACAATGATTATAGGAGCTTTAATATCAAGCAGCATCTAGACAAGTTTATCGACTAGCTTTTGCGTATTATTACTGAAAAATTTGTAAAAAACAACAATTAACTTATACAAGCTATAATTTTTTTAGAAGTACGCA
>QQTW01003391.1_pt1 | contig 11757 bp, 6 predicted proteins | sample 1904831 | NCBI WGS metagenome assembly QQTW01 (sample SAMN09435610, study PRJNA476489) | Subsurface metagenome, whole genome shotgun sequencing project. | reverse complement strand
GTTTCGTCCCATCAATTCTGAATTCGGTGCCAGTTGTTGTGTCGGTGGTAAATCGTTGTTTTGGGGTGGTTGGACGCCCCGGTTGGTTCAAGAGGATTTGCAGCAATGGCCCTCTGAGGTGACAGATTATCTACTGCTCAAAGATAAAGCTGATGGCTATGAATTCATTGAACACGAAATTGGTGCCAAGCCGACTGCCGACTTTATCAACGGTGAACTATTCGACATCCTCAAAGGACGGGCAAAAGATGTCTTAGTGCAAAGCGATCGCCTACCATCGATCAAAGAAGTGCTAGATCCACCCATCGCCGTGATGGGTCAGTCGCCCGGTTCCGGTTTGTTCAGTATGGACAAATTCAGCAGTCTGCCTTTACTGCTCGATTCAATTCGTCGCGACAACGATAACAGCAACAGCAATAATGAAAAGCGGCGATTATTCTTAGTCCCCAACGTTGAAGTTCTCAAGTTAGAAACCGTCAACGGCGTTGTTACCCAAATCGTCGTAGCACTCAAAGATCCCTTTGAACCAGGCAACAAAAGTAAAGCCCGCGTGGTACGCCTGAATCTCAGCTCTAGAGCCGTAGTAGTGATTGCAGGCAATACCATCAACTCAACCCGATTGGCGTTGAATTCATTTCCCCGTCCTCAACAACTGGCACCGAATTCAGAATTGATGGGACGAAACTTGATGGTTCACGTCCGGGGTAACTTCATATGGAAAGTAACTCGTGCTGCTTTGGGCGTTCCTGACAAACTAGACAACGAATTACAGACAGCTGCATTGCACGTCGGAGGCACAACACAAACCCAAAAGGGTCCCGGACAGTTTCACTTTCAGTTTTATGCAGCACCAAGCTTGGATGACCCAGCTTTCCCAGGAGCCAAAGGTAATCCGGAAGAGTTCCTTTACCGCATGATTCCTAACTATGATGAATACTACCGAATTCTCGCCGCTCAAACAAAAGGCACGATGGAGGGCAAAGTAGTCCTCAGTATTCGCACTTGCGGCGAAACCTTTGGCAACAAAACTACCCCAATTGGAACCAACAACTTTAGTTGGATGGGTGTCAATACATTCGGTGGTACAGGAGATGATGTTTACACTAACGGGGAAAACCTACGTGTACCCAAAGTTTATGTAAATTTGGTGGAAACACCCGCCGATAAAGAAGTTCGCGTTGCTCAAGCACAGGCTGCTTTTACCTTCATCGAGACATTAGCTAATCAACCACCAGGATCTGCCACGCAAAACAATCCCAACGCGCCGATTCAGTTTATCAACACAGAAGGTGGAGAAGATGGAATAGGCACCACCTATCACGAATCTGGCACTCTTTGGATGGGTACAGACTATACCCAGTCAGTCACCGATGTGAATGGTCGTTTCCACCACGTATCTAATGCTTACTGCGTAGATCAGTCGATTTTCCCCACTGTTGGTTCAGCGAATCCCGTACCTACTGGATTAGCTTTATCTCGTAAGGTTGCTCGCTCAATTATTGAACGCTACACCGAAGTTGCGAATGTTGGTGACGAACAAGGCTTTGAAAGCCTTTATCGCGGCAACTTCAAGGCAGATGGCTGGGAAATTGCCACATCAGGTAGCCAAAACTTCTTTGATGTGGAAAATCAGAATATTCCAGTGTTGGGTGCAGGTGTTGGTGATAAGAGCGTCGGACTTGGTGTTCTTTGGTTTACTCGCAAGAAATTCAAGAATTTCATTCTCAAGTTGGAGTGGAAAGCTTTTGACATCGAAGCTAATTCTGGTATCTTTCTGCGAACACTAGAACCCAAAGCTCTTGATGATAACTTCTATCACTCCGCTACGGAAATCCAAATTGACGATCGCGGCTACGACTTTCCCAATAACATTTACGGTAGCCCTTTACACAAGACAGGTGCAGTTTACGAGCTTTTTGCAGCACAAAAAGCAGCTTCTAAGGCAATCAGCCCCCGGAACTCTGGTAAACCAGGATACTGGAACAGCTATGAAATCACAGTTCAAGGCAATGAGATTGAGGTCAAACTGAATAATCAATTGATCAGTGCAGGAACCTTCGGAGAACTCTTAGGATTTGCCGATCCCAGCAACGGTAAAAGAAAGCGTTCAGAAGGTTTCATTGGCTTGCAGTGCCATACCGAGGTCGTTCAGTTCCGCAACATTCGGATTAAGGAATTGTAATTAAAAGATGAATAACCACGCTTTCTTAGCGAGAAGTGTGTTGAGGTTGCCTTAACAGCCCTCTAACAGTTGCGATGAGGTCTTTGACCTCGATTAGAACACTAAGAAAGCGATCGCTCGTTGTGTTCCTTCCCGACTTCTTCAAGAAGTCGGGAATCTAACCAGAACAGTAACGCGATCGTAAAGAGCGAAAAGCACACAAGGTATTTCAGGAGTAAATAATGCCATTAGACCTCAATTCAAACAAAGAACCAATTGACCAGAACGATCAACAATATCAAGACGTTCTTCAAGACTTGCAAGGCAACATTCTCAAAGGACATGGAAGAGAGCAAGCTGTACAGATTTTCTTGACTTTTCCCAATTCAAAAGACAGAATTAAAGCACTCAAGCAAGGAATTGCTCAACTTGCCCAAGATATTACATCAGCTAAAAAGCAAATAAATGATGCTGATGCTTGGAGGAATAACAAAGTTGATGCTGGTGTATTTGTCCACTTCTCTTTATCTTCTTCAGGCTACCAAAAACTAGGTTTGCCAGATTCTAAACAACCGAAAGGTCTCAATCTTCAAAAACGGCAAAAAGCTGACCCAAAAAAACTTAACATTGACTACGCAGAAGTCTTCCAAGATGGTATGAAGACGCGACAATATGCACTTCTAGAACCACCAGTTAGCGCTTGGGAGCCAGGATTTCAAAAGGAAATTGATGCATTAGTAATCATCGCAGCTAACAATCCAGCAGACCTGAAGAATAAAGAATCAGAAGTTCTTCAAAAGTTGAAGGATATCGCGACGATAGCCACTATCGAGCGAAGCAACACAGTGCGTCGAGAGTTTAAAAATTCTCCTCAAGAAAAAAGTGTTGTTGAGCATTTTGGCTTTACAGATGGTATCGGTCAACCGCTCTTTCTCAAGCAAGATTTAGAGAGAGAAAAAGGCGAAAAGGGCAAAAAACTTTTCAGCGCTCGACTAAATCTTGTTTTGGTTCCAGATCCTTTTGGCACTCCAAATGTTAGCTTTGGTAGTTTTCTTGTCTTTCGCAAACTTGACCAAAATGTTCAAGGATTCAAGAAGGCTGAAGTTGCTTTGGGTCAATCATTAGGGGTTTCTCCTCAACTGGCTGGTGCAATGGCAGTGGGACGTTTTGAAGATGGCACTCCACTTGTTCTCCAGGGTAATGATGGAGCTACTAACCTCAATGACTTTGATTATTCTTCTGATCCTGTTGGGTTAAAATGCCCATTCCACGCTCATCTTCGCACGACTAATCCCCGAAACGAATCGGCAAGAGAAGGTGGACCTTTTGCCCAAAGCGAAGAACAAGAGCTTGGACATCGCATTGCACGACGCGGAATGACCTATGGATCACTCAGCGACTTTTCAGGCAACCTCGATAATCTACCTAAAGGTGGCGTTGGGTTGCTATTTATGTGCTATCAATCCGATATCTGGGAACAGTTTGAGTTTATTCAGCGGTTCTGGTCTAACCATCCCAGATTTCTTGAACCTACGATGTCTTTGTCCCGCAACGTAGAAAATAAAAATTACGACAGAACTGGATTGGATGCCGTCAGCGGTCAAACTCAACCAGGTCAGCGCGACCCAGTACTTGCTGCTGGTGGTGTTTCTGAGGTACCATCAGCACCGCAAAATTGGTTGACAAAGCGCGATCAACCAACTCAGAAAACCAATGTAAATTTTGCTCAGTTTGTCACGCTCAAGGGGGGTGAGTACTTTTTCTCGCCGAGTATCAGTTTCTTGAAAAACTTGCCCAATTTACCTGAGGATTTCACTGAGCCACCAATTCAAGAACCGATACCTGCCAAAACATATGTTGTGCGACAAGGTGACTTTTTATCCTCTATAGCCCAGAGAGCTTATGGAGATGGCAATCGGTCAAGCGTAATTTACGAGGCTAATCAAGTAGTGATTGGACCCGACCCAACTGTGATTGTGCCTGGGCAGATACTTTACATTCCGATACCGCCAGAAATACTGACAGCAAACACTACACCGATACCCGGTCAAAATTATGTTGTGCAGTCAGGTGACTTTTTATTCTTGATAGCCCAGAGAGCTTACGGAGATGGCAATCTGTTTACAGTCATCTACGAGGCTAATCGAAATGTGATTGGACCTGACCCAACTGTGCTTGTACCTGGGCAGGTGATTTCTATTCCACCAAGACCGTAATACTTTAATTCGCGAGTATTTAGATCCCCGACTTCTTTAAGAAGTCGGGGATCTGTAACTTATCATAATCAATTTAGCAGACCACTAAGGTTTTCTAAACGTAGTAATACGCAGATTGATATTCCTCAGAAAGTGCATCCAATTGTGTCTACTCACAAAGTTACTGGTCAAAAAGGATTATATTTGGGTTCAAATACAGCGATTCCTGTCGATATGGAAGATAAACCTGAGTCAGCAAAACATTTTTGGTATGATTTATTTCAAACTGTTTTAAATTGCACTCCCGTTTATTCTTATGTTTGGCATCCAGGAGATGTTATCTTTTGGGACAATTCACAAGTGATGCATAGAGGTACTTTTTATGATGCAACAAAGTATCAACGTATTGCATTACTTTTAGGAGTTGTAGATACGCAGATTTGATGTTTTGAAGAAGTACAGTTTTTTGTGAAATCGTAACAATTTAAGGGTTGAATTTTCAACGCAGAGGTGAATCAGTCGGCGGAGTCGGTTTCCGTCCCGTCGAACTGATGAACCCGAAGGGGACGCTGAGTTTCACTATGAATTAACCTGTATTAAGGCGTTTTTATCGGCGTGGGTGTTGGTGTAGATGTCGGGTTTAGTGTGGGTGTTGGTATTGGTGTCGGTGTTGGCGTGGGTGTTAATATCGGCGTAGAAGTTTCGGTGGGTGTCGGTGTCGGAGATGGTGGTGGTGCGGGGTTTTCGGCAGCGATGTTGAGTTGATAATCTAGTGGTTTTGATGCGGTGGAAACGACGACAAACTCATAATATCCGTCTTCTGGTAGTTCGGTAGATAAAGTGCGTTTTGTAGAATCTTCTAAAAACTTGATTTTGCCAGAAGGTGAATAAACTGATAGCAAAGCTTGAGAATTTGCTTCTAGTTTAATATCCATTAATTGATTTTTGGCAAGTTCAGCGATGAATACTTTGCCATCAGCAGCTTTGAGAGTACCGCTAACAGTTTTACTCGTGGCATTTTTATCAAATATAAGTTTCTCAAAAGCCTTACCTGAAACGATCGCCTGAACTTTATCGTTCACAAATCCTTGCCAAACTTGTCCGATGGGTGTATTTGTAAAATTTTTACCGCGCTGTTCGGGAAATTGCTGATAAAATGCGGCATCGCCCAAATCATACAAAGAACGACTACCAACGTTGATTTTATTGACTTGGGCTTTATAGCGATCGCGTTGTGCCCCTGTATAATTTCCTAATTGCTGACGTGCATTTTGACTCAGTGGCGCAAGCTTATCTAACAATTCCGCGGCTGTTTTATCCCAAGAAGCCCGCAAGCTGTCATCTTCAGGATTATCGCTCAGTTTGCGTCCTCTTAAGCTGGGATTTCTTTCCCAAAAGACTTGATTTACCAAGTTAACATAAAAGTTGAAATCTATACCCAACTGTTCACGGCGATCGCGTAATTTTTCTTTACGTGCGCGTTCTTCTGGTGAGTACTGCCCCAGCGGATCGGTTGGCTGATTATCCGTTGGTGTAACGTCGGGTGTAGGTTGTGCCGTGTCTGGTAAAGAATCTCCCCCGCGAGACAGTAGTAAGTTTGTTCCGAACCAACCAACACCAACAACCCCAGCCAACGCCAATCCTACCAGCAAGCTTTTCCCAGATGTCCACGAATTTTTTGGTTGAGGAATATCGGGGGAGGGGAGGAGGGGGGGAGATACGGCTACGGTACCTTGAGTTTGTTGAGTGGGATATTGAGTTGGCGGATAGTTGACAGGTGACGAGTTTAATGCATTCAAAACTTGCCGCGCTGATTGAAAGCGATCGCTTGGTCTAGGTGATAGCATTTTCTCTAACACCTGTGCAAAATTCGGACTCAAACTAACTTCCCGTCGCCATTGCCAAGTTAAACTATAAGTATCAATTAATTCTTGCGGTTGTCTACCTGTCAGTAAAACTAACACGGTTGCGGCTAAAGCATACAAATCGCTGTGAGGAGATACCAGCCCAGTTTGCATCTGTTCTGAGGGTGCGTATCCCACCTTACCCAGTAGCGTTGCGGGTGGTGTCGCGGCACCTCCGTGTTGGTAATATTCGGAAGCGACGGCTGCGACTACTTGTTTCACCCCACCAAAGTCAATTAAAATTGGCAATTGGTCAGCGGTGCGAAGAATTAAATTATCAGGGGAGATATCGCGATGAATGACTCCCAAGGAGTGGATATAATCTAAAACTGGCAGAAGTTGTAGTAATAACTGACGCACTTCCGCTTCACTAAACCGCAAACCTTGCTGTAAGCGAGTATTTAATAAAGCGTTGTAAGGTTGCCCTTCTACATAATCTTGCACCAAAAACAGATATTCTTTATCCCCTAAGTTACTGCGAAACAATTCCCGGAAGCGAGGAATTTGCGGATGTTGCAATTTGTAAAGAACAGTTGCTTCTCGCTGAAACAGTTCTTCGGCTTTTTGTAAAACGTAGGCAGTTTGAACTTGGGGGGAGAATTCCTTTAAAACACAAAGTTCTCGAAAGCGGTTGATATCTTCAGCTAAATGAGTGCGTCCGAACCCGCCTTGACCGAGTAGACGTACAATAACATAGCGATCGCCTAAAGTTTGTCCCGCTTGGATACCCTGACTCATCAAATTAGTATCCAACTTTTCACCACAATGAAGACAAAAGCGACTACCAGCAGGATTTTCGTGTCCTTTGGAACAATAAACGAGATTCATAATAATTTAGTTAGTGGTTGGTTGTTAGTTGTTGGTTGAGTTGTTGGGCAATGGGCATTGGACATTGGGCATTGGGCATTGGGCTTTTCCCCTCTAACAATTCCCACTAACCACTAACTACTATCCACCAACCACTATCCACCAACCACTATTTTTATTGTTGTCGTTTACTAACTTGATCGGCAGCGATCGCATACCAAATTTGACCGAAAGTCTTTTGATTGAGTTTCCCACGTCGCTGACCGGGAAACAAGCGATCAAATTTTTGATTTGTGTCTGTGTTCAATTGACTGATTGTATAATCACCTAACTGTCCTGCTTGCGCTTTGCGTCTCCAAACGTCGTAATCTTGAGAACCGTAATTTCCCAACTTTCGACGCGATGCACTACTGAGTTTAGCCTGTTCTAGTTTATCCAACAAGTTGTCAGCTACACGGTACCATTGTTTGCGTAAAGCGGTATCTTCTGAGTTAGATGTAAGAGCGCGTCCTTGTAATTCTGGCTTCTCTGTATAAAATAAATTATCGACAATCCGGGTAAAAAAGCTTTGAGGAATTTCTAATTCTTCACGACGATTAACAATTTGACTTAATTGTTTATTATTCGCGGGTTTATTTACCGGATTCGCTCCCCCCGGTATCGGTAGAGAAATTGAGGGGACAGATACAGATATTGATGATACAGCACGAACAACGGCATTTACTACCGCCCAAGTACCAGCGAAAGTTAAAACAACCGCAGTTGTCCCCAGCAAACTAACAGCAAAAGGACGAAGCCAAACAGGTAAAGGTAGCGCACCAGCAATTAATTGCGTTCTTTTGTGGAGACTACTAACAACAGCACCAGCGCGTTGTCGCCCAGGAGCGGCTATCATAGTTTTCAGCTTGGTGATGTGCGGATTTGCAGCTTTGACAGCGATAGAAAAGTTTAAATCTTTGATAACTTCATTCGCTGTTTGATAGCGATCGCTTGGTTTATAAGCAAGCATCCTTTTTAACACCACTTCCAGTTGCGAACTGACTTTAATTTCCTGTCCCCAACGCCAAACACCTTGATAGCTATCATAAAGATGTTGCGGTTCCTTACCTGTCAATAATACCAGCGATGTCACCGCTAAAGAGTACAAATCGCTACTAGGAAACGCCTTACCCTGACGTAACTGTTCTTCTGGTGCGTAACCCTTCTTACCCAACAACGTGCGATTTCCACCCAATTGAGTAAACCAAAAACCTTTACTCGCAGGTAATTGCTTCACACCACCAAAATCAATCAACACCGGCAAATTATCAGAAGTCCGCAAAATCAGATTATCAGGAGAAATATCGCGGTGAACGACATCTAGTGAGTGAATATACGACAGGACAGGTAAAATTTCTTGCAAAAGCTTAATTACCTCTTCCTCACTAAAATTTTGACGTTTTTCTAATAATTGGTAATAATTATCACCCTCCACATAATCTTGCACCAAAAAGAAAAAATCTTTCTTGCCTAACTTCGCTTGCAAAGAAGCGTGAAAACGAGGAATTTGCGGATGCTGAAGTTTCTTTAAAACACTTGCTTCACGTTCAAATAATTCTTTCGCTTTTAATAAATCTTGTTCCGCTTCTACTTGGGGTGCAAATTCCTTCAGCACGCAATTTTTATTTTCATGATTTTTATCAAGAGCTAAATAAGTACGTCCAAAACCGCCCTGCCCCAATTGCCGTAAAATATGATAGCGATTCTCCACCACCTTCCCCGTAGCAAGAGGCAACGGTTCACCGCAGTGGATACAAAATCGGTTACTCTGATTGTTTGCGTGTTGTTTACTGCAATAGACTTGCATGATGCCCAAAGGTGAATGAAGGGTTTTCTTTATTGCTACAACGGGCAGAGTCCCATTTACGCAAAATTAGGAATGGGGAGTGGGGGAGTCAATAGTCAAGAGTCAATAGTCAAGAGTCAAGGGTCAGCAATTCCCTTGTCCCCTTGTCCCCCCTGTCCCTCTCCCCCTCCAGGATAGTCATCAAAATTAAGTACTATGAACAGCGAATCACAACAGAAGCGGGCAATAAAAGCTTTTCAAGAGTTTATAACTACACCTTTAGAAACGCTACTAGAACGCCATATAAATAATAAAAGCGAATCAGCAGCCTTGGCATTATTTCACGAAATCGCTGCTAACGTACCGGCTTACAAGACTTTTTTAGCACAACAGAATATAAATCCCGCTTCCATCGAAACTTTTGAGGATTTCCAGAAATTACCTTTGATTACCAAAGAAAATTATATCTCGCGTCATCCTTTAGCTGACTTGTGTCGCAACGGGCAGTTACAAGCATGTGACATGATAGCGACTTCTTCAGGTTCCACAGGTAAACCGACATTTTGGACACGTTTCTTTACAGACGAACTGCAAATTGCTGTACGCTTTGAGCAGATATTTCACGACAGCTTTCATGCAGATTCCAAAAGCACTTTAGCTGTGATTTGTTTCACTTTAGGAACCTGGGTAGGTGGAATGTTTACAACTAATTGTTGTCGCTATCTTGCTAGCAAAGGTTATCCTATCACTGTAATTACACCAGGTAACAACAAAGAAGAAATTTTGCGAGTTGTGCAAGAACTTGGTTCAGCTTTCGAGCAAGTTGTATTGTTAGGATATCCGCCATTTTTGAAAGATGTAATTGACACTGGTATTGCTCGCGGTGTGGAATGGCAGCAATATCAAGTTAAGTTAGTTATGGCAGGAGAAGTATTTAGTGAAGAATGGCGCAGTTTAGTTGGTGAAAGAATTAATTCGCAAAAATTCTGTTACGATTCAGCATCACTTTATGGTACTGCGGATGCGGGTGTTTTGGGTAATGAGACACCTTTAAGTATTTGTATTCGGCGTTTTTTGGCAGAAAATCCTGATGCTGCGAAAGCTTTGTTTGGGGAATCTCGTTTACCTACTTTGCTACAGTATGACCCGATAAGCCGCTTTTTTGAAGTTGAAAATGGTACGTTGTTCTTTACGGGAGATAATGGGATTCCCTTGGTGCGTTATAACATTTTAGATACTGGTGGGATAATTAGTTATGATGCCATGTTGGAATTTTTGGCAAAGTGGGGATTTAATCCTGTAGCAAAGTTAGAAAATCAGGGTGGAAGAGGAATTCATCAATTACCTTTCGTATATGTTTTCGGACGTTCTAATTTTACAGTTTCTTACTTTGGGGCGAATATTTACCCAGAAAATGTAACGGTAGGATTAGAGCAACCTGTAATTAAAGAATGGGTCACGGGTAAGTTTGTATTGCAGGTGAAGGAAGACGCAGACAAGAACCGATTTTTATCTGTGGTTGTGGAGTTAGCACCTGAGGTGGAAAGTAGCGAGGAAAAAACTCAAGCGATCGCTAATTCAATTCTCTCACAATTAAAGCGGCTCAACGGCGAGTTTGCTAACTACGTCCCCCCAGAATATCAAATGCCAAAGGTAATATTAGCACCACTTGGCGATCCGGAATATTTCCCTATTGGTGTGAAGCATCGTTATACACGCAAGTAGCAATCTTCGCACTTACTGATGAATAATATTACTCTCCTCAACTCAACATTAAGCACGTTAAAAAACCCGTCCAAACTAGCATTTGAACGGGTTATTCTTATTTACATCTGAAAACTTATCAAATTACAAGCTAGGAGGTAAAATCACTTGATCGATCGCATGGATAACACCATTGCTACCTCTGATATCTGCCTTAGTCACCTTAGCTTCATTAACGGTTACGCCAGTTGCCGGATCAACTTTAACGTTAATCGCACCGCCTTCAACGCTTTTCACTTCGCCAGATTTCAAATCAGTAGATAATACTTGACCTTTTACCACATGGTAAGTCAAAAGCTTGACCAATACTTCTTTATTTTCTGGTTTCAACAAATCGCGCACTGCATCTTGTGGTAATTTCGCAAATGCCGCATCCGTGGGTGCAAAAAGCGTGTAATTATCTTTACCTTGTAAAATCTCTGTCAATCCAGCTGCTTTCAAAGCCTGAGTTAAAGTTTTAAAAGAGCCGTCAGCCTCCGCTAGCGCTAACAAGGTCTTACTTGAGGTGCTGGAGCTTCCTCCAGACGGTTTTGTTCCGGGTGTCTCCCTTGGTATCGGTGTGGGGGGTGTTGTACTTCCGGGTGTAGGGGGTGTCTCTGTAGTTCCAGGTGTGGGTGTTGGGATCGGTGTAGCTTCTTGGGTAGTAGGTGTACTAGGTGTTTGACCAGGTGCAGTGCGACCACCACGGTTATAAGGAGCCTCGTTGAAAATACTAGGTCTAGGACTTATACCCCCCCTTTGGTTACTCTGAGATACGGTGTTTTTCGCTGGTGCAGGCTTCTTATCCTTTTTAGCTAAGTCTGGCTCAGTCGGTGTATATTCAGCGTTTACCAAAACACGTTGACCACGATTGTAGGGCGCTTCTGAGAAAACACTAGGGTTAGGATTTAGTACCTCATTGGCTCTAGCCGAAAAAATCATGAGGAAACTAGCGCCGGTTGCTCCCACTAGTCCTGCGAACTTGGTCAGCAATTTTCTGTTATAATCAACCTTCATAAATTTTGTTTGGCTTTAATTTCCACACATTACATAAAGAGTTATAACATTTCGCTACCCACGGATGCGGCATTTGCTAAATTACCACAAGATGCGGTGCGCGAT
>QQTW01003390.1_pt1 | contig 11758 bp, 11 predicted proteins | sample 1904831 | NCBI WGS metagenome assembly QQTW01 (sample SAMN09435610, study PRJNA476489) | Subsurface metagenome, whole genome shotgun sequencing project. | reverse complement strand
CCTCTCCCTCTAGCTTGCATCAATCTCATTCTCCTCTCCTCATCCTGAATCTCCCCTAACGTTCGTCCATGTGGATTTTCCGACATGCCACCTCTTCCCGGTACGTGTGGGTTGCCAGCAGTGAAGAGCAGAGATCCACCTCTGGCCGACGACATCTCTGCACTTGACATACCGGCAGTTTGTCCTCTCCTATGACTCGTGGATGTTTGCTCCGACAACGCAGACTCAGCGTTCAGCGAGGTAGACAAAGACGTCGCAGCAACATACGTGGGAAGATCCGGTCCCGAGTAAGGCGTCCGCGCTGAGGCCCGAACGGCTGTCGAGTATGACGGGATACGAGAGAGGTATTCTACCTCCAGATATTGGGGTCCCGGAGTTTGTGCGCCTGGTCGGATGCTAATATAGTCTTCATCACTAGTTCTTCGGGAGAGATTGTCTTCACTGACCACCGAGGAGCGATCTTGTCCTGGTGTGACAGAGCGTGATCGAGTTGGACTACTTCGAGAATGCGATCTTCTTAACGAGGACGCCCTTGAAAAGTAGTCACCCTGATAGACGCCGTTTGCGGCCGGTGGCCGTCTCGAGGAATCGGGACCGGATTCAGGTAGACTTTCAGGGATTGGTAGCGCAGGTCTGGATCTGAGGTTTTGTAACCTGTGCCTCAATGCTGCTGCAGAGACATCGCCAGGCGTCATGCTGTTAGCTGGAAGTTCGGACCCTCCTGGCATCATTACATCTAGTGAAGAAAGATTTTCGGAAGAAAGATTCCGCGAGTGAGCCCCGAACGGAGTCCCAGGGGTGGAAAAATTGCCTGGTGTATGATACCCACTGAAGTCCACGTCTGAGTACATCTGATCAAGCTGGTGATCTCCGTAAAGTGGTGGGGCCGTATGCGTGAGGTCGTTCTCGATTGCACGACGAGCAGCTACTGGTGTTTGATCGGCAAGCTCATTGTTTTCGTTGATGGCGAGGGATGGAGAGATGTAAAGTGAGACTGGAAGTGTTGCTCTGAGTTCCGAAGTATGATCGTCGGGATTGTGCAGTAGAACGTTGAATTTGAGCTTATGTCTGATCTTGATGCCCCTCGTTTCTGCATCCTGCATGCATTTGGTCAATGATTTTGGGAGCTCGAGGTGTCTTGAGAACCTGTAGCCTTCAGCTTCCTCGTCAAGGATCTCCGGAACTTCTGGAACCGTGTACTCGTCGCCAGCAACGACTCTGGTAGTTTTGTGGTGGTTCCAAAAGGTAGACGGAGCTTCCGGGTCGATGCTGAATTCCTGCGTTTCCACCATCTGGGTTGTGATGTTGCCTATTTTGAGGCCTTTGAGCAGTGACACCAGACGAAACTCGACCGACACAGATGTTCCATATATCACGGCTTTGCTCGGTGTGCTGATGGTGTATTCGATCTTGTTCGGCCATATATTCGCAACACTCTGCGCCTGATTAGATTCGTAATATATGATGACAGTTGTTGGCCCTTACCATGGCATGTGCCAATTCCAGCGCGCTTGAGTCTAACGTCCTAATAATCCTTAAGGGTTTTCGGATCACGATATCTTTTGAAATTCTTCGCCCAATCTCTGCCTTGAACCGGTAGATGACGAATGAATCTGACAGACCCTCGACACTCTCCGGCAATGAGCCTTCCAAGACGACGTCGAATGGGTATTCATAATTGTCTGCCTTCAAAGTCTCGGTCTTGCTCTTCCCAGCATCTCGGAAAGTCCAGGTCTTTTCGAAGAAGGTCCGTTCCTTTGCGTTTTTTTTAGACGAGCTGGTTGAGGTACCATTTCTGTTGGGATGTGAGCATTAATGCCTCACAATAAATGTAGCCGTAGTGTAAAGACTCACGCAACCTTAGAGACTCCTGTCAGGGTCAACCTGATATGTTTGGTTGTAAGAGGCTCGCTAAGACACAAGACCAGCTTGCCGCGCAGGTGGGCGCTTGCAGCCTCCTCCTCGTTGCCGCGGAATACAACATACTCATCGTCGAGCCTGGCATATTGTCAGAGTTCAATTGAAATATTTGATGCTGTTGATATTGGCCGTTTGTACCTGATGTCGAAGAACTTTGCGCTGCTACTGCTTCCGGCCCCCGTAAGGAAGCTGAAAGCCATGGATTGTAGTCATAAATCGGAACACACGGAAGATACGATGCAAGGCAGACGATAGTAGGATTGATGAATAGTAATGAGAAGCAACCCACCCTGAACAGAATCGAAGAGAGAATACCGAAGAGAGACTACGAAAGAGATGTTTATTCAGAACAGATTTTGGTGAATGACTCAAAGCTGCAGATTGTCGGGAGTACGAGATGCAAGTTGGCTGCGTAGCCCGAAGATAGACAGCGATAAGTTTTTGAATTAGCCCCTTGGGTCAGCCCTGCCTTGCGATTGAGAGTGCTAGCGTCCGTACTACGCGGGGGGTCCTTAATTATTGTTGGTCTCCTGCCAGTAACATCTACAGCTCAACGATTGACCCAAGAGAAGCTTAGTATATACTCGATACAAGACCATACAAAGAGCAGTCTTAAGTATGGCTTGAGACGTTTAGCCTTAGCTCATCAGTAAATTTGAAGTAACCATACAGAAATTCGTTAGATTAACAATAATTAAGGAACCCTGGTAGTTACTAGTATTCCAAGTAACTTGAACGGTTGACATCAGCTTGGCAGGGAACAAAGGTTGAGCTGCTGTTTTTGAACCAACACGACCGCTCTCCATGTTTGTCCCCTAGCCAGACACAATTGGACTATGCAATAGTCGGGTCTACATCTTCGCAAGAGATGATTCAATCTTTAGGGCCAGAATTGAACTCACTGTGTCGGCTGTGGGGATCACGGAAAATTTTCGATGTTATGAAATGTAAAATATTTAAGGTAATTAATTTTTCAGCCAAAGGTGTTTTGGCAAAGATGTGCTAGCCCCTAAATATAGCCAGCGGGATCCTAGTGCGGCATGGGCTCAAATGTAATTGAGGAAGATTCAATGACCACTAATCAACTGCAAGCTGTTTAGTAATTAGTGAGATTATGAGTACTACTTAGTATTTTGGCTTGTTCGCGCGATAAAGCTTATCGAAAAATATTGGCGCCCACTATCCATGCTTCCGCTATGTATTTGCTCTTTTTCACAAGTATTTGGTTTCGTAGCGTTCCGACCAAAGGTTGTAGTATAGCCATTGATGTTGACGTGAATAAACGCTTCAGCTTGCCTGTCGAAACATTGTGAAGGTTATATACAATGTGAATGAGATCACCCCTGGACCACGCCTCTCACCGAGAGTCGTCAGATTAACAACTCTACGTCAGGAAACTGCCAAAAGATCTGAGTTCATAGCCAGCGCCTTGCAACTTATTCGAATGAAATGAACTGAAGACACTAGACCGATTCGGCTGACGTCCAATCTCGGCTGTGAGGTAACTTTGATTGTGGCGTCCTTCAGCTCCACAGTGCCACAGATCAAGCATCTTTTGGTCTGGAAACGGCTAGATGGCCTGTCTTCTATTGCTGTGCGGCACCCGCTTGCGTGGGAGGACGAATACCTGTGGAACCTGGCCTGCCGCCACCCGCTCGTCGAGCCCTGCCAGTCATCAGCTACGATTCGTGGGATTGCAGAGATCAGGGCGAGCTACTCACATCATTTGCCTACTGAGAAAACTGACACCAACCATGAACAACCAACTGGGAGTTGACCCAACAGCCCATATTACGTAGCCGAGGGGTTCGAGTAATCCGAATTGCTGAAGCCATCCATCTAATGGATGGTAAGCACCAGTATACTCTGGTCGGTCGAGATACGCTTTCTCAGTATGAATCTTCACAATATCTTGCGCCGTGACGTTCTTGGGGTAGATCGGCACAATATGTAGGGGGGATGGGCCACTGGATTGTCCGCCAGTGGGGACAGAGATGAGGAAATGCCATATCCCAGGAATGCTAGCAGACCAAGTTGTGCAGAGGAGATTGTCCTTGTCGCAGTCGATGCGACCAAGTCTCGGAGGTGATAGGGTGCTGGCAAGAATCGCTGCGCTTTCCTGCGCCAAGTCAGTCGGCAATGAACACATTATGCAGAAGGACTTAATCGGAAACCTACATTAAAGGCTTTATCAGGCTGTTCACACCTCCCGTAGCAGCTAGTATTTCCAGAGAACATCACCAGCCATTCTCGCGGCCCTTCATCAGGGCCACCTGTTGCTGGCAGCATCTTGCTCCGCCAATTATTCTTCGTGATCTTCTCCACCATCACCCCTGCAACAGTTGTTGCGCCGGCATCGATTGGCGAAGGCTGTGTAACGGAAGATACATATGACTTCGCTTTGTTAAACCATGCGGCTGCCTTTTCTTTCAAGGGTTTTTGGTCGTCTGCTATTGCCATGGCAGGCAATAGCAGCAGAATTGGTGATAGTCGCATGTTGATTGTGTTGAGGCGTGTGCGTGAGGACGTGAGGTATAGGGAGGCCTGCAAGACTATTAACGAATTGATGATGTGAGGTTGGTAAGTATGTACTTAGAACGAAGAGGGCGATAAAAAAAAGATATCAAATGACCTCTGAGCAGGATCCGAGAGAATTGCTGGCAGATGATATAGTAGTACGAGGCTTTCAACGCAGTGAAGGTCATCTCTCCTTAGCGGCTTGGATCCAATAAAGGGTCTTGGCAGGATTCCTCGAATTGGAAACGTTTTGAACTTCGTCGACCAAACCTGAATATTAGGAATAGGATGATCTTGACTGTCTTCTCCGAAAGAAAGAAAGATTCGAAGCGTTAATTTTCAGACAGCATACAGCAGACAGGTATTGCAAAGACGATGTTTGATTGCGTTCTGGTATGTGACCTTGGCAAGGAGTATGTCAAAATATCCCATTTTGGTTCGTATGACTCCTGAAACAAGTCGCCGTAAACTGGACCTCGTTGTTCTTCGGTGGGTTATGGCACTGAGACTTCTCCTCAGAGTAGATGTCTCTTTTTGTGCTTGTGACAAAGTGAAGAACAGTCACCAGTCAAAGTTGTAATTTGTAACACCTCAGCGAAGCTCCCTTGCCTGCCCGTGTAGCGGTTTCATCTTTTGTGAGCTCTTTTTCCATCACAACCAACAATCTTGGCGATGCTGCAACCTAGTAAAAGCTCGTGAAGTCGTCCTTCGTGCCTTCAAAAGAGTACCACATCTTCGTCATGGTGGGGGCACCTCCATCATGCGCTTCTTGCTGTTCCTTGGGATTTGTTCTTGCCTGCGCCTTTCCCCGTCATCAATGTCATCCACGTTCGTTCCGCTGTTAGAGACAGCATTGTGGCCTTCCTTTGCGACCTGCAGAATATTGTCTTGCAAGCCTTCCACATACTCCCACTCGATGCCCGCTTCGTCCATCATGCGGCAGCTTTCACTCTCCCTGACAAAGGTACCCGGCTCCTTAGCACCAAAGATCACTTTGCGAATGCCGCCCTCGCCATTCTCCGGCCCGAGTGATCCAGAAAGCTTACCGCGTGTGGCAATTATTCGATGAACACATGACAGATTCCCACTAAGTCGCTTGCCGCAAGGCTCGAGAGTGGTGTAGAGTGTAGTATTCATCTCTCGAGGAAGGATCGTGTTCAATTGTGTCTCGGAAATCCCATGTTCCATCGCAAATTTAGCAATTGCGCATTGTTCAGCATGAGTATTACCTGGAAGCTCAAGTGTGTAGCCTGTTGCGAGGATTTTATGGTTCGACCCCTCTGGCAGAGGATTAGAAACGAGGACTGCGCCGACTCTAAAATTGGTGGGTCTCGGAGGAGATTTGCGAGCCAGTTCAAGCGCTTGCTGGAGGTAATACAAATGGTCATTGACAGATGACATCTTAGCGACAACTCTCGGCAGAACTGCAAAGGGGCGTTCTCGAGCTGAACAGCTTTTCTATGTCTACTTTCGATTGTGAACGTTGGTGACGTCGCTCCACTTTCAGTAAACTCTGTACCTCGGCTCATATCATAATTAAACACAACGCGCACGCGTCAACCTTGCATTGCTTATCTTGATATCCACCACATCTATACTACGTACACCACTCTGGTTGTCAAGCATTTCAATTATTTCCTTGCCTTGAAGTTTACAGTCGTCAACATGACTCGTAAGACGGAAGCAGAAGAGGTGCTTATCGACGATTCACCACCATCAATCAACCCTTATGAAGTCCTCAGACTCGACGCCCAAGCGTCCGCCGATCAGGTCAAATCAGCGTACCGAAAGCAGGCACTGAAATATCACCCAGGTATCTACGCGTCAGCTCGAGCTCACCTCATTCCCACTTGCGAGCGTGACTGACTGGATCAGACAAGGCCACACCAGAAAGCAAAGATGACGCTCACACCAAGTTTCAGGAGATCGCATTTGCATATGCAGTTCTCTCTGATCCACGGCGTCGATCTCGCTACGATGCCACTGGCAACACTTCTGAATCACTGGACCTTGACGATGACGACTTCAGCTGGACTGACTTTTTCCGAGCACAGAAGGCTGAGATGGTAGATATGGAGGCAATCCAGAAAATCAAGGACGAATACCAGCACTCAGAACAGGAAAGGGCCGACCTGATTGCCGCGTTCGAGCTGTGTCAGGGCGACATGGACGCAGTCTACGAGGAGATAATGTGCAGCAATGTGCTAGAAGATGATGAACGCTTTCGGCAGATCATCGAGGATGCCATTGACAAGAAGGAAGTAACTGCATGGAAGATGTACAAGAAGGAGACAGCGTTCCAGAGGCAGAAACGAGTGAAAAAAGCAAAGAAAGAAGAGATCGAAGCACGGGAGTACGCAGAAGAACTTGGGGTTGCGGACAAGCTGTTTGGCAGGAAAAAGACGAATGGAAAGAAGAAAGATGACATTTCGGACCTTGCGGCGTTGATCCAGCAAAGACAGAAAGGTCGTGAAAATGCCTTTTTCGACAGCCTCGAAGCAAAATATGGGGGAGAAAAGAAGCCAGCAAAGGGAAGGAAAAGACCGACGGTGGATGAGCCGCCTGAAGAGGCCTTCGAGAAAAACCGAAAGAAGAGAGCCCGAGCATGAGGCAGGGTGTGATTTTTCAGGCGTAGCATTACCGGTGTCTTTGCTTGGTTGAAGGTTTCCGATTATGGATATGGTTGATCAAGCTCTGGGTGTCTTTGGAGTGGCATGCTGCCCGGTTTGGCTACATTGCGGTATGCTCCAATATGCTCAATCCGCGTCATGACTCGGACGTTAGTAACTGGGGTGGGGACCGCCATATGGATGATGGCTGGGCATTTGACCATCGAAACTATTTGCTATGAGCAACGTGCTCCTCGTGATATTGAGTCTGCGAAGTGGGCAAGTGACGGAGAATCAAGTCTTGCAGAGACGTTGCTTGCAGATATCAAAGTCAGTATTTCTCATTTATCCTCATGGTCCAAGATTGTGCTTGAGTGTCTCTACTCAAACAGATCTCTTCTTGCATAACTTGACCAGACATTATGTAGCCTGCTAAAATCCAGGATGTGCTCTATGATACCCTGATTGTGTTATCAGAACGATGATCTGTGGAGCTTGCACGAGAACTCTATGATGCCTTTAAAAGAAGCCGGTATGTTGTCCATTGAGCACTGGTAAAGCAAGTACGCCTCTAAGCAACCGCTCTTAAGACGATCTATTGATTTTCTGCCTCATTTAAGCGTGGAAGTCTCTGCTCCAGGTCTACTTGCTGCTCCTCCAGCTGTCACATTGTTGGGAGCTCTATGTGTTAACAACAGACAAGAAGTCCGGGTCTTTTGCTGTTGTAGAAGAATTCCTTCACTTTTCTTCCGCTTCCTCGTTCGTTATTGGATTTACCCGGAAACCTGTGCGATATATTATGATTCTTATGCGCACCGCTTATTACTTGTGTCTTCTTGGTGACGATAATCTGGCTGCGACTGAATGATTGGTAAAAGCTATCGCCTCTTCAGACACTGTACTACGGGGGTACCATAAATATTATTAGCTTGGCGCTAGTAAGCTTGTACGGAGACAGCTTCTTTATTGATGATTGAACAAATAGAAGAAATCGATACATCAGCGTACTCTGTCAAGTATATTTACAAACAGTTTCTGCCTTATAAATAAAGATCTTGAATCAGTCAAAGTTGTCTGCGGTAGATGTCAACGGCCCCCTGGGACCAACAAGATGAGTAACGAACATTGTATGATAACAAGCTGATACTAGCGCCAGACTAACAACACTTATGCCTTCCCCCGCAGTACAAGTTGTTTAAGTAGTAAGTTCACTCTTGATCAATGTCCCAGTCTCCATCCACAATTCTCTGCCGAGGAGCTGCCAGCATGCGCCAGAGAGTTTTTTAGCCCGAAGACTAGCATGATGTTGGAGACTTGTGACTCGCCAAACATGCCCTTCATATGCACCCACCTCTAACTTACCTCAAAGGTCCCTGTACAAGCGAGATGCACACACAGATAAGGACAAGCGATCCTGCAAGATGGCTTCTCCCACCACTTCACCTTGCTTTCGCTATCGAACTGGACTGTCATCATGGTGTCAAACAGCACCAAAGAAGCCGCAGAAATGCGAGAAGTGGGTCCTACTTTCGATGGTCCTCCTCCAGCCTTGCCCAAGGGAACAATTGACCCCATTTATGAAGCAAAAGCACACGCTCTGAATGCAGCAATTCAAAATATTGGGATGGGTCGATATCAATGGCAGCTTTTTGTCGTCATTGGCTTCGGATGGGCAAGCGACAATCTCTGGCCTATTGTGACTTCTTTAATTTTGCCCTCTGTTAGCAACGAATTCAATTTGGAGAGACCACCGCTCTTGTCTCTGGCACAAAACATTGGTCTATTAGTAGGGGCAATGTTCTGGGGCTTTGGTTGCGACATTTTTGGACGTCGATGGGCTTTCAACCTCACCATTGGGATCACGTCTGTCTTTGGCCTGGTGGCCGCTGGCTCGCCAAATTTTGTTGCTCTTGGTTGTTTTGTAGCGTTCTGGTCTTTTGGTGTTGGTGGTAACCTCCCGGCAGATTCTGCGATTTTTCTTGAATTTCTTCCGGGCTCGCACCAGTATCTCCTCACCATACTATCTGTGTTCTGGGCGCTTGCCCAGCTACTTGCGACCTTGATTGCTTGGCCTCTTCTGGGTAACTTAACGTGCCAGGAAACCTCCACGACTTGCACTAAATCGGAGAACATGGGATGGAGATACTTCCTTATTTGCATGGGAGCAATCGCCATGGTCATGTTCTTCCTTCGCTTCGTCTGCTTTACTTTGTTCGAATCTCCCAAGTATCTGATGGGTCGTGGAAGAGATGAGCAAGCAATCAGCGTCGTACAGGAGGTTGCCAAACGGAACAAGAAGTCATCTTCTATGACTCTTATGGATCTCCAGGTTCTTGACCAGAGAGGCCAACAAGGCACCAGCGCCTCCGCAGTGATTGCCCGGAAACTCGAGAAGCTCAATCTCACCCACGTTCGTGCTCTCTTCGCCACAAAGAAATTAGCGTTCTCGACGACTCTGATTATGCTTGTATGGGCTTTTATCGGTCTCGGATACCCACTATACAACGCCTTCCTTCCCTATATTCAGGCCACACGAGGCGCCTCTTTCGGGGACAGCTCTACCTACATCACCTATCGCAACCAGCTTATCATAGCCGTGCTAGGCGTGCCCGGCGCCCTTATCGGTGGCGCTCTTGTCGAGATCCCTCGTTTCGGCCGCAAGGGCGCGCTCTCTATCTCCACCATCCTCACCGGAGTTTTCCTCTTCGCATCTACAACAGCTCTCACCTCTAACTCCCTACTGGGATGGAATTGCGCTTTCAACCTCACAACGAACGTTATGTACGCTGTGCTATACGCTTACACGCCGGAAATCTTCCCCACCAAGGATCGGGGTACAGGCAACGCCCTCACTGCTATGTCGAATCGTGTATTCGGCATCATGGCCCCGATCGTGGCTATCTACGCAAACCTCGAGACGGCCGCTCCGGTGTATGTTAGCGGTGCGCTCTTTATCACTGCAGGCGTATTGGTGACGATACTGCCCTATGAGCCAAGGGGAAAGGCTAGCTTGTAGAGCTCTTCAATCGACGGCTTTGCCAAGGAAGTTGAATTAATTGGGGAGTGGGTTTGGAAGGTTTTGACCAGCTCAAAACGTTCTCATTACATTGCAAATGGAATACATTTTGTGTAGTACAAGAGCATAGTACAACAGTTGTGACAGTGTGCATCTGGTTTCAAAATCTTCATGGATGCCACTCCATTTCCCGTTCCGCCATTTTCAGCCCGACGAAATCCCTGCATGTTAGAAAAAATGCAGTCGTACATGCAGACTATTCCAGATGACTTCGATTTGAAATTCTACGGAGCACACACACAGCGCATCTCTAAGTGCCACGATCGGACCGTTCCACTGCCGCTTACTCCAAACCAACAAGTGGGAACACAAGATCTGCAACGCCAATGACTAGATCGATTCATGTAAAGTTCTTCCCACCAGCAAAATGCCCAGCTGGACCGTATTGGCACAGCTAACCAAGGAAGAGTCTAAGCTAATGGTGTTATGCCATTTTGAATACTATCCCATTGCAATCACACGTACCCAACCGAAAAGAAGAGGACTCGCTCAGGGCATAGTGGTCAGCCACTCGCTGCGGCTGGTTGAAGTTCCCCGTGTTACGGCGAGCGGTTACGAACTGACGCGAAAACAGCCTCCCGTGGCACCTGATGCAATAGAAGGGGCTCAAGGCAAATATTAAAACCCTTCACTTCAACTATTATTGCACATGCTTATTGCGCTTTCTTTCTGCGCCACAATATCAGTCGTCTCATGGACCGTCTAAGAGTTCATTCGAATCATCCCTTCCCTTCCCACCAAATACTTCTCGCGTCCGTCTCCTTTCAAAATCCTCCGTCATTCATCAACTGTTTCCGCTGTCCACTCCCCATGATCTCTCGCGGTCATCACACGGGGCCCACTATTTGCAATTCAATTACAATCACAAAGCACTCGCGGTCGAACTTCAACCCCTTTGACAACTTGACTTGACGCATAAGTACTTCACAATGTCGGTTCCGCCTCGCTGCCTCGTTGGCACACAGCACCGATTCGAGATTATCAAATCGCCATATTCTGTCCTCCTTTGGAACTGCTACATGTGCACCTCTGGTCCTCACTGGATGATTCACGAATGCATCTATTGCAAGATCAAGATCTGTCAAGGTTGTACCTATAAGGCATACTAGTAGGTGACTAGGTTACCTTGGGCCCGATTTTTCTCTCTTCTGGCCAACGAAGGAATGGGGTTTATTTCAAGCTCAAGCGAGGTTCGAACCATAGGCCTCGTGGTCGTTTTCAGCTGATTCTAATTCATTCATCAACAGATCTCATATATTGAGGGCGCACCTGCAAATGGGCCATCATGCGTGCCCTAGGTTGGGAGACATGTGTCATCTTTGTCGAACCGACTCAATCACAACTTTAACGATGGACTATGGTGCAAGACATGGATCCTACGGGAGGGTGATGGCCAAGGCTCAGAGACTTCGACAGAGCCTTTGATCAGCATGCTGAAGGCTTATCTACAATGGACTGAGATAATTGGTAGCTGCTTCCGTGGTCTAGCGGAGATGGCGGTCTCACTCTACAAGCTGCTAGATACTGAAATCAACCAATCAAATCACAATAAGCATGTGCAATAATAGTTGAAGTGAAGGATTTTAATATTTGCCTTGAGCCCCTTCTATTGCATCAGGTGCCACGGGAGGCTGTT
>QQTW01003389.1_pt1 | contig 11761 bp, 9 predicted proteins | sample 1904831 | NCBI WGS metagenome assembly QQTW01 (sample SAMN09435610, study PRJNA476489) | Subsurface metagenome, whole genome shotgun sequencing project. | reverse complement strand
CAGCGGACCGGGCTAGCGTCTGTCCCGGGATCCGACCGGGCGACGCGGCTTCATGCTAGTCTTGCGCTGCCATGGGAATGCTGGAGCCCGACTGGGAAAGCGTGTCTCCGCCGGGCGCCGACCTGCGTCGGATCTGGGGGGAGGTTCGCTTCGAGCCAGTGGATGTTTCCGGGTCCGCGATAGACCGGTGCATGGAGGCGCTCCACCAGACCCGCACCTACGGCGGGGTGCGGATCGGGTGTTTCCACGTGCCAGAGCACAGGGTTTTCGACTGGTTCGTATCCAGAAATTCGCTGGTGGACGTAGATGGAGGCGACTATCTAGGCTTCGCGCGACACTTCTTCTCTTCATCCGCGGTGCGCTCCCTGTTCCCGGAGCCAGGGACGGCGGAGCTACCAGAGGACGACATGCTCGACTTCCCGCCCGCCTTCCAGTGGGGTAGCCCCTTCACCTTTGAAGGAGAGATCGCCGGGCGCATTTTTCAGGGCGGAGCCTACAAATCGTTCCAGGGACCGCCCACCAGGGCTATATCTACGGCCCGGAGATTTCGTGAGGCCATCTACGGGGACCGCTACACTGACGTGCGACCGTACACGTCCTTTGATCGCTGGCACGAGTGGTTCCACCACGTCGAACATTTCACCTGGCTGCTAATAGACAAGCGTTATCGTAGTATCTGGCTGATCTGCATCACGGACACCGACTGAGGAGAGATCTTTCGGAGATGAACGCGCCTTGCTTCAGGAGACCACCGTGAGGTTCTTGTCCGGCTCTCGCCCGGGGCGGTGGGTTGTGTGGCTGTTCTACAGGGTGGCGAACAAACCCCTGCCCGTGCCGCACGCGGCTGAGTGGATGATGATCCCGGACCACTCCGTGGAGCAGGTCCTCGAAACCGGCGCCCTCCGCAGCCTCCACCCCCGGGACGTACTCGAGGCCGCCCGCCGCATGGACCGCCAGCGCCGCGAGCACGACGAGCTGCACAAGGGCTGATCCTCCCGTAAAGCCTCTCCGACCGCCGGTATACTCTGCTCGTGGACCTCTTCGACCAATCTGGCGCCGACAACCTCTCCCGCCGCGCCCCGCTCGCCGAACGATTGCGCCCGAAGGTGCTTGACGAGGTCGTGGGGCAGGCGCATCTTACGGGCGAGGGTGGACCTCTGGGCGCCGTGGTTACGCGGGGCAGGATCGGCTCCCTGGTACTCTGGGGTCCGCCCGGTACGGGCAAGACGACCCTGGCCCGCGTGCTCGCCGGCACGGTAGAGGAGGAGTTCGTCCCCTTGAGCGCCGTGACGAGCGGCGTGAAAGACCTCCGCGCCGCCCTGGACGCCGCCCGCGAACGCCTCAAGTACGGGGACCGGGGCACGCTCCTGTTCGTGGACGAAGTCCACCGCTTCAACAAGGCCCAGCAGGACGCGCTCCTGCCGGCCCTCGAAGAAGGGCTCGTGGACTTTATCGGGGCGACGACGGAGAACCCGTCCTTCGAGGTTACGGCCCCGCTGCTCTCCCGCTCGCGCGTCTTGCGGCTGCGGCCGTTGGCCGAGGAGGACCTGGATTCGTTGCTGGAACGTGGTCTGGGGGAGCTCGGGGTCTCGATCTCCGACGATGGGCGCGAGTACCTGTTGAGCCTGGCGGGCGGGGACGGGCGCCGGATGCTCAACACCCTCGAAGTCGCGGCGGCCGGCACGAAGCTCGTCGAGGCGGCCGACGTGGAGCGGGCGGTGGGGCAGCGGGCGCTCCGCTACGGGCGGGAGGAGCATTACGACGTCATAAGCGCCTTCATCAAGAGCGTGCGCGGCGGTGACCCGGACGCGGCCTTGCATTACCTGGCGAGAATGTTGGAAGCCGGGGAGGACCCAGTTTTCGTGGCCCGGCGGATCGTGATCCTGGCCTCGGAAGATATCGGCAACGCCGACCCTCACGGTCTACCGCTCGCTATTGCTGCCACCGAGGCCGTCAGGCTCGTTGGCATGCCGGAGGGCCGCATCCCGCTCGCTCAGGCGACGACCTACCTCGCCTCCACAGCGAAATCCAACGCCGCCTACGCCGGTATCAACGCCGCCCTCGACGACGTGCGGCATGGGACTACCCCCGAAGTCCCGCTCTTCTTGCGCAACTCCCGCACGGACTTGATGAAGGGAGAGGGCTACGGCGCCGGCTACCGCTACGCTCACGACGACGCGCCGGAGGGCATGAACGACCATTATCTGCCGGATGAGCTGAGGGGCCGCGTATACTACGGTCCAAAAGAGAGCGGGGCGGAGGTGGGGATCAAGTCGCGGTTGGATCGGTGGCGGGAAGCCAGAGAGGAGCGTTCAGGAGGCTGACACCCGAAGTTGTCGCTTCTATCTCCGGGGATCAGCGTGTTTCTCCCCGGCTAGGTCTTCCGAACTTTCACGATCCAATTCTCCCTGGCAAGGTTCCTACTCATAATTCGTCCCTTTTGCGCCCCCGGCCACCTCGTCGCCTTCCTGATGCCCGACACCTGATGCCTGATGCCGCCCATCCAGCGGCGTCTTCTCGTTCGTGGCGAGCAGCAGGCTCAAGAACGCGAAGGGCTCGAACCAGATCACGTACGCGTAGAACCAGTAGTTGACCGTAAGCTGGAAGGCTATGACGACGGCCGCTGAAAGGGCGGCGAGCCGGCGGACGGTGCGTTTGCGCGGCACGAAAGCGACGAGGAGGGCGAGGAGGACCGCGAACACTGTTAGCGGTGTCTGGAGGAAGGCGAGAGCTGGGACCTGGGTGTAGATCGTCCAGGGGCTGACGCGGTCGCCCTGGAAGGCGAGGGTTCTTTCGTAAAAGAGCCTGGCGGATTCAATTGGTTGGCCCGTGATAAGCAGGATGGCGAAGCTGACAAGTACTATGCCCAGGCCCCCAAGGACGAAGTCAGTCAGGGGGCGGCGCTTCCAGCCGTTGTGGGCGATCCAGAGCGGGCCCAGGATCAGGGGAAACAGCTTGACGGAGAAGCCCGCCGCAATGGTCGCGCCGCGGGCAAGGGGGGAGGAGACCGCCGCGAGCCCGATGGCCGAGACGGCGGCCACTATGACATCGTTTGTGTTGTTGTTGGTCGCGTAGATCGTGTAAGGGAAGGCCGCCCAGGCGAAGACCATCGCGGCCCCTCCCTTCGGCCCGGAGAGCCTGTAGCCGGCTATGAAGAGCGCCAGGCCCCCGGCCACGAACGAGAACATGGTCAGGGCGTGTGCGGCGGGCAGGAAGTCCCAGTTGCCGGAGAAGCCGAACATGAGGACGAAGGGGACGTAGAGCAGGTAGTTGAGGGGGCCGTAGGTGTCCCCGGTGCCGACGTCGGCGGGCATGTTGCCGTAGGGGATCTCTCCGCCGAGGATGCGGTCGGCGCCGACGACCCCCGCGTACCCGACGTCTATGACGCGCGAGTCGACGTTGAGGGCCAGAACGAGGCCGGCGGCGAGGCCGGTGAGCAGGAGCAGCAGCCAGGTCGGGAGGTTGCTCGTCTTCTCGACCCTCTCCCCGACGCCGAAGCCCATGAGCAGGGTGCGCACCAGAAGGTAGATCAGGGGCGGATACCAAAGCACAACCGCCTCCAGAACGATCCCCTGCCGAAAGAAAGCGTGCGAGACGAGAAACCCGAGCAGCACCGCGACATCGAGGTTGCGCAGGGAGAACAGCTTGTCGGTACGAACGAAGGCGAGGGCGAAGGCGAGGGCGAGCGGCCCCCAGACCCACGGGAAGTTGGCCTGCTTGCCGTAGGCGCCGGGGATGCCACGCGCCATCAGCCACCCGACCTGATCCCCAGTCTGCACGGAGTTGATCACCCACGTCTCGTCTTCGAGATCCACGGACGCGACCTCCTTGCCCTCGTCGGTCGGCCTCCCGCCCACCATCCCGGTCTCGTCCACGTAGAACCGCACCGTCCACCGGCCCTCCTCGTACCGCGTCCCGGTCGTGTACGGCCCGTGATCTTGGAGCTCCCCCCTAACCTCCGGGGCCGAAGCGGCGAGTTTGACGGCCTCCCCCTCAGAGAGCGTCGGGTAATCCATCCCGGCCGCCCCCGAAGAAACCTCGACCCCGCTCACCTTCCCGGTATCGTCGTCGACCGAAAACTCCGCGACCTCTTCCCCCGAGACGGCCTCGACAAGCGTGACCCGCCATACGTCGTCGTCGGAATCGTAGAGCGCTTCCTCCTCGACCGTGGGCTTGGCATAGTAATTAGAGAGCTCCTCCACGGAGGCGGCCCGTCCCGCGGCCTCCCGCTCTTCGAGCTGAGGCCCGGGTGCCAAGCCCGCCGTCAGCAGGAGCAGGGCCAGCAGTACGATGGGCCACGCCCATCCCGCCACATACCCCCGCCACGATGGACCGCCCCCACCCGTAGGGGCGGGTTTCAAACCCGCCCGACGCAGGAGACCCCGATTCGAGCGCCGCGGACTCACGCCGAGGTCCCCCGCGAGCCTTTGCCGGGCGGCACCAGAAGCAGAACCCACAGCGCGGCCAGCAGCGCGTTGCGCAGAAGGAGCAGTCCGGGGCCGGGCTGACGGAGGTTCAGCAGGTCGTCGTAGTGCGTCGGGAAGACCTGGGTCGTGGCCCAGCACACGAACAGGAAGATCAGGGAGAGTCCGGCGCCGGCGAGACCGCCCGCGCACAGGGGCAAGAGGGGCAATAGCCAGAGGACGTACTGCGGGGAGAGCACCTTGGAACCGAGCATGAAAGCCAGTATAAGGGCCGCCGCCCAGCGCGGAAAATGCAAACTACTTGGAGCCCCCCGCCCGAGCTGGCGGTACATCACCAGCCCGGTGACGGCGAGCAATACAACGGTGAGCGGTAGGCTCGCGCTCGCCGCGACCTCGGCGGCGGGGCCCCGCGCCTCGAAGGCCCCAAATTCGAAGGCGACGCTGTCCACCCGCCCGGCCGCCATCAGGACCGAAGCCGCCACGCTCTCGACCTGCAGGCCCCGATCCGCGTGGTACGCGAAGCTATCTACGAACCTCTCTCCACCAAGGACGAGGGCGGGAAAGAAGAAAAGCCCGATCACCGCGAAAAAGACCGCGAGGGCCCGGCCCCCGCCGCGCCGGGCCAGGACGAGCGGCAAGACGGCGAGCGCCGGCACGAGCTTGGCCGCGGTTCCGAGGCCCAATGAGGCGTAGGCGAGGAGGCCGTAGCGTCCACCCAACGTGGCGCCGAGCGCGGCTATCGCGAGGGAGAGGGTGACGACGGGGTCGTAGCGGGTGGCGGCGACGGGGTAGAGCAGGAGCGCGCCCGTCACGAAAGTTATGGCCGGCACGGGCCAGGAGTTTGGGCCGCCGAGGCGCCGCGCGGTCAAGGATACTAGGACGAGGGACGCGACGAGGACGAGCGCCATCTCGGCGGAGAAGAGGTCGATGAAGGCCGGCGTTTCGTCCGAGAAGAGGGCTGGAGGGATGAAGGCGAGTAGGGAGCCGGGTGGGTACTCGATAAAAAAGTCCCGGTAGGGGATCTCGCCCCGCAAGACGGCCTCGCCCGCCCTGTGGTAGATCCCAAGGTCGTTGGAACCCTCCCGTAAGTCCGGCGCCAGGCCCCCGGAGAGGCGCAGCAGGACTGCGTAGAGCAGTGACGCCAGCAGGGCGAGCGGCGCCCAGAAGTGGAGGAAGTTTCGCGGCTTCGGACCCCGCCGGATTACGCGGGGCCTTCCAACCTTTGGCCGAAGAGGTCGGCTATGGGTTCGAGGCCCTCCGGGGCGCCGGTGAAGAGCAGGGAGTCGTCGCCCTTGAGGACGTAGGTGTCGCGGGGGCGGTAGGTCCAGCGCCCGCCGCGGTTGACGGCCAGGGCGAACATGCCGGTCTCTGTCTCCAGTTGCAGGTCTTCGAGGGTCTTGCCGTCGGCGGGGGCGCCGGGGGAGACGGTTAGCTTCATGACGATCTCGTCGGACTCCCCGAGGGCCGCCGAGAGGACGGGGTGGACCTCCTCTCCCTTCTCGACGATCCAGACCATCTCCATCGCGCAGTCGGCGATGGTCTCGGACGCCGTCGCGAGGTGCAGCACGCCCCGCAGGCGCGAGGAGTCCTCGATGTGGCTGGCGGCGAGGAGCACCCAGCGCTCTAATCGGTAGCGCATCTCGTCCATCTCGTTCTCGATGGCGACGACCTCGCGGGCGAGGCCCGCGTCGTAGTAGAGCAGGGCCGAGTAGGCCAGGCCCACGGCGACCTCGGAGAGGTTCTTCATCTCTATAAGGATGTCCACGGCCCGCTCGAGCTCCGTGAGCTCGCCCACCGGCTCGGCGGTGGGCGCGTGTACCACCGTGGCTCCGGCCATCCTACGCACCTCGGCCACGCCCTCGGGCGGGCCCTGCATGAAGAGCACGTCGCCGGCGCGGAGCACGTCCTCGGGCTCCGGGTCGAAGTTCCACTCGTCGTCGGAGCGGACGGCGATGGGGCGCATGCCGGTCTCCGTGGGGAGGTCGGCGTTCTCCAGGCTCTGGCCGTCGAGGGTGCTCCCGGCGTGGATGCGCACCCTGGTCGGGGTCTCCTCGGCGTCGGGTATGTCTTGTAGCAGTTCCCTCGGGATACCGAGGCGTTTGACGACTATTTTGGCGATGTCGTTTGCGGCGTTGCCGATCTTCTCTATGTCCTGGACGACCTGCAGGATGCCGGCCATCTGCTCCGAATCGGCCGGGCTGCGGGCGGCGAGGATGGCAAGGGTGCGCATGTCGAAGACGAGGTCGTTGAGGCGGTCCTCCAGGCGGAAGACCTCCTCCGAGATGTCCTCTGAGTTGTAGAAGAGGGCGGCGTAGGCCAGGTCCACCATGAGCTCCGAGGTGTCCTTCGCCTCGCGGAGCATATCCTTCAGGTTCCTTGGTCGTCCGTCGCGCATGTCCCTACCCCGTCCCCGTAAGGTTGAAGATGTTCAAGGCAATTATAAGGCTCATGAAACCGAGCAGGTCCACCGCCGCCGTGATGATCGGGATGCCGTAAGTATCCGGATCCAGCCCGAAACGGTAGCTCACGGTCGAGCCGTAGTACGCCGCGAGCACGGCCGCCGTCGTCGCCAGGAGGCCGGCCAGCGCGCTGATGCCGAGCATGACGAGGAACCCGGGGCTCAGGCTTCCGGCCTCCGCCCCGAGCCTCTCCAGCAGGCCGGGGCTCAACCGGCCGAGGGCCACCGCGACCCAGTGAGAGGCCCCCCCGATGAACAGGTAGACCCCGACGGCGAAGATGTAGGTCAACGTGAAGTCCCTGAAGGCTCCGGGCTGCGGGATGCCCCGCGGCGCCAGCAGGCCGAGGTGGACCTTGGATGAGAGCCTGCTGGAGAGGATGCCGCCCAGGGCGCCGCCCTCCTGCAAAAAGGCGGGCAGCAGGATCAGGAGCGCGGGAAAGGCCAGGAAAATCTCCTTTCGGTCCTCCAGGGCAAGGCCGACCAGCGTCATCACCGTCCCCGTAAGCGCCAGGATGGGGAGGCTCTCGGCGAGTATACGCCGGAGGTTCGCGGCGCCGAGGCGAAACGCGAGGCCGACGACCGTTATCGCCGTCAGGATCAGGACGAGCGCCAACGCGTTGGAGAAGATGGGGATGCCGATCAGGTACGTCGTCAGCACCAGGGCCGGCAGCGTCAGGATGTCGCCGGCGGCGGTCAGCATCGGGGCGGCTATATTGTCCATGTCCCAGCCGCGGGAGACCGAGAGGCGGGCGACAAAGACCGTAATGCCGAGCAGAAGCAGCCCGGCCAGGATGCCGCCGACCGTCGAGATCACGACGTAGTCAAAGACGGTCAGGTCGGTGGGCACCCCGAGCACCCCGCACAGAAACCGCGCCAGAAACGCGAGAAAGACCCCGGAGACGAGCGAGAGGACGGCCGCGGCCTGCGCGTTCTCGGCGAGCACGCCGCGCCTGAAGTTCAGTTCGAAGAGGCCGGTCTGAATGGAAGTCGAGAGCCGGCTGCCCATCGCCCCGAAGATGGCCCCGCGCATCCCGATGGCCGCGGGTATCAGCACCGCCAGCCCCACGAGGTCGTTCAGCGTCCCGGAGATGCCCGCGAGCACGACCCCCGCGACCAGCTCCCCGACGGACGACAAAAAGAGTGCTGCGAACCCCTGCCGCAGCGACTCTTTCTCCTCCGTCAGGTAGCCGTAGACCTTCGGGCGCAGCCGCGGCCGATTCTGCAGCCGCTCGCGCACCCTGTCCCGGCGCCCCCCGCTCTTCTCCGTCTCGGACACGGGGATGGTATAGACGTTGACAGCCATGTTGTAAAGAGACGGGGAGATAGGGATAGAAGATTAGATGCTCGCGGATCCCACACGCGGGTTAGAATGGATGCGTGCGACAACATTTCTCCATCGGGGACCGGTACGAACTTCGCGGGCTTCTAGGCTCGGGAGGCATGGGTTTCGTGTACCGCGCCTACGACGCGCGGCTGGGCTGCGAGGTCGCCTTGAAGGTCCTTGGGGAGCACCACGCGGGGTCGCCCGAGTTCGTTGAGCGCTTCGGGCGCGAGGTGAAGAGCGTGGCCTCGCTCGACCACCCGAACATCGTCCGGGTCCTCGACTCGGGGGAGGGCGAAGACGGCTCCCCGTACATGGCGATGGAGCTCGTGGACGGCGGAACTTTGAAGGATAGGATCCGTCACCACGGGCCCCTACCGCCAAGGGAGGCCGCCCGCGTGGCGCACGGGGTCGCGGACGCCCTCGGGGCGGCCCACGCGGCCGGCATCGTCCACCGCGACGTCAAGCCGGAGAACGTGCTCCTCACGAAAGACGGCGAGGTAAAGGTGGCGGACTTCGGGATCGCGCGCGCGACCGAGGCCACGGCCATGACCCACACCAGCATGATCCTCGGCACCGCACCATACCTCTCGCCCGAGCAGGCGCGGGGAGAGCCCGTGGGCCCTGCGAGCGACCTCTACTCCCTTGGCGTAGTCCTCTACGAGGCCCTGACCGGGCGCACGCCTTTCGGGACCGGCGAGCACATAAACCCGCTCGCGATAGCCATGAAGCACTGCACCGAACCGGCGCCCTCGCCGAGGACCTCGAACCGGGAGGTGCCGCGCCCCCTGGAGCTCATCACCCTCACCCTGATGCGCAAGCAACCACCCGAGCGCCACGCGAGCGCCGCCGTACTCGCCGACGACCTCGCGGCCTTTCTGAGGGGAGAGAAGCTTCCCTCGGCGGCGGTGGCGGGCCTCGCCTCGTCTTCGGAAGGGATGGGAACCCAGACGCTCCGCAGGGCGCCCACGACCCCGGCGCGTCGACGCCGCAAGGTCGTGCCCGTCATGGCGGTCGCCCTCGCCAGCGTCCTCGCGCTCGCCTTCTCCCCGCTCGTCTCGATGCCGACGCCCGTGGCGTTCGTGGAAGGCGTCGCCCCGGACGCGGAGAGCCTGAACCGGGCGGTGAGCCCCGCGTTCAGGGGCCATCCCGGCGCGCCCGAGATGCCCGAGATGGAGCGCGCGCAAGCGACGCGTTCGGATCGTCCGGAAGAACAGAACCCGGCCCCCGAGCCTGAGGCCCCCACCGAGCCCACGCCCGCGGCGGAGGTAGACCCCGTTACACCGCCCGACGCTTCGTCGGACCCTGCCACGGTGCCAGATGCCCCGGCTGAGGTGAATGCCGGAAACGCCTCGGCCAGCGCGTCGGCTGGTGCGTCGGCCGCGGCCTCGTCGGCCCCGGCGAGCTCCGCTTCGGCCGCGGCTTCGTCAGCCCCGGCAAGCCCCGCTCCAACGACGGATAATGCCCCGGCCGCCGCGACCGAAGAGGTCCCGGAGCAGGTGCCCGAGCCCGCCCCGCCCTCGTCCGCCCCAGCAGCGGTCGAAGAGGCCCCCGCACCAGAGCCGGAATCAGATGCTTCGGTCCCCGCATCCACTCCGGAACCCGATGCCTCAGCTCCCGCTCCTACCTCGGAACCCGAAGCCTCGGCTCCCGCTTCTACTCCGGAACCCGAGGCTTCGGCACCCGCCGACGACGATGGGGGCGTTCAAGTTCCGGAGGTAGAGGTGCCTGACGTAGAGGTGCCGGACTTCTAGAGGGGTTGGCGGGGGATTGACCTCTCGCTAACCTCTCCGGGAGTGATCAGCTTCGTGCTCCTGCCGGGCGGGGCCTACGCGTCGCCGTTGCCGGCGGTCCCTTCGCGGGCCTCGTCCTGGTCGCCGCCCTGCTCGGGCTCCGGGGCTCCGACGCCGGCGTAGATCAGGGTGAGCACCACGAGCACGAGCCCGACCGGCGCGATCCAGGCCGGGAGCCGCACGCCGAAGGCCCGGTCCAAAGACCACCTGCCGGGCCCGCCGACCATGAGGGCCGTCGCCGCCGCGATGTTGGTCACCGGGAACTCCGCACCACCCTCGGTCACCCAGATCGGCTTCGTGCCATAACGGTTGAGCAGACCGCGCACGCCACCAATACCCGACGGCGCAATCTGGCCATCTTCGGGACCGACCGGATCTGTATACGGGTGTAGCGCCAGGACGTCAAAGGCGTCCCAGGCACCGGCTTCGGCCAGACCAGTCAGGTAGCGCGTATCGAAGGGCGATACGCCGCCGTTGAGGACAACGGCATCCGGATCGACTGCCTTGATCGTACGATAGGCACTTTGGAGCAGGATCGCATACGCTTTCGGATCGGGTTTGCCCTTCCAAAAGGGTGCGTTGTCGGGTTCGTTCCAAATCTCCCAATGGTCAACGCGGTCGCCATAGCGCATAACGGTTGCCCGAATGTAGCGCTCCCAGGCACGGATGTTAGGCATACTGAAGCTTTGCTCGGACGGTGCGTCGGTGGTGTCGGCGGTGGCCCAGCCAACGCTATATCCCAGGCGTCCGAGAACATGAACATCGTGCGCCGTATGTACTGCTATCATCTCGTCGGTGAGGCGCCAGTCCCAGGTCCCGGAGCGCGGCTCGATGCGCGGCCACGCGAAATCCTCACGTGCCCAACCGATGCCGAGCTGTGCAACCCGTGCTGCGGGCTTGTCAAGGTGGCCGGGAGCCGGATAGCGCGTGGCGAGATGCGTGTTAAGACCCCACGGCGATTCGGCGGCAAGATCGTAGGCCGAGCGTGGGGCGGCATGGCTACGCCATGGAAGGACGTTAAGCAGCGAGCAAACGAGCACCAGGAGTGCAGCGCGTCGTAGGATAGGATGCTGGATGCGGCGCACGGCGATCCCTTTCCAGGCCATGGGTATGGGCCATGGTCGTTGCGAGCGACCGGGCCGAATATAATTTAATGAATACAGAATGAGGCCGAATATCCTCGATGCTTCCTATTTTACCCGAAGTTTACGCGCATTGCTACTATCTTTTGTCATAGTTTCGTAGACAAAGGTACTAGTCCCGGATACGACGTTGTCTCATTCACCCCTCATCACCAGTGCGTTCTTCATACATCATTAATATCGACGTCGCTCCCAGCATACCGCCAATCACGCCGTTTCTATCGCTCCTGTCACGCGGTTTGTCACGCTTTTGTCACGCTGACCATGCTATGGTCACGGTAGTAGGTTCTGAGTCGAGCACTCTGAATCGCCCTGATCCCTCTAGAAGCCATAAAACGCTTGACCGCTGGTTGTTGGCCGCTGGTCGTTGGTCGTTGGTCATTGCTAGGAGATAGCCATGTTGCGCATTTCTCTCCGTCGGTCGTTTCGTCTGTTGGCAGCATTCGTTGTGGTCGTGCTCGTTGCCGTCCCATTGTGGGTTATGGCAAACGAGCCTCATGGTATTACGGCGGCCTGGGAACGCGCTCAGTCGGCCGGAGCGTATACGTTCACCAGCGACCTGAGGCAGGTGACGACGCCGCTCGCCTCCTTGACGAATGTCGGGCAACGCAGCACGGAACACC
>QQTW01003388.1_pt1 | contig 11763 bp, 10 predicted proteins | sample 1904831 | NCBI WGS metagenome assembly QQTW01 (sample SAMN09435610, study PRJNA476489) | Subsurface metagenome, whole genome shotgun sequencing project. | reverse complement strand
ACTTCACGTCTCGTCCATCTCTGATGACGGCCCTTTTTCGCAAAAATCGAATGCGAAGACGGCTCGATCTTCAGACGGACTTCTTTGTCATTCAGTCGAGACCGGCAAGCTCAAGAGCAGATCGATCTAGTTCTGTGCTGCGTCGGTACAATCACAGCCTTTCTGTGGAGCTGAAGTGTCGGCGGGTGAGACACCGTCTTTGAACTGAAAGGTATCGAAGAAGAGGAGATAATGTACTCCGAGAAAAGAAGCTCTCAGAATTGAAAACGCAGTGACTGTAGACCAGCGCCGCACATACTGGAAGAACGTGGTGACGAGTCAAAGCGAAGAGAGCAGCAAGAGGCAAAGGTGCGAAGCGGAGCACATAAGACTATAAGACATAAGAAGAATTGAAACAAAGTACACGCAAATGGATGTGGGAGAGAAGAAGTTCAGGTGGAGTGGTGGACCAAGATATAGACAGTGGCAGCGGAAGTGAATGACGCTTGCTGTGAATGAACCTTTTAAAGCTACCGCCGACCTTTGAGACTCGCCAGCGTGGAGCACAGACGTCGTGGAAAGTAGTCGGGATCGGTGATGCGGCACCCATATCGAAGCTCGGCCCAGTCCGATGCCACAATACGGCATCTCTCGCCAGATATATATATCCTTATACTGAATTAGAAACACTGGTAAGCTCTCAAAAGCGCGAAAATCCTCAACAGCTCTCGACGCCCCTGTAAGAATCCGTGAACAGTGTATGAGAACTTCGAGGCACCTGATCACATGAAATTACTCTGCCAGATCAGTACCGTACACCACGCTGAGCCGCTGGAATCAACAACCAGAAAGCCAAGTATCCGCCCAAGAGTACTCCACATATATGTATGTATAACCGGTCATTACTCATTTCGGACGTCTGTCCGCGAACAAAGTACCCTGAACTTGATTGAAAGTCTCCAAGAACCGTCTTTTCTCTATCTCCGTGGTGAACTCGATCCTCGCCCCAGTCATTCGTTTCTCGGCTTTTGGTTTGGATGACTCCGCACTTCTCGCAGTGTTCGGCCGTCGTAAACTGCGTTTCTGGCCTTGGAGTGGAATACTCAGGCCCTTGAGCTTAACCCATTTCTCACCGTCGTCTCGGACGCGGACCTGATCACGATAGGAGTTCACTGCAAGTGTTAGCCGGTACACAGAGATCAGTGTCGGGATAAAGTACGATAGAATGCCATGTAACCGTCACCAAATTGGGCCGTGTAGTGGATCGTTGCTAAAACCCCACCGGTATCTTCATCCTTCCAAACTCTGAGGTTCTCCAGCCCACACATCTGTTCCTGGTGCGTGAAGTTGCCGACGAAACCTTCATGCAGGCGTGTTGTCTTTGTCGTCCTGACGCTCAAGATCAGGGACTTCCCCATCAAGGCGCTCTGGAAGCTCGTCGACCCTGTTCGCCATTAGCATTAGCATCTCTTTTCGCGTGAGGCTAAACTTGTCGTACCGCTTTCATCCTCAAAACAATAGTTCACCCAGCTACTTGACATCACAGCGACGGGCTGGAACTCGTTCGCGGGGTCATGGAATCGCAGCTTTGTAGATACTCGTAAGGAAACCTTTTCATTGCTTCCCCATACAGTATACGGTATGGTTTCTTGTTCATCATCAACTGCTGGCGTGTCAGCACAGTGAGGGCCCATCTATCAAAGTCATCGCTTACGCTCTTGTTGGAGCCGAACGCTCCTGTTGTCGCTCATAACCCAAATACTCGTGATGAACCTTGTCGGTCCGTCCAAAAACTTTTGGCGTTTGGTGATTAGATACACCTGACACGAGGACGCTGCTTGAATAACTTTGAAGTCGCTACTTCCCTTTGTGTACTGCGGTGTGTATTCGACGCATCTCCCACGCCTGACTTGATTAGCTTCGGGTGATCCGAGGATTGGGACAGGATCTGAACTTTACACCTCGCAAAGTACTGTTGCGTCCTGGAAGACACTTCTCTCGAACGCCTCCTGCTGACTGTCCGTAGTTAGAACCGCTGAAGTACGAGACGGCGTGGTGGCCGTCTTCGACTTGAAGGAAGCGCCAGGATATATTCCTTGCGGGTGCCACGCAGAGTATCCAAGGCAGTCAAACTCTGCGGGTTGCTGTGAGGATGGCGAATCGGCCTCATCCAGTGGTTTGATGACTGGGGACGGTAAAGAGTTCCGTTTCTTCTTCTGGAGCTTCCTTAGCGGTGCGGTAGAGGAATATGCAAAGCTATCCGCCCGAACGGGCCGAGTCCTCGGCGAGGTATCCGTATATGATTTGAAGGGCACTGAATGGGTCATCTCCGTGGTCTGTAATCTGAGGCGCCCATTCGAATTTCTTTGCCTGTGCTCCAAGTTTTCGCCTGTTGATTCGATCGTACCACCAAGGCCGGAGGGGGAACGGCTGCCGTCACTTATAAGCATGAAATGCGGTCGGCAGTAGGATGCGAATACGGGTAGACACCAAAGAGGCTGCACAGCTCCGTCAAGGACAAATTGGCTCACCTTTGCAATGCGAGCATCGTCAGCGAAATGGAGTTGGTGTGCATGTGAAGCATGTTCCGCAGGTCGCGAATCGTTCCACCTTCGCTTGTCCAACATAGTGTTCTATAATTCTCGATGAGTAAGGGCTTCCAGAACCGTGACGAAGCGGTATTCCTGTCGCCAGCTGGGCTTTTGAGCTCTTGATATTGGATGACAATCGAATTCACATGCTCCAAAGTCTCCCGACAGCTACTCAAGATCTTCAGGAGCACTTCCTTTGTTTTGCGATCTGCTCGTGACGAGGTGGTATTACTTTCGTCGAGGCATTCCGCCAAGAGTGTGAGGGATTTGGAAAGGCTGCGCAGCTCATATTCGACTTCTTCGAACTCAGCGGGTGCATCGGTTTGGCCCGAAGTGAAGGCGCACTCGATCTTCCAGGCCAATTGGGACAGCATCAATATATCGCCAACGGAGGCCATCCCGGCCATGCTGCATAACCCTAGGCTAGTGTGTACCTTAGGGGAGAATTGATGAGTAAGGCAGACTAGTAATACTGGTACTCCCCCGTCTTCAGAGCGGCTCGAACTAGCATGGGCCCCTTGGTCCGTGGCGTCAGAATGTCGGACTTCTCGAGCACAGAGGACATGGATGGACAAAAGCGCAGTTGATCTTTGGTAAGAGGGAGGTGTGGCCTAGGAGGGTCTTGACCGTAGGACGAGCGGTGGGAACAACGATGCCAAGCCAAGCCAGCTTTTATCTGTGGGCTGCGAGATCTGCCTTTGGGTAATCCGAGGAAGACCTCGTTCTCGGAAGATAAGCGGCTCATTGGAGACTGCAATTTTCGTGTGCCGGACGTGTTGAGAATGGACCCTGAGCGTGGGGGTCCTTACTTGCTAAACTATAGATATTGTTGCGCAGCGGTTTGCAGGAGGCTGAAAACTTACTTGACCTTAGCTGCGTGTGCGGTGCCCTACGAGAAGTTCAAATCCCGTATAGGAGGTACATAGTAGATTTATCCATAAGGCGGCGATAAGCACTCTGAAAGCAGAATAACTACGTCACTAAAAGGTTGACCCTTTGGGGTAGACACTCACTAAGACGCTTGGCAGCACTACCGGTTAAATTCATGGCGAAGTTCACACAGTGATCATTTATTTACCTACTAATCTACTTGCATAGCAGCCAAACATATACTAGTAAACATAGAAGCAGACCTCTGATAAATATATACAACGATGTTCGATACAGCGTCAAAAATTTATCGAGAGAGAGAATCTGAGCTAAGCGAGGAATGATGCTAACACCAAATCAGCAATCCCATTGTCGACAAAACAAGTAGTCAACAAGCCACATTCAGCTTACCATTGTGGACAAGACGCCGGATCTCTCAACGCTCCTAGAGAATTCCATTGGAATGTTTACTAAGCTCTTCATGATCATGTGTCTTAGACCTGTGTGGCAATTTGGTTCTTGGCTTTGCTGCGCACTTCTAATCTGTTCCGAAGTTCAGAACTCGAATAATGAACCGACAAACCAACGGGGGCGAAGTCCAATTGTCTCAGCGGATGAATGAAATGATCCAGCCATCTCCTCACGTGCTTTGGACTCCTGCACTCTTGATGATTGTTTGTCTCTAGTCATTGTCAAGAGTCAAGACACGAGTGATACTCTGGATCCCCAACTACGAATAATGGAACAAAGCCACGGTGCTGTTGCTCAGCTTCAGGATAGCATCACTGAGAATCCGAGAGCCGCCACTTGCCTAGAAACTACGGCGAACTCCAAAACACCAAGGGTTATTGACTCCCCAAAGACTACTAAAGGTTTGAATGACGCCCGAAGATGGACGGTATCCATGTGTCTCTGGCAATCAACAACAACTCACCACGCTCCGGGGTATTGGGATCAGCTTTCCAAAATCTCCCTGACTCATCGTGCGCTCAAGGAATTCGACCGTCGAGCCGCCTTGAAAGTCTCTTCGAAGGTCGCCTTGAAGAAGAAGAAGCAGATTCTCTTTCAAGGGTCAACTTCTCTCGACCTGATTAATTCTTCTCAAAGCTTGAAGCGTTTTGCTCGAACTGGCGGGCCTGATCTTTCAGACATCATTGCGGTAGGTTATCATCGTCTATCCTCTGTTCAACTCTTTTGCTAAAAATATTCGAGTATCCACAACCAGAACCAGTTGCGGTCACTTCTATCTGTTCTAGCAAACGATTGATCGCTGTCACAGACATGGCTCCTTCGCGGAAGGCTACAGTCTCTGCCGGTGCCGCTGTGGAGCGAACAAACAATACCTCTGCGTCAGGGAGGTCTTCAGCCTATGATCCCGACTTTATGACCTTACTAGCACAGAGGAACATTGAACGTCCCGACTTTGAGAAGGAGCCGGTCAATCTGGATCAATTGATGGATCGTCTCAAACGGCCAAGGTCTGAGCTTACGCCCTCTCATTTCTCACAGGCGCAACTAGTAACATTTCGGCGTACGATAAAGAATGCCGTCGACGAGAATATGATTATGGGCAAAGTGCTCTCGACAATAATGGGTGATGATCATGACTACCCGTCAACGTTGAATCGTCAATGCGAGAATTGGCAACCTTTCACAGATGGAAAGCTGGTGATTCCTCGACCAAACTTCTTTGATGGAGTTCGCCAAGGACCAAAGAATCGACAAGTTCGAAATGTACTCAATACGTTGATAGTTCCCTCGATCAGTGACGATTGGCCATTCTTACCCAATTTTTTCGGAGAAGCTAAAAGCCCAAAAGGATCCGGGCTCGTTGCCCAACGACAAGCTTGCTACGATGGTGCTTTTGGTGCTCGAGCCATGCATCATCTCACGAATTATGGCGCGGAAGAAACATATGACAACAAGGCCTACACCTTTACCTTCGTTTACAGCCTTGGCTTCCTCGAAATATACGCACATCACATGAGTCAATCAGGTGGGCCGAAGACTTTACCGTGTTACCATATGATTAGACTTGGGGCTTGGGACCTTCAAGGCTCACGGCAGAGTTTCATTGATGGTGCTACTGCCTTTCGAAATCTACGAGACCTAGCTGCCGAGCTCAGAGAGGAGCTTCTTGCAACCGCAGAATCGAGAATGCAGGGCATTTCGAAAGAGATGCGAGAGAAGTACATCGCTGAAGCGATACAACGAGTGCAAGAATCCTTACCAGAAATAGAATCCTCTGAGAGTCAAGGCAGTTCACAGCCTCAATCAGGCGGCAATGAGAGTTCTCTTAACTTGTTCAGCGACGCCGGCAACGATAGTGATGTTACAGTGACTCCAGAAAAGAGACTCCGAATTCGACCGCAGAAGCACAAGACTACACTCAAAGGATTGAGAATAACGGCTGGGCCCAGAAATGGGGTGCGGAAGACACCTGCAAGAACTGCTAAGGCTAGGCTTACGCTCACGGCGAATAGCAAGGCAAGAGCTCAACAGGGTTTCTAAATTGTGCAAGTGGTTCTGGCCTGGATGAACCACCCACTTTTGAAGCTCAATTTTCTCGCTGGACGCACTACCTCATTATATTCTATTACCGCACGATTTTCTCCGCATTTGGCTTGTGATTTGCGTGCCAACATCTTGATCTCTCTTGGAATTTGTCATGGATATCTTCTTCATTTGGAATTAATGGTGTACGGCATTCATCGAACCTTGATACATTATCCGCGAATATGATGATTTCATTCTTTTCTGTGATGTGAGTCTCCATGCTCAGCTCTTGACCTGATACCTAGCTTCGCTGAATCTGGAAAATAAGACTGTATGCAAAATGCTTTCTACCTAACCTTCCGTTCGGTCAAATTCAAGGCATGGCCCGGGGAACAACCCTAACATTCGGTAATCAGAGGTTCGTGGATATAGCGACATACCTGTGAGAACAACCAACACTTGTGTGCTGCTAAAGACATATGCACTCGGTACTAGATCCACTTGAAAAGGACTTAGAATAGATGACATTTGAGTGAGACGGCATCAATTTGTAGAGTCTTTGGCACTTGACAGAACGTACACCAAGTGGAAATGCAACTCTGGTTTAGTCAGCAGCCAACCATGAACGCTCATTTGCGATAGCAGCACAAGACGCATTTCGGACAGGCATCGACAGTATTGCTTACTTATAGCTACTGTGAATGTGAGGAGGCACGATGGAGCTTTTCTTTCGCCATGACGTCCATTCTCGCCTGCAGAGACCTAAGTATACGGCGAGCCTGGTTGGCTCCAAGTCAGATGCCTCCGACAAACCAGAACGGAAGGCGCACATCCAGGCGAAAAGGCTCACCAGCCTCCAACAAATCCATGCTCACCAATCTTCGACCATCTAGTATCATTCGCCTTCACCATCGTTATCGCCAAGCCCACTATCCTCATCTCTATCCTTTGCCTGCTCCAACTTCAAGCAATAGCCAGAATGCTCCCGAAGACATAGTCCATGCTCCACCTGTCACTCGTACTCATATCCTTTGCCAGCCAGATTATCACGACGACATCACCACACCCTCAATCTGTTTTCTTGACGAGAAGTGCATGCTCCTCACTATAGTCACAGATAATCTTAACGGCGGAGTACGACAGGCGACAACATCTTTATTATCCCTACGAACGACGGAAACATCACATCAGGTTCCATCGAAGATCTTCGAAAAACTCCAGTGGGAAGTTCACAGCACCGGTCACTGGTGACGAGTCTAGGCAGATCAGGTTAGAAATAAGAGAAGGGTGGAAAGCTTGCGGATTTGGTTAACAGTAGCTTGGAGTTGCTTCACCCGGGACATCTACCATTGCCTGGCGAACAGATGGAACATACGCTGCAGGCCCCGTTACCCAGGCCGCTTGCTCCTCGTCAGAACCTGCACAGACACACCACTTCGGAATATGCAATGAAGCTATCGACCGCAGCTTCAAGTCCTTTCTCGTTCTTTTCGAGGAAGACTTCGACACCGAAGCCGCTTTGCACGAGTTCGGAAGCGAACGACGAGTTAATCCAGCTGGATATAAATACAGCATTATTCCCTGGAGGACCTGCCGATCCTTTCTCGCCCTCTTCATTCCACAACCTCCTTCAAAACGCCGAAGGCCTACTTCGACGCTTCCAAGCCGCGTATCATCTTCAAAGAACCGCGATGCATGACATCGCTGCAGAGAGCGGTGCACAGCGAGAAGAACTTGAGGAGGCGGAGGTACGGTCGAGGCATCTAAAGATTCAGTTGGATGACATGGCAGCGACGGTAGCTGAGCGAGATAGCGCAATAAGGAAATTGGAAACTGAACTATCTTCCGAAAGACAGTTACGGCGTGATAGAGAAGAAGAAGCACGGAAGCAGAATCTTATCCTCGCAAGCCGGCCAAGTGGTCCAAGCTTGGGTGAAGGCGCTCAGACATCCTTATCAACAATGCGACAAGCGAAGAGGGACAGCGACCTGTCGCTTGCAAGTGACTCTGGCTTCGAATCCGAGGACGACAGCTCGGCAGAAAGAGTCTTTTCGAGCAATCATGGGCCTACATCACCCAGCGTCACGATGTCTTCGGCTTCTAGCACAACCTCACCTGACCCATTTCATCGTATTGCATTACCACCTGCTGCGGCGACCGCAACAGCACCGAGGAATCGACCCGATCTCGGCTCGCATCGTACCTCTACCTTTCAAAAGCTATTGAAAGGCTTCTCCACCGCCTGTCCGGAACGAAGACATGACAGCGCGGACAGCAACGCGCGGTCGACTTGCTCAAATTGTCAGGGTGGCAGCGCTGCCGAAGCCTGGAACGTGGTCAGTGTATTGCAGGGCGAGAATAAGGGATTGAAGGACAGGATAGAATATCTGGAACAAGCGGTCGAAGGATGTTTGGATGTTGTGGGCGCCCTTGGGACTCCTTGAGGTCGAGCCAGTAGCATTCAGGTTATTGCACGGATCTTAGCTGCTGGAGTAGGCGGAAGATGTGGTTAGATATCTTTCCAGATGGCTTCGTCGGGATGGCTGTCCAATTGGCTTATCGAGCGTGCATGCATTGAATTTGCGGTCACGTGCTCGAAAAAGTGGGTGTTGGTCCGGGATCAGAGCTCGAATAGCAGTGATGGACTGCATTGGCATGCAATATACCACGAGTTTGACGGCAAGTAAAGCACTGTCTAACTGCCTTCTAGCGGCTTGACTTGTTGCATTGTCTGTCTGAGGGCAGAACACTTGCCAAGCGTCATACTCTAGAGAGTCGCTTAATCATGCGAAATTTCTCCAAACTTTCGCCGCTGTGGTATCAAGCCAGCTGACTGGCAATGAGCAATGTCAACCCCACCTTCCAAGTACCTGTACTCTATCTCTTACCAGCAATCATCTAGACTCTCGCCGCCCGTTGTTTGAACGGGTTCTTCGTGGTCTCGAAATCCATCATGCAGAACGCATCGTCAACCCACCCATTCACCTTGTGTAGGCAGTTAGATCAGGGAAGTATCAGTCAACACACCACTTCTGATCCTTCGGCAACCACGCCCCCGTGTAATCATGATAGAACCAGTCCGCTATGAAACGCCAATACACCGAGACGCTGTCGGCATTGTTGTCCGATATCCTCATCAAACCATCATACAAAGCTGGATCCTTCAACCCCTCTGTGGCGACCTCCTGGATCCTCTTTTTCAGAGCCTCGACGGCAGCTTTGTACTCTTCCGTGTCGGGGTGGGATTCGAGGCGCACTACCGCAGCTGTGGCGGGATCTTGGCGGAGATCTCGGGCTAGCTGCTCGGTGGTATTGTAAAACAGTTGCCGCCTGGAGTCCATTGCCGAGACGAGGACGCGGCATTGCATGTCTGCATAAACGATCTCGTCGGTCGTCTGCGTGACTTCCATGAAGTGCCCCAGCCAGATTCGCTGGGACTGGTGGTCAGTGGTCTCGGTCAGCAACAGCAGAGCGCACCGGCTGGAGTGCATCAAGCTATGTATAAACTCGATAGTCTGGGAAGATGACTCGTCAAGGGTTGTCGTGTTGATCTCGTATCGTGTGCCATCGTTGGCTTTGAACACCATGTTCCATTTCGGTATTTGAGGAATAGCCTTCCAAGGATTCCTCACTATATGGTTATCCGAATTTCTGACACCCAGTGCGAATCCACGAAACGTCACTAGCAACCCATCATCCATTGGGATTCCTAACATGGGCTCCATCCACAAAGTCTTTCTTGGGCGTTTGACAAGTTCAGTGTCCTCATTGTCGTCTTGCGCCGCGGTTAGTAGCGTCTGAAATGCCCATCGCCTGCCTTTCTGCGCAAGCCGGGGTTGCTTGAACGCGAGCATCTGCTGGGGAATGCCGCCGTATTTTGCGGCAATCATTTCCCATACCTTGGCCATCCTCGCAGCGGCAGTAGCAGGAACCTTCAGAAGATCCTCAACGTCAAGGTCCATTATGGTGGTGATGCATAGTGCTTCATCGGAAGCAACGCTAGTCGAACGATGGTGCAGTGCTTCGTCAAGCTGCCACAGATCTCTGCCCACTTCATCAAACGCGCGTGGTGTCGGAGGGACCGACTTGGGCATCGTCCTCACCAGCTCTTTCCGGAGTACTAGATAATGACCCACCAACTCAGCATACAATACTCGTACTCTAATATCTGTCTTTGCGAACTGCATCAACTGGAACATCAGATTTGTGTCCAGATCAACGGGCCCATCTCCGAATTGAATCCATAGCTTGCGAGCCAATATCGCTTCCTGTAATGTCCAAAGTCTAGTCACCCACCCGGATGTGAAGACTCTAATTAGGGCTTCGACAACGGAGATGTCAGCGCTGCTAAAGCATTCTAAACTAGCATCGAGCACCAGAACGTCCTTGGCATCACCGTAGGTCCGTCGCATGAGAGCCAAAGCTGACGACTTTGCCCCAGGCGGTGATACTGGGCAGCACAGAGTGTCAAGCCAGATCAACACCGGCTCATCATGCGCATCGCTAGCTCTTGGTTCGGCCACATGGGAAAAGGGGAAGGAAGCTTGTATGACGGTTGCCGCCTTGAAGATATGTGATAATTGGCACCGTGGCACCGAATTAGCCGACGGATTCCCGAGACCGTCTGCCCAAACATGAGATATCGCCACGTATGCTGTCTCCGGGGTATGCTCCACAACTTCAATCGCTAGACTGTCAAGATCTCCATCCACGCATGTGATCTTCAGGAGCGGTACTGCCTTCTTGCCCAAGACCGTAAGTAGCTCGTCCATCTTCGGCGACACAGCAGTACACCTACAATGCGGTCTTCGATGCTTTGTCTGGTAGGCTTTGGGATCGATTTGAAGTGAGCTGCATAGTCGCCGCTTACATGAGCTGTGATCACGCTGGATGCCCTCTCTACACATCCTACTGACGAAGTAGAGGAGTTGAGGAGAAGAAAATTTGTCGCTCAGTCTTGCGATCTCACTGGGACACCACCCGGAGCTTAACATCTGAGATTGTATCCGTGGTCCGCAAAACCCTGCACCCCACCCGCCATAGAGACTGATGTTGTCTCCAAGCTTCATTGCCGTATATGCTTCTTGAAGACCGTGACCGATCGTTTCGCAGAGAGTACCAATGGAATATTTTATACTCCAATCAAAGTCTGGATGAGTGGCGCTCCACACTTTGCCAGCCATGAACAGACAATCCCGGATATGGTCAAATTGCCTAGGGCTTTCTTCGGACACATTCTCCTTTCGAGATGTCCAGGACTTATCCAGCTTAGGCAGGAGCTTCCCGGTGCACAAGACAATACGGCCCGGGTCGGTGGTATCCAAATAGACCTCCTCGAGAAAAGCTTCGCCTAGTACCTCATATAGGAGGCCGAAGAAGAGCCATGTTTGGAAGAGCGATTCCTGCTCATCCTTCAAACAAGCATCAAACTTTTGGTAGATGGTGTAGCTTACCAGACCGTGGTTAGCAAGCTCCGGTATCCAGGGCTTGGCTATTCGCAAGGGATAGGTCAGGAAAGGACCGCGATCATATTTCTCCCTGCATACGTAACGAACCTCGGTCAATGCTGAAGGGACCGGATCCTTTGGAAGGAGAAGATAATCCATGCTCTTACTGGTCGTCCAGGTCACAAAAGAAGGATTGCAAGTAACCTGAGAAAAGAAAAGACAGAAGGCTGGTCGAAGGTACTGCAGCCTTGGCTCTTCAGCCAGCCCTGACAATAAGAAAGTGTATCCAGTCCAAAAGACTCCAGGCGGTGGGGCGCAATTCAGCTAAGGTGGCCCCCTCTGAACCCGACTAGCATCGTCTTCACCATGACTGCAGCGCA
>QQTW01003387.1_pt1 | contig 11763 bp, 11 predicted proteins | sample 1904831 | NCBI WGS metagenome assembly QQTW01 (sample SAMN09435610, study PRJNA476489) | Subsurface metagenome, whole genome shotgun sequencing project. | reverse complement strand
TGAGTATGTTGCGGACCAGGAGAAGTTGATTGCTGCCTTGCTCTCTTTGTGGGAGGCTCCTCAGAAGCATCGGCAGATGCCATTCTACCGAATGGGCAATGTCCTAGAGCACAAGCTGGAACTTTCATGGAGAAGGAAGATACCGGACTGCTCTTAAGAACAGATATATGTAGAATAGGAATGAAACAAGAGAATTGAGAATTGGTACTTAAATTTTGAGTACCGGGATTTTACTCTCGCAAGCCAGAATATCAAAAGGTCTTTCATAGATGAGTTTCCAGTATGGAGAGCCAATGGATCACCTGAATCTCTCAATCTGGTTTACTGGGTGTTTGATGCGCCTTCAGGGTTAAATCTGAATCCTAGCTCCGGGTATTGTCGGCGGTTTGACGGGCGAGGTTGAGAATAGCCGTTTTCGGACGTCAGGTGATGTCACGTGACGCGCTGCCACACCTAGTTAGCCGGTGGCCCCGCTATATATCGTGAGTGTGACAGAACAAGCGCTTCAAATGGATATAGTGCAATAACAACAAAAGATGACCACGTAAGTTGTATAGAGACAGTTCAATGCAGCAGTTGGGAGAGTTTGAGACCCTTAGAATTGAAAACAATTTCCATCCGTTCGGGGGTAACTGTAGGGTAGTTGCGCTGATTGCTCGGTAACGGCACGGTGTTTTGGCTACACCAACCCACAACTATTTGTCTACGTCGTTGTTACACCAAGAGGTAAGCGATTAGATCTCTTCAAGACTGACCAATTGCTCGTGTCTGAAAGACTTGTTCCACTGAGTTCAATCCAGGTTGTGCTATCACCATTTGATGCGCTTGTTTTGTCACCTCACAATAGTCCACAGAGGAGTCGGTAGATAGATGAGCGCGAGCGAGTGAGTGAGAGGATATAGAGAGTGTTGTGCAAGGCAGCAGACGACGGGATTCAGAAGACTACGAGTGAGAGGCAGCTACTGGCTGCCCCATAGACGGCGGACGACGCAGCGAATCGCACCGAGAGGGCTGCCACGCCCAAGCCAGACGGCAGCTAGCTGAAAGCTAGCCAGCAGTCACACAGGAACGACGCCTTCAGTATCGCACATTGCGAATTAGGAACGAGAACGGGGACGAACGACCTGTTCACGCGAGTCGCAGTCGTTGAATGCTGTTCATGGGGCAACAGCAACCCGAACTTTGCTGATTTCATAACGAAGCGCTCCAGCATGGAGGTTAGACTCCTCCGGTTGAAGTGGCTGTCAGACCCTACGCGTTTATATGCAAAGTTATGTACTGGAAGCTAAGAGTACAGCGCTCCGCGGGTAGCAAGAGAATGGAACCCGTGGCTGGCATCACGGCGCTAACAGCTTGACCAGCGCTTGGACTTCGAAAGCTATATTGGTGAGAATGACGGGTTAGTTCATCATCATTTTGGTCTTTTCTGTCGAATCATGGATCGGACGTAAATGAGCGGCGGGGTTCAGTGCTATCTATTCGCATACGTTGACGTAGTGGATGAACGCCTCTAAAGTACTATGTGATCCTGCTATAGAAGGTGCAACGGAGATATTATTGCCGTTTGAGTTCCAAAATCGAGATGAACTGAGCTGTCATCTTCAGGAACTGACACAAACGCATTAAATTGCCCTAGCCCTCCTTGCTCCTTCCAAAACGCTGATCTACCTCATCCAGTGAATGGAAGTAGCTCTTGCTCGAACACAAGGCACCATCGTAGACTTGTCCGTTTCCCTTTTCATTTACTGCCGTGCAGAGAAGCTGAACATCCTGATATTGCATCGTCGCTATCACGCCCTACAGCCATGGCGCTGACGGGGCAAGAGATCCAGCAACAAGCCCGTCACATCCGAGATACCTTATGCCCATTGGTCGCAACCGATGGTGGTGCGGCCTTGACACGACCAGTCTTCTCCAACCTGATCAAGTTCATTGCCAAGCTCGAGAAGACGAATATAACCACCGAGCTTCTTCGGCAGACGCGGATCGACAAGGCGTTACTGGAGATATGTGCGGTAGGTTCTCGATGGCCAGCCAGTCTCACGGGCCGCGCGGAGAGAATACTCAGACGATGGGGTAACCAAGTTGGCAAGCTGGGTGTGCTCCGGGCTGCGCTCTGGGCGGAAGGGGGACGCATGGATGGTTGTCATAAACGCATCGTGGTGGATGAGGCACTCGTCAAAAAGGATCCGGACGCGGAAACAGATATTGAACGGAAGCTGAAGAAGACGTGGGTCGTGGACACGATGCCAGGCCTGAAACCTGACCATTATGGGTCGGTGAACTTGCGGGTTGGGAGGTAAGAGGGTTCCACGAATAATGCCGGACCTGCGGCTGAGAGACCGTGCTGGCGAACAGCTGGTGGATCAAGCCTGCGTGCGCGTATCGCGACGGCATGCTTACCGATCCCAACAGCGACATCGCCGTTGGGCCATATGGCGCCTACACCGTGGTCTTGGCGCGCGGGATCGAGACTCCAATGGTCGGCGGGACATCCAGGTGGAAATGTACCGAGGCAGATCTCAAACATGGTCCGGCGGATCCTGGAGTGTTGATCCTCATGAGGAACATGCATAACCACATGGAAGTCAGGATCATCAGGTCCTGGAAGTTGAAATCCCCATTGGCACCAAAGGGAGGGTTTCGATACGATGGACTGTATGTGATCAAGAGGGAAAGCGAGACGAACTTCTGTGAAAGGACTGACTATTTGGCAAGGTACTCCATCGTCGGCGTGGGGATCAAAACAGTGGGCAACTCCTCGTGTTTCACGTTCGAGTTGAAAAGAAGCCTCAATCAGGCCCCTCTCGACCTGGCATTGAGCCATCCGACGGCCGATGAGCACGATGACTGGGTCGACTATAGAAAGGTCCAAGAAGAAAACAAAGCGGTAGAAAAAGCGAAGGGGGAGCAAGTCACCTTGCTTCAGGTCATCAATGAGATGGACGGAAGCCAGGATCGACGTGCGGACAAGTATGGCCGGTTGATGATCCACGAGGCAGACGACGGCATGGCCGACAATGAGAGGAGAGACAGCTCGTCATCTGGAGGCGGTAGATTATGGAGCAGTGAGGAGAGCAACGCCGGAGATAGATGCAACTGGAACGATAGGAGAAGGAGCTCCCTCATCCCGCCGTCAGGGCCAGGTGGCGAGCTGCAAATGGGCAGAGGATGAACAATCCAATGGAGCAATCCGTCCGGATGGAGTCCGATATAATCCGGCTGATACCTGGTGTAACGAATAGCTACTAGTAAGACTAGTATTTTATGATGCAAGACCATTCGCTAGTATCCTACATACCTGCAATGTGGGGATCTTCTGGGAGAAGCAACAGTCAGATTTCTCCGGTTCATCTCCTTTACAGCGACAATGTCCCAATAACGACCGAAAATACTCAAAGCCACCTTTCAAATTCCTTTCCCAACCGCGGTCAAGAGCGCGGAGATCTCTTGTGGTTCCTAGGCTTGCAAGAACTGCGTTGCGAGGCATGATCGTCTTGATGCTCGTTGGGAGCCACAGAGGCACCTTTTCGCTCTTGATCTTGGTTGTCGGAGAAAATTGAACGTCAACCCCCCTTTCCACGCTGGAATGACTCGACCAGGAAGAAACGCCCGAGAGTGCCCTCGAGGGACCTAAGCATGACACCGTAAATACCCCTGGAAGACGTTCAAAAGAAGGCTTAACTGCCTTCTTCCCACTTCTCTTTCTCCCTTCCATGTTGCCAAGGCCGAGATGAACGACAACACTGGCTTTGACGATGTCTCCCTGGGCGTCGCTGATGGCAATCGAGTTGCGCGCAATGGCGTGCCCATTCCAATCGCAAGTGGAGGGCCCAAGAACAAAAGCTATTTGCTAGCAAAGGTGAAGTTTTGTTTGATGATGGACTGCTGTTGAATTCCCCGCTTTCTATTTTTCGACTTTGCCTCCCGCCCGCTTCCCGCGCCAACCGAAACTCCAGCCCCAGCCCGGGTGCGTTTCATCTCCCCCTGTCCATTTCCTTCACTGTAACGACCATCATCTTGGTTGCTGCTGTGCCCTCTGCTCAAACTTCACCATTCCCGTCAGATTCCCAGACTGACTAGCTAGTAGTATGAACGGATAAGGAGACGACAAGACGTTTCAACGGATAATGTCCCATATCGCATCATGGCTGGAGACTCACGTTATGACGTTGGCCACTTCATTGTTAATATGGGATGTGCCTATCCGCCTACTGGACGTCCAAGGATGGAGAAAGAAATCTCCGGATGCATATAATCCGTGCACATAAATTTATGTCGGCTCGGTCATAAAATTTTCCCCGGTTGCAAGGCTGTGTACCTTCTTGGATATTCAACCTGGAGCTCTTCAGCCGCGCCGTAGCTGTTTCAAAGCTACAGCATGTTGGTTTCCTTTCCTCATCTCCCAGGATCTATCTGGTCAGGACGTGGTCGACCTCTGAACAAGGCCAAGCTGAGGCACAGCTCCACGACCACCACCAGAGCTAGGCCATACTCCTCCCGTCACGTGTGTTGTGTGTGTGGCGTGGATGGCGGCCACGATGTGTTGGACGCAGAGATACTCCCTGGATCCTTCAATCATGAGGCTGCGCAGTATGCTCCCTACATACAGCCAGGCAGCCAGCTCTCTCCTTCTGCTCTCTCATCTTGCTTCATGACCTAGATATCTCTCTTGTCACTCCTTCAACAACATCAACAGAAGACGATAATGTTGACTCTACCGATCTTCCTCCTCTTCGTGCTTCCAACGTGGGCTCTCCCTGCTCTCCACCCGCGCGATGACCCTCCTCTCCCTCAGCCGACGTGTCGCGCAACCGGCCCACCAGGAATGGATCCAGGGATAGCGTACGACCTGGCGCAGATCTTCTGCAAAGACAACGAAGCCAACAAAGATGCGAATTTTCTTCGAAAGATGACCAGCGCGGACATTCATAATCGACCATTCCTGCCTCATCTCCCTACCAACGTCGCCATCACGTTTGAGCGGAAGAACTTCAAAGGAGAGTGCTCAACGAGTTGCGCAAACATCTTCCGACATTTGATCTTAAGCTGTATGCATCACTTTTCCATTAGAGGCGTTCCTTACTAGAACAATGAAACTAATGTACAATGGAATGGACAGGCCAATCCGATAAACACGTCATTACTGGCTCAGCAGACGTCCCCGCCAACTGCGGAACGTACAGCTACTCGGTTTCGTCCGAGGGTTCGGAACGTCCATCGCCGAAGGACTGCAACACCGGATCGCCTTTTCAAAGTCCAGATTGTCCCTTTCCAAATGGGAGACGGAGAGGATGACTCGAGAAAAGAGAACGCGGTAGCAGGCAGAGCATTTCAGGTTTTCAGTTGTGTTTATTCGGGATTCTTACTTATACCCTATTCTTCACTTATTTTCTTATATAATGTTAGGGTCGCGAACCCATTAACGAGATGGATCTTGTTCAAGACGTCCATACGGACGTACAATCCATTAAGACTGTCGAAGTCTCACCATGATGCTCTTTGGACACTGTTTTTAGACCGTTCAGACCCAGGCCTGAAATAACGTCTGTTGATGATCGCGCAGCTCGCAGATCGTCACTCTCCCGCGAGCTATCCAGGGATCGTTTTCCAGAGTTACGAAGAATTCGCTGAAAGATCAATCCCATCACCGATTGGTAAGAACAGCACCCCAGATTCATAATCAAGGAGCAGAATCTATACACTGTGCACTCCTTTACTTCTCTCCGGCTGTTCGGCCACCGGGAGAACCGGGCAGATACAGCAGCTACGATAGCGACAAAAGCGATCCTTCACCTCCAAGGTCCGCTGAACATCGGAACTTCGAAACCTCGTTGGTAATCATCACGAACGCTATTCATTTCTTCATTGTTTATTCCCGTCAATTTGACGCGTGAGAAGCGCGTGGGTGATCCTCACGAGCCATCAAGTTCGAATTTGGTTAGCCTACTCACACCTGCCGTCGCTAAACCACGATAATATTCCGGAGATGATAGGCTGATGCTGATTAACCTGATCACCTTCTCTGCTAATCGACTTTTGCTTTTCTTTCTATCGAGTGGAGCTTGACCAAAGCTCTATCTATAAGAGGCGGGTGACTTATTCAAAAGCTCGCTCAACCTGCTCATATCTACAGCTACTACTCGATATCTATACATCGTCACGAATTGTTCCAATCTTCTTCAAACTTGAACTTATTCGATAACTACTGTACTATACCCATCAAAATGTGTCATAAAACAACCTGTTCCACCTGCCGTAAGTCCCCTCGATTCACTTACCATAACTCTACCACTCCGCATTGCCCCACACATCACCTCTCAACCAGCCAATATCAACCTCAACCCCATCTGATATGTACCGGGGGGTGACACGGAACAGTATGCGAGCAGTAACCAGCTACCACAAAAATATAAGGCACCGATTACTGCTTGCATACTTTTCTGTGTTATCCCCCGGGTGTTATCGTACATATCCACTCCAGCAACAGCTCACTAAAACAACCCACGAACTAACTACAAAATAGAAAAAACCACCTGGTGGGGCTGCGGCAATCACATCCCCAGCGTGATGGACTCAGTTCCCACGGAAGAATGGTGCACATGCGAGCCCAAGAAGAAAGTGAACGTCAACAATAATGGCGATACGACAAAGGAAAAGGAATATCCCCCGGGTGGATCACCCATGGGTGCGCTCCCCGGCATGTTCTCTTGGATTTTTGGTCGCAAATAAGTTTTTGAATCAAATGGAATAGGAATGGATTGTTGATTTCTATGTTGGTGGGGGTGTTGGTTTAGTGTAGGTCGGTCTTGAGGGAGCAAGCAAGCATCCATCCTGAGTCTCGAATCTTGAAGTTTGAATGGCTGGAATTGTGGAGTGATATCTGGTGTGGATGAGCGAGCAGAGCGGTTTGGGGTTGAAATAGGCGGAATCAGTGGATGATATTCACCGGGTGGGGCGGATTACCTTTGGCTGGAAGGGTTGAGATCATGGCGAACATGTTGTGTATATGGATTCAGCACATCTTCACTCTTTCTTTGTGGTATATATTGTCAGTCTAGCAAAATCCTGCATTATAAGTTCTGGTATCACGTCGTTCGAGCACGTGAGCTAGGCGCCTTCTTAAACCCTTTTCATCAATCATCAGCTCCGTCATTGTTTGGAAATCAGAGGTATTTAGAGGGTTGGGAAGCCAGGGGCTGCTCCTTTTATTTCTCGATAATTTCTGGTTTCATTCTTTGTGGATCAGGAAATTAGTCTTGATTTGTCTTTCACGGGCAAACGAGTGGACTCTTCTAATGCAAAACGACCTGGACGGACAGACTGATATTAGTTAGGGGAGACTTAACGTTGATGACAAATACGCTTCAGCAAGGGGTACAGTTGCTCGAATGTGAGTAGCATGAAGTAGTGTCTTACTTTGATATGATCGTCGAAGGAGGATGATCCATTGAAAGACGAGATGGTCACCCTTCCTCCAGAAAGGGGAATGAAAATTCTTCTTTCATTGGAAACATCTTAACTCGTCAGCTCTGGCGTTTATTGTTTGTCTGGCATGGCTTCGTTACGATAGCGTCAACCACTGCCGAAGGCCATGCCACCTTCACCGGTGCTATATTCTTCCATGCCCACGTCGTCGAGGCCTTCAAAGACCATGAATTTCTCGTTCTTGGCATCCGCTGTCGTGAAATGCAAATTAGCCCAGCTGGTTCAAACGTGGGCTAATAAAATGAAAGATGCACAAACCTCGCTCAGGGACTTGATACCCTCCCTGCACCTCACAGTCTCGCAGGACCGCTTCTTTGCCAATCTTACTCCGCTTCCCCAGGATACATCCGTTGAGTTGACATCGCTCACCCACCACGACGCCTTCCATCAACAGACACCGTGTCAATCGTGCTCCCTTCTCGATTCGACAATTCGCACCAATCACACACTCCTTTATCACCGATTTCTCTTCCACCGTGACGTTCTCGTCCAGTAAGCAGTCGATCTTCGTGACGGTGCTGCGTGCGGCGACATCGCCCGGACTGGCAATTTTCTTCTTGTGCGCAAAGGGCGAGGCCATTGTCTGAGTAGCGTCTTCGAGGGCTTCACTCTTTGCGAGTCGGAGTGAAACAGACAGGAGCAGCGGTCCGGTATCCACTCTTCTGACGATCGGGCCGGAAGGTTCCGGATTGTGTATGTAGGCCAGGATTGGTGGGACTGCCCTCTCCTTCGTGGATTTTGTCGACCAATTCATCGATCCTTGTGACTGCGTTCGAGCGGCCAATGCCGTCTTGCTACCTCCATTGATAGCTTCAGCTTGCAACCCGGTGCTGGTCATGCTACTCAGATCGATACTCTCGTTCTGAAGCACGCTCTGACCTCCGGTTTGTTGGCTCATAGCAACGTCCTCGGCGGTGCCCAGTACCTCTGGTAGTCCCAGCTTGGCATCGAGGCCGCGCTGCCAGGTGGCTTTCGACCACCAGCCCACGACGTCCTCGCTGATGCTGTCAAATTTAGCATTGCGCCTGACGAATTCCAGCACCCAGTGGGGAAAAAAGTAGATATGCGCATTTCGATAGGATGTGCGCATCTTGACGTTCCCGTGTCTGCGCAGCAGTGAGCACCGGACTGGAAACGCCTTCTTCTCATCTGTGATGTCGTTCAAGGTGTCCGTCGGGATGGAGTACGCAAGTTGGTGAACATGAGGCAACAATGAAGTTTTTGGAGGTGTGACGATCGGCAACTCCGGTGGTAAGAGGGCAATAAAATCCGTCTCTTCGCCTTTGATGGCCTCATCACCTCTGGTTTGATACCACACCCCCAAGCCTCCTCGACGTCCAATCGTCTCGCCACCGAGCCCATTCGTGAGCTTTCCGAACTTCATCTGGGGCCCTGTCTCGCCGCCCAAAGCGGCCTCTCGGATCATCCATGATTCGGCGAGAGATTCTCCGCCCAGTTCGCATACCAAGTCGCATGGCAAGATAACGAAGTCTCCCTTTATCACCGCTTGCACTTCTGGCAGACGCAGAATTTCTGCCGTTCCTGTATTTTGAGAGAGCCCCTGGGGTGCGAGAATGTCTGGCCTAGGTAGCGGCAGCGAAGTCAGATGCGGGTCTGTCGACAAGGCCCGCTCAATTGCTGGCGCTGATGATGCCGGAGTGATCAGGTGAATTGCTACATAGATCCGTTAGGGGACACTTTTCAAACATGACCCAGCATATGAAGGCCCAGAATTATTCTATGAGGACAGAAGAAGCTTGAAAAGCAGTATATCCTGAAAATATACTGAGAACAGAATTGAACATCTCTGATTTGACAATTCATTCTGATAGGCACATGAAGATGCCTTGGGGATTACAATCCAGGTTGGATGTCCAAAGGTCCAGATAATTTCTCAAGGTCTCCAATAATCCAGACGTGACCTCGGCTGACTATTGGAAAAGTCGCACACCACGGTATAGCAGAATCGTAAAATTGACAAGTTGCATAGCCGCGACTTGAGATGGCAATTGCAGGCAAATATCCCAAGTGATGTTTAATTTAATTCCCAAAAGTCTCTGCTTAACTCACTAGTAATCCCCATTCGATAGCACGAATCTAACGGATACCAGACCATCGCCCGATTGGCAATCGGAACCAATGCCTTGGGAAACTCCTCAGGTGACGATGTGAAGGTATTGAGTGAGATGCCCGGCCCACACAATATCAGGGCTTGGAAGCCTGGCGACGGCATAGCATGTGCGTGTGGCATGATGGCTTGAGGAATATGCTGAACAAATCTCCAAGCTGATTGAATGGCCGGTGACTAACTTTCGGAAGTTGAAGTTCTTCGACGCGTGCTGCAAGGGACGAGCTCGAGGACGACGCGACGGGGGATTAACCGTCAAATGCCCCTCTAGCTCGAACAACCAACATCACCCGGTTCCCATCCAGGCCGAGAACGCGTCGCAACCAGTCTATGCTGGAGCTGGCACTTTCTTATGATCATATTCTAATTGATCGCGGTTCATTTTCATTTATTGTTCAGTTATTTCATACATCTTCACTGAAGATGTCTTTCTCTTATGACAGGTATGAACGTCGGGGACGCAGCAACCGGGATGGCCGGTCTGTCCTGGGCTACTGGGTCCCTCTGGGATTGACTGTTTTGGCCGCCAGCATGACGATTGCGGCTTGGGTATGGAGTGAACGTACGGAGGAAGATGATAACGAAGATGGCGAGAAGGGACGGAACGGGTCTGGTCCAGAAAGAGAAGAACCGCCGGAACATGGGCATGGCTACGAGCAGGCACCAGATGCGCCCGTTAGTCGTGAGGCAGGACCAACAGGTTCGGAGAACGTGTCCGCAAGCGTAATGGCACGTATGTCAGGCGCCATTCGAAGGACACCCAGCCCGCAACAGATTTTCGATCAGGCAAGCCGAAGGGTAGTCGCGGGCGTGGCAGCCGCGGGCGCGGCGGTCGAGGGCGCACTCTCGTCCATTCGAGAAGAGGAGCGAGATGATTTTGGCGACCACTCCCGATGGTCGGAGGAGGCGGAGATGAGACAAGAGGGTCCGGATGCGCCTTCAGGAGCTATGTCCGGCGTTGCTGGGCCATCATCGTCACAAGCACCAGCCACTGGAGCGACGGAGCGTGGCATGGCAGCGTCGGGCTCAGCAGCGCGGCGTCATACCTCTGGCAAACGAAAGTCGGTGGCCATCGTTGTGGCAGGAGAGGGGAGCGAGCACATGTCTAGCGAGGGTGGTTATGGTGAAGAAGATGCCGTATGCCTAATCTCCTTCATCTTCTTATTTCCTACACTAAAAATATATATAGTCGGTGCTGCACCATCTACCGCCTCACATCGATCACGCCACGACGCAGCTATTTATTTTGGTTTATGCTCCGAGTCTCAAGCAGCATCCGCTAGCGGCTTCAACACCAGCTCGACCCGGAGGTTCGGTGACTTCATCATTTTCGAATATCGCCCACGATGATGCTCGCACGCCGGGAGACGAATTGGACCGGATGCTGGCCTCAGTCGACCCAGAGCCAATTAGCGGCCCATCAGGCAGTGGCTTGCAAGGGCCAAACACGCTCGATCACAGCTCTGCGTCGCCGTCTTTTCGCGCTGTTTATGCCCATGCCCGGAGCTTGGTCGAGAAAGAGACCATGGTACTTCCATTTACCACCCCGTCTGGACATATTCACATGCTACGACATCTGGCACCAGAAATGGTGTACATTCAAGAATCGTTGACCGGCCACGATGGGAATATGATCACGCATATCTCCGGTTGGGTTGGTCAGGTGATCGTGGTCGTGGGAACTGAAGGCGGACATGGCGGTCTGGTGGACAGCGAGGACGAAGGGGCACAAGGGACGGAGCAGATTAATAAATGGTGGGAGAAGGACGACCGAGTAGGGCTGGGCAAAGGGATTGACATCGTCGACGGCATGCGCATCGAAGAGGACTGGAGGAGACGAGTGAGTGGGCGCGAATGAGGAGGGTAACATTTTCTATAGTCATGTGGTTGTAATGTCTGCTATTGTATTACGGATCTCTCAGGCTCAATTATAGTCTTGACGGATAATCCCTGGGCGAATATGGAAGGGGAGTGGGCGGGTAACCGGGACCTTCTGATATTGTCCCGCCAGTCAATTAGTTGTGTCAATTGAGTCGACCCTATTGTGCTACAACACAATATCCACACATGCAGCAATTCAGTACTTTTCTACTCATGTCCAAGATCAATTGATAGCAGTCGTCAAGCACTAGTATTCCCCTCTTGTT
>QQTW01003386.1_pt1 | contig 11763 bp, 9 predicted proteins | sample 1904831 | NCBI WGS metagenome assembly QQTW01 (sample SAMN09435610, study PRJNA476489) | Subsurface metagenome, whole genome shotgun sequencing project. | reverse complement strand
AAGTGGTAGCCGAGATCATCGTATTCGGTCAGAATGTAGAAGAGGAAGGGCTCGACGTCGTAGTAAAGAGTTTTGGAACCGAGGAACATCTTCGCCATCAGGCAGAGGCATTGGCAGTACTCGGTCTTTTTGCGACCGTCAACTTCCCAAATGGAGATGCTGCCGTCGCGGTAGATTTCGTCTCCTGGTGGGTGTTTGGCTGGGCATTTGAGTTTATGGCGGTAGGCGACCGGTTCAGACGGGAGGTATTTGAGGCAAAATTCGCAAATGAAAAGACGGCATTCGTGAGAGTATTCTTCAGGGTACGGCGCCGCATAGAAGGTGTCGATAATGAAGCGGCCAAACTGGATGCATTTGATCTTACTCGGTGGGCCAGATACTGTGCGAGTGGAGCGAGCGGTTGCTGGTGGATTGTTTGCAAACTCAGGGTTTGTGGTGTCAGTTTCTGCGGCTAAGGAGGCCTTCCTTCGTTCCTCTTCGGCTTCTTTTCTGGCAGCTTCAAAAATCTCACGATCTCTTAAGCTCGGGAGGGTTCGAGAAGTGTCCGCTTCAGCTTCACTGAGAATGCCCCCATATGGTTTAGAGTTAACTTCGTGGTCACGTTCGTGAAGGATGGAGGGAAAGATGAGGTTGTTGGTAGGCAAGGCGGGAAACTTGTGGGGTGGAGATTGAAAGACTGAAGGGGGTGGAGGCTGGATTCGTGGTGGTCTCTTCCTGTCGCGGACTCGTTTCGGCTTCGGTTTCCTACTAAATATTCCAGCTAGTTTTGATGGCTCGAGGTGGAAAGCTAGGATGAACTTGGCCGGTGGTTTGTTCAGAGGCCGGTGCTGAATGACTCTGATGGGTGGTACATTCTTCTGACTGGCGCGTCGAGTAGACCCAGACGGCCCTTTCACTGGCGACGCGCTGAGCTCATCCATCTCATCGTCATCTTCTTGTTTGTTCGAGGCAGCTTCTGAAAGAGCGCGTGGCGTGGCTTTCCGTCGTTTCTTCTCTGCACTACCTGGAGGTTCGTTTGTTGGGGACTTTCTCTTACGCAATTTGCGAAACCCGTCCATATCTTCTCCTTCCGAGATCAAGGGTTGTGCGAATATTGAATGTGAGTCTCTTTTCTGAACACCTCGTGTAACGGGAAGTAGATCACGAACAAGGCGTGGGGCAGAGCTTCGAGGTCGAGAAAACTTCTCTTCTGGAGACTCCGGTGTTTGACCTATTTCTGCACAAGAAGGACACAACCACCCTTCATTATCCCTTTCTTGTCCAAGTGCACTGTTTTCTCGTGCACACTGATGATGTGAATGCTCTCCGCAGACAAGACATGAAAGGTATGGCTCGAAATCCTCACTAGGGTCGTCCTCCTCGCCTTGTTCACAGAAGATGCAGTTGTTCTGATTGTCTGTAGGTCTCTCGTCTTCATCTTCGTTGCTCTCAGAAGCTTGAAAGTCTTCGACTTCAGATTCGCTACTCGCAGATTCTGTACCTGATGCTTCAGAACTTCTGACCCGTATCTCAGTGTCTTCTCCAGAAATGCTCTCATCATTCGATCCCTGCTCGTCCTCTGAGACCCCATTGGTGCTAGCTGCCGCAGCATTGGGATTGACCTTGACGGCTCCAACTGCTTCTGTCTCACTCTCGCCAGACTCATCACCATCGCTGTCATCGTCGGAGCAAGCACTTGCATCCTCCACATCTGACAACCCATCAGCCTCGTCTTCGGCAGGAATTGCTTCAACAGATAGCGTATTATCCTCCTGGTCATCCGCACTACCCTCACTAATGGCACCATCTTCCACCCGGTTACCTTCCAGGCTATCCTGGCCTATCTGTTCATCGTGGTACTCTTCGATGTCCGTGAATAACGCCATGTTTTCAAACATTGATGGTCTGCAGGACCAGCGGTTTTCCAGTGGGAACTGTATGCGTTGAATTGCTAACAACAAGATGCTCTCCAAGAAGAATTGTAACACCCTTCAGTTGCCTGGTTCGTGGGAGACATAAGGAGCCCTAAAACCTCTCGATAACACTCGCAGTATTCCTGCCTTTTTTTTAACATTCCTCACCAGCTCATAGCGGCATACAAACCATACTGAGTCAAGGGCACGAGTCAGATTTCACCAGTTAAGGCTGTAGGGTAAAGTGCAGAGGAAGGAGGACGCAGCGCAGGCGGTGATTGAGATAGCTTGACTGTATCAACGGGGAGGTACAGATTTATTAAATGAAGGACCGCATGTATGTGTGAATATGGTCTGCACCAAAACAACCTTTGGCAGGGGCGCATCTCTATCACTACTTTCTTGCTCAGCTGTCACCAAGGTCAAAAAGTTGCTTCCCAAAAGGGCTTAGCGGTGCCGACTTTCCGACTGTCCGACTGCGGGCTACATGATACCAATTGCTGGACATGGCCGTTAACGAAATAGAATTCAGTACTTAGTGGTGTCTCCAGTTAGCTCTGTTGCCAAATCTACTCCCTAAACATATCTTACCAGGATTGGTAACGAACAAGGATTCACGATGGGTGTCCCGTTTGAAGCTCTCCTCCCGTACGGGATCATACTAGCTGTTTGTCACTACGTTCAATTTTTTGGTGCGATGAGCTATGCTAACATGCTCTGGTATAGCTGTTCGGCGTTACTGGAGCTGGTTTGTCGACGGTTAAATACTACTCCAATAACAAGAAAAGACCAAGGCGAGCTCTTGACGCTTGGGATCGGCAGAGTCAGCCAACCTTCTTCTAGTCGATCTGGGGTTATCAACTGATTATAAGACGGACAGTGATGGATAGAGATTTCAGACTTACGGGCGCATGGCGAGAACAGACAGATAAACCTATAGCCCCTGTTGGGTTTGAAGTCAACAATCCTTGGAGGGTATGCAGATCCCTGTTGAGGAGCCGACCATCACTAAGCTTTACAGATGGAAAAAAGGATCATTTGAACCTCTGCAGAACCTTACCCCCGACCGTACATATCTTCTTAGTCACTACAGAGCGTATCAACTTCTATTCAGCCAGGTTGCTTTGCAATGATTGATCCCGCTACTTCGCTACTTCTACGGAGTGGCCGGTTTCAGCAACACCATAAGCCGTTTCTTGGTCATTTTATTTCAGAAGGCAACCCTTGAATTCCCCTGATCTCATCGGGTTCCAGCTTCACATCAAAATACTTCTCCAACATGCTGACCCGCTCGGCCTCCGTCTTGCAGATCACCAGTGTTTCTGAGTGTCCATGAAGTCTGTGCTTTAGCTCGCTATCGGACAATATCAAGTTGCCGATCGCTTTCTCCCGCTCATTGTCCAGTATCAATTTTGTCAGAACGAGCCTTTGTGTGAACCAGCTGGTTCGGCTCTGACTCGTGGAATAATTCATGACGCTAAAGTCCTCGGGCAGAAACTCAACTTCCGGAAAGCAATATTGTGGTACCCATGAGTTCTCTGGGCTAATCTGAGCCTCAAAGACCCACAACCTCTGACTAGTATCGGTAAATTGTGCAATAGCCTGGTACACCAACCTTTGTCTAGCTGGCGAGACATTTTCCACTATTTCACCATCTTTGAGACAAATAGGCTGAATGGCTCCTGATGGGCCAAAGCCAACATCAACCATATACTTTTGGTCATGGACAGTGACAATATTAAGCATATGGCTCCAACCTTTGTAGCCCTGCGGCCCGTTGTACTCTTCACCAAGTACATTTCCGACTCTGGCACCTGCCGTGTACAGAATATAGCCCAGCGATCGCAGCACGGTTGCCATGAAGGCGTTGTTTTCCATACAGTAACCTCCCATTCTTCTGACTACGATCTTGTGGAACAGAGTCTCAGAGTCCAGCGAAACGGTATGATGTTGTGAGTAATGTAGTGCAAGATTACCAAACGGCACAGTAGCAAGCTGCCATAATTGAATCATGCGCAATGCCTCGAGGGGATCTTTCTTGATGAGCTCTTGAAGGTCGTCTAGTGATAATGCTGGCTGATTCTGGTTGATCAGGCTCAACCATTGTGATAGCTGCGTTCTTGTGTATGTCGCACGCTGTGACAAGGTAGACATCGCTTTGGCCGTAATGGACTTTGGCCGTAGTGGATTTGAACTTTCCCGTGTAGGGAAGCACAGGGCACTTCCGGGGTTAATAGAAGTCACAGACTGGTTATCACATACAGCGTGGACATAGGTTAGAATACCAACAAGGAGGTGACAGCAAGGTGGTAGTAGTGGTAGAGGTCTTCCGATGCTCTGTATCACTCAGCATCAACCATCCATCCCAATGCCGTTAGGCTATTCATTAGCGTAGCCGGTCCTTCCCATACGCGCGTCTAACCGCGGCTATCCTGGTAGGCAACATTCAACTGATCCAGCTCTTGTCACCTCCATATTAAGACACAGAGAACCTCTTGCAATATCATTCCCCTGTCGCTCTCGCAGAAAGCGCTCTTCTATACGAAAGGTGTCTCAGCAATGGTTATCCGAGCATGAAGATATACGTACGGGTGGAAGAACAGTCACTTCCCCGTGCGCTGCTTTATTCATCACTGACCGCTTCGATATCGTTTGAATTTTTCTTGAAAGCCTTTTCGATAATCAGAAGGACATGTTCTCAAAGCTCAGTGGAGAAGTAGTGGACAGTGTGAGGCCTTCTTTAAATGGTTCGAACTATTCCAGCGTCCTGGGCTCATACTCTGCATGTGATGTGAGCTGAAGCATTATCTCTCAAGCTACTGAGCTGAAATTGACATGCTGATCCTTTCAGGTTGCTGATGCCCTGCTGAGGCTGCAACAGCCAGAACGTGGTGAGATACATCGTGCAGGGTATCTTGCAGACATAGGTGAGTTTGTTCTCAATTGCCTCTTCTCGCAGAAGGTTGATCGCTGCATCAGTACCATTTGCACCCTTCCCACAGCAGTTTGGCTCCTTTACAGGACAGCCTAAAATCATTGGGCCCGCTTCTACGCTTAAGCTGGTATCCAAAAGCTCCGTCACAAGTCCACTGCCAGAATCAGATCCTAGTGCAATCCCGAAAGGAGAACATTGGGTTGACCTGACTGACGAGGGCACTGTGGTGGTGATTGAGCAGCCTGAAATACAGTCGTGCGCCGCCATCGGAGGCATAATGGCCTTGCGTATGAAGACCAGAGGCGCAATTGGTTGTGTTGTTGGAGGTAGGGTCAGAGACTTGGAGGAGTTGAATACCTGTGGCCTTCCAGTAAGTGCTCCAGGGACCTCCAACCGTATTTTGAAACCGAGTGCACACGCACCAATTGCTTCAGGACGTCTTCCCAGGTTTGCTTGTGTAGTTTCTATGCCCTGTCGTTTCTTCCTGTTTGGTTTGCTCAATTCTTTCATCTCTGTTCGTGGCCCTGTCTGTTCAATTTGTCAGAGCTGAGAGGGACATGCGTTGGCATAAACCATTAGACGAGAAGGGCTTTGATGGTGTCGAGTTCATCTTGTCCAGCTTTCCTATACAGCTCAATTGCTCCTCGTCTAACAACGATCAAGAAGCTGAAGATCCACTAATCGGCTTTAGGTCTGGGCTCGCGGTAAGTCAGCTGTCGGTGCAGGGGCGGAATGCAAAGTCTATGCTCGCAATGTCGACGTCACAATTGGTGGTGTGAAGATATCACCAGTGCGTGCCGTAGCACCGTATAGTGTATTCTATACCATTGACTCTTTCGATAGGGAGATATCATCTTTTGCGATCCGCTCGAAGGAGTAGTGGCCATACCTCAGGATCTTTTGGACGAGGTCATTTCGTTGATGCCAAAGCTCGTTGCCGCAGATGAGAAGATCAAAGAAGATCTTCTGCGGGGAGGAAGTGTAGCTGCTGCTTTCAAAACACATCGAGAATGACCATTCTTCTAGCCTCAACTAGCACAGGTTGCGCTCACAGCTCGCCAACAGAGCAATTGCCTTTACATTGCAGCCTTTTTGGAGTTGCACCCGTTTTGGAGCCTGTGAAGGTAATTATCGCAAGCACTCCTAAGGTTTGGAATAGCTGCTCTTGGCTGCCAGCTTCGGTCAGGAGATCGAGGGTTTGGGAGAGCCGGAATTTGCCTACAAAGGTAACAATAGTCGCCCTTATTAGCTGCCCTCCACTCATAACCTTCAAAATCTTACAGTTCAGGAATCTTTCGTTTACATCACCCACAAATACGATCTTTCGCGACTGACAAGATCTATCCGACACTCCGCTTATCTTCACCACCATGGATGAAGCCCAAGAAGCAACTGACCCCGCTCAAGACAAGGGAATGAGTAAAAACAAGAAGAGGCGGATCAGCTCCACCGCGGAAACGCTTACCGAAGCCCCACGAGCGAAAAAGCTCCAGGGAAGCTGCCATGACCATGACTCGATAGATGATCACGACACCGCTTCTCTCAGGAAGTTACTACAGTCTGATGAGAATCCAGATGAAGCAGTCCGCAAATATGTGTAGGGATCCGCAAAACTTGCTTCCTGTCACTTCTGACACAACCGTCTTTAGGCAGAAACTAAACAACAAGGCAGAAGTACAGACGTTTTTCAGGGATTTCGAGAAAGAATTGAAGCTGGCGCCGGCACAAGGATCAGCTTCTCTAGTCACAAATGATAGAAAGCTCCTACTGGCAGATGGAGAGGCAGAGGCAAAGGCCAAAGCTGAGGCGAAGGCTAGGGTTGAGGCTGAGGCTAAGGAGGAAGACTTGGCAGACCCAAAAAAATTCGTCTACTTCTCTGAGCTTCCGACGAGAGCTAAAGTGATGATATTGGAGCTGTCTCTTGCCCAGGAATCAGAAGTCATCTGCCCTTTCTACTGCCACGGGTACAAGCCAGACGATACAGTCTTCAATCGTACAGAACGGGCGGTAATGAGCAAATATCCTGTCCCGGCCATCTGGCATAAAGACAGACCCAACATCAACCTCAGCCTTCTTGAAGTCAGCAAATCCTTTAGGACTCTTGCCTCGCAAGTCTTCTGGCGCAATCACTACTTCCTGTTCAACGACGCTAGAAGCTGCCTCTGGTTCTTCAAGAGGATTGGTAAGGCAAACATGCGCCAAGTCCACCACGCGATCTTCAACCTCAGCAGCGGTTTCTTCCTGTCGCAGGAATACCGAAACCTCAGCAGTGGTTTCTTCCTGTCGCAGAAATATCGAAGCGAATCTAACATCTGCGAAGAGCAGCGATGGTGCGAAGTGTTCGAGCTCCTGAAATCCAACCACCAACTATGGAAGTGTATCGTCCGCTTCTACGATTGGAACGACCTCCTTCCTCGCGATAATCTGGCTGACAAGGACAAAGTTCAGATGACGAAGGGTCGGCTTGATCTTGTGTCCATCCTTGCGGGGTTTCGTGGCGTGGGTAGGGTTATCGTGGAAAACGACGAGTGCAACTTCCTAGGCGAGGTGGCCAGATTCCAGTTGGCTCGACTCATGACAGCAACGGAGGAAGAGGAACCGCTTGGGAGCAACATTATGGAGATTTCGGTTGCGGAGACGTGGTTCAAGCATGAATACTCCTCGCGGCAGAGTCGTAGCAGTGCTGCTCGTCGAGCAGAATGAGGCCTCCTCGAGGGTCCGCAACCAAACACGGGAGTCGTCTACTCATAATTGCAGCAAGAAAAGGATCGCGTGATTCAATACACTTCAATCAATCATTCTCTGTCAATCCTAACTCCACGGAAAGGACTTGCATTCTCTTCCTGTGACGCTGTGGCCTCTCGAAGGCTGTGTGGACACCACACCCGGCTCTGGCGCGGCCTGGATCTGCCAACTGGCAAGCCCAGAATCAGGACATCAGCAGAAGTTGTTTGGGCCGGTAGTTAGTAGATGTGTACTTCCAGAGAGAATGATAAGGAAGTTCTGCAGAAGAGTCGACTTCCCTGGCTCTGTGTATGTAGTCTCTCTCCATCGTGAAAACTTACGTAGTACTGATCTGATACAACGTAAATACTAGTAGAAATCTGCGCCCGAGCTCCGTCCGAAGTATCTAGCTCCAGGCTCATCCTCCTAGTTTTCAAGTGAATGTTACCGTACTCTGTAAGTAGGATTTATGTCTGTTCGTATAGTGACTTTTTAGAAATTGTACGACTTGACATAATACAGCGAGGTTATAGCTCTTCGCGTGCGGCTCCTTACTGAAACAGCGTCTTTTTACATGTGATGCAAGAGTCTACTCTGATGACTGAGGAGCAGGTTTGGAGGAGATCTGGACGCCGGAGGAGAGAGAATCGTCACGGTTGTCTTCTATGCTGATCGCATGTCAAAAGAAGCAAATACCAAAGCAGCATGCAAGCCCGGTATTCGGAAAAATGTCAAGATTGCTTTTCGGTAATACTTTTTTCCCCCGAAGGGGTGCCTGTCACCTCCCACTCGGTCCCCGGTGGCTTCTGGCTGGTTAGTGGTGAGTCAATCTTTCCAGCAGGGCTCAAAAGAGGCTTCGAATGCGAGTTTCATGGGGGATCTTTGATCACGAAGAATCTGTTTAGAGGGTTAGGTTAGGTTATGTTGGGCGTAGGAAGTGGGGGTGGAAGGAAAGGAAGTTTCAAAGGAGAAGCGGCAGAGGGGATTTTTTTCAAAAGCATGTGCAATGAATTGAGCTGGGTGGCTAGCTAGGTAGTAGTTACTGAGTAACTTTAGCTATCTTGCAGGATTGTCTAGCAAGGTTCGTGATAAGCATGCCTCGTTGATTTCGTGAGTCGTGTGTGAAGCGTAAGACTTGGGTCATGGTAGTAGTAGTAGGCCTGAAGCTCTGGCGAAAGAACAATGCTGAGCTTCGTCTCATCATCTCATCGTTCCATCGTTCCATCGTTCCATCGTTCCATCGTTCCATCGTCTCGTCATGTTATCATCATCCTCATCACGAGCCCGATCTCGAGTCCAACCGCGACCCTGCTGAAGGTTCAGGGCGTCGACTCCAGTCTCCATCCAAAAAAGATAATTCCAAAGCAAGAAAAATGAAAGGTAGCAGGATGATTCTTATCCGCGGCGCGGTAAGATAGAAGTCCCCGCCATCAGCTCCTGGTGTCGATGCATGGAAACACACAACCAAGGAGCAGGCAGACCTTCAGCTGTAGTGTCGAACTGTAACATGACATGTCAACCGCTAACCAATTCCCGACGCCCAAACTCCAAATTCAGCCTCCGAGTTAAAAAACCAAGCCATCTGCGCAATTTCAGGCAATCTGATCGCAGCAGGTCTTCTGAGCTCGCTCACTTCCTGATTCCTCAGAGTCAGAGGCGCTGCAGACCGCGAGCCTCACGGCTGACGAGCTGTTTTATTTTCCGCTCCTGCTTTCGCCCCTCGCGCTCGCTCTTTCGCACCTCACTGTCCACCGGCATCGAAGAATCTTCAGCCGTCGGCTCCGCATCCATTTCTGGATCTGGATCTGGATCTGGATCTTGAACCGTTGGGACCGGCATTGCAACACGAGCGTTGAGGTCGGTCGCGAGGGCAGTAGCAGCAGCAAGCGTGTCACCCAGCGCGGCAGCAGTAGCGCCTGCAACATCGCGTACAGCTTCCATCCTCTCTGATAGCAAGGCCAGACGCGTACGCGTATCTTCAGGGTGGATTTCAGCTTGGTTAATGGTGCCGAAAGCGAGGTTGCCCGTATTCATGTACACTCGGTCGTCTTCTCTAGGGTTCGGTGCGGTCCTTCTGGCTCTCTTTCTTGCCTGTGGGTATACATCTACGTCCGCCTCCATATCTATGTCGTTGCTCCTGTCGTTGCTCATGTCGTTGCTCATGTCATTGCTCATGTCGTTGCTCATGTCATTGCTCATGTCGTTGCTCATGTCGTTGCTTATGTCGCTGCTCATGTCGAAATTCATTCCTCGGGCTCTTGCTCTCTCTGCGAAACTCAGACCTATTGGAGGGGTAGGCATTGCTTGCGAGACATAGGCTGATGCTGTCAGTTCTGCAGATGTAGGAGCTCCGATATGACGTCCGGAACTATGCTGGCCTGGCTGCTGGGTGGTCTGTTGAGTCTCCATTGGCATGTCCTGATAGTCTTGTTGTGGCATTCGTACTTCTTCTCTGCCTATCATTTCTTCGCCTGCGATGCTGAGCTCCTGTCCTTGCGCTTGGTGTGGTACACCTTCCTGTCCGAGATCATGGTCGTGTCCTTGTGCTTGCTCTTGGCTTGTTTCCTCCACCAACCCAAAATTGACATTCTGCTCGTGGTCCAGCTGCTGCTCAGGTCCTTGCTCTGCTTCATGCTCTCCACCACGTCTCTGGTTACCATCTCCTCCGTCCAGCAAAGTCAACTCCGCATATCTCGCCTGCAATCTCGCAACCATCTCGGGCTTGGTAAGTCTCACAAACCCAGCTTGACCACCCCTGCCAGTGCCATTTTGAGCTTGTCGTCGTTGCTGGCGTACAAATCGACGCTGACGCCTCCTCTCATCACTAAGTACCGAATCCACCGTTCGATGAATACGGCCTATCACTATGCGGGATGCTTCGTCGTCTTCGTAGCCGATTTGGTGTTGGGGCCGAGTTGAGGGATCAGAGCTAAACGACGATGTGTCCGAGTCAGGAATTTCTGTTGCTTGTTGGCCACTGGGTGCTACTTGAGGAGATGCCGAGACGGTTTCCAGTATTATATTGCTTGTCATGGGCTCCGTCGTGGCTGGCTGGTCGATGGTTGCTTCGAGGGATTCGGTTGATGGATCTCGGTACACCTCCCAATTTGGAGTAGCTATCTCGGGATCAAAGACCATGGGTGCCGTCGATCTTCCGGCTCGAGCCGAAGCTGTCGTACGATCTTCACGCCGCGGAGTGGTGGTCGTGGTGGTCGGTAGTCGATCTCCAGGTTGAGGGACAAAGTTCAAGCGACGACGACGAGGTCGAGTCATATTGACAGACTGATCCGTGAGGCCTGGAGTAGGATTCATACTGATTCCTCTGAGGACTGCTGGATATGGTCAAGCGAGTGGAAGGAAGGTGATCTGAACGCACATTGATGGTATCAAGAAAGTGTGTCGGAGTACGATAAGGTTGAGTTAACAGCGAGGGTCTATCATACTTGACTGAAAGAGAAGGATGTCAGTGAAGAGAGGAGTGGACCAAGTGAGCAGAGCCCTATTGTTACATCATTCTGTCACTAATTGTGAATGACCGTTGGTAGGGTATGTCGACGAGACCATCGTCCACTCAGACCTCATCCACTTCTAAAAAGCTAAGACAGTCCCAGGACACACACTGCTTGGGGCAGTGGCATCAAGGCACAGCGTTCTAGGCCTTACAGATGCGCGCCGCACCCTTACGCTGCGATACTGATGTATTTTTACATCGCTGCAGTATAAGTGGATGCTGCTTCGCCTAGAGCGAAAAAGGCACAGTATGCCCTGGGACAGAACTACCATACATTAGCATGTGACTTCGGAAGAGAGTTGACGCATACCGAGCGTTGCAGATTGTCGACATGTTATGGATGTACTTGAACATGACTCTTTCACCCAGCTTCTCCCTCATCCACCGTGGCAAATACCGATACTGCCCAATGCTGCGACATATCTCACAGACCGACCATTCCTGCAGCACGTGATGGAGGCTCATGGTGGGCATTGAGAGATCATGATTCAGGGGAACGTCGTGGGGCCATCCGTCAGTCGTGTGGTTCTCATTGCACGCATGGCTCCGTGGGTTGTGGTACTCGCAAGGGCAGAGATGCTCGAAGAACACCTCGTCGCAGCATAAGCAGCGAAGCTCGAAGAAGAAGCACATTCGGATCTCGAAAAGAAAGTCAGGACAATTTGCCTATTCTTGCTCTGACTTTTTTGGGGGGGGGAAAT